>ODAK010001743.1_pt1 | contig 23353 bp, 18 predicted proteins | sample 1539591 | NCBI WGS metagenome assembly ODAK01 (sample SAMEA3539303, study PRJEB22396) | soil metagenome | biome: tundra; feature: field; material: soil | place: USA | collected 2010-05 | depth 0.15 m | reverse complement strand
TGCCTCCTGGACCTCCAGCAAAGGGCGAGGCCCTTTGCAATCTGTCCATTGGTTGTTCCTGGGAGAGGGCCGACCGTGACCTTGCAAGGGCTGTGTCGGCCCTCTCCCAGGAACAACCAAAATGAATGGTTCCAAGGGCCACTGCCCTTGGCGGAGATCCAAGAGGCAGCGCCTCTTGGTCGGGGTCCGGGGTGAAACCCCGGCACTTCCTCAGGATCACCCGACCGCCGGAAGTCCGTAGAACCGCGTCGCCGCGCCGTGAAACAACTCCGCCTTTTCCTGAACCGAGCAACCAGCCGCGATGCGTTTGAACGCATTCCACAACACCGGATAAGCGCACATCCCCTTATCGACCGGGAAATTGCTTTCGAACATGCACCGAGCAGCGCCGAACGCATCGATCGCGGTTTCCATGTAAGGGCGCCACGCCGCCGCCATTTCGCCCGAGCCTGGCGGCAACACCTGATGGTGATAGCCGAACCCGTTCACGTTCATCGCCAGGCCGCCCAGTTTGACGAACAGGTTCGGACATTTCGCGAGGTCTTTCATGCTGGCCGACCATTGAGCGAAGACCTCGGCGCGTTTTCCCTCATAGGGACCAACGCCCAGCGGACCGCCAAGATGATTGAGCACGACTTTCTGCTCCGGGCAGGCGCGCAGCAGATCGAGCAGTTCCGGAAGTTGCGGGTGATAACACCAGGCCTCGAACGTCAGGCCGAGCTTGCCGGTGCGCGCGACTCCCGCGCGGAACGTGGGGTCCAGGAACAGGCCTCGCGGCGCCCCAGGCGGGGCCGTGGGCGCGATGCCGGCGTCATAGGTGGCGCTGTGGCGGATCCCCTTGAAGCGGCCTCCTCCGGCCACGACATGGGCCAGCAGAACCGGTTCGATGCGGTCGCCCAGTCGACAATCCGCGTGGCCGACGATGCCGGCGCAGGCACGGAAGTCGCGACTTTCGCCGTCGGCGGCGACGGCGGCGACGAACTCGGTTTCACCGACCGGCCGCATTTCCTCCGGACCATCCTCGCGATAGGCCGAGCCGCACTGGATGAACACGGTGGCGCGAATGTCGTGCCCGGTTCCCACGTCCTCCGCCAGTTCGTCGAGCAAATAACGATCGGGACGTGCGTGCCACAAATGATGGTGCGGATCGACGATGGGCTGGTCGGGATCCAGAACGTCCTCTCGCAGGCCGGCGAGCCACGCGGGCCGGACACGCGGATGAGGAAACCGAAGCCTGCTGCCGCTCATGGAACTTGTCCTCCCCCTGGGTGGGTTCCCCGGTTCGGACGGATCAGGCCATGGCGAGGTTCGCCGCGCAACCCTCGACCGGATCGCCGGCGCGTTCGCGTGGCGGCGCTTCCGCCGGCGGCGTCAGCGCTGGTGGCAGCCCCACAGGTTCCAGCGCACTCAGCAACGATCGCGCCTGCGCCGCTTCACTGAACCGGTCCCGCGCATAGGCGATCTGCGCCGCGCTTCGCCGCCGCCACAGCGCGTCGTCGATCAGCAAATCGCACACCGCGGCGGCGAACGCGGACGGCTCTGTTTCGACCGGTACCACGCGGTCGAGGCCGGGCAGACCCTGCGCTCCGGCCGGGGTCAGAACGGCGGGAACGCCATGCCACAAGGCCTCGACCGTCTTGAGCTTGACCCCGGCACCGGACAGCAGCGGAACGACCGCGACCTTCGCCCGCCGGTACCACGCGAGCAATGCCGCGTCGGACACGTTGGCGAACAAACTGACCCGTGGACCGCGAAGTCGGGCGACACAGGCCGGAGGATCCGAACCCACGATCGCGAAGCGCGCCGCCGGAACGCGGGCCAGAATTGACGGCAGTACCCAATGGACGAACCAGATGGCGGCGTCGGCGTTGGGCGGATGTCCAAAGCCGGCGACAAAGACGATCCAGTTCTTCCCGTCATCCTCAGTCGCGAGCACTCCGCTGGCGGGTTCGAGGTCAGCATCCGGCTCGCTGAACGCATAGGGCACGACGGAACGGACAATGGCGGATGGTGCCAGTCCGCGAACGACGGCGGCTTCCTCCTCCGATGGGTAAAGGACAAGGTCCGCGTCGCGCCAGATCCCGGTTTCGCGGGTCCGCATGGCGCGGGCCGCCAAGCCCAGACCGGTGTCCCCGGTAAGCGCCGCCTGCGTCTCCATTCGCAGAAAATGCAGATCATGACCGTAATACGCGATACGGGCCGCGGTGCCCGATCGTACCATCGGCAGGCACATCTCCGCGACATCGGGACGACTGAGCAGCACAACGTCCAGATCCGCGCCGTTGAGCCTGAGCCATTCGGGGAGTGCCACATGATGCGGTCCGTACAGCACCTCGACGCCCAGGTCCTGCAGCGCCTGGGTGTAGCCCGGCGTTCGGTATGAATTGACTGGCCAAAACTTCACCACCACTCCAACGCCAATCAGCGCGCGGATGAACGTCAGCATGGTGCGTGACCCGGCGTCACGATCCGGCTCCGGCACGTAATGATCGACAATCAAAACAATCCGGCGATCGTGGGCGCGATCCCTGGCGCGCATGATATGCGTTCCGTTCAGGAAATGATCGCGCGCCAGCACCGAGTGCCAGGTTTCGAGAAACTTCGCCTGATTGGTAACCTGACACGACTTGATGCCGTGCCGAAGATCGCGGCCGTGCGACACACCTTCGTGATGAACGATCACCGACCTGGGCTGGTAGACCGTCTTCAGCCCCAACCGCCGCAGCCGGAATGAGAGATCCGAGTCCTCGCAGTAGGCGGGCGTGTATTTTTCGTCAAATCCGCCGGCGTCAAGAAAGACACTCCGCCGCATCAGCAGCGACGCACCCGAGCAATAATCGACCTCGCGGACATAGTTGAATTCCGACGCCTCCGGATCGGCGTCGTAGCCGTAATTCCAGGCGGAACCATCCTTCCACAAAATGCCCCCGGCTTCCCGCAGCCGGCCGTCGCCTCCGATCAGTTTAGAGCCGACAATTCCCGTATCAGACCGTGCCGCGAACACCGCCAGCATCCGGTCCAGCCATCCTGGGCGGACCTCCGTATCATTATTTAGCAACAACAAGAATTCGCCGCGAGCCACCCGCGCGGCGGCGTTGCAGGTGCGCAAGAAACCGAGGTTGACCGGGTTACGCAACAGCCGGACGCCCTGTACCCGCGTGAGCGACCCGGCTTCCGGCCCGGAAAAAGCATCGTCGATGACGAGGACCTCGATCGGAACGGTAGGGAAACAGGCCTGGATCGATGCGAGGCAGCGCAGCGTGAAGCCGGGTTGACCGTATGTCGGGATGATGACCGAAACGACCGGTGCGTCGCACGGTGTCAGGATGATGGTTTCCGGCTGGATGTCTGGCCTGCGATCAGGAGCCGCTTTGACGTGCGGGTCGGAGACGGCGTCGCCGCGCAGCCGGGCGCGCAATCCGTCGCTCAGGCGCGTGGTAACGCCGGACCATAGAAACATGATCGCACGCCGTGCGCCGATACCGAGAGCCGGCCAGGGTTTATCCAGCACATGCGACAGGCGCAGGACGAGGAACAATGTCGCGCAGGCCAGCAACCGGACGGATTGCAGGAGGCGATTTTTCGCGGCGATCGCCATGTTGTCTCACCACATGTTTGATGCGAGACAGACATGTGTAGTGCCGATTCATGAGCAAACGGTTAAAAAATCTCTGAAAATCCACCGCGCCCGCTTCGCCCAGGCAGCCGCGCGCCGCCGGCCGGCCCTCAATCCGTGAGGCGGCGCCGCGTATGAGCCGGCGAGGCCAGCTTCGCCATATCGGCGGCGACCATTTCGGCGACCAGCTCGGCGAACGTCACCGTCGGACGCCAACCCAGAGCTTTCCGCGCCTTGGTGGCATCACCCAGCAGGGTGTGGACCTCGGTGGGCCGAAAATAGCGCGGATCGACCCGCACCAGCACCGAGCCGGAGGCGGCATCGATGCCGACCTCATCCACCCCGGTGCCGCGCCATACGATGCGCCTGCCGACCTCCGCGAACGCACGCTCCACGAATTCGCGCACCGAGTGCTCCTCGCCGGTCGCCAGCACGAAATCGTCCGGTTTGGTGTGCTGCATAATTCGCCACATGCCTTCGACGTAGTCACGGGCATGGCCCCAGTCGCGTTTGGCGTCCAGATTCCCCAGGACCAACTCGCCCTGCAATCCCAGATGGATCGCGGCGACCGAGCGGGTGATCTTGCGGGTAACGAAGGTTTCGCCACGCAGCGGGCTCTCATGATTGAACAGCACGCCGTTACTGGCGAACATGTGATACGCCTCGCGGTAGTTCACGGTGATCCAGTATGCGTACAGTTTCGCCACCCCGTACGGGCTGCGCGGATAGAACGGCGTCGTCTCGCGTTGCGGCGTTTCCCGCACCATGCCAAACATTTCCGACGTCGAGGCCTGGTAGAATTTCGTTGTCTTCTCAAGTTTTAAGATGCGGATTGCTTCCAGCAATCGCAGCGGACCAAGCGCGTCGGCGTTCGCGGTGTATTCCGGCGTTTCAAAACTGACCTGCACATGGCTTTGCGCGGCCAGGTTGTAGACCTCGTCTGGCGCGATCTGCTGTAACAGCCGGATCAAATTGGTCGAGTCGGTCATGTCGCCATAGTGGAGAACAAGGCGCGACCCGTCCTTATGCGGATCCTCATGCAAATGGTCGATGCGTTCGGTGTTGAATGAGGACGACCGGCGCCTCAGGCCATGCACCGTATAGCCTTTGTCGAGCAGCAGTTCGACCAGATAGGCGCCGTCCTGTCCCGTTGCTCCCGTGATTAACGCGGTTTTCGGCATGCGATGCGTCTCTCCTGCTGTACCGCGGGTCACGGGACTGATCCCCCAACGGTGTTGACTCTGCTGTCGGCGTCCAAAGGGCGGGACCTGACATCGTGTGGATATACCGCCAGCCCTAAAGGGTTCCCCGGGGAATTTCTACCCCGCGGGCATCCGAGCCCAGCTCTTCTTCCGGGCGGCCTCAGGACAATAATGAAACCACGGGTGGACCTTGGTACGGAATCGTTTGGGGTACTGGACCGCCTGACATCGAAAGCCGTCCGGAGCGACGGCCGCGCGCCCGGTTCCGGCCCCCGGACGACCTTGGGACCTCATCCGATCTCGCCCACGGTTGGGCGGGGAACCCGATCACGGTCTTTACCGTGCGGTCAACAAGGATTAGCGCCTGTTGCTCCCGCGTGGAAACCTGTGCTCGTGAGACTCCAGACCGCCGCGATCCGGAAGAGGAAGCTGACATGACGGCCAAAACCCCTTCGCGGGTCCTGGTCTGGCAATGGGGACGCTTCGGCGGGGCGCCACGTTTCGCGACCCTCCTGGCGGAAGGGCTCGCGGAATTACCTGGCGTCGCGGTACTCCTGTCGCTGTCCCGGGGCGCGGAAATCTTACGCCAGGCTTCGCCGCCGCGGTGTGACCTGCCGGTCGACACGTACACGAATCTGGCGGGTTTCCTGCTGCGCGCACTGACCGCACCCTTCGCCGTGGCCGGTCTGGTGCGGCGGATCAGGGCGCTCAGGCCGGACCTCGCCGTCTGCGCGCAACCCGGACCGCTCGACCTGCTGATGGCCGTGGCGCTGCGGTGGTTGAGAATCCCGTTCATCGTGGTGGTGCACGACGCTGACGCGCATCCCGGGGACGGTTTTTTCATGCAGATGTGGCTGCAACGTGCCTTATGCCGACGAGCCGACGCGGTGGCGGCGCTGACGGCGCACGTCGGGGACCGGTTGCTCGGTCAAAAGCTCGCCGGACCTCTGGGCCGGCCGCTGATCCGATTGCACCACCCGCCGATGCAATACACCTTCGCGCCCCACACCTCCGCGCCCCAATCCTTCGCACCGCATCAACATAACGGCACAGGAACGTTCCGGCTGCTGTCGTTCGGCCGGTTGCTGCCATACAAGGGCCTGGACCTCCTGGCCGACAGTCTCAAACTCCTGGGTTCCCGTCCGGAATTGCACGTCCGAGTGGTCGGTTCAGGCCCGGAAAGCCCAGAGCTGTCGGTGCTGCGCGGCCTGCCCGGCGTGACGGTCGAAAACCGCTGGGTGCCCGAGGCCGAGGTCGGCGCGCTGTTCAGTTGGGCGGACGCGGTCGTGCTGCCCTATCGCGAGGCGAGCCAGAGCGGTGTCGCCGCGGTCGCGCTCGCGGCACATCGCTACGTCATAGCAACCAATGTGGGGGGACTGGAGGAACAGCTGAACAGTGAGCCGCTCGCCATTCTGTGTGAGCCGAACGCCGGCAGCCTCGCGAACGGGTTGCGGCGCGTGCTCGACGATCCACCCTGCGTGACGCAAACCGCGACACTCAGCGCGGTGGGCGGCTGGCGGGAGCTTGGCCGGTCATTGTTGGATCAGACGGACGCACTCCTGTGCCCTGAAGCAAAGCAATAGCGTCCAGGCGCGTGCCGCTTCGGCCGCGCCCGGTCCCGTGCTTCACCGTGCCAGCCCTTCACCGTGCCTGAAAATTCGGCAGCCGCCGCTCGCCCATCGCTTTGATGCCTTCCTTGAAGTCCGCCGTGTCGCGCAGCCAGTCCTGTTCCTCGTATTCGCGTTCGGTCGCACGCGCCACCGCCTCCGCGAGGCCACGACGCAACGTTTCCCTCGTCGCGATGATCGCCAGCGGCCCCGACTGGGCGATTTCCATGGCGACCTCGACCGCTTTGGCGCGCACCTGGCCCTGTGGCACGCAGTGATCGGCGAGGCCAATGGCGACGGCTTCTTCGCCGGTCAGACGGCGTCCCGTGTACATCATCATCGCCGCCTGCTGCTCACCGATCAGCCGAGGCAGGGTCGCGGTCAGGCCAAAGCCCGGATGAAAGCCAAGTCGGGTGAAGTTGGAGGAGAACCGCGCTTCCGGGCAGGTCACGCGGAAATCCGCCATCACCGCGAGGCCGACGCCCGCGCCAATGGCGGCACCGTGCACAGCCGCGACGATCGGCTTGCCGGTTTTCCAGAGGCGCTGTGCCTCCTTATACAAATGCCGCCCCCGCTTCGCCGTCCGCATAACCCCATCGGGACCGCGACTGCTGAAATCGGCGCCAGCGCAAAAATGCTTCCCTTCCGCGCACAAAACGATCACGCGAACCTCCGGCGTGCGGTCATACACTTCGAGCGCATCGGCGATTTCGGCGACCATGTCGGTGTCGATGAAATTATTTGGCCCGCGCCGCACCTCGATCGTGGCGATGAAGCCCGCTTCCGAGACTGCGATGTGTTCGTATGCTCCATGGCCCATGACTGCTTCCTCGCCCAGATCTTTCAACGTATCACTCCGCGTGCGAGTTTACCGGGGGTTGTCCAAGGGGACAATGACGCCCCAATCGGGACGCCCCAATCGGGACAACTCATGTTGCGACAGGTGGGAAGCGTTGGCTCGACCGCGGCGAAACGGAACCGGTATTCACCACGAGGCGCACGGACAGGGCGCCCCGATCCTGCTGACGCATGGCTTTGGCGCGACCAGCCGGATGTGGGATGAGCAGATCGAGGAGTTCACCGACCGCTATCGATTGATCCTCTGGGACCTCCCCGGTCATGGCGGCAGCCCGACGCCGAGAAGTGCCTCGACGCCCGATGGCCTGGTGAAGGAGATGCTGGCGATCCTCGACAGTGAGAACGCCGATCGCGCCGTTCTGATCGGTCTCGGCGCCGGCGGCGCACTGACGTTGCGATTCTGGCGGGATTATCCCGCGCGCGTCCGCGGCCTCGTGCTGATCGGCACCATGCCCGGCCTGCGCAGCGGGATCGCGCGTGAGATCTGGAATGGGCAGGTCGACGAACTCGCGGCCACGTTGGAGCGCGACGGACTGGACGCGCTTGAAGGCGGCGCCGAGGTCGATCCGCGATTGCACGCCGGCCCACTCGGCCTCGCGACCGTCGCGCGCGCCTTGCTGACACAGCGCGATGATGGCGCCCTGCCCTGGCTCGCGGAAATCGACGTTCCCGTGCTGATCCTGGTGGGGTCTGAGGACAAGCCGAACCTGAGCGCCGCCCACTTCATGGCGCGCACCGTTCCGCATGCGCGCGAGGTCGTCATCCCACGCGCCAATCACGCCGCCAACATCCACAAATCCACGGCGGTGAACGCCGCCATCCGCGATTTTCTGGGGAGGCTACCGCCATGAATTTCGACTTTTCCGATGAACTGAAACAACTCCGCGATGAGGCGCGGCGGTTTCTGACCGATCGTTGCCCGCCCGCCGTGCCACGCCGCATCCTGGAAAGCGATGAGCCGTACGATCGGGCGCTGTGGCGATCGATCGCCGAAATGGGCTGGACCGGTGCCGCGATCCCCGAAGCCTATGGCGGCGTCGGCCTCGGCCGCCTCGCCGTCTGCGTCATCGCCGAGGAACTGGGCTTTCATGTCGCACCCGTTCCATTCGCGTCGTCGGTCTACCTGGCGACCGAGGCGGTGCTGCAGTACGGCTCCGAAGCACAGAAGCGGGCGTATCTGCCGAAACTCGCGACTGGTGAACTGATCGGCACGTTCGCGCTGGCGGAACGCGCCGGCACATCGGATCCACGCAAACTGACGGCGACGGTCAATGGCGGCACGCTGACGACGGTGAAACTGGCCGTGCCGGACGGCGATGTCGCGGATTTCGCTGTTGTCGCGGTGAATGGCGGTTCAGGTCCCTGGCTGTATCTGGCGGACCTGCATGGACCCGGCGTGACCAAGGAGGTCGTGACCACGATCGATCCGACCCGATCGCATGCGAAACTAAGTTTCACCGCCGCGCCCGCTGACCCGTTGGCCGCCGCCACCGGCCCGGAAAGCGTCCGCCGGCTGCTGGATTTCGCCGCCGTGCCGATGGCGTTCGAGCAAGTGGGCGGGGCGCAGGCGGCACTGGAAATGGGCAACGCCTATGCCAAGGAACGTTACGCATTCGGACGCCCTATCGGATCGTTTCAAGGCATCAAGCACAAGCTGTCCGATATGTACATCCAGGTCGAAATGGCCCGCTCCAACGCGTACTACGGTGCATGGGCGGTGCACACCGAAGCGGCGGAATTGCCGATCGCCGCGAGCGTGGCGCGGATCTCCGCCTGCGAGGCGGGCTGGTTCGTGACGAAGGAAAATATCCAGACCCATGGCGGCATGGGCTTCACCTGGCAGATGGATTGCCACCTGTATTACCGGCGCGCGAAACAACTGGCCTTGGCTCTGGGCTCCGCGCGCGAATGGAAGCTGCGGCTGATTTCGGAGTTGCGCAACCGTAACACCGAAGATCTGCAGGCGGCCTGAGGGAGGATACGAGCATGGACTTCGAAGACACACCGGACGAAGCCGCGTTCCGAACCAAGGCACGCGCTTTCCTCGACGCCAATGCCGAGCGCCGTAAGCCGGGCGCGGTTGAAGGCTACCGCCGCGGCCAGGACGCGCCGGGCGCGATGGAACGCGCCAAGGATTTCCAACGCCGCAAATTCGACGCGGGCTTCGTCGGTTTCCATTGGCCAACGGAGTGGGGTGGCCAGGGCGGCACCCAGATCCAGAATGTGATCTACAACCAGGAAGAGGCGAAATACGACGTCCTTACCGGGCTTTTCGGCATCGGGATCGGCCTCGCGATGCCGACGATCTGTACCTGGGGCACCCTGGAACAACGCGAGACCTTCGTGCAGAAGACGATGCGCGCGGATTATGTCTGGTGCCAGTTGTTCTCCGAACCAGGCGGCGGGTCCGACCTCGCGGCATTGCGCACGCGGGCCGAGAAGGACGGCGACGAATGGGTGGTGAACGGCCAGAAGATCTGGAACTCCGGCGCGCATTACAGCGACTATGGGATTCTGGTCGCGCGGTCGGATCCGGACGCGGTGAAACATGCGGGCCTGTCGTTCTTCATTCTGGACATGAAAGCACCAGGGATCGAAATACGGCCGATCCGTCAGGTGTCGGGGTCGTCGCATTTCAACGAGGTATTCTTCACCAACGTGCGCATTCCCGACTCTCGTCGCGTCGGGCCGGTTGGCGCCGGTTGGAAAGTGGCACTGACAACCTTAATGAACGAACGGCACGGCATGCGCGATGCGCCGGGCCCGGACTTCAACGAATTGTTTTCACTCGCCCGTCAGGTCGAACTGGAAGACGGCCTGGCGATCGACAACGCGGCGGTGCAGGAGAAGCTGGCGGAGTTCTATGTCCGGTCGCAGGGCCTGAAGTTCACCAAATTCCGCGGCATGACGGCGTTGTCGCGCGGTCAGACGCCCGGTCCGGAATCGTCGATCATCAAGGTGGTCGCGGCGAACAAATTGCAGGACATCTTGTCGTACGGTTTGGATCTGATCGGCATGGCGGGTCCGACGATGGGAGACACCATGCCGGTGTCGGGCATCTTCGAGGAGGCGCTGCTGTACTCGCCGGCTCTCCGACTGGCCGGCGGCACGGATGAGATCATGAAGAATATCATCGCGGAACGCGTGCTCGGCCTGCCGCAGGATCCGCGCGTGGATAAAGGCGTGCCGTGGCGCGATGTGCCGACCGGGCCGCGGGCGACAGGGACGAAAGGGTGAATTTCGCCGTGATGGCCTGCTGCCGGCCCAGTTGGAACGTTGGCGCATCGATGCCGCACGCTCCGCGGGCCGGTAATCTGGCTGTATCGAACCGCATACGCCGTAACGCAATGACATCTCTCGCCGTGGTCCTGTCATGATTCACGCGAATTTTAATCCGCCGTCTTATCTGTGTGCATCTGTGTGTATCTGTGGTTCCAGCTTTTCGAACGGCAGTACCGCGCGGGCCATTGTCGTTTCGACCACGGCAACGACAGAATCAACCACAGATACACACAGATGCACACAGATAATTCCTAAATCAAAACGGTATACCCGGGTCTTGGATCGCTGCCAGCGATTGGTCGCAGTGCCAGTGCGCCATACCGGAAACGGCCGATGAAACGAGTGCTGCGACAAATTCAAAACAGGTCAGCGTGAAGGACCGTTCGCATGACAGAGCATCCCCTCCATGGTTTCTTCTGGCCAGAGTCCATCGCGGTGCTCGGTGCCTCGCCAGACCTGCACAGGATCCGCGGCCGCTTGCTGCATCAATTGCGCGAGAACGGCTTCCCAGGCCGCATTCTGCCGATCAACCCGAGTTACCAGGACATCGACGGGCTGCCGTGCTTCCCCTCCATCGGAGCCGTCGGCGGGCCGGTCGATCTCGCGCTGATCGCGATCCCCGCCGCCGCGGTCGCCGCCGCCGTCGAGGAATGCGCCAAGGCCGGTGTCAAAAACACCCTGATCATTTCCTCGGGTTTCGCCGAGGAAGGCGGCGAGGCGAGCCAGATGCAGGCGAACCTCGTCGCGGTTACGAACAAATACGGCATCCGCGCCTGCGGGCCGAACTGCGAGGGCTACTTCAACGCCCTCGGCCGTGTCGCGACCACGTTCAGCCCGACCGTGGAAACCCAGGAAGACCCCAACGCCATCTACGTGTCGCCGAAACGCATCGGGGTGATCGCGCAATCCGGCGGCATCGGGTTCGCGTTGTTCAACCGCGGCAAGGCAGCTGGGTTGGCATTTAGTTACGTGATCTCAACCGGCAACGAGGCCGATCTCGGCATGGCCGACTTCCTCGATTATATGCTTGAAGACGAACACACCGCCGCCGTGATGCTGTTCTGCGAAGCGGTCCGCGACGGGCAAAAGTTCATCGCCACCCTGGCCAAAGCCCGCCGACTGGGCAAACCGGTGATCGCGATCAAGGTCGGCCGTTCGGACGCCGGCACCCGCGCCACCGCCTCGCACACCGCGTCGCTGTCCGGGTCGTACACCGCCTATCACGCGGTGTTCGAACGTTATGGCGTGATCGAGGCCGAGGATCCCGATGAAGCCGTCGCCATCGCCGGGGTCGTGCTGAGCTGCCCGCTGCCGAGAGGGCGCCGGGTCGGCATCGTCACCGTCTCCGGCGGCGGCGGCGCGTGGACGGCGGACATGATGTCGGCGCACGGACTGATCGTGCCGCGACTGTCGGCCGCCGAGCAGACCCGGCTGCGGCCGCTGATGCCGTCCTATGGCGCCGCCGGCAATCCGGTCGATGTCACCGCGCAAGGCTCCAACACCGGGCCGGCGATGATGACGGCGATGGAACATCTGGCCGAGAGCGATGAAATCGACATGCTGCTGCTGGTCAGTTCGCTCGCCAGCACCACCCGTGCGTCGCTGGACGCGGCACGGATTCGGGCGGTCGCGGCGAAGTGCGGCAAGCCGATGACCGTGTGGACCTATACGCTGCCGTCGGAGTTCGGCCGGAATGCCGCATCCGGCTGTGGGCTTTTCCTGCACAGCGATCTGCGTGCCTGCGGCCTGGCATTCGGCAAGCTGGCCGATTACGCCGAGGCGATGGCACGGCCGTCGCCTCCGGCGTTCGATCCGCCGCCGGCGCGACTGGAGCCGGGTCTGCCGAAGATCGTGCCGGAGTTTCAGGTGAAACAGGCATTGGCCGCGTGGCTGCCTCCCGCCGCCGAACGCCTCGTGCATTCCGCGGAAGCCGCCGCCGACGCCGCCGCGTCGTTGGGCTTCCCGGTCGTTCTGAAGGTGCAATCGGCCGATCTGCCGCATAAGACGGAGGCTGGCGGCGTGCGTTTGAATCTCGGCGATCGGGCCGCCGTCTCCGCCGCGTGCGTGGCGATGCTGGCCGATGTCGTTCGTCACAAGCCGGACGCGAGGATCGACGGCGTGCTGGTACAGAAGATGGCGCCGAAAGGCCATGAGCTGGTCATCGGAATGGTCAACGATCCAACCTTCGGACCGATCATGATGGTCGGTTACGGCGGGACGACGGTCGAGTTGTTCGGCGACGTCATGCACGCGCCCGCGCCGATCGATGAGACGGAGGCGACACGGATGATCCTCGCGTTGAAGTCGGCGCGGCTGCTGACGGGGTTCCGCGGGTCGGCACCGATCGATCTCGCGCCGGTGGCGAAGCTGGTGGCAGCGTTGTCTCGCGCGGCATTGACGCTGCGGGACCAGGTGGCGGAGTTCGAATTGAACCCGGTCATTTTGCACACGGATGGCTCGGGACTGACGGTGGCGGATGCGTTGCTGACGTTGAAGCAGTGACCGGCCGCTTCGTGCTACGCCGCCTTCAGTACGAAATCGACATGTACCGCGTCATACGGAAACGAGACAAGGCCATCCTCTGTCCGCTCCAACACGCCGGCATTCAGGAGCGCTTGTACATCGCCGTGCACGGTCTTTACGTCTCGCCCGACCTGCCGCGCGAGCGCGCGGATGGCCAAAGGTCCGGAGCCAGCCATCACCCTCAGCATTTCCCACCGCCTTGGAGTAATCACCTTCCACAGCAAATCAAGTGACGGAAAACTGATGAATGCACCTTGGGTGCCCCCATCGAACGCGCGGCGCATTCGGGCCTTTGTTTCATCCACTGACGAAATGCCAATCGTGACGGTAGTCATTCGGGTCTCCAGTTTTCAATCTCGTACCAAAAGTCTTCGATCAAACGCTCGGGAGTCAGAAAACTGTAATACTCCTCGCGCTCGCCGACGTGCTTGTGATCGCCTTTACCGGCCTCAATGTCGAAACGAAGCACGCAAACGCCGTCAACCACGTAGGCAAGCCGGTATTTGAACGCGTGCGCCCTCCCCTCGACCGGAGCCGGCAGTCGCCAGATCACGATTTCGGCGAAACGCCGCTCCCCCAGGACCCGCCGTTCCCGAAGCAGCAAAGTCGCGCGCATGTTGGTATTTCTACCAACACCGTCAGGCCAGTCAAGGACCGTGATATCCCACCACGCGACCCGCGGGCATTGACACAAGCGGGCCTTGGGAACTGCATTCCGGGCGGATCCTCGCGGCGTTGATGGCGAGCGGACACGATGGCGTCAGCCGCCGGCGCGACCGTGATGACCGCCTTACCATGAGGAATGCACGCATGACCGACGCCCCTGGCCCCGCCTTCCGTATCGAGCACGACAGTCTGGGCGAAATCGGCGTCCCCGCTGAGGCGTACTGGGGTGCGCAAACCGCCCGCGCGGTCATCAACTTTCCGATCTCCGGCATCCCGATCGCGCATCACACGCAGTTGATCCGGGCGCTGGCGATGGTGAAGCAAGCGGCGGCTCTGGCGAACCACGATCTGGGCGCCCTGTCGCGGGAGCGGTGCGACGCGATCGTGGCGGCGGCTCAGGAAATCATCAACGGAAAGTGGCACGAACAATTTCCGGTCGATGTGTTTCAGGGCGGCGCGGGCACCTCGACCAACATGAACATCAATGAGGTGATCAGTCATCGCGGCCTCGAACTGATGGGCCACCCGCGCGAGGACCACGCGGCCCTGCATCCGAACGATCACGTCAATCTCTCGCAATCCACCAACGATACGTACCCGACATCGGTCCGGCTGTCGGTGCTGCTGTCGATCGCGCCGCTGTCGGAGGCGCTCGACCGGCTGGCCCGGTCGTTTGAACGAAAAGCGGAGGCGACGAAGCTGATCGTGAAACTTGGGCGCACCCAATTGCAGGACGCCGTCCCCATGACCGTCGGCCAGGAACTGGGCGCCTACGCCGCCACCATTCGGGAGGACATCCAGCGCCTGGACGAAGCGAGCCGGCTGCTGTGCGAGGTCAACCTCGGCGGCACCGCGATCGGCACGCGCATCAACGCCGATCCGGCATATGGCAAGCGCGCGATCGCCGAACTGGCGCGGATATCGGGATTTCCGCTGGTACAATCAGCGAATCTGGTGGAGGCGAGCTGGGACATGGGCGGCTTCGTCATGTTCTCCGGCGTGCTCAAGCGGATCGCGAGCAAGCTGTCGAAGATCGCCAACGACATTCGGTTGTTGGCCTCGGGCCCGCGCGGCGGGATTGGCGAATACGCGATCCCGCCGATGCAGCCCGGGTCCTCGATCATGCCGGGCAAGGTCAATCCGGTGATACCCGAGGTGATGAACATCGTTTGCTTTCAGGTGATCGGCAACGACCTCGCGGTGACGATGGCGGCGGAGGGCGGGCAACTGCAACTCAATGCGTTCGAGCCGTTGATCGCGCATAATATCCTGTCGTCGATGGCGTTGTTGACGAACGCGATCGGCACGTTCACGGAACGTTGCATCAATGGGATCGAGGCCCGGCCGGAACAATGCGCGCGGCACATCGAGGCGGGAGTATCGACGGTGACCGCCCTGGTGCCGCTGCTGGGGTACGAAAGGGCGGCCGCGCTGGCCAAACAGGCGCTGGCGGAGGGGCGGACGGTGCGGGAACTCGCGCGGCTGACGGGGCTGCTGACCGAGGCGCAGCTGGATGAGGTGCTGCACCCGACGAAGCTGGCGGCGGTGTGACGCATCGCGCTGAAAGCGCGGCTTCGGCGTCTCCATTGCAAGCTGCAGCGCCAGATGTCACGTACTGGCACTGTTCAGGCGCTCGCGAACTGGCGTGCTGACCGGTAGGACCATGTAGTCAGTGGCCAGGTCGCCGATCAGCATTGATCCGTCACACGGTCGAAGCCGCCAGCGGAGCGCCGCGAGCAGGCATAGGGACAGCCGGAGAATACCCCCGAAACCGTCAAACTTGTACCGCCTCCCCGGCAGAGCCTGGGGAACTCCCCCTGGGGAACTCCCCGTGGGGAACTCCAATCTATTGGCAACCGGCGCCCGATATCACTGGCGGTCGCGTGGTCCGGTGCTCGGCATCCATGGCCCGCATCTCCCGGTAAATGGCCTCGGCCTGTTCATGCGAGGTCATCTGCCACCAGGTGCGCTCGCCGACACGATCCTGAGCCCGCTTGCAGGCCACCTGAAAATCATCTGGCATCTCACGTGCCTTCTAGGGATTTTGCCAAGACGCGCCAATGGTCTTGCTTATTCCCCAGCGTCCTGACTTTTCCCGGTTTTCCCCAATCCGCGAATATCCGCCCGATCCTGGCCCGGTTCCGCTTCATGGTCCCCGGCCCAGACAGGGCCACCTTCTCGCGGGCAAGCGACTGGATCGAACGCCTAGGCCCCTCTGGCGACGCCCCTCTGGCGACATTAATCCCCCATGGCGACCCGTGAGCGGACTGGCCCACGCGCCGCTCGGGATCCGGCTTTGGACATCATCGACCCGCATCGGACCGCTGCGCGCAAGGCAAAGGAATCACGACGGACCCGAGCATGGCAAGTTCGCGGCGACAACCGTCCGAACGTGGCCTGTCCCACCGGGCATGGCATAGGATACCGACCCATGGATGGGACACCCACAACGACCTCGCCCGTGACGCGAAGCACGGATCACTTCGACGGAACCAGGTTCTTCAATCCGCATGCCCCCCACGGCCGGACCCTCGCCGAGGTCCGCCGGTGGCGGCGCACACGCCAAAAGCAACCGTGGCCGGAGCACGTCGAAGACCCGGTGCTGCCTCCCCCGAGCCGTGCCGCGTATGACCGGATTTCCGCGACCTTCATCGGCCACTCGACGTTCCTGTTGCAGGTCGGCGGCGTCCGCGTGCTGACCGATCCGATCTGGTCGGAGCGCTGCAGCCCGGTTTCCTTCGCCGGCCCGCGCCGGGTGCGACGACCCGGCCAGAGCCTGGATGCATTGCCGGGCGTGGACCTCGTCCTGGTCACCCACAACCATTACGATCACATGGATCTGCCGACCTTGCGTCAAATCCGAAAACACTGGACGCCACGCGTGGCGACCGGACTGCGCAACGCGCGGCACCTCGCGAAGGCCAACATTCGTTCCGCGGTCGAGTTCGATTGGTGGCAAAGCGTGGAACTCGCCGGCGCGCGTGTAACCTATGTACCCGCCCAACATTTCTCCTCGCGAGGCCTGCATGACAGCGACCGCTGCCTGTGGGGCGGCTTCGTCGTCGAGGCCGGAGGCGCGGTCGTGTATTTCGCGGGGGATTCCGGCTACTGCCCGTATTTCGCGGAAATTGGCCGCCGGTTCCCGCGCATCGATCTCGCGCTGCTGCCCATCGGGGCGTACGAGCCACGCTGGTTCATGCGGCGCAATCACGTGGACCCGGCGGAGGCGGTGCGCGCGCATCTCGACCTCGGGGCCCGCCGCACTCTCGGAATGCATTTCGGCACTTTCCAGTTGACAGACGAAGCCATCGACGCGCCGGTACTGGGGTTGCGGGAGGCGCGTGACCGGGCCGGAGTGGCCGAAGCGGATTTCGACGTGCTGGCGTTCGGGGAGACCCGGGAATACGCGGCGGTGGGCCAGGCCGGCTGCTAGCGGTTCGCCAGCCGCGCCCAACTCAATGCCGTGCCCAACGCGGCGAAGCCGGCGGCGACACCGATGGCCACGTGCGTGCCGAGCACCACCGGGTGCACCGCGTTGTGCGTCAGTCCAAACACCACCGCGACCAGCGCGCTGCCCGTGGTCTGCCCGACCAACCTGGCTGTCGAGACCATTCCACTCCCCGCGCCCGCCCGGTCCGGCGGCGCGCTGCCAATCAACAGCCGATTGTTGGGCGACTGGAAAAAGCCGAAGCCGGTTCCGCACACCGCCATCCGCCACGCGATGTCCAACCGGCTCACGTGCTCCGGCATGAACAGCACGAGCAGCAACCCGCAGGTCATCACCGCCAACCCCAGGCCGCCCAACAGCCCGGCGGGATAACGGTCCGCGAGCCGGCCGGCGATCGGGCCGACCACGACCAGCACCGCTGGCCAGGGCGTGATCAGCAGACCGATCTCGATCGGCGACATACCTTCGACGTACTGGAAGTAGAACGGCAACGAGATCAGCGTGATCATCGCGGCACCGTGCACGCACGTGGCGGTGGCGACCGACAGCGCGAACACCGGCCGCCGGAACAAATCAACCGGCAGCATCGGCGCGCGAAGCGTAAGTTGCCGCCTGACGAATATCGTGCCGACGATGACGCCGATCGCCAGTTCCGCCAGGATCATGGTGCCCGACTGGCCGCGGCCGATGCCATCCAGACCCGGAATGAACGTGCCAAGCGCGATCGCGTTCAACACCGCGCTGACCGGATCGAATTTGTGTCCCGAGGCCGGCGACGGCGGCAAGTAGCGCAGCGACAGCCACCATGACAGCACGCCGAACGGCACCTGCACCGCGAACAACCACGGCCACGATCCGACCGCCATGATCGCGGCCGCCACCGACGGTCCCGCCGCCGAGGACGCCGCCACCACGAGGACGTTGTAGCCGACCCCTCGCCCCAGTTGCGCTCTGGGGAAAATGAAGCGGATCAGCGCGCCATTGACGCTCATGATGCCGGCGCCGCCCAGTCCCTGCAGGACACGGGCGGCGATCAGTATGGGCATGGTCGGGGCGATCGCGCAGATCAACGAGCCCAGAGTGTAAAACGCCAGACCCCAGATGTAGACGCGCCGATGCCCGTAAACGTCGCCCAATGACGCGCAGGGCATCAGACAAACGGTGACGGCGAGTTGATAGGAGTTCACCACCCAGATCGACTCGGCGGGCGTGACGTTCATATCGCGCGCGATCGTCGGCAGCGCGATATTGGCGATCGAACCCACCAGCACGGAAATGGCGACCGCGATGCCCACCGCGAGCATGGCGATGCCTCGTTGGCTCGGCGGTAAACCGTCCTGCGTGCTGATGGAAATTTCCGCCTGGGCCATTCCGACAATCGAATTCGAGGTGAAACGTCTGAGCCGACGTCCGGGCCGAGGCCCATACGGGATCACCCGACCCATGTCACCTGACGACCCCGCGGGTCTGCCTCACGCCATGACGGGACGGCGTCGGCACCCCGGTGATGGAGGCGAGGCGATGGAGGCAGATTGGCCCAACGCGGCGGCCGTGGCACGATAGCTCGGCCAGGCGGAGCGCGACGAAGCCCGGCGCGGTGGGATGACACGGACGGCAATGGAGAAAGCAGCATGCAAATCGGCGTATTCGGCCTCGGCCGCATGGGCGCGAACATTTCCCGGCGGCTGATGCGCGCCGGCCACTCCACCGTCGTATGGGACGCCAATCCGGCCTCGGTTCAAGGATTGGGCGCGGACGGCGCGACCCCAGCCTCGGGGCTGGCGGACGTGGTCGCGAAACTGTCGGGCTCACCGCGCGCGGTGTGGGTCATGCTGCCGCACGGCAAGATCACCGAAGACACGATCGCTCAATTGGCGGGGATGATGAGCAAGGGAGACATCATCATCGATGGCGGCAACACCTATTACAAAGACGATGTGCGCCGTGGCAAGGAACTGGCGGCGAAGGGCCTGCGCTATCTGGATGTCGGCACCTCGGGCGGCGTCTGGGGGCTGGAGCGCGGCTATTGCCTGATGATCGGCGGAGACAAGGACGCGGTCGATCACCTCGATCCGATCTTCAAGGCGCTGGCACCCGGGATCGGTTCCATCGAGCGGACCGGCAACCGCGACGGCCACGATCCGCGCGCCGAGCACGGCTACATCCACGCCGGCCCGATCGGCGCCGGACACTTCGTGAAGATGATCCACAATGGCATCGAATACGGCATGATGCAGGCGATGGCGGAGGGCTTCGACATCCTGAAGAACCGCGCCTCGCCGAAATTGCCGGCGGACGAGCGGTTCGACCTCAACATGGCCGACATCGCCGAGGTCTGGCGCCGCGGCAGCGTGGTCACATCCTGGTTGCTCGACCTGACGTCGGCCGCGCTCGCCAAGGATGGGGAGTTGTCGTCGTTCTCCGGCGTCGTGGAAGACTCCGGCGAGGGCCGCTGGACCGTCGAGGCGGCGATCGAAGAAGCGGTGCCCGCTGAAGTTCTCGCGGCCTCGTTGTTCGTGCGGTTCCGCTCGCGGCAGGACCACACCTTCGCCGAAAAGGTGTTGTCGGCGATGCGGTTCGGCTTCGGCGGCCACGTCGAGGCGCCGGCCAAGGCGTGAAATCCTGAGCATCCTGGTCGTGATGGGCGTGTCTGGCAGTGGCAAGACCACGATCGCCAGAGGCCTCGCCGCCGCCGAGCACTGGACGGTGCTGGAGGGCGACTCGTTTCACCCTCCGGCGAACGTCGAGAAGATGAAGTCGGGCACGCCGCTGATCGATGAAGACCGGTGGCCCTGGCTGCGCGCGATCGCGGTGGCGATCGATGCCGATCTTGCCCGCGGGGTGAACGCGGTGGTCGCGTGCTCGGCGTTGCGGCGCGCCTATCGCGACATTCTGATTGGCGATCGGCGGAACGTGCGGCTGGTTTACCTGAAAGGATCGCGAGAACTGATCGCCGAACGCATGCAAGCGCGGCAAGGCCATTTCATGCCGCCGGCGTTGCTCGACAGTCAGTTTCGCACGCTGGAAGAACCAGGCCCCGACGAAGACCCGATCACTGTCGAGATCGGCGGCCCACCGGACGAAATCGTCCACGCCATCATGGAGCAGTTGCAATGAGCGAGAGTTTCGCGGTGTATCCGAGCCTGCGCGGCCGGACCGTGTTCGTCACCGGCGGGGCGAGCGGGATCGGCGCCTCACATGTCACGCATTTCGCCGCGCAGGGTGCGCGGGTCGCGTTCGTCGACATCGCCGATGACGCGGGCGTGGCGTTGACGCAGTCGGTGCGCGACGCCGGCCATCCGGAGCCGTTTTATCAGCATTGCGATCTGAAGGACATCGGCTCGTTGCGGAAGGCGATCAATACCGCCGGCGAGAAGCTGGGTCCGATTACCGTGCTGGTGAACAACGCGGCCAACGATCAGCGGCACAACTGGGAAGACGTCACCGTCGAGTTCTGGGACGAACGGATGGCGACCAATTTGCGCCACCAGTTTTTCGCGTTGCAGGCCGTGGTGCCGATGATGCGCGCCGCCGGCGGCGGGTCCATCATCAACTTCGGCTCGATCTCCTGGCACACCAATCACGGTGAGATGCCCGCTTACACAACCGCGAAAGCCGCGGTCGAGGGCCTGACCAAGGGCATGGCGCGTGACCTGGGTCCGGACAAGATCCGGGTCAACACGGTCATTCCAGGTTGGGTCATGACGCGGCGGCAGATCGAGCTGTGGCTGACGCCGGAAGCCGAAGCCAGGCTGATGCAGGCACAATGCCTGAAGGAGAAGGTGTACCCTCAGGATCTCGCGCGCATGGTGTTATGGCTGGCGTCGGACGACAGCCGGATGTGCACGGCGCAGATGTGGGTGGTGGACGGCGGACGGTTGTGACGCGCCACAGATTTGACGTGCCATACCCATCCGCGTCATTGAACCGTGTTGGTTGAGGCGAGCGGCATTGGCCGCTCTTCTCCGATCACCCCAGAATATCCAGTTTCACCGGAACGACACCCGATCTGATCATTTCAAGGCATCTCGCGGCGGCTTCGGACAGGTCGATGATCCTGCCGGTCCAGCGCGCCGGACCGCGGTCAGTGATCTCGACATTACATGACTGACTGTTTTCCAGGTTGGTTACGATAACGCGCGTTCCGAACGGGAGCGTTCGATGCGCTGCGGTCATGCGGGAAGAATTGAACACCGCGCCGCTGCTTGTGATTCTTCCATTGCGCCTCCCGCCATAATATGATGCACGGCCTTGGGCTGTTCTTATGGCAGTGGAATGGTCTGATTTTTGATCTGCCGATTTCGGCATCGTTGTTGCCGTGAGTGGTGATGTGCAAGCGCCTAAGCACAATAGGCTTAGCAGGATGTATTTCGCCACGTTTTAGTCCTCTCTGTTGTTTGCTCGGGGCGATGAGCCAGGAATTGCGCCCGGTATTCCTTTCCTGTTCAAGTGATGCGCGGGATGCGCGAACGGGTCTTATTCACGTCATCGGCCAGGGCGTCAACCTTTGTGCGGAAGAAAAATCGATTCTGATCAGATCAAGGGTTCATATCCGTGCATCCATGGCTGCCTCATGGTATCAGACAAATTTGAAGAGCTACCAGGACTTGAATGATGCAGACTGGCTCATACCGAATCCCATGGAACGGGACGCGGGTGCGGACAGCAAGGCGGGGCCGCGCCTTCGTGGGCAACGAATTGCGCCAAGACACACACATGTCGGGCATAACCCCGACAAATAGGCCCGACGAAGGGGATTGACGGCGGCCGCGTATGCAGCCTCCATAACGCGTCTGAAGATTGAGGGGAGCTTCGCCGCCATGATCCGCGTCGATGCGCATCACCATGTCTGGCGTCTGGACCGGGGCGACTATGACTGGATCACACCGGACATGTCGATCCACCGCGATTACGGGCTCGACGATCTACGCCCACTGCTGGACAACATCGATGCGACCGTTCTCATTCAGGCCGCGCCGACCGAGGCGGAAACGGATTATCTGCTGGAGGTCGCTCGCGGGTCGCGCGGTCTCGTGAGAGGGGTTGTCGGCTGGATCGACCTGACCGCGCCCGACGCGCCCAAACGTATCAACGAGCGCGCCAAGGATCCGATGATCAAGGGCCTGCGCCCGATGTTGCAGGATATCGCCGACACCTACTGGATTTTTCGCGATGAGGCGAAGCCCGCGCTGCACGCGATGGCCGAAACCGGCTTGTGCTTCGACGCGCTGATCCAACCGCGGCATCTGCCATTGATGCAGATATTCACCAACCTGCACCCCAAACTGAAGATCGTCATCGATCACGCCGCCAAACCCCCCATCGCCTCCCGAACCATGCAGCCCTGGGCTGACGATCTTGCCCGGCTCGCCAAGGACAGCAACGTGTACTGCAAGCTCTCGGGCCTGGCCACCGAGGCCGGTCCGGAGTGGCAGATGAACGACATGCGGCCCTGGTTCGAGCATATTTGCGATTGCTTTGGACCGTCCCGCCTGATGTGGGGCAGCGACTGGCCGGTCATCGAGATGTCGACGCCGTATCAACGTTGGCTCACGATCTCCGAACGATTTCTGTTCCGATACGATCTGCCGGAGCGCGACGAAATCATGTGCGACAACGCCGTGCGGTTTTATGGGTTGAAATAGTCGCGGGTCTCAGCATCCCAGTAACGTCGTTGCTCGGCTTGACCGCGTCGGCGGCGGAAAGCAAATTTAAGCCTCCGACGTCATCCTCGGCTCGATCGTGCGGCATGCACACATCCTGGGCGAGACAGGCGCGGGTGACGGGACGTCACGCGCGCAGCACAGCAAGCAAGTCAGTAAAGGTTTTACACCAAGGACACGGAGGCCACCGGAGCACACGAAGCAGGCAAGCATGGCGCTTCGCGCGGTATTGGGACGGACAATCGCGCGAAGCGCCCCAAAAATCTTTCTGCTTCGTGCGCTCCCGTGGCCTTCGCGTGCTCCGTGTTACACCCTTGCTTACCTGGTCGCGGACAGCACGATCACGACTTTCTGACCGGCGGCTCCAGGTTCGGGGCGGCGTCAGGATTTGTGCCTGTTATACCAGGGGCCCTTGATCTTGACTCGTGAAGCCTTGCCCGAATCCCCTGTCCATGAGTCGCTGCGTTCGACGTTCAATTCATGGAGTA
>ODAK010001742.1_pt1 | contig 23365 bp, 21 predicted proteins | sample 1539591 | NCBI WGS metagenome assembly ODAK01 (sample SAMEA3539303, study PRJEB22396) | soil metagenome | biome: tundra; feature: field; material: soil | place: USA | collected 2010-05 | depth 0.15 m | reverse complement strand
CCAAGACCACGGAAAAGGCGCCGGATGGAACCAATTACTCCGACTGGTAGAAAGCGCGCGGGACTGGAGTTGCGCCGCCGCGAGTTCGGCTTCACCATGGTCGAACTGATGATCGTCATGGCGATCATCGTGATCCTGGTGTCGCTCGCCATTCCGCAATATCAAAAGGCGTTGATCCGGTCGAAAGAGAGCGTGCTCAAGAACAACCTGTTCACCTTGCGGCAGGTGATCGACGAGTATACTTACGACAAGCAGAAAGCGCCGCAATCGCTCCAGGATCTGGTGGCCGCCGGTTACCTGCGCGATATCCCCATGGATCCCATCACGGGCTCGAATCAGACCTGGCACACGATCATGGAAGATGCGCTGCAGAGCGTCAATCAGACCGAGCCGGGGATCTTCGACGTGAAGAGCGGATCGGATAAGGAGGGCCTGGACGGCACGCCTTACGCAGATTGGTAGCGGGGGGCGAACTTCGCTCGCCGGGGCTGGTGGATAGTGGTTGTGCAACTATGCGCTGGCGGCTCTATTTCGCGGGGTTTCCTCCGCGGCGAGCCATGGATAGGCCAGACCGGCTATCGACGCCCCTATGATCGGCACTATCCAGAATAGCCAGAGCTGTTGCAGCGCCCATCCGCCCACCACCACCGCCGGACCCGTGCTGCGCGCCGGGTTCACCGACAGGTTGGTGACCGGGATGCCGATCAGGTGGATCAGCGTCAGCCCCAAGCCGATGGCGATCGGCGCAAAGCCCGCGGGGACACCTCGCTTATCCGTGGCGCCCAGGATGATCATCAGGAACATGAAAGTGAGCACGCCCTCGGCCAGGATCGCCGATTCCAGGGAGTAACCGCCGGGGGAGTGGTCGCCAAAGCCATTGGCCGCGAAACCGCCGGGGCTGAACCCGGGCTTGCCGCTGGCAATGGCGTACAGCACGCCGCTGGCCACGATGGCCCCCAGGACCTGCACCGCAATGTAAGCCAGCACGTTGCTCCAGGGGAAACGCTTGGCCACCGCCAGACCGATGGTGACGGCGGGATTTAAATGGCATCCGGAAATGTGGCCGATGGCGAACGCCATGGTCATGACCGTCAGGCCAAAAGCCAGCGCCACACCGGCGAATCCGATACCCAATTGCGGGAATGCGGCCGCCAGAACTGCGGCGCCACAGCCGCCAAAAACCAGCCAGAACGTGCCGAGAAACTCGGCGCTCATACGCTTCATCAACGGCATCTGCTCGAACGACATCTGCTTGCCTCCGCGGAGACCCATCATCGCATACATCGTTGCAATCGCGTCAAGGTGTTTTTTGAACAATTTGGCGGCTGTGTACCCGGAGTGCTAGAGTATTTTGAAGGAAACAAACGGCGCGCCGCCGGAGTACCGGAAGTATGCCGCGCGATTCCGTACCGCCTGCTAAGCCCACGCGCCGGGACAACGCCCGCCGGCCGGTCTCAAGGCTGAGACTGCGGCCCGTGCGTGGCCGCCAGTACACCTCGGGCGCCGGACAAAACTAGGAGACCGAAAGTGATCGAGAAATTACACCAATTCATCGTACGCGCCGCGCTGGTGGCAGCTTGCGGGAACACCCTGCTTTACCCACAGGCGCCCGGCGGCGCAGCCAAGCCGCAGTCCGACGTCTTGATATTCACCGATGGCGAGAAGCTCATCGGCCAGCTTAAGAGCGCCAAGGGCGATTCCGTCGTTTTCAAGAGCGACATGGCAGGGGAAGTTACCGTGGCCTGGAGCAAGATTCAGGAGCTGCGCACGTCGCGTCCGTTTGCCGTCATTGGCAAGAATGCGAAGCTCCGCAGACACATGGATGTCAGCCAGGTGCCGCAGGGCAACGTCGCCATGACGGATCAGAAGATCGCCGTCCAAGCCGCGGCCGGCGCGCCGCGCACGGTTCCCGTGGCAGATGCGGGCTTTGTGGTCGGGCAGCCCGAGTTTGAGAAGGCCATGAACCGCGAAGCCGGCTTTTTCCAAGACTGGGGCGGTGCGGTCACCGCGGGAGTCAGCGTGGTGCAGGCCACCCAGGAGGCCCGCACATTCACCGGGGGGATTGCCCTGGCGCGGAACGAGCCTACCGAGAGCTGGCTGAATCCCAGCAACCGCACGCTGTTCGATTTCAGCGCCGCCTACGGGAAGGTCAGTCAGCCTCGCTTGCCCGACATTAAAACTGCCATCTATCACGGCGACGCGGAAGAGGACAGATACTTCTCGCCGCGCCTGTTCGGATTTGGCCAGGCGGCCTTCGACCACAACTACTCGCAGGGCCTCGACCTGCAACAGATGTACGGCGGCGGGCTGGGCTGGACTACATACAAGACCGAAGCGGCGGAGATCGATCTCAAGGCCGCGATTTCTTATATCCACCAGAGCTTCAGCGCCGGCTCCAACCAGAGCCTGGTAGGATCCACCTTCGCCGAAACCTACACGCGCAAGTTTCAACATGGCATCCTGCTTAACGAGCAGGTCTCCACTACGCCGGCGTGGAACAACACCAGCGCGTATTTCGCGACCGGCAGCGTCGGCCTGACTCTTCCGGTACACAAACGCTTGAGCATGGCGCTGACGTCGGCGGATACTTTCCTGAACGATCCGCCACCCGGTTTCCGGAAGAACTCCTTCCAGTTCACCGCCGGCCTGACGTACGCGCTCAAATAGATGGGCTAATACGTGGGGCGGACCTCCAGGTCTGCGCGGGTCCTCCTGGACCTGCGCGGGGTGGCGAGCGAAGCTCGCCTTAAAGGGTTGCTGCGGTCCTCCCTTACGCGCCCAGGGCCATCATTTGCGGCGCCCTTTGTAGGAGCCGAGGCGCCCGAAAGGGCTGAAACCGGTATCCCACACTGAAGATGGTCTCGATATAGGTGCCGCTGTGCTCGCCCAATTTCTTGCGCAGCCGGCGGATGTGCACGTCCAGCGTGCGGGTGCGGATCTGGTTGCTGTAGCCCCACACGCGCAACAGCAGCGTTTCGCGGGTGACCACCTCTCCGGCGTTCAGAATCAGCAGTGCCAGCAGGTCGTACTCCTTGCGGGTCAGTCCCAGCGGTTTGGTGTCCAGCATTGCGGTCTTGTGCTCGAAATCCATGTCCAGGTGTTGGTCATGATAGCGTTGCTCGTGCGTCGCGGTAATCTGAAACGGTCCCATCCAAAAATCTCCTTTAAGCGTTTCGCCTATACTGATGCTACGGACGAGGGGGGTGGGAGGTGGTTTGGGTTCTGTAAAAATTTTGTAAAAGGTGTAAACAGGCGGTTTTTTAAGCTGGAACGTACCGTTCGACACAGATCTCCCGGGACCGCTCCCGCGTTTTCGCCACATCATAGGCGAGTTGCATGCGGACCGGTAAGACCCTACAAGGCCTTCCTCCCTGCGTGCGGAACGCTGTTTTCAAGCAGGTGAAATTCTTTTTGGCAGGCCCGCGGCAACAGAGTGGCGCTTCTATTTCCTCATCCGGGATGACATCTACTACATCGTGGACATCATCCCGCATCCGAAATAATGCTAGTGGCTCAAACGGAAACGCCGATCTTGGCGGCTCTGCTAGCCCCACAAGATCTCGGCAAAGTGGCGGTTGATCCACACTCATTGACCGCTCCGATTTTCCCTCAAGAAACACGTATTCCCCGGAATGGAATCCCGCTGACAGATGTCCCACAGAAAACGGAGTACATCATCCCACTGAACCTGTGCCATAATGGCTCATTCAAACGGGTGGCAGGTGGAGCGGAAGATGAACAACGATAAAGGGATTAGCCGCAGAGCGGTCATGCTCGGCTCGGCCTTGCTGCCGGCGCTGGGAATGGCTTCCGCCCAAACTTCCAAGACCGTCGTCATTTCGAGCGCCAACGGAGAGCGCGCCTGTGCCCGCGCCATGGAGATTCTGAAGGCCGGCGGCGATACGCTGGACGCCGTCATCGCGGGCGTCAATATCAACGAAGAGGACCCCGAGGACACTTCCGTCGGCTATGGCGGGCTTCCCAACGAAGAAGGCGTGGTGGAACTGGATGCCAGCGTGATGCATGGGCCGACGCGGCGAGCCGGGTCGGTGGCCTCCATACGCGGGAATAAGACGCCTTCCAAGATCGCCAGGCTGGTGATGGAGCAGACGGACCACATCATGCTCGTGGGCGCGGGCGCCGGGAAATTCGCCAAGGAAATGGGCTATCCCGAGCAGGATCTGCTCACCGAAAAGTCGCGGCTGGCCTGGCTCACCTGGAAAATGTCGCTGCGCGATCCGGAGGGCCACAGCAATTGGGGACCGGGCCTGGACGCACCCAAGCCGAAAACCATGGCGCGGCTCAAGCAGATGTTTCCGCAGGCGGATGAAGCTACCCTGACCTGGGCGTGGGAGATGGCCGGTCACCCCACGTTCGGCACCATCAACTGCCTGTCGCGGAACGCCAAAGGAGAGATGTCCGGTGTCACAACCACCAGCGGGCTGGCCTGGAAGATTGCGGGCCGCGTAGGAGATTCGCCGATTATCGGCGCGGGATTGTACGTGGACCAGGACGTGGGCGGCGCCGGGTCGACCGGACGCGGCGAGGAGAATATTAGGATCGCGGGCGGTCATACCGTCGTGGAGAACATGCGCCATGGCATGCTCCCGCGGGAGGCTTGTTTGGAGGCCTTGAAACGCGTCGCGCGGAATTTCGACAACGACATCTCGCGCCTGGAAAAAGTGGACTTGAATTTTTATGCGTTGCGCAACGACGGCGAGTACGCCGGCGCAGCGCTGTGGAACGGTGAGATACGCGCGGGCAAGCTCAGACCCGCGCGCTTCGCGGTCAACGACGGCGGCGGCGCCAGCCGTCTGGAGACCAGCGTGTATCTATTCGAACGAAAAGCGTAATTTCAGCGCCACGCGGCTCGATAAGATCGGGATTAGAATATCGGTTCGTCTGACGAATGGCTCAGATCTTTCATCACAGCACGAATACTTTTTCGCGCATCACGATTTACGGCGCGGTGTTCATCCTCGCCTTTGCGGTGTGGTGCTTTGCCACGCTGAACGGCTCGGGTTACGTGACCCGCGAAGGGCAGGTGCGCGATCAGCCCATTCCGTTCAGCCATCTGCACCATGTGGCGGACGACGGAATCGATTGCCGGTACTGCCATACGACCGTTGAGACTTCCAACACCGCCAACATTCCGCCGACCAAGACGTGCATGAACTGCCACTCTCAGATTTGGAGTACCAGCCCGATGCTGGAGCCGGTGCGCGAGAGTTTTCGCAGCGGCCAATCGATCGCGTGGACGCGCGTGCACGACTTGCCGGACTATGTATATTTCAATCACAGCATTCACGTGAATAAAGGTGTGGGCTGCGAGACCTGCCACGGCCGGGTGGACCGCATGCCACTGATGTACCAGGCGCAATCGTTGCAGATGGAATGGTGTCTGGACTGCCACCGGCATCCCGAGCGGCATGTGCGGCCGCGCGCGGAAGTGTTCACCATGGGATACGAACCGGCCGAAGATCAGGAGACCATGGGACGCCGCCTGGTGGCGGAATACAAGATTCAAGACGCACGTACGCTGACCAGTTGTAACACTTGCCACCGCTGAGTAAAGCTGAATAAAGCCGAGAAGATGAGTGAACCCGACAATCCGTTGAACCACGACGAGCAGGCCGCGCCGCAAGTAGCGCGGAAGCTGGATCTGCCCGGCGTGCGCGCCCTGCTGGAGAAATCCCACGGGCGCGAGTACTGGCGCAGCCTGGAGGATCTGGCTCAGACGGACGCGTTCCAGGACCTGATGCATCGTGAATTCCCACGCTACGCGTCGGAGTGGGAAGACGGCGACAGCCGGCGCAACTTCATCAAGCTGATGGGGGCCTCGCTGGCGCTGGCGGGATTGACGGCGTGTACGCGGCAGCCCACGGAGCTGATCGCGCCTTACGTCCGGCAACCCGAAGAATTGGTGCCGGGGCGTCCGCTGTTTTTCGCTACGGCCATGCCGCTGGGCGCCGGTTCCACAGGATTGCTGGTGGAAAGCCACGAAGGGCGGCCCACCAAAGCGGAAGGCAATCCGGACCATCCCACCCTGGGCGCGTGCGATGTGTATGCGCAGGCATCCGTACTGGGGCTGTACGATCCGGATCGCTCGCAGGCGCTGACGCTCGAAGGCGAGATCCGGTCGTGGGGCGCGTTCCTGGGCGCAGTCCAGCAAGCCATTACGCTGCAGAAGACCAAGCGCGGCGCGGGGCTGCGGATTCTGACGGAGACGGTGACGTCGCCAACGCTGGCCAACCAGATCAAGGAAATGCTGGCCGCTTTTCCGGCTGCCAAATGGCATCAATGGGAGCCGGCCGGAGCACATTCGTCCGTGGCGGGAGCGCGGCTGGCGTTTGGGCAGCCCGTCAACACGGTTTACGATCTGCGTGGCGCGGACGTGATAGTGTCGCTGGACGCCGATTTCCTTTCTTCGGGGCCAGGCAGCTTGCGCTACGCGCGGCAATTTTCCGCGCGGCGCCGGGTGCGCGGCGAGCAGACCGAAATGAACCGCCTCTACGTGGTCGAGCCGATGCCGACTCCCACGGGCACCAAAGCCGATCACCGCTTGCCGCTGCGGGCCGCCGATGTGGAACAGTTCGCCTGGAGTCTGGCGGCGGCGCTGGGCGCGGATACGAGCGGGCGGAAGGGCGCATCGACCGCGGCCGACAAGTGGATCGTTCCGGTGGTGCGCGACCTGCAGAAGCATAAAGGAGCCAGCCTGGTGATCGCCGGCGAGCAGCAGAGTCCGGCGGTCCACGCGTTGGCGCATGCCATGAACGCGGCGTTGGGTAACGTGGGCAAGACCGTGCTGTACACGGAGCCCGTGGAAGCCAATCCCGTGGATCAGGTGGCGTCGTTCTACGACCTAGTGAAAGATCTGGATGCCGGCGCGGTGGATCTGCTGCTGATCCTGGGCGGCAATCCCGCGTACAACGCGCCCGTCGAGCTGGGGTTCCGGGACCGCCTGAAGAAGGCCACGCTGCGCGTCCACCTGAGCCTGCAAGAGGACGAGACCAGCGAGCTTTGCCACTGGCATTTGCCCACGACGCATTACCTGGAGACGTGGAGCGATTGCCGGGCGCACGATGGCACGGTCACCATCATGCAGCCGCTGATCGCGCCGCTCTACGCGGGTAAGTCCGCGCACGAAGTGCTGACCATGCTGACGGGGCAGCCGGAACGCACCTCCTACGACATTGTGAAGGCTTACTGGGCCACGCAGCATACCGGCTCGGATTTCGAAGCCTGGTGGCGCAAGGCGGTGCACGATGGCGTGGTTCCGAATACGGCGCTGCCGGCGAAGAGCGTAGCGTTGCGCGCGGGATGGGCCGGGGCGGTGCCGCAGGCGGCGAGCCCGCAAAGCCTGGAAGTGGTCTTCCGTCCGGACCCCGCAGTGTATGACGGCCGCTTCGCCAACAACGGGTGGTTGCAGGAGTGGCCCCGGCCGATCACGCAACTCACTTGGGACAACGCCGCGATCTTCAGCCCCAAGACCGCGCAGGAGCAGGGCGTCGTCTCGACCGACGTGGTGGAGATCGCATATCGCGGCTACAAGATGCGGGCGCCCGTCTTCATCCAACCGGGGCACGCCGATGGCTCGGTGACCGTGCACCTGGGCTACGGAAGGACGCGGGCCGGGCACGTGGGCACGCGCATCGGCTTCAACGCCTATGGCATGCGCACTTCTTCGGCGCTCTGGCAGGATTACGGGCTGGAAGCACGCAAGGCCGGCAGCGATTATCTGCTGGTCTCCGTGCAGGACTTTCACGCGCTCGATACCGAGCGCCACACCATCGAGAAGGCGAATATCGCGGAGTACCGCAAGAATCCCAAGGTGATTCAAGAGTCGGCGGAAGCGCCGCCGCCCGAGCTCACGCTCTATCCGGCATATAAGTACGACAAATATGCCTGGGGCATGGCCATCGATCTGAGCGCTTGCACCGGCTGCGGCGCGTGCGTGATCGCCTGCCAGGCCGAAAACAATATCGCGGTGGTAGGGAAGGAAGAGGTGCACCACGGCCGCCATATGCACTGGCTGCGCGTGGATAGCTACTATCACGGAGACATCGCCAATCCGGAGATCTACAATCAGCCGGTGCCTTGCATGCAGTGTGAGAACGCGCCGTGCGAGTTGGTGTGTCCGGTGCAGGCCACCAGTCACAGTAGCGAAGGCCTGAACGACATGGTGTACAACCGCTGCGTGGGCACGCGTTATTGCTCGAACAACTGCCCGTACAAAGTGCGCCGGTTTAACTTCTTCCTGTTCTCGGATTTCACTACGCCCAGTTTGAAGCTGCAGCGGAACCCGGATGTGACCGTGCGCAGCCGCGGCGTGATGGAGAAGTGCACGTACTGCGTGCAGCGCATCAATAAGGCCAAGATCGATGCCGAGAAGGAGGATCGCAAGGTGCGCGATGGAGAGATTCAGACGGCGTGCCAGGCCACCTGTCCGGCTGAGGCGATCGTCTTCGGCGATATCAACGATCCGAACAGCCGGGTAGCCAAGATGAAAGCGGAAAAGACGAATTATGGGCTGCTGGCGGATTTGAATACGCGGCCGCGCACGACCTATCTAGCGGCGCTGCGCAACCCGAATCCGGAGATGGAAGGATGATGTGGAAGTTTGTGGGGCAGGCTCGCAGGCCGAGGGCCTGCCCCACAAGAACTCTGCTTCATACAGGCAACTGATAGCTAAACAATGGCTGACGAAAGACAAATCGCGGACGAGGAGTTACGGCCGGCGCCGGTGATCGCTCCGGGCTACACGTTCGGCACGGTCACCGACCAGATCGCTTCTGTCGTCCTCACCCGCCGCACGCCGGTATTCTGGATCGCGTGCTTCGCCGCCGGCTTCGCCCTGCTGCTGCTGCTCCTGTGGGCTGTGGCGTTGCTGTTTGCCAAAGGTGTCGGCATTTGGGGCATCATGATCCCCGTCGGCTGGGGATTCGCCATCACGAACTTCGTGTGGTGGATCGGAATCGGACACGCCGGCACGCTAATTTCGGCGATTCTGCTCCTGCTGAATCAAGCCTGGCGCAACTCCATCAACCGGTTCGCCGAGGCCATGACGCTGTTCGCCGTAGCCTGCGCCGGCATGTTCCCGCTGCTGCACATGGGCCGGCCGTGGCTTTTTTATTGGATGTTCCCCTACCCCAACGCCATGGGCGTGCAGCCGCAATTCCGCAGCCCGCTGATATGGGACGTTTTCGCGGTGTCCACCTACGCGACCGTGTCCTTTCTGTTCTGGTTCGTGGGTCTGCTGCCGGATCTGGCTACCTTGCGCGACCGCGCGCGCAACCGCATGGCTCGCGGCGTTTACGGCATTCTGGCGATGGGGTGGCGCGGTTCGGCGCGGCACTGGTCCAATCACGAAATGGCTTCGCTGCTGCTGGCCGGACTGGCCACGCCGCTGGTGCTCTCGGTGCATACGGTGGTCAGCTTCGACTTCACGGTGGCCATCGTGCCCGGCTGGCACAGCACATTCTTCCCTCCCTATTTCGTGGCGGGCGCCATTTACTCCGGATTTGCCATGGTGCTGGTGCTGGCTATCCCGCTGCGTTGGGTCTACGGCCTGCAAGGTCTGATCACCGACAAGCATCTGCAAAACTCCGCGAAGGTCATGCTGGCGACCGGCTTGATCGTGGGCTACGCCTATATTCTGGAAACGTTCACGGCTTGGTATAGCGGCAACGTCTACGAGAGCGCTGCCATCTGGCACCGCATGACCGGGCCGTACGCCTCCGTCTACTGGTGCCTCATCACCTGTAATATCGTGGCCCCGCAGATGCTCTGGTTCAAGCGTGTGCGCAGCAATCCGATTTTCCTCTTTATCGCTTCGCTGGTAGTGCTGGTAGGCATGTGGCTGGAGCGCTTCGTCATCATCGTGTCCAGCCTGGCGCAGGATTACCTGGTATCTTCCTGGCGCGTCTTCCATCCCACGCGTTGGGACTGGGCGACATACGTGGGCACTATCGGACTGTTCACGTTCCTGTTCTTCCTGTTCATCCGGCTGCTGCCGATGATCTCGATCTTCGAAGTGCGCACGCTGCTGCCGCAAGCCAAAGTCGAGGAGGAGACCGAAGGATGAAGCCTCCGATTTACGGCGTGATGGCGGAGTTCGACAATCCGACATCCCTGGTAAATGCCGCCCGCGAGGCGCGCGCCCGCGGCTACCGTAAGCTGGATGCCTATTCGCCATTCCCCATCGAAGCCTTGACCGAGGCGCTGCATCTGCCGAAAAGCAAGCTGCCCTTGATCGTCCTGATCGGCGGAATTCTGGGAGGGCTGACCGGCTACCTGATGCAGTATTACGTAACCGTGATCTATTTCCCGATCAATATCGCCGGGCGTCCGCTGCATAGCTGGCCGATGTACATCGTCATCACCTTCGAGCTGACGGTACTGTTCGCCGCGCTGTCGGCCGTCTTCGGTCTGCTGGCGGTGTGCGGACTGCCCATGCCGTATCACCCAACATTCAACGTGCCACGATTTGCGCTGGCTTCGCGCAACCGGTTTTTCTTATGCATTGAAGCTGCCGATCCGTTGTTCGACCGCAAGGCCACCGAGGAGTTCTTGGAGAGTCTGGATGCGCGGGAGGTCTCCGAAGTTGCGCACTAACAGGCCATCCTTGGTGGGCAGTTTTCCCAATATGAGGAATGCTGCGCAATTTGTGGGGCAGACCTCCAGGTCTGCGCGGGTCCTCCAGGACCCGCTCCTCGCACGGCTGGACCAGCCATATCCGAGCACGAACAGGCCGGCGTGGACGTCGGCCGCAGGACTGGAGTCCTGCCCCACCGATAAAAGCAGCTTGCTCAAAGTGAGAAGACTAAGTGGCATTGGGCAGCTCTTTTGTAATATAGCAATGTTAGTGCCCACCCTTTTCGCCGCCGCCCTGCTCACCGGCTGCCGGCAGGACATGCAGGATCAGCCCAAGTACATCCCGCTGCGTCCCAGTTCGTTCTTCGCCGACGGCCGTTCCGAGCGTCCGCTGGTGGAAGGCACGGTGGCGCGCGGACACCTGAACGACGACACCGCGTTCTACACGGGAAAAGTTGACGGCAAACCGATTGACGCGATCCCCTTCCCCATCACGCGCGCGGTGTTAGACCGCGGGCAGGAGCGTTTCAACATCTACTGCGCGCCCTGCCATGATCGCTTGGGCACCGGCAACGGCATGATTGTCCGGCGCGGATTCAGTCATCCGCCGCCGCCGTCCTACCACATCGACCGGCTGCGTCAGGTTCCCGTGGGCTACCTTTTCGATGTCATCGCCAACGGGCTGGGCGCCATGCCGGATTACGCGGCCCAGATCGAGCCTCGCGACCGCTGGGCCATTGTGGCGTACGTGCGCGTGCTGCAATACAGCCAGCATGCTCCCGTGGACGACGTGCCGCCGGAGGCGCGCGCCGAACTGACCAAGGGAGGAACGAAGTAATGCCGGCCGCGGCTCACCAACGTTCTTTCGCCATCCCGCCGGATCTGGCCGCCGATATGCGCGGCTGGCGGACGCGCTTCCTGGCCATCGGCGCTGGGGCTCTGATCCTCAGCGTCATCGGCGGCTTCTTCAATGCCGATCAGTTTTACCGCTCCTATATCTGGTGCTACATGTTTTTCATCGGCGTGCCGCTGGGAGCCACCGCGCTGCTGATGTTGCAATACCTCACCGGAGGCGCGTGGGGTATGGTCATCCGGCGCCCGTGCGAAGCGGCATCGCGCACGCTGCCGCTGCTGGCGATTCTGTTCATCCCCATCGTCATCGGCATCCCGCACCTGTATCCGTGGTCGCACCCGGATATCGTGGCGCACGACCGCATTCTGCAACACAAGCAGGTTTACCTGAACGTGCCCTTCTTCCTGATCCGGGCAGGGCTGTATTTCGTGGGCTGGATTCTGATTGGGCGCCTCTTATACAAGTGGTCGGGCGATCAGGATCGCGGCGACGCGCGAGCCGCCGGCCGCCTGGCGGCGATCAGCGGACCGGGCCTGATTTTCTATGGATTCAGCGTCACCTTCATGGCCATCGACTGGATTCTGTCGATCAATCCGCACTGGTTTTCTACGATCTTCGGTTTGCTCTTTATTGCCGGCGAAGGCCTGTCGGCGATAGCGTTCCTCATTTGCCTGCTGGTGATCCTCAGCAACCGGCCGCCGCTCTCCGATGTCCTGACGCACCGTCATCTGCACGACGTGGGCAAGCTGCTGCTGGCCTTCGTGATGGTGTGGGCGTACTTTTCGTTCTCGCAGTTGTTGGTGATTTGGTCCGGCAATCTGCCGGAAGAAATCCCGTGGTACGTGAAGCGCTTCGCCGGAGGATGGCAGTACATCGGGGTGGCGCTGGTGCTGCTGCAATTCGCGTTACCCTTCGCGCTGCTGCTTTCGCGGGACCTCAAACGCAATTTCAAGCTGCTACGCGCGGTGGCGGTCGTCGTCATCGTGATGCGCTTCGTGGATCTTTACTGGATGGTTGCGCCGGACTTCAATAAGGCGCAGTTTACGGTGAGCTGGATGGATTTCCTGCTGCCCATCGGGCTGGGTGGAATCTGGCTGGCGGCGTTTTTGTGGCAACTCGAACTGCGCCCGCTAATGCCGCTGGGAGATCCGCATCTGGAGGAGGCTCTGGAACATGGCCGGGAATAACGCCCACTCGGGCGATGAGCCGCGCAATCCGCATGTCCATCATGAGCCGGGGGACGTCAATGCCCTGGCTCTGACGAAGTTCGGGTTGTCGATGGCGGCCCTGATCGTCGTCTTCTTGTTTGGTTTGTGGGGCATGTTTGAGTATCTGAAGAACCGTGAGGCGGAGTTGGGGCTGCCGCTGTCGCCGGCGGCTCTTGTGAATGCCCAGAAGCACCCGCCAGACCCTCAACTGCAGCCTCATCCTGCGCGGGATATGCGGGATATGCGCGCCGCCGAGGATAAAATTCTGCATCAGTATGCCTGGGTCGATCCGGATAAAGGAATTGTGCGGATACCGGTTGAGCGGGCGATGGATTTGATCGCGCAACGGGGTTTGCCCGCCGCGCCCGCCGGAAAAACCAAATGAAGTTGCTGTTCACAGTGAGGCAAGCTAAAAAACCAATGCCGCATAGTTGTCCCAACACCGTGGGGCAGACCTCCAGGTCTGCGCGGGTCCTCCAGGACCCGCTCTTCATCCCACTTCCGCGCGTCGCGATTCTCGCCATCCTTGCCGTAGCCGCCGCGTGGGCGCAACCGGCCCAGCCCGCGCCCGCCCAGCCATCGGCCATGCGCGACCCCAATTCCAAGCCTGCCCCGCTGCCGGCAGGCCTGCAGGGCGTAACCATCGAACAGAATTTGAACCACCAGATACCGCTCGATCTCGTCTTTCGCGATGAGTTCGGCCGCGGGCTGCCGCTTTCCACTTACTTCAACGGGCACAAGCCGGTGCTGCTGGCCCTGGTTTACTACACCTGCCCCATGCTTTGTAACCTTGTCCTGACCGGCATGGAGAGCAGCCTAAGGGCGATCTCACTCGATCCCGGCCGCGATTTCGAAGTGGTAGCCGTGAGCTTCGATCCGCACGACACGCCCGAGATCGCGGCAGCCAAGCGAGCCAACTACTTGCAACGGTACCGCCGCCCCAACACCGCCAACGGCTGGCATTTCCTGACCGGAGACGAAGCCTCCATCAAGGCGCTGACTGCGGCCGTCGGCTTCCGCTATAAGCTCGATCCAGCCACGGGACAATACGCGCATGCCAGCGCTATCATGATCCTCACGCCCGAAGGCAAACTCTCGCGGTATTTCTACGGCGTGGAATACGCGCCACGCGACGTGCGCCTGGGATTGGTGGAGGCGTCCCAAAACAAGATCGGCTCGCCGGTGGACCAGATCCTGCTGTTCTGTTACCACTACGATCCGGCAACCGGCAAATACGGCGCCATCGCCATGAACATGGTGCGTTTCGCCGGCGCCACTTTCGTTCTGATTTGCGGCACATTTCTGTTCGTCGCGTGGCGCCGCGACTGGCGTAGAGATCGCCGTGCTTTGAGGCAAACTAGATAACTTCATGGGCTCTGAATTACCTCTATTTCCGGTCCAGGCATCCAGCGTGGCTGTCAGTGTGGACCATCTGCTCTACTTCCTGCTGGCCGTGGCTGTGTTCTTCTCGGTGGGGATTTTTCTCACCATCTTCTACTTCGCGGTCCGCTACCGGCGGCGTTCCGAGTCGGAATTGCCGGTTCCGGCGCATGGCGCCATGAGTCTGGAGATTCTCTGGAGCGTCATCCCGTTCGGTCTCACCATGATCATGTTCGTATGGGGGGCCCGCGTGTTCTTTACGATCTCCCGCCCGCCCGATGACGCGCAACAAATATACGTCATCGGCAAACAGTGGATGTGGAAGCTGCAGCACATGGAAGGACAGCGCGAGATTAACGAGCTGCATATCCCGGTGGGCCAGGCCGTAAAACTTACCATGACGTCGGAAGACGTGATCCACGACTTCTTTGTCCCCGCCTTCCGCACGAAGGCCGATGTGCTGCCGGGACGTTATACGACGATCTGGTTCAAGCCGACTAAGACCGGTAAGTACCACTTATTCTGCTCCCAGTATTGTGGCACCAACCATTACGCCATGGTCGGCTGGGTTTATGTCATGGAACCGCAGGACTATCAGGCATGGCTGAGCGGCGGCACGTCCGGCTCGCTGGCGTCCAGCGGCGAAAAGTTGTTCCAGGGCCTGGCTTGCGCGAACTGCCATCACCTGAATGACCCGCCGGGGAGGGGACCGAACCTCCGCAACCTTTATGGCAGCGAAGTGGAACTCACCGGCGGCGCGCATGTCAAATTCGATGAGGAATATATCCGCGAGTCGATTTTGAACCCGTCGGCGAAGATCGTGGCGGGCTATCAGCCGATCATGCCAACGTTCCAGGGACTGGTTACGGAGGAGAATGTGCTGCAACTGATCGAGTACATCAAGTCACTGACGCCGAAACCGGCCCCGCCGCCGGCTGGCGCCGCCGCAGCCACGTCCCGGCAGAAATCCACCAAACGATAAGACTATGATTACCGCAGCGGAACACGAGCGCGAGAATTACCTCAACGCGAGTCACGGCATCAAGTCCTGGCTGCTCACCAAGGACCACAAGCGCATCGCTCTGTTATATCTGCATACGATCACGTTTTTCTTCTTTCTGGGCGGCATTTTCGCCACCCTGATCCGGCTCGAGCTGCTGACACCCAAGGGCGACCTGGTGTCGGCGGACACTTACGCCAAGCTGTTCACGCTGCACGGCGTGATCATGATCTTTTTCTTCCTGATACCCTCGATTCCGGCTACCCTTGGAAACTTTTTCCTGCCCATGATGATAGGGGCCAAGGATCTGGCTTTTCCAAGAATCAATCTGCTGAGCTGGTATCTGCTGGTAATCGGCGGCTGTTTTGCTATGTACGCTATGCTGGCCGGCGGTGTGGATACCGGGTGGACTTTCTACGTGCCGTACAGCACCAATTACTCCAATACCTACGTGATCGCCACCGGCCTGGGCATCTTCATCGCGGGATTTTCATCGATTCTCACCGGGCTGAACTTCATCGTGACCGTGCACCGCATGCGTGCTCCGGGCATGACCTGGTTCCGCTTGCCGCTGTTTGTGTGGTCGAATTATGCGACCGCCCTCATTCAAGTGCTTGGCACTCCGGTGATCGCCATCACGCTGGTTCTACTGATCGGCGAGCGGACGCTCCACATTGGAATTTTCGATCCCGCGCGGGGCGGCGATCCGGTGCTGTTTCAACACCTGTTCTGGTTCTATTCGCATCCCGCGGTCTATATCATGGTACTGCCGGCCATGGGAATCATTAGCGAGTTGGTCTCCGTGTTCTCCAAGAAGCCGGTGTTCGGGTATAAGGTGGTGGCGTTTTCCAGCGTGGCGATCGCGGTGCTCGGCTTTCTGGTTTGGGGCCATCACATGTTCGTGTCCGGCCAATCCGTTTACGCCGGCCTGGTGTTCTCTTTCCTCAGTTATTTCGTGGCCATCCCGTCGGCCATCAAAGTGTTCAACTGGACCGCCACGCTCCATAAGGGATCCATATCCTACGCGACGCCCATGCTGTACGCCTTCGGGTTTATCGGCCTGTTCACCGTCGGCGGACTGACAGGCTTGTTCGTGGCGTGCCTGGGTGTGAACGTTCACGTTCACGATACTTACTTCGTGATTGCCCACTTCCATTACATTATGGTGGGCGGCACCCTGATGGCCTATCTGGGCGGCCTGCACTATTGGTGGCCCAAGATGTCCGGCCGCATGTATCCGGAGGGTTGGGCGAAGCTCTCCGCCCTGGTCATCTATTTGGGCTTCAATCTGACCTTTTTCCCGCAGTTCATTCTCGGTTACCTGGGCATGCCGCGGCGCTACTGGACCTATCCGGATGAGTTTCAGGTGCTGCATGTCATGTCTACCGCGGGCGCGTCCGTGCTGGCGATAGGGTATGTGATGCCGCTGATCTACTTTATGTGGTCGTTGCGGTATGGACCCATCGCCCCGGCGAATCCGTGGGGCGCGACCGGACTGGAATGGCAGACGGCTTCGCCGCCGCCCGCTCACAATTTCGACGAAACTCCGATAGTCACGACGGAGGCTTACGATTACGCCGCGCTGGCCGCGATGGAGGAGGCCAAAGTTGGATAGCCACACGGAAACCCTCGCGCTACGGGAGCAGTTTGAAACGCCCGCGCAGCAGAAGGAAATCTCCACGCTGGGGATGTGGATCTTCCTGGTGACTGAGATCATGTTCTTCGGCGGCCTGTTTCTGGCTTATGCGATCTACCGGAGAGAGTTTGCGGGTGTGTTCGCGCTGGCCAGTAACACGTTGGACGTAGTGATCGGCGCGGCCAACACGGCGGTCCTGCTATGCAGCAGTTACACGATGGTGCTCGCCGTGCGCGCGGCTCAAATAGGCAGCCGCAAGGCGCTGATCGTGTTTCTGATCCTGACCATCCTGTTGGGCGGAGTCTTTCTGGGTGTCAAGGCCTATGAGTGGAACCAGAAATTCGAGGAGCATCATGTGCCGGGACCGACTTTCCATCTGGAAGGCACCACCCAGCAAGGACCGGCGCAACTGTTTTTCTCGCTGTACTTCACCATGACCGGACTGCACGCGCTGCACATGGTGGTCGGAGAGGGTCTGATGTTGTTTCTGTTGTGGCACGCGTACAAGGGCAAATATACTCCGTCATATTACACGCCGGTGGATGTAGGCGGCCTCTACTGGCACTTTGTCGATGTCGTCTGGATCTTTTTGTTCCCACTGCTGTATCTCATAGCCCGTCACCAACACTAACATGCATGAACACGTCGATTCGATCAAGACCTACACGTTGGTTTTTCTGTCGCTGCTAATTCTGACTGCGGCTACGACAGTGGTGGCCACCATTGACCTGGGGCCGTTCAACGTCGTCATGGCGCTGTTGATCGCGGTGGTGAAGATGATGCTGGTGGCGCTGTTTTTCATGCACCTGCGCCACAGCACCATCCTGACCAAGGTGGTGGTGGGCGGCGGGATGCTGTGGCTGGGGATTCTGCTGGTGCTCAGCCTGAGCGACTTCGTCACGCGCGGCTGGCTGCCGGTGCCGGGGAAGTAGCGGCCCCGACCTGCTAAAATCGAACTGAATACCCCCGGCACGGGCGCGTAGCTCAGGCGGATAGAGCATCTGCCTTCTAAGCAGAGGGTCGCCGGTTCGAGTCCGGCCGCGCCTACCAGCTAACCCACGTATTATTAGTTCTTTACGGGAGATTCAAACTCAGTCGGGCGCGCCGCCGTTTCGTCACTGTGCCCATTTTTGTGCCTACCCTGTGCCTCTTGTGCGCGCTGGGCGCGCTCCATCGCCGCGCGTCCCGTGTCCAGGTTCGGGTGAACATAGCGCCGGGTAGTGACAAAGCTGCTGTGTCCCGCAAAGTACGCCAGCGAGTATGGGTCCATGTGATCCGCCCATCTGGTGAGGCAAGTGTGCCGGAAGGTGTAGATCGGAAGATGTTCAGGTCCGGCGAGCGCACACGCCTTGCGGTGGCGCTTCTTGAGGGTGGATGGTTCGATGTGTCCGCTCTTGGTGGGTGCGGGGAAGATCCATTCCGAAGTCGCGACGGTTCGCCGCATCTCAAGAATCGCATCGACCCGCTTCGGCAACGGAAGCGACCTGCGCGCGTTTCCAGTCTTGCCGAACGGGACAAGCAGCGCGCCGTCCCGGCAGTGCTCCCATCTAAGCCGGTAACACTCCTCTGGCCGGAGGCCACAATCGAGCAGAATGGTCGATACGTCCCGCAAGAGAAAGGGATCTTCCGGTTCGGTGGGGCGGTCTCCCCGCGCGGTTGCCCGAATACCCGTAAGCGCCGCTGGTAGGCTTCCAGGATACTCTCACCGATCGCTTGCGCCGCCTTCAGGTACGCCGCCTCTTCGTTGGGGTTCAAGACGCGTTCGCGTTGCCGTTCGCCCGGCAACAATGAGACGCGAGGCGCCGGGCGCTCCGCCTTTCCCCACTCGACGGCCAGCCGCAGCATCCGACGCAGGACCTGCAACGCACGGTTGGTGCTGGAGACTTCGTACTCGGCGGCTCGCCACTTGGCCACGAACCCGGAAATCACTGCGGGCGGGACCGCATCAACTGGCGCATTCGCCAACGCTGGGTAACTGACGAGATGGCCCGTCTGAACTTCGTAATAGGCTAAAGTTTTCGGTTTGTCAGCAAATCGCGTCCGCACGTACGGTAGAAAATCGGTCTCCGCGAACTCGGCGAGGGTGGGAACGGGCTTCCTTTCGCGGATTCCAACTTCGCCCTTTGCCAGCGACGTTTTGTGCGCGGCCTCGATCTGCTCAGCTACGCGCTTATTCGTCTGCTTGGTGCTTTCCCGGATGGCTGTCCCATTCCAGGTGAACCGGTACCACCAGACGTGACCGCGCTTGTATACCGCCATAGCTACGTCCTCGCCGGCCCCGCTCCGTCGCTGTTGATGATTTGGTTCATCTTGTTCGCCAGTAACGGCGCGCTATCCAGGCGTCCCTGCCCGGAAATCACGCCGCATGACATTAGTCACTTGCTCTTGGCAGCAGAGTCAAGGCCGAAATCGGCCGGACTTCCCTGGCCCTCCTTCTGATCCCGGTCCGGTCGAATGGACGCGCTGGGCCGCGCAACACGGGCAGCAGTTCGAACAATGCGAACCGGGCAACCGCATCGGTGTGTGCCTGATCGTTACCAGCGCGGTGCCGCACGTCTGGCAGTCCGCGGGCGCTTGGCGCGTCCGGAGGCAATCCGCTGGTCCCGGCGCCCGAGATTGTTCCCGAACGTTTCCGCCTCGCTTCATCGTGAATCGTCCTCCCTCGGGCGGCTGCATAATTTGCCGCCGTGACACCGCTTCAATCTTGTTTTTGTGGGGACAACTGGGGACGGTGGGGACAGCCCCATAAACACAGCGTCCCTGCGTGTCCCCACTCGCGCATTGGAAACTGGGGACAGTGCGGCTAAGCAAGATCCGGCTTCGCGGCGCGTGAATTTGTCCCCAGTGTTCCCACCCGCCCTTTTAGTGGTGGGGACGCGTCGCGATGCTGTAATTACGGCCTTGTCCCCCGTGTCCCCACTGTCCCCAGTGGAAAGTGAAAAGGTCCGCATATTTACTCTCCGAGAATCGAGGACTTAATCGCGTACACCCTGGTGAGCCCGAGTTCAGGCAGACGCGGCTTCTTTGTGAGGTGCGGCGGTTCGCAATCCAGGTGTCCCTGCTTCAACAGGGCGCGCGCTACTGCCAGGTAATTGAAGCCATCGCACACTTCGCCGCGAAAGACTTCGGGCAGGATCAGATATTCGGATACTTCACCGTCTTCGCCATCCACACGGAAGCCGGCGCGGTCAATGATCCGCTCATGAATGAGAACCCCCTCCCTGTCATAGCGGGCCTTCGTGGATTGGAAGCGGCTCGCCCCATGTGCGCCGATGAACCGGCGGACCTGGTTAATTGCCGCTTCAACATCGCCAGCACCGGTGGTACCCCGTGCCTCAATCCATGATTTGAAGCACCGCACCGCGGCTTCGGTTGCCTCGCCAGGCTCCCAGCCGGTTATCCGGGCGCCCGTCGCCAGTTCGCCGGCCGCCGCGATTACCGCGAACCGCTGCGCGGCTCTGCACACTTCCCCGGCGACGCCCGCCGGAACACGATTCTTCAGGAAGTGCACTTGGAAGTTTCGGAGCGTAGATTCCACCTCAGCCCGTTTTCCGGCGATGAATTCCAGGTGCGCCCGCAACGGAGCGCCGTAGTATCGAGCCGCCGCTTCCTTCAATCGCCTTGCGAACAGGTCCGGCGAGTTGTCCCCGTGGAGGTTCTCGAAAAGCCCCAGTCCGGCCCCAGCATCCGCTTCGATGTTGAGTAGCCGCACCTCGGCCCCGCCCTTTGTGCGCTTGCCTGCCGTCTGCGCATGATCGGCCAGCGTCACTTCGCCAGCGCTCACGAACAATAGTGCCCAGGACAGCTTCTTGCGCGCGCCGATGTTGCGGGACATGCGGGCCTTGCCGCTTCCATTGCCTAGCAGATAGGCGACCTCCGCCGCTTCCCGCGCGTCCATCTGGGCAAGTTCGTCCAAAAAAAGCGTCAGATCGTTGTGAAGCTCGGCGATGGCTTCAAGTCCGTTCGCCGTGGCACGCCACGATTGGACGAAACCATTCCGCCCACCGCCGCCCAATACGGAGCCGCCCACCATAAGCGCGGTGCTCTTGCCGGTGGATGTCGCGCCAACAAAGTGGACACCGCCGGATTCGCCTCCCATCAAAGACAGCAGTGGTCCGGCAAAGCCGCAAGATGCCGCCAGTATTAGCCGTGAATTACTTGAGCACAATTGGCCCACATGATTGCGCCAGTCGTCTACCGTCCCTGACACGTTCAAGCAGTGCTCCGTCTCGAACGGCGTCTGAAAGATGACCGGCTCTCCACCCTCGGGTCCGATGCTGGCTCCGGGTAAAACGAAGGTGTCGTTGTGCCATCCGACCCGCGGCACGCAGAGCACCCTAGATTCGGGTCGTGCAGTCTGGAGGTAAACCGCGAGCAGGCCCCACACCTTGCGTCCGGGTGCGATGAACAGCCCACCGTCCAGTAGCCGTGCGCGAATTTCGCCGCCGTCCCCGGAAAGCAGCGACATGGGCATGGCCCATTCATGTGCACGGCCCTCGGAGTCTCGCCAGCGCAGCAAGCGGCCCCACCCATCGCCTTTGGCGTCTCGCGTGAACGCCGCCACTTCCAGCCGCCCGCAGATCCGTAGCGGTTCGTTTGCCGGGTCGGGGTCATGGTAGACGACAGCAGCATCAGTTAGCTGGAACGCCGAAGACTCCGGCCCGGCTGTCGCCCTGCGTTTGTCGCTGGTTTCCACCGCCGCGCCGGCGTCTGGTTCCCATCGGGCGCGCCAAGCTGTCAAAGCGTCATGGGTAAGCACCGGTTGGATACTGGTAAGCCCCTGAAGCTCTTCGAGAGTGCCGCCCGCACCGAGCCAATCCGAAACATCCTTGTGCTCGGGAACATCCACGATGCGGACTTCACAGCCCACTCGCAACAGATCGGCCGCGACCGATGCTGCGTGCCTTTGCCCCTTATAGTGCGGCTTCCCGTCCTCGTCCGTCGGTGGGTCGTTGTCCGGTAGGAGCACCACTGAACGGCCGCGAACGGTTTCGGAATACTCGGGTCGCCACTTACCTGCACCCATGGGATTGCAGGTTGCCAGCAAGCCGAGCGATTCCAAGGAGTGAACGTCTTTTTCGCCCTCGCAAATGAAGACTGCCTCCGTGGCGCGCTCCGACAAATCCCGAAGGCGGTAGAGAACCAAGCGGACACCCTTAAGATTCCAAACCCAGCCATCCTTGCCGTCCGGCTTTCGCTGTCTGAATCCCTTGGGTTCCATGCGGACTGACTGAAAGAGCACGTGGCCGGCTTCATCGGTGTAATCGTAGATCGCCGTGACGCGCGAGCGCGACGCTCGACTCCCGCGTAGAGGATCGGCCCGCCCGACGATGTCGAAGATCGCCGCCTTCGCCGTCTTGAAGTCCGCACCCGTCAAGGCCATCTCAAGGTCGCAAATGTCCCCGCCGCGCCCGCACGCCGAGTGACAACACCACTGCCCCGTTGCGGCTTTGACTGCGAAGGAATCCCGCTTGCCCTGGTGGATTGGACACGGGCCGCGCCACTCGCCGGCCTGCGTCTGCCGCACGTCTGGTGCCCGTGCTGCATAGTACGCGGAGATCTCGCCGCGCGTGAAGGCGGTTTCGGTGCCCACATCCAGGAGTGGCGCATCTTTTGAAGGACTTATGAAGTCTTCCGCATCACCCGCGCGCATCGGTCCGCTCTCCGCCCGCGGGCCTCGATTCCAACCATGCCGCAACGTCTCCCGGCTTATAGCGGACCGCCGAGCCGATCTTCAGATACCTCGGGCCTTTTCGAATTAGCCGCCATCGTCGGACAGACGCAACGGACAGGCCCGTGATGCGCGCCACGTCATGCTCATTCAGAAGGTTGTCGATAGCGTTGTGAACTGCTCCCATTCGTAATCCTCTGTTGCCCCTGATTGGGACACCCTCAGTGTGGATTACTAAGCGTGGGAAAGGTGGGAATTTCCCATGGGAAGAATGGGAAGCTCGCTGTAATCAGTCGTTCGGAATGTCTGGCTCTGCCACTCCCGGAAGTGTGCGCCCTTTGTGGGTCTGTTTCGACTGCAACCCCACTATCACTTTCCGAAGAACATCCTCTTGCACGGCACCGCCGTCCAGGATCTTCTGAGTAGTCCTATGTTCCGGCCCGCCATGGCGCTGCAACTCGTGTTTATTCCATACCCGCTCCGCAAGTCTCGCTTTGAGCCATTTCGCGCGGTTAGGAAACGGCGGAACCGAAACCGCACTCTCCGTTACCGGTTCAGTACTTCTAACGGTGTTCTGGGATTCCACCGCCCGCGCCGTCGCTTCGGCCATCAACTTCAACGATGTGTACGAGAGTGCTTCTCCGGTGATGGCGCCAACGTGCCATTTGGACTCCCTATCCGCTTCGGGAATCTCCGCCCACGGGTTCATGCCCATGACGAAAAACGTAAACCCAGTTTCCAACTCTTGCAACATCGGTTCCGCCAACCACCCGTACTGAGTCAGCCCACAGCAGACGAACCGGGCGATATCGGAGCGCAATTCCGCTTCAAACTCTTCAACAGACGCACAGACGGCCATGCACTCCCGCGCAACCAGGGTGAATTGATGAATGACAAGCTCTCGAAGAAACTCCGCATCATGGACCGGCCCGCTTTTGTTCGCCTCCCGCTCCAGTTTCGGAAGGTAGTCCGCTAGAAAAGCCGCCGTTTTCGCGTCCATGCGGAGAAGCGCCTGTTTCGGCAG
>ODAK010001741.1_pt1 | contig 23380 bp, 21 predicted proteins | sample 1539591 | NCBI WGS metagenome assembly ODAK01 (sample SAMEA3539303, study PRJEB22396) | soil metagenome | biome: tundra; feature: field; material: soil | place: USA | collected 2010-05 | depth 0.15 m | reverse complement strand
TTGCCGAGCACATGGTGGCGTCAAAGCGCGTTTCGCCGCACGTGTATTCCGTGGACGAAGCCGACATGACAAAGGTGGCGGCCGCGCGCGCGCAATCCAAGGGCGAATTCGAGACACGCTACGGAACGAAACTCACGTTCATGCCGTTCTTCATGCGCGCGTCGGTTGAGGCGTTGCGTGCGTTTCCGACGTTGAACTCATCAATCGATGGTACGAACATCGTGCTTCACAACGACATCAACCTCGGCATCGCCGTCTCGCTGGAAAACGGTTTGATCGTGCCCGTGGTGCGAAATGCGGAGGAGAAGAATTTTCTGGGACTTCAGCGCTCGGTAAATGACTTTGCGGAACGCGCGCGCAGTAAAAAATTGAAGCCCGAGGAAGTGCAGGAGGGCACGTTTGCCATCACCAACCCCGGTATTTACGGAGGATTGATGGGGCTGGCCGTAATTAATCAGCCGAACGTGGCGATCCTGGGGATCGGCGCAATTCAAAAGCGCGTGGTGGTGATTGATGACGCGATCGCAATCCGCTCGATGGTTTATTTGACGCTGAGCTACGATCATCGCGTGGTGGACGGCGCGACGGCGCACCAGTTTATCGGCAAGCTGAAGTCGGTGCTGGAAGAATGGAACGAGCCGCTGGTTTAGCGTTCCTGGCGGGGGAGGCGATTCGGCTCGGCTAAGACAATCTACAAACATCGATTGGCTGGCGCAGAAATCGTGCCAGCCGTTCGAGGAAATCGTACAGCGCATCCATATCGAAACCGTACCACTCCGGAGGAATCTGTTTGGCGGCCACATCCAGATCGTCCGTTGACATTCACTTTTCCAGAATGTCGATCCATCGGTCGAAACTGGTGATGGCCCAGACGGAATTGTAAACTCGCTGCCGCGCGTACAGTCCGCGCAGCGGCGCAGCCGGAAAATTCCATTCTCCCGCGTTGAAGCAGAATCCCTGGTCGATCATCTTCGCCTGATATTGTGAGCGGCCCGGCTCGCGAAAAAAGACCGCCTGCCGGCCATTTGTGTTGCACGTCCATTTATCGAAAACCAGTATCCCAAGAAAATCTTCCTGGTTTTCAACTTCCGCCAAAGTTTCATCCGGCAGTAAATCGAAGACAGTCGTTTCCGCAGGATCGCCCGCATAGCGCGAACCGAACTGAAGACCCGCCCGGCAGGGCGTGCGGGAAAGTCCCACTTGCATCGCCAGGTCTTCGGTCAATCGGATCAGATCCTCCCTGACTTCGATCACGGCAAACGGGGCCGTCGGCAGTCCGAGGCGGCCGGCCAGCACACTACCCAGCACTTCATTCGCAAGAACGCGGGTGTGTTGCGGATTATTTTGGAATTTCACGACGTAATACGCCTCGTCGTTGCAACGCATCAGATGTGCCTGCGCGCCGCCACGCATACGGCGAATATGTTCCACAGCTTGCAGCATAAACCCGCATGCTATCGGCAGTTAGCTAAACCGGCAAGTGAAGAATGCTGGTAGAAGGCCTCCCGGCAATGCACCGCGTCCGAACTGGGCTGGCATCAAGACCAGAGCGGAATCTGCGCCGTTTCGATACACCGGCTGGAAGATCGAAAGCCTTCGCAAGAAAAAGATGCCCGGAACTATCTCCGGGCATCCGCGAAAATTCAATCGTGGAGTAAATCTACTAGCGGCGGCGCTTTGATCCTTTCCGCGCGGGCTTCTTTGGCTTTTTCGCGGCCTTCTTCGCTTTTCGTTTGGGCGCCGACTTCTTCGCTGCCTTCTTCGGTTTCCGCGCAGACTTCTTCGGCTTACTGGCCGGCTTTGCGGGCTTGGGCGGCGCCGGAGGCGCTGCGGCAGTTCCCGGCCGCTCTTCAATTATCAACTCCTCGGTTTCCTCTTCGACGACATCATCACCAGCTACGGCGTCGTCGTCATCTTCGAAGTGCGGCAACTCGTTATCTTCTGTTCCATCGTCCATGCGAAAGTTCATGATGTCCTCCGTCCGATCTCAGCGTGTTGGAGTTCGAAGCGCGGCGGCATTAATGCCCACGGTCTAATTATCGCGGTATTTCGTCTTTGTCAAGTGTCGCGCAGCGGTATCGAAAAAAAGTTTACAGGCGCCCGAGGGCGAGCTCACGCTGGAGGGCAGCACTTACCTCGTAACATACTGTAATCAAAGGACTTATAACCATTTAGAGTTAAGGGTCCTGGGGCGGAATCGTCAACTGATCGCCGACATGTAAGGGTCGCGTGAACAAGAACCGGTTACCGGCGCGCAACGCCTCGGCGGTGGTTTTGTAAGATTGCGCGATAGACCATAACGTTTCTCCTTGTTCCACTTTATGTACGACAATGCCGGGCGGTACTGCCGGAGCTTTACAATTTGCGCATAGTGGTTGCGATGCCGCCACAACGATTGGTGCAACGTTCGTCTGTGTCGTTCCGTGCGTCGACGAGGCCGACGAAGTTCCCAAACCGCCCGGATACACGCGCAATCGCATTCCGCGCGAAACTTTTGCCGACGCCAGGTGATTCCACTTCTGAATCTCCGCGGAGGTGACGCTGTACTGGTCGGCGATTGCCTGCAGCGTGTCGCCCTTGCGTACACGGTAGTAGGTCAGCTTTCCGAGCGCGAACTCGGGCGTTGCGGCCGCAGGAATAATCAGCTTATGGCCAGTTTCGAGAGGCGCACGGCTATTCAGATCATTTGCATCCGCGATCGCCGCAAGCGTGACGTGAAATGTTTTTGCAATCTGCGCGAGCGATTCGCCTTCCTCAACGCGGTGGCGGCGCCAGCTTACCCAGTTTGCCGCCGGGATTTCCGCAATCTCCGCGAGGAACCGATCGGCCGTGCCGGGGGGTAGATTCAATTCAAAGTTGGGATCGTTTGGAGTGACCGTCCGTAAGAGCGAGGGGTTCAGCGCGCGAATCGTTTGTACATCTACGTCAATTGTTTCAGCAACGAGCCGGAGATCTATCGGCTGGCCGGGCCTGACTCGATCGCTCGTCAAGGACGCCTCGGGAGTCACCGAGATTCCGTAGCGCGCGGGATCTTTCGCGATCAGGGTCATCGCCAGAATAATTGGAACGTAGTTTCGCGTTTCCTTCGGAAGCACGTTCCGTTTGTAAAGTTCCCAAAAATCTGCGTACCCGGTGCGCTCGATGGCTTTTTGCACGTTGCCCGGTCCGGAATTGTAAGCGGCCATGGCCAGATACCAGTCACCGAACATGTTGTACAGATCGTGAAGATGGTGCGCCGCCGCGCGCGTAGCTTTTTCCGGATCCTGCCGTTCGTCGACCCACCAGGTTCGCTGCAATCCGTATTCATGCGCGCGGCCCGCGATGAATTGCCAGAGCCCAACTGCCTGCGCGCGGGAAACCGCCGTCGGTTGGAACGCGCTTTCGGCCTGCGCCAGGTAAATCAAGTCATGCGGCAGTCCTTCTTCATCCAGGGCGCGTTCGATCATCGGTCGGTATCGGCCCGCGCGACGCAAGCCTGTTTCCACAATGGCGCGCCCGCGTGGAGTACGGAAAAAATTCAAATATGCCAAGACGTATTCATTCGCTGTCAGAGGGAAATCATGCTGCACCGCGGCAAGTTCGACGGCCGCGCTGGCTGCTAACTTTGGATCAAGCGTTCCCGGCTCCGGCACGCCAATCTCGGGGATGGCGTCAATTGGAGCGGCTTCTGCTTTTTGCTCGGAAAATCCATCGCCTTCGCGGAATGCGGCAAATTCTTCGCTGCTTACGGTTTCAATAATCCGCTGATACGCCGCCAGGAAGCGGGGATCGCTGTTGATGTCCAGGCCGCTTCCGAGAAGCGAATCTATTGCTAGGTCGAATTCCTGGCGCGCTTTGGTCAGGTGTCCAGCGCGGTAATCCCGCTGTCCAGCCTCAAACGCCCACATTGAATAGGAAAGAAGCAGATCAGATCCGAGAGCAGGGGGTGGCTGGAGCAGGACCAAGCCGGATGGTCTCGTATTCAGTGGAAGATCAGTGATTTTAGGGGGCGCTGGAGGCGCCTGTTCCACAACGGGTTGAATTTCCGGCGGTCGAACTTGGACGGTATTCCGGCTGGCGTCGTCACAGCCCGCGCAGGCCAGTAGACAGACCGCCGCCAGCAGGCAGATACCGTTATTCGGCTTGTGACGTCTCCGTTTCACGCAGTTCGTAGGCTAGGGGCCGAATGCGCGCCCGATCCTTCTTGTTTAGACGAATTCTACATGGATCTGGTTAACTGACCCATGCTAGGACGGGACAACGGGGCGGTCAACCATTAAGGCGGCCGTGGGTAACTTATACCAAACACATGGTACTGGGGCTCTTGGCGCGATCAAGAGGGATGTTTGCTGGCGCTTCTTTGCAGCCCCAGAACACGACGGCGCTTACTGTGAACTATCCACGAATGTACGGAACGCAAACGCCAGGATGATGCCCGAAATTGCTACCTTGCCGTTCAACCGCGCCGGAGTGAACTTCCAATCTTTGACGGCTACTCGCGCCTCGTCGGTCAGGGGCGATATCCCCCGAACGACTCTCACCAGGCCCGGCTGGCCGTCCGTCCCGATCAAAACTCGAAGTATGGCGGTGCCACCGGACACTCGTGCGCCGCTATCGATTGGGTATTTTGCGACAATGATTTCCGGCGATGTCGGCGGCAAACCGGCATCAGGCGTCTGTTTTTCGGATTCGCTCGACACCGGAGGTAACGGGACTTCCCCAGCACCGAACCCGTAGAGCGGGCAGAAAACTACCACCACCGTCAGCCGGGATGCAATCGGCTTCCCGTGCATCGTTGCCGGTGCAAACGTCCATGTCTTGACGGCGCGCACGGCTTCCTCGGTGACCGAAGCGAGTGGGCGCGCCACGCGAACTTCCTCGACGTTTCCGGCGTCGCCGATGGTCAGGTAAAGCTCAACTATTCCATTGGCAACGCTGTTGAATGGAATCTTGATACCGGATGCGGAAACTACTTCGGCGCAGCGGAAAACTCGCGTGCGGTTAGCTTGACCTTTGCTGGATCCAACCAGGAAGACGCTTAAGATAAAGAGTGCGGTTACATTGCCCAGTGTTCGGCGCATATCTAAGCTTAGGCAAAACCGAGCGCGGTGAATATAGTACTCGCTAGGCGAGGGCCTGACGCAGATCCTGGATGAGGTCCATTGAATCTTCGAGCCCCACGGAAATGCGCACAGTTCCGGGTTCGACTCCGGCCCCGGCTAACTCTTGCTTGCTCATCTTGTAGTGGGACGTGTAGATGGGCAGCACGCAGAGTGATTCGACGCCGCCGAGGCTTGCGGCCATCAGGAATAGATGAGTGCGATCGCAGAAGCGGCGAGCTGCGGGCAACCCGCCTTTCAAGTCAAATGCCATCATGGCGCCAAAGTCGGTCATTTGACGCTTTGCGAGCAAGTGATCCGGGTGCGTTTTTAATCCGGGATAGTGGACACGCGAGACTTTGGGATGTTTGCTCAAGTATTTAGCAACTTCCATGGCAGTTGCGCACTGTTGGCGGACACGCGGCCCCAGCGATTTTATTCCGCGGATCAAGAGGAAGGCCCCTTCCGGATCCATTGAGCCGCCGAGATAAATCACCATCATGCGAACCTTGTCGATGAAGACTTTCTTCCCGGCTACCGCGCCGCCGATTAGATCGGAATGTCCGCCCAGATATTTCGTCGTACTGTGCGCGACCATGTCAAAACCGAGTTCGAGCGGCTTTTGAAGCGCCGGGGAGGCAAAAGTGTTATCCACCAGACTTACGAGCTTGAAGCGTTTCGACAGGGTGACGGCTTTACGTAAATCGACAATTCGCAGTGTTGGATTGGTCGGCGTTTCGGTATACAGCAGGCGCGTGCGGCTATTCACCAGTTTTTCGACGCCTGCGAGATCATTTTCAACGTGATGGACTTTAATACCTAGGCGCGGCAGAACGTCGCGCATCAACCGGTAGCTGCCGCCGTAGAGTTGGCGCGTCGCAATCATTTCGTCGCCGCTTGAAAGTACGGAGAGTAGCGCCGACGAAATTGCCGCCATGCCGCTGGCAGTGACGACCGCCGATTCCGTATGCTCGAGAGCTGCAATCTTGGTTTCCGCAACCGTAAGCGTCGGATTGCCGTAGCGCGTGTAAATGTACGCTTTGCTTTTGCCTTCGGCCCAGCGCTTCATTTCTCCAGTGCTGGAAAAAGTGAAGGTGGACGAGCGCACGATGGGCGTGTTGACCGGCCCGCTGATGCCGAAATGGGATTCTCCGGCATGGATGGCGCTCGTGGAATCGCTCCAACGGCGTGAACTTTCTTTTTTCACTGGAAACCCGCCCGGTTGGCGCGCGCTAACTGCGGCGATGAATGCGCCAGTGAGGATTCTTAACTGCCTGCGATTGAATCGCAACGTCCAAATTGGAGCCGAACCAATTTGGCGTTTACCTCGGGACTCGCGACGGCGTCAGATCTCTTCTTCCGTTTCCTGGCCGGCGCGCGCCGCTTTTGCGTGAGCGATGATTTTCTCTGCAATTTCGTTAGGCACGAAGTCGTAGTGAGAAAACTCCATGCCGTAGCTGGCGCGGCCCTGGGTCATGGAAGTCAGCCCGGTTGCGTAATTCAGCATTTCGGATTGTGGCACTTTCGCTTTGATCACCACGTTTGTGCCGCGTACTTCGCTTCCGCTGATGTGTCCGCGGCGTGAACTGAGATCGCCCATTAAATCTCCTGAATACTGATCCGGCGCCGCAATCTCCACATTCATGATCGGCTCAAGCAGCGCGGGCTTTGCGTGGCTCATGGCCTCTTTAAAGGCGAGCGAGCCGGCAATCTTAAAAGCCATGTCGGAGGAATCCACGTCATGGTATTTGCCGTCGTAAAGCACCGCGCGAAAATCCACGACCGGATATCCCGCCAGGTATCCGCGTTCAGCAGAAGCACGAATGCCCCTCTCGACAGAGGGAATGAAGTTGTTCGGAATCGCGCCGCCGAAAACGTCGTCCACAAATTCAAAACCTGCTCCATGAGGCCGTGGCTCGAGTTTGATGCGGCAAACCGCGAATTGTCCGTGGCCGCCTGTTTGCTTTTTGTGTTTGCCTTCCGCGTCGGCTTTGCCACGAATGGTTTCCAGGTAGGGAATCTTCGGCGGCTTCAGAGTTAAATCAACGTGGTATCGCTTGCGGAGTTTGGCTACGACTACCTCGATGTGTTGTTGGCCAGAACCTGAAAGCAGGAATTCTTTGGTTTGGGGATCGCGCGAAAACCGTAGGGCGAGATCTTCCTCGAGAATTCGGTGAATGGACTGGCCAAAGCGATCCTCGTCCGCACGCGTCTTGGGCTCAATCGCGAATGTGATGGAAGGCTCCGGGATTCTTGCCGGCGGATAATAAATCGGCGCGGATTTGTCGCCCAGCGTTTCGCCGGTCAGAGTTTCTTTCAGTTTGGCGACCGCTCCAACGTCTCCGGCGTGCATTTCCGGCACGTCGGCGCCGGCTTTTCCTTCCATCGCCTGCACGTGTTGCAACCGTTCCGCGGAACCGCGATTATAATTCAGCAAATTCGCGTCGGCCTTCAGCACGCCTGACATTACTTTGAAATATGTGATTCGTCCCGCGAATGGATCGGCCAGCGTCTTGAAAGCGAAAATGGAGACAGGCTCGCTATCGGCGATCTTGCGCTCGACAGTGTCGCCCTTCCGGGCTGGCTCTTTATATCCTTCCATTTTCCCGCGCGCGGAAGGATCAGGAAACACTTCCGTCAGGAAATTGAGCAACGACTCGCTTCCGATATTCGGAAGCGCAGCGGTAGCCAGAACCGGATAGATGCGCCGTGCAAGGACCGCGCCCTTTAGTCCCTTCACCAAGTCCGCCGGAGGCAGAGTGCCTTCTTCGAAAAACTCCTCCATCAACTTGTCGTCGCCTTCGGCGACAAGTTCGACGAGCTTCTCATGAGCTTCGGTCGCCGCATCCACGAGGTCGGCGGGAATTTCTTCGACCGAGGCCTTTCCGTCACCGCCCGGTTTGTAAATGTGGGCCTTCATGTTGATGAGGTCGACCACGCCGCGAAAATTCTTTTCTTCGCCAATCGGAAGTTGCACAGCCACGGCGCCGCGTCCAAATACCTCCTGAATATTCGCCAATGAACGCTCAAAGCTCGCCAGATCGCGATCCATCCAGTTAATTACAAACGCGATCGGCAATTGGTATTCGGAGCAGAAGTCCCAGACTTTCTCGGTTACGACCTGGACGCCGGTGTGCGCGTCTATCACAATCAGCGCGCAATCGGCGGCAATCAAGCTCGCGCGCGTTTCATTCACAAACGTGCTGTAGCCCGGCGTATCCAGGAAATTGATTTTGGTCTTTTCGGTTTGGCCCGGCGGGGCCCATTCGGCATACGCCAGCGCCGACTGAATGGAGATTTTCCTTGCGATTTCTTCTTCGTCCCAATCCGTGACGGTACTGCCTTCGGCAACTTTTCCGAACCGTGTGGTCATTCCCGCAGTGTGAAGCAACGACGACACCAGCTGCGTTTTCCCGGTGGCGCCGTGGCCGACAATGCCTACGTTGCGTATGGACTGCGTGTTGTAAGTGCGCATGGGTCCCCCTGTGTGTCCCGAGGAGGGTCCCGGCATGCGCTCGCCGCGCAGCGAATGCAGCGCGAGGCCCCGATTTGCCGGATGCTAGCACGCGCCGAGCGGCTGGGCAATCGGGTTGCTGTGGGATTTCGGGGCTCGAGTCAGGCGCTTCGCGACGTATAATCCGGTGAGCGTTCCTTCGAGGTGATGCGATTCATGCGACAACGTTTTCTATTTTGTCTTACTCCGATCTTTTTGATCGGTGTGTTTGTTGGTCTGCCGCTAACGCCAGTCTCGGGGAATCGCGTCGCGTTGGAGAACGAAACGCCGGGCCAAGTCACTTCTGTGCCAATCTCGCAGGAACACCACCACCATCTTGCGCTCGAAAACCCGTTTATTCGTGCCTATGAGGTCGAAGTGCCTCCGCATGACTCAACGTTGCTGCACCGGCACGATCAAAACTACGTATACGTTGTATTTGGGGACGCAGACATCACGAATGCCGTCGAAGGAAAACCGGAGGTGAAGGCGCATCTTGCCGACACCACCGTGAATTTCGCTCACGGACCGTTTGCGCACATCGCGCGCAATGATGGCGACACTACATTTCGCAATATCACCGTTCAACTGCTGCAGCCGCAAGGAGAACTGAAAACTTATTATCCTTCCGTCGATGCGGCGCTGGATGCCGCCAGCAAAGAACCGAGTAACAACAACTTTCGGCGCACAAAAGGGGCAATCGAAGCTGTGGTGCTGGAGACAAACGCGACGCGGGCGCTGGCCGTCAGCGTGAAACCCGGGGCGGCGTGGTCCTCTCCAAATCCACACCATACATATTTAGCTGTGTGGATTGATCGTTGGCGCGAACATCTGAAGCCCGGAAATCCAAATGCGGAAATCTTCCCCATTCAGATGGAAACTTGGTTCAACCCCGGCGATGAAACGTCCATTCGAAATTCGACGAAGGATCCGATGAACGTTTTCATCCTAGAATTCAAGAACGGAAATTAGGAATCGGAGCGCAGTTGTGGAAGCGGGAATCGTTCTACGCCGAAACGTGCAGGGAACCATCCGGCCGGACGCAGCCCCAGGCCATGTTCGGAGTATTAAACGCCGCTGCCGGAGTTCCTTCACGGTCGAGAAGAATTAATCCGCCAATGCCCTTCGCTCGTGCGCCCAGCAATCGAATGCAGGCGTCTGCAACCTGCTGTGCTTGCGCGCCACTCACACGAAGTTGATCCACCGCGGTTTTCGCCAGAACAACTTTCATGATGGATTCGCCCCAACCGGTGCAGGAAACTCCGCCCGCTTCCTGGTCGGCATAAGTTCCACAGCCTATCAGCGGCGAATCGCCGACACGTCCCGCGCGTTTGCAACAAGTGCCGCCGGTTGACGTGCCGGCTACCAAATGTCCACGCGCATCAATTGCTACCGCGCCGACGGTACCGCCCTGATGCACGTGATGAACTTCGGAGTGCGGCCCCGTGTGACAATGTTCCCACGCGGCGCGCTCGCGCGGCACGATCAATTCATTTGGATCGCATAACGCGATTCCCTGCTCTACCGCAAAACTTTCCGCGCCTTCGCCGGCCAACATCATATGTTCGCCGGATTCCATCAGGCGTCGCGCAAGGCGAATGGGATTTTTAATGCGTCGAAGCACCGCGACCGCTCCCGCTTGCAGAGTTGCGCCGTCCATGACAATCGCGTCCAATTCCACTTGGCCGTCTCGATTTAGATGCGCGCCGGTGCCGGAATCAAAAACGGGATCATCTTCCAGAATTACAATTGCAGATTCGACCGCATCAGCCGCAGAGCCGCCATGCTGAAGGATTTTCCATCCTTCTTCAAGCGCGCGGCGGCAACCAGACTTGCACGCCTCGGCAGCCTCCGGAGGAATCGTCCAAGCTCCACCATGCACAATGAGTGACGGCTTCATTTCGCGCGAGAATTTCCTGAATCTGATTTCGTACTGGAATTCAAAGTGTCTCCGCCACTGGAATCGCGGCTTTCTGCAGGATCACGCTTCTTCTTCGTAGATGGTCTTCAGGCGCACGACTTCAAACTCCTTTACACCGGCAGGCGTTTGCACGGTGACTTCATCTCCCACCTGACGCCCGAGCAGCGCTTTGCCAATCGGCGATGTAGTGGAAATTAATCCCTTCGCGGCATCGGAATCTTCTGTGGTGACCAGCTTGTATTCCACTTCGACCGACTTCTTCAGGTCCATCAGCCAGACGCGTGAGCCGTACCCGGCGCGATCGCGCGAAAGATTGCTTACGTTCAGCATCATGATGTCGCCCATGCGCTTTTTCAGCTGGCCAATGCGCGCGTTCAAATAGGTTTGGCGTTCCTTTGCATATTTATATTCGGAATTTTCAGAAAGATCGCCGTGAGCGCGCGCCTTGGCAATTTCTTTGGGCAAATCGTTGACCAGTTCGCTTTCAATCGCCCGGATTTCCTGCTCAAGCTTCTGCTTAATTTTGGCGAGAGGGTCGATGATGGCTTCACTCATTTTTGGAGTCCTGCGCAAATTATTTGCGATTTTCAGCGCGATCGATTTTCAGCGTAAACTTAGACGAGCAGCACGGACTAACTCTTCCAACACGCAGATTCTATCACAAAGAGATTCAGCGTCTGGGCAAGGATGCGCAACCGTTACCGCACCTGCACTGAAACCGTTGCGGTCCTGGTGTTGCCCTGCGCGTCCACGGCCGTCAGTGTATAGGTGGTATCTTTTTTTGGCGAAGCGGCAATGCACCGAGAAACCGAAGGCCACACGCTTCCCGCCGGCGGATCTAACCGAACTTCTTTTGCATTCGATACGCCATAGCACAATTGAGTCGCCTCTCCGCTGCGAATCAGACTGGGCGTCACGTAGAAGTTCAAGATTGCGAATTGACTTCCGCCGAGTGACTCATACGCGCGCTGGGCATTCGCCGCATTTTCCTGTGCCTGCTTTTCAGCGGCGCGCCGTTCGATATCTCGATTGTTCTGCCAGCGGACAAAGAGAACTCCGCCCACGTATATCACGCCGATCACCAGCAGCGTGGAGGTATAAACCAGCGGATTCCGGAAGAAAGATCGCGGCCCTGGATTGGACCCTTCCGATTTCCAAGCGTCTAACATGAGATCGCGTTCCCTGTCCCACACGAATTCGCCACGCTCCAACAATACCGCGAAACTGTGAACAGAAACAGGCTGGCGGCGCTGGCGAAGACTCGCTCGGCGTAAGTACCAATTTGTGACCCATTGGAATACATCTTAGTCGGTACCTCCGTTCGCGGGTTGCGGTCAGCATGATGGACGCGTATTGAACCTTACACTCGTTCGATAATTCCGCGAGAGTTGTTTCTCAAAAGGCAGGTCATGGAAACCGAAAAAATAATTCGTGTCCTCATCGCCAACCGGCCCCGGTTGATGCGAGATTTAATTCTCTCCACGATCAGCGAGCGCGCAGGAATTGAAGTGCTTGGCGAAGTCGAAGATGAACGCGACATCCGCCAACACGTCGAGCAAACCCGGCCCGACTGTCTAATTATTGCGCTGGATCAACCCGACCAGCGCCCCGCGCTCTGCGACGCACTGCTACGGCATTTTCCGGAAATGAAGATTCTCGCTGAGTCGTCAGGTCAAGACAACAACGTGCTTTTCTGGGCATCGATGGAATTCTGCTCGCGCCGGGCGGAAGGGTCGGAAGAAGGCGTTCTTCGCGTGTTTCGCGAATTCGGAGCAGCCGCGAAGCTGAACATTTCTGAGACTCTTGAGCTAGCTAACTTTTATCTAGGCCGATTCCGCAGTCGTGGGTTCCGGACGCGCCGCGCGAACAGTCGGCGGCTTTCTGTTTCCAAACATCCAAACGCCAATTCTGTATAGTAATAAAATTCCCACCAGCACCGCGTACTGCAGCGGCTTACGCTCATCAGATTTCACCAGCCACGCATAGTGAATCACTCCCGCGATCGCGCTCAGGTAAATCGCGCGATGCAACCACGTCCAGTTCTTCCCGCCCATCCTGCGAATCCAGCCCTTCGTGGAAGTAATGGCCAGAGGAATCATCAGCACAAATCCCAGGAAACCTACGGTGATAAAGCGGCGCTTCGCAACGTCCGCCCATATCGCGTGCAAATCAAATGACTGGTACAACCAGATATACGTCATGAAGTGCAAGCATCCGTAAAAAAACGCAAACAAGCCCACCATCCTGCGATAGCGAATCAGCGCCGGTAGGGAGAGCAATTTCCGGAATGGCGTGATCGCCAGCGTGATAATCAGAAAACGAATTGTCCAGTCGCCGGTGGAATGCGTGATGTAGGCAACCGGATCGGCGCCCAAATCCACAAACGTGCTGGTGCCCATATCAATGGACTGAATATATCCGTTGTGTGAGATGCCCCACGCCAGAAGCGCCGCCGGCACAACGCACAGCAGAAACACGGGCACCTTCAGCCACTTATTAGAAAGAATGGAATTCATGGCTCTTAGTAATTCTTTTTTAGATCCATGCCGTTGTAGAGACTGGCCACCTGTTCTCCGTAACCGTTGAATTTGATCGTTGGACGCATGCCAAATTCACCCAGCCGCCGCTCCTTGGCCTGACTCCAGCGCGGGTGATCCACTTCCGGATTCACGTTGGAATAAAAACCATACTCGTCCGGGGCGCTGATATTCCATGTCGTTGGTGGCATGTCCTTCACAAAGCGAACCTTCACGATTGACTTGATGCTCTTGAATCCGTACTTCCACGGAACGGTCATGCGCACCGGCGCTCCGTCCTGATTTGGCAGCGTTTCGCCGTACATTCCCACGCTGATCATCGCCAGCGGATGCATGGCTTCGTCCATTCGCAATCCTTCGACGTATGGAAGCTGAAGCCCTGAATGCTTTCCTTCCGGCATTTGCACCGGATCGTAATACGTTTGAAACGCCACAAATTTCGCATTGGAATTTGGCTGCGCTAATTTCGCCAGCGCATTGAACGAGAAACCAATCCATGGCACAACGATGGACCACTGTTCCACACAGCGATGCCTGTAAATGCGTTCTTCAAGCGGCGCTATCTTTAAAATGTCGTCCATTGAAAATTTTTGCGGCTTGGCGCATTCGCCTTCCACGGAAACTGTCCACGGAGACGTCTTGAAATTTCCCGAAGTTTTTGAGGGATCGCCTTTGCCGGTGCCAAATTCGTAGTAATTGTTGTAGGTGCTGACTTCCTTATACGTATTTTGCTTTTCAGACGTGCTGAAGGGACTCTGAGCAGTCACGTTCAACTTCGTGTTTGCTGAGACGCTCTGCGACGGCGAAATCAAATTCCACAGGCCACGCCCGGCCAGGATTGCTCCTCCGGCCAATCCCGCCTCGGCGAGAAAGTTGCGCCGGTTCATGTAAACGTGCTTCGGAGTAATGTCCGAATACTTCAAATTCTGCCCTCGCTTAATCAGCATGAATTCTCCTTGAGCCAGAGGTGATGCAAATGATCCTAATTCTGTGTGACGATAATTCTATTATAACGACTCGTCGCCAGTGGGCGAGCGCACGGAACATCGAACTAACTGTCCTGTATTGAATACGCACTCAAAGAGCATTTTGGATTTACGGATTTGAGCTCCGGATGAACCGCGACCTTCCCGGTCCCAATCGCCGTCCAGTTATTCGATTCAGCTATTTCGCAGAAGTTACAGGGGTCAGTGACTTGAGAATCTCGCTCAGCACATCCGGTTGCCCATCAATCCGCACCAAATGGGGACAACGCTCGCCGCCCCGATAATTTACGCGATAGGCCTTCGAGAATCCGTCGTTATCGGCGACAAATTCAATCGAGGCCGCAGAACCCTTTGTGGCGCGAACTGCATCGTGTAGCGCCTCCGGCGACCATGCCTTTCCGTTAATTGTTTGCAACTTCATTCCCGGCGCAAGGCCCGATTCTGCGGCAGGCATCTCCGGCACTACGTCCAACACTGCGCCATCGCGGCCCAAATTCATCCCCAGCGAATATTCCATCGTGATTTCACCGCCGATATGTTCTTCGGCTTGGATGTGATCGTTCGGAGTTTCGTTGTAAATCAGTTTCCAGCCGCCGCCTTCAATGCCTCCGAGCGGTGCGTGTGGTCCAATGTAGTCCAGCCGGTCACGGAAGAATTTGCGCCAGTCATAGGGAGTGACTGCGTTCATCGCTGCAACCACATCATCGAACGTATAAGTGACCAGCTTCGGGCCGGTGCTCAGTGCCCCATGAAAACTCCGGCAGAAATCGTCCAGCGATTTTTTCCCGCCGGTCTGCTTGCGAATAACGGTGTCAGCCTCAAGCCAGATCAGCCAGCTCTCGTCGTAAAAATCCACGCCGCGACGATAGGAAAACCATCCCTTGCCGGTAATTAAATATAATGTCTGCGCCGCGGTGGCCGTGTCCTGAAGTGGACGCCAGTTTCGCCCCGCCTGATGATCCAGATACGCCGCCGTTGCAGCCAGCGCTTCGCGATACGCCTCAACGGAGCGGACACCTGCGCGCGCGGAAAGTAGCTCACCGATGTATTGCGTGAGCCCCTCATAAACCCATAGCAGATCTCCCTTCATTGGCACGCCAAAGTCGGGCGTCGCCAGTCCCGCGGGTCGCCGGAACTTTCCATTCCACGAATGCGTGAATTCGTGCGGAAGCAAATCGGCGAAACTTTCGCGGAGGTCGGCGTCGAGCAACATGCGCTCCGGCGCGCGATTGTCGCTGGACTGGTGATGTTCAAGTCCATTCGGGAAAAAGTGATCGCTCAGAGAAAGCAGAAAATCGTAATGATCGTAGTGCCGCGCGCCGAACAACGCACCGGCCTCGCGCACCAGACGGTTGTACGCCTCCAATTCATCGGCGGGAATATCCACGGACGCCGCGGAATCCCCGGCTAAATCCAAATGATGCGGCGGCTGTACATCCGTGGCCAACGGAATGGAACGAAAATATGCGCCTGCAAGAACGGGAGAATCCACAAGCGTCGTGAGCGAGACCGGGCCGAACTGAATTGCATCGCCCTGCTCGTGCGCATCCGGCAGCGATGTGCCAAATTTCCATCCAGACGGCAATTTTAGACGCGCGACGTAGGTGAGATCATCCGACTTCACTCCGGCGGGATACAGCAGCACATCATTCCATTCCAGAATGCTCACCTGCGAAGTTGCCGAAGGGCCCGCGGAAAATCCATTGCCATCCACGGGATTCAAATAATCAAGGCTGGCTTCCACAGTCGTCGCTCCCGCTGGAACGTCCATATGAAATTGATACATGTCCACGGAATCGCGATGCCATGCGAGCGTTTTGCCGCCCGCCGTAAATTTCAATCCCGCCAGATCCGAGATCGGTCCGTCGGGCATGTGCTCACCGGGAATCCACTTTGGATAGGCAAGCGTAAACGGCCCGGGCGACGCAGGAATAATCAAGTGCGCGTGAAACATATGACGCGGCGCTTCACTTAAATCCACGCTGAGTTGAATTGGCGCAGAGACATTCTGCGCCGAGGCGGAGAAATGCACGCTCGTGATGGGCGCCAAGAGAAAGGCAAGCGCCGCAACGGCTGTCCACGCTGCAGTCCAGCGAATTTCCTTAGCACGGGCGATGGAATAACACTTCACAGTTCACCTCACCTGGAATGAAATCCGTCTCGCGGACGGCTTGGCCACGCCACTGATCAACTCAATGCCGTCAGCGTAGCACAACGCACGTCTGAACGACTGTTCATTTACTGAACGGCTGTTCAGATCCTCATTGACGCTGATTTGCAAACATGGTACGAATAATTGGCGTGCGCTAGTTACAGTCCCCTTCTCGACGCGCGCTGGAGAAGCGATTTGCCGAATAGCCGAGCTTCGAAGAAAGTATCCCGTCGCGCCGAGCGCCGTTATCTCGCACGCCGTCTGCAAATCCTGCGGGCCGCGGGAAAAGTGTTCCGCATGCAAAGGTTCACAGACACGAAAATGCGCGATATCGCGGCGGCCGCCGATCTTTCTCCGGCGAATCTTTATAACTATTTCAAGGGAAAGCATGAGTTGCTCTTCTTCTGCCAGGACAATTCGCTCGACAGGATGCTGGCCTCGCTGAGAACCGCTCGCTCCGCGAAGGAGAACGACGCAGCGGAGAAACTCAGACTCGTAATTGAATCTCACTTGCGATGCGTACTCGACGAAGTTGAGGGGTCCGCGGCACATCTCTTGACGTCCCATCTGCCAGCGTGCTTGCAGCGCCCTTTGATCGCGAAACGCGACCGCTACGAAGAAGGCGTCCGGCAATTGATACTCGCCGGAACTCAATCGGGCGAGTTCATAGCATGTGACGCGGCGCTCGCCACTCGAGCCATCCTCGGAGCTTTGAACTGGAGCGTGCGATGGTTCAGCCCTGAAGGCCCTCTTACCGCGTCGCAAATCTCAGAGGAATTTGCATATTTTTTGATCCGGGGCTTGATGACGAAACCTTCGGCCTTTCGGCGGCACACATCTGTCCGGAACATCCCGCATGCAGCGGACCGGCTCATTCCGCGAGCGATCAGAAAGCAAGCGTTGGAATTTTGATTTTTTCGGGAGGCGATGCAAAGTGACCTTTTTGCCTGTCAGTTCCATATTCCCCGCCGAATCCAGGAAGACCGCTCGCATTACAATTTCTCTGAACGGAGAAAAAACGGACGTTTCCTTTGCCCCGTACAAAACTCTGCTGGAAGTCCTGCGCGAAGACCTGGCTCTTACGGGCACCAAGCACGGTTGCGAGTTGGGCGAGTGCGGCGCTTGCGCGGTGCTTGTGAATCGTAAGCCGGTGTTGTCTTGCCTCATGCTCGCGCTCGAATCTGAAGGTGCAGAGGTGACGACGGTCGAAGGTTTAACCGCTGACGGGCAGCTGCATCCGTTGCAAGACGAGTTCGCCGACCTCGGCGCTGCGCAGTGCGGCTATTGCACGCCAGCGATTCTACTGACGGCGAAGGCTCTGCTCGAAAATAATCAGAATCCGACGCGTGACGAGATCCGCGAAGCGCTTTCGGGAATTCTGTGCCGGTGCACAGGATACCTGCAGATTTTCGAGGCCGTGGAATCTGCGGTTTTGAAAATTGCTTCAGCGAAGAAAACGGAATCGCGGATGTAGAATTTTTCAAAAACGGCGTCGCGACAAAACTTATGTAACGCGTCACCAGAGGAGCGGGAGCTAACGTGCCAAAGGTCGAAGAACCGCCGGTTGTTACCACCGAGAAAAAAGGAAACGAAACGGAAGAGCTGCGCGTAATCGGCGTGCCGCGCAGGCGAGTAGACGCGCGCGCCAAAGTCACCGGGCAAACGCGCTTCGCGGATGACATTACGCTCCCCAGAATAGCGTATTGCAAGTTGTTGCGCTCGCCGCACCCGCATGCGCGCATCCTCGGCATCAATACATCGCGGGCGACGGCGCATCCAGGTGTCTATTTGGTCCTGACCGGGAAGGACTTGCCAATTCAATATGGAATCATTCCAGTCAGCCAGGACGAGCAGGCGCTTTGCTCTGATCATGTGCGGCATGTTGGCGATCCGGTGGCGGCGGTGGTGGCGCGCGAGGAATTGACCGCGCTCGAAGCGCTCGATTTGATTGACGTGGAGTATGAACTTTTGACCACTATTTCCGATCCGCAAGAGGCGCTGACGACACCGTCGCCGCGAATTCACGATTACGGCGAAGAAGGCAACATTCACAAACGCGTGTCACTGCAATTTGGAGATGTGGAAGCGAGCTTTACGGAATCCGACGAGGTTTTCGAGGACACTTTCTTCTTCCAGGGCAATACGCACTTGGCGATCGAGCAGCATGCGGCGGTGGCAATGAAAGATCCCGAAGGAAAATTAACGATTTGGTCGTCCACGCAGACGCCGCACTACCTGCACAAGGCGCTCGCAAAAGTGCTGCAGATGCCTGCGGGACACATCCGCGTGATCGCCACGCCGAACGGCGGCGGGTTTGGCGGAAAGAGCGATCCATTCAATCACGAAATTGTCGTGTCAAAGGCGGCGCTCATCTTAGATCGGCCCGTGAAAATCACTCTGACCCGCGAGGAAGTTTTTTACTGCCATCGCGGAAGGCATCCGGTGCTGATGAAGTTCAAAACCGGTGTGAAGAAGGACGGCACGATCACCGCAATGCACCTGCAAACGCTGATTGATGGCGGCGCATACGGTTCGTACGGAGTCGCGAGCACGTTCTACACCGGCGCGCTTCAGACCACGACCTATCACATTCCGCGCTACAAGTTTCAAGGTTGCCGCATGTTCACGAATAAGCCTCCGTGCGGACCCAAGCGCGGACACGGCACTGTGCAGCCGCGATTCGGACAGGAAATTCAGATCGATAAGATCGCCGAGAAATTGAAAATGGACCCGGCGAAATTCCGGCTGAAGAACGCCACCAAGCCGAACTCGTTGACAGCCAACTTCATGAAGCTCGAAACCGTCGGATTGCCCGAATGCATCCGGCGCGTCGTGAAAATCTCGGGATGGAACGAAAAATTCCGAAAGCTGCCGCATGGGCGTGGTGTTGGCCTGGCGTGTTCGTGTTATTTGACTGGCGCGGGGCTGCCGATTTATTGGAACTCGATGCCGCAATCCGGAGTGCAACTAAAACTCGACCGCAGCGGCGGCGTAACGCTTTTTTGCGGAGCCAGCGAAATTGGGCAGGGCTCCGACGATGTGCTGGCGGCGATCGTTGCCGAGGTGCTGGGCATCGATACGTTCGACATTCGCGTCATTACCGGCGATACAGATCTCGGTCCCGTGGATCTGGGATCGTACTCCAGCCGCGTAACGATTATGGCGGGAAATGCGGCGCTGCAGGCGGCGACCCGCGCGAAATCTCTGATTGCGGAAGCCGTCGGAATCAAACTTGAAGTAGCGCAGGAACGGTTACGCTTCGCTGATCATCAGGTTTTCGACAAGGACTCTACCGACCGGCGCGTTTCGTTTCAGGATGCCGTTTGCCTGGCAGAAACTAAATTTGGAACGTTGGGAACGGTTGGTTCGTACTCCCCGCCGAAATCTCCCGCTCTGTATAAAGGCGGCGGCGTAGGCCCATCTCCAACCTATTCCTATTCGGCCGCGGTGATTGAGGTGGAGGTGAATCCAGCGACAGGATGGCTCACAGTCCCGACGGTTTGGATTGCTCACGACATTGGGCGCGCGCTGAATCCCACTCTGGTGCGCGGCCAAATTGAAGGCAGTGTCTACATGGGACTTGGCGAAGCCTTGATGGAGGAGCAGGAGTTCCGCCGTCTTCCGAAACGGCTTTCCCATGCACTGGTTCACAAATTTCCGTCAATTTTGGAATACAAGAGCCCCACATCTTTAGACATGCCGGACGTAATAACAGAACTGGTGGAAGAACCCGATCCGCAGGGGCCGTATGGCGCAAAGGAAGTGGGACAAGGGCCTCTGCTTCCGGTGATTCCGGCGATCGCAAATGCGGTGTATGACGCTGTGGGCGTTCGCGTGGATGAATCGCCGATCACTCCGGAAAAAATTCTGAAGGCGTTGGCGGAAAAAAAGGCCGGCCGTGACCCGCGCTACGGGCCCGAACACTTTCCGAGCGTGGAATGGGGCGAAGCGTTGTTGGTTCCTCCACCGTGGGAAGGCGGGGACGGCTGCGCGACCAATGAAAAATCGCGCCGTGCCAGGGAACGCCAAGAGAAAGAGAAGGCGAACCGATCATGATGCGCTTACCGTTATTTGAGTTTCGATCGCCGCGGACAGTCGCGGAAGCGACGCGCATTTTGGACGGCGAAGGAAAAAATGCGATGGCTCTGGCAGGGGGCACTGACCTGCTGCCGAATATGAAGCGACGGCAACAAGTCCCGCGCATGTTGATGAGCCTTCGCCAGGTGAAAGGGCTGCGCGAAATTCAGTTGGACAATTCAGGCTTAAAGCTTGGCGCGTGCCTGACGCTGACCGACATCGCGCAGGACACTCGGTTCCGTAACGGTTTTTCCGCGCTATGGCAGGCCGCAGCTCAGGTGGCCACGCCGCACATACGGAACGTGGCAACGTTGGGCGGCAACATTTGTCTGGACACCCGCTGCAATTATTACGATCAAAGCTACGAATGGCGGAAGGCGATTAATTTCTGCATGAAGAAGGACGGCACTCAATGCTGGGTGGCGCTGAGCAGCCCCAAGTGCGTTGCGGTCTCATCGACGGACACAGCGCCCGCACTGATTGCATTGGGCGCGCGCGTGAAGCTCGTATCGCATTCGGGCGAGCGGGAGGTTTCGCTCTCGGACCTTTTCAATAATGACGGTATGAATTACCTCACGCGGCGACCCGACGAGATTCTCACGGAAGTGCTCGTAGATTCGGCGCACAAATGGAAAAGCACGTATTGGAAGTTACGACGCAGGGGATCGTTCGATTTTCCGGTTCTCTCCGTAGCAGCGGCGGCGAAGCTTGCGACAGACGGTACCGTGGAAGAAGCGCGAATTGTTATTGGTGCCGTGGCGCCGCGTCCTTTGCTGGCGATGGAAGCAGCAAAATATCTTGCGGGGCGCAAACTTAATCAGGAGACAATCGAGCATGCTGCCGCGCTTGCCGCCGGCGTCGCCAGGCCTCTCGACAACACGGACTTTGATATGACTTGGCGCAAAAAGGTCGCGGTCGAGTTTGTAACCCATGCGCTTCGTGAATTACGCGGAGACGATATGCGCGTCGAGCGGCAGAGCCTAACGCGCCACGCTCTACTGTAAGCGCCGAAAACCAGGCTGTTCGGTTTCTTCAAATCTCAGCCGACAGAAACAAAATCGAGGGAGACAATACGCAAGACTGCGTGGCGGAGAGGCGGGGATTCGAACCCCGGTCACCCTTTTGGGGTGAAACTGATTAGCAGTCAGCCCTGTTCGGCCACTCCAGCACCTCTCCGCGGAAATGCAAGCCGAAAGTACGTTACGTTGGCGGGTCTGCCGGAAGAAAGTATAACACCGAGCGTCACACGGAAACTACCGTTACAGCAATTCGCGTGCTGCAGAAAATTCAATACGGCGGATCTTGAGCCGTGGCCGTTCGATTTTCGCGAGTGGATCGAAGGGCTCCACTCTCGTCCGTGAAAAAGCTGCGGAAGCCGTAATTGCCGGCTCTGCACTGCAGTGCATAGGTGCGAATCCTGCCATCGGCTTCCACCGGGCCCGGCGTGTATTGAAGCTGGTAGCTAACGCTCTGGGAGAGCTGAGCCGCCGCCTGCGCACGTTCGCCGAGCGCCTCGAATTGCCTGGGATAGGCGCCGCCCTCAGCCGAGGCGTAATCCGACAGCGCTGCACGGACCTCGTGCAGCGCCTGAACGGCGCGGCCTTCCGCCGCCGCAGTGGGATTTCCCTGCCGTTCCGGCACCACAAACCACAAGAAACTCCAAATTGCGGCGAGCAAAACTCCGAGCAACACGCCCCACCGGAGCAGAATCTTTTTGAGAGAGGGCTTAGCCGGCGGGACCTCGGCGCCAGATGGGAGAATTGTCAAATCCGCTCCGCAATGCGGACAAATTTCGGTCGCTTGATTAATTTCCGTCTCGCATTCGCGGCATGTATACATGTGGGGAAATCGAAGGTCCGAATCCGGCGCGCTTTGCAGTCCCGATGGAGCGGGCTACGCGACTCATCCTAGCGAAACGCGCGCGCGCGAGTCAATTCGCCTCCGATCCGGATTGCATTTGGCACTGTAGTTCGCCTCTTCAGAGGCGAGGGCTTGGTTGCCAGTTCCACAGAAATTCCCTGCGTCTGAAGACTCGGGCTACAGTAACTAGGACCAAGAGTTGAGGATATCAACAGAGCCATTGCATTTCCAAAGGGGAGAGGGTTTCTGACGGGGGCCTGCTAATCGGTGCGAATCCTGAAAAGAAAAAAGGAGGAAGCTGCGGAGGCTTCCTCCTTGATTCGCCTGGTACGAGGACAAAACTCTTAGCTGAGCGGCGTGCTTGCGACAGTAGCCGCGCCGGCAGTGTTGGCTCGAATCACGCCGGACTGGTCCGTATAGAAGTAGCGCTGGCCGGTCACGTTTACCGTCGATGGGCTGGCGGTAATCGCGTATTGCTGGAACGGAGCCGTTGCGCCATACGAGAAAACGTATCCGCTCTTGGTGCCACTGGCCAAAACGGAGTCAATCAAGTCCGCTGAGGTCGAGGAAACGGAGGTGCCCGTTGCCAAATTTGAAAGAAGGGCAGGATAGTTCCCGTAGGTGACGGAAAACGCAACCGAAGCCGTGTTAATCGTGCGCAGCGAACCGACTGCCGACGCTTCGTTGGCCGCCATCTTCGAACGCAGCAAGTTCGGAATAGCGATAGCCGCGATGATCAGGATGATCGCAACCACGATCAGCAATTCGATAAGTGAGAAACCCTTCTGTTGCTTTTTCATTAAATTCCTCCGACCATCATAGGCAAAATTTGAGTTCTTGCCGAACCTTCGCGGCAGTGGCGAGTAAAGATGCAATTCCCACGCCATACTCGATTGGAGATTTATTCGGTGTAGCCATAAGCAACTAAACAAATGTAAACAAATGACTTATTTGCAAGCAGGGGCCGGGATAGCGGTCGCAGGAAGGATTTGTGTAGTGATGCTGAGGTAAGGGTGTGACGAATTGTGTCAATATGGAATGACGTTTTATGGCTTTATCCGGTAAGAAGTGTATCAGGTATGCCGGTCGAATTCGGCTCTGGGCACACCCGGCAGACGAACCGCGTTAAGAATCAGAAGAGTTTGCGGGATCCGATCCAGCTAGGTGCCGCTTCCTGCATCAGGGCAAGCGGATCTCAACCCGAGTCTTGAACCTTTCAGAACTTTCCAATCCGCTCATCCGATTGGAGTGCTGGTGGAATCCGCCGTGCCGCTCG
>ODAK010001740.1_pt1 | contig 23382 bp, 20 predicted proteins | sample 1539591 | NCBI WGS metagenome assembly ODAK01 (sample SAMEA3539303, study PRJEB22396) | soil metagenome | biome: tundra; feature: field; material: soil | place: USA | collected 2010-05 | depth 0.15 m | reverse complement strand
GCATCCGGACAGACGTTGTAAACGTCTTGGACGCAAGCTGGGGCTCTGCGGGCACGACCGTAGAGCTGAAACTGCGCGGGACCGGTGAGTGGGCGACAGCGACGGTCTCGAACAATCACATCCACAATAACGTCCTAACCTTCCCAACAAGTGAGGTCGTGCTCAAGCCGAGCCCCGTCCAGAACGTAACCGTCACGAACGTCGGTTCGGTGCCGTTGTATATCAGTGGCATGGCAGTCACCGGGGGCGAGGCCACCGACTTCCTTGCTGCGCCGGACACCTGTATTAACCAGGTTATGGTCCCGCCCGCGTATCCGCTCATAGTGAGCATTGGTCAGAGCTGCACGTTCACGGTTGCATTCGATCCATCGGGCCCTGGAACTCGAACAAGCGACGTCGTGGTCGACGACAACACGCTCGGCACACAGACGCAGCTCGGGGTGGAAGGTAACGGCGTGGCGGCGCCCTCGTAGACGCCGGAGGCGAGCCCCAAGGACGGTGCCGAGTAGCTGGTCGACGCATGCCGACTCCGTAGCATCCAAACCCGCGGGTCGTAACAGGGACGCCTGGGGAGGACCCTATTGCCGTACCGCGCAGCGGCCTACGCATAACGCGACATAACGGACATTATCGGCGGTCTGGCGGAAACAGGTATCCAGCCGTTTGACCCCCCAGGCTCTGACGCCGGCACCTATCTCGTCGCCGGTGACCGAGTCGTGACCTCGCGTCAAGATGCTCTGGTCGGCGGGACGCGGTACCCGGACGAGGTCGCTTCGGAAAGCTCGGAGCCTTCGAAGTGCGTCCGGCGGCGATCAGGTCGTGACGATCCAGCGTGTTCTCGGACGTCTCCGGTGTCTTCGTCGTAACGCAGCTGTCATACAGGGTTGTCGTGAACCGAGACGGGTATTGCGGTCGGCAAAATGTCAGATGCGGTCCCAATGGCAGCCTTCGGCCGCCCTCACCTGCTCGAATTCCTCGACAACGGAGTGACGCTCCCCCACCGCTGCGTCCGGGGATAGGGACGTGCCAGTAACTGGGACTTGAAGCCGGGCTGGAACCGCAGTCAACTGGCGGGACCATGAGCACCCGCTCGAATGCGCAACAACGCGGGGACCTAGACGGCACGTGAGCAATATCCCGCTCCTTGATCTCGAAGCTGGCCCGATCGCGGCCGGCGGCGGCTGTGTCGCGAGAGCCAACGATGGTCGTGTCGTATTCGTGCGTCATTGTCTGCCCGGCGAGCGCGTGTTCGCGGCGGTCACCGAGGAGACGAAGTCGTACCTCCGAGCAGACGCGCTCGAGATCATCCATTCCTCCCCGGATCGTGTGCCGCCTCCGTGTCCCTACGCAGGCCCCGGACGATGTGGAGGCTGTGACTGGCAGCACGTCGCGCTTGCGGCGCAGCGGAGGTTGAAGGCCGATCTCGTGGCCGAGCAGCTTCGACGGCTTGCCGGCATCGAGCGTGTGGTCGAGGTCGAGGAGGTCGCCGGCGCTCCTGACGGGCTCGGGTGGCGGACTCGTGTTCGTTTCGGGATCGACCATACTGGTCGTGTCGGGCTCCACAGGCATCGCTCGCACGAGCTACAGCTGGTGGACCGCTGTCTCATCGCTTCAGCCGCGGTCGAAGTGATCGGAGTCGAAAGCCACGAGTGGCCGGACATCGACGACCTCGAGGTATTCGCGTCGGACGAGAGCGGCGAAGGCGTGCTGTCACTCACCACACGTAGCCGGCGGCTTGGGCAACTGCCATCCCTTGACACTGGTCTTGTGGTGAACGGGCGGGTCGCCCGTAGGCCCGAACGGCTGGCCTTCGAGGTCCTGAAGCGTCACTACGAGGTGAGCGCGGGAGTCTTCTGGCAGGTGCATCCCGGTGCCGCCGACGTCCTTGGTCGAGCCGTGCTGGACGCGCTCAGGGCCCGGCCTGGAGATCGCGTCGCGGATCTGTATGCAGGAGCTGGCCTGTTTACCGCGCTCGTCGGTGATGTTGTCGGCCCGAGCGGGTCGGTGCTAGCAGTGGAGCGAGATCGGTGGGCATGCGCCGACGCTGCGAGGAACACGGCTGATCAGCCTCACGTTGAGGTGTTCAAAGCCGCCGTCACCCCGGCTCTGGTAAGCGAGCGACTCGGCAGCATGGACCTTGCGGTGCTCGACCCGTCGCGTGAGGGGGCCGGGCGGGCGGTCATGACTTCGCTCGCCGAACTGGAACCGGCACCCCGCCGGATCGTCTATGTCGCGTGTGATCCAGCTTCGTTCGCGCGTGATCTTCGCGTGCTTCTCGACGCGGGTTGGGTGCTGCGCTCGCTGAAGGCGTTCGACCTGTTCCCGATGACCGAGCATGTCGAGATCATGGCGGTCGTCGAGCCTCCCGAGAGGAATTGAACGCTTGGGAGCGAGAGGCGGGCGGCCGAGGCCGGCTCCGTCTCGGACGGTGAGAAACCGGCCCGCGTGTCGCTCGGTCTCCCCCAGCGGGGTCCTGCGAAAGCAGGAAGCTACTTGCTGAACGTGAACCCTTGCTCGCGGATGAGGAAGATGGCGGTCTCACAAGCTGCCGCGTCGTAACGGGTGCCTGCGCCGTCCTCGAGCTCGGCCATGGCAACTTCGATAGGCAGCGCTGGCCGGTAGGGCCGGTGGCTGATCATCGCCTCGACGACGTCGGCGACGGCGCCGGCGTGCTGGCGGATGAGCTGCATTTCGATCTCGCTGAGGCGTCCCGGCTTGGCGAGGATCTCGGCCGGCAGGACTATCTTGCCGATGTCGTGTAGAACGGCGGCAATACGAAGCGATTCGAGGCGCGCCTCATTCCACCCAAGCTCGCGGGCAATTGCGCAGGCAAGCTCGGCCACGCGACGCTGGTGGCCCGCGGTGTAGGGGTCACGCAGCTCGGTGGTGGCACCGGGGGCCTCGACCGCTCCCTCGAGGGTGAGCGTCAGTTGTACGGCGCTGGCGGCCAGATCCTGTTCGGCCCGGCGAATCTCGGTCACGTCGAGGTTGACGCCGACGATGCTGGCCGGCTTGCCGGCGATGTCGGAGAAGACAGCCTTGTGGGTCAACACGTAGCGCGGAGTCCCGTCCGGGCCGAGCCGCTCGAATTCGTGCTCCACAGGCTGCTCCGGGTGAGCCAGCAGGTCGCGGTCGGAGGCGTCGAAGCGCTTCGCGAGGTGGGCCGAGGTGACGTCGAAGACAGTCCTCCCGATGACCTCGTCCTTGGAGTGGCCGAGGAACGCCGCGTAGGCCTTGTTGCAGCCTACGTAGTGCAGAGAGCCATCCAGGCAAAAGACAGGCACCGGGATCGCCTCCAGGAACTCCTCGAGGAAGTGAGATCGTTCCTCCGCGCCCCGTTCGGCCTCTCGACGCTCGGTGATGTCACTTATGAAGGCAATGTTTGCGCGCCCATCTCGAAGCTGAACGGACCCAATGGCCAACTGGACAGGCAACTCGGAGCCATCGGCGCACAGAAAGTCGGATTCGTATTTGTCAGGCACGGCCAATCCGAGAGAGCGCCGGCGGGTGCGCGCTGCCCAAACCTTCGAGGGAGGAAAGGCCCAGCCACGGGGAACGGCAGTGAACACGACGCGCTGTTGGTACTGCCCGGATCCGCCAGCTGGCGGCTCTACAGCCACGAGATAACCTTGGTCGGTGCGATGGCTGTGCTCGAGAGTCACGACCGGGCCCGTGACCTCACCCTTCCGGGGATTCGCTAGCCAAGGACAAGAGCTGTCCAACACGTCTTCCCACAGCGGCTCAAGAGCTCCCCGCTGCCAGCCGCGATGAATCTGGCCTCTGCTCCGAGTCTCCTCGCGCCGAACCTCATCGCGCACTTCTATCCGGGTGGCGGCGCCATCTCCCGCTTCCGTGGCATCGATCCGGGACCGGCTCCCTCGCCCGAGGACTGGGTCGGCTCGGTCACGAGGCGTTTCGGACACGCGCCCACCGGGCTTTCCCGGCTCGAGGATGGACGATTGCTGGCGGACGCAGTGGCCAGAGACCCGGTAGCGTTCCTCGGCCCGGACCACGTCGAGGCATCCGGAGTGGACACCGGTCTCCTCGTCAAACTGCTCGACACCGCCGAACGGCTGATCGTCCACTCGCACCCCGACCGCGACTTTGCCAAGCGCCACCTCGGCTGCGCGCACGGCAAGACCGAAGCGTGGGTCGTGCTCTCCGAGTCGAGAGGAGAGGTCTTCCTCGGCTTCGACCGCCAGGTGGCTGAAGAAGAGCTCGCCGGCTGGGTGGCCTCCCAGCGTATCGAAGAGATGCTGGGGACGATGAACGTGCTCCCGGTGAGCCGCGGGGACGCTGTCCTGGTACCAGCCGGCATCCCGCACGCCGTCGGCGGAGGAGTATTCGTCCTGGAACTGCAGGAGCCGACAGACTTCTCTGTGGCGATCGAGCACCGCGACCTCACCGATCCCGAGCTGTGTCTCGGCTGGGACCTCGCCCTCTCCTCGGTCGACAGATCGGCCTGGCCGGCTGATCGGCTAGCCAGGCTGTCGGGTCCGGGGCTGAAGACGAACGGCCGGGTGCTGCCTGCCGAGGCGGATTCCTTCTTCCGGGCCGATCTCGTCATCTCCGGTGGGGACGCTGCAGTTGGGACCGGCTTCGCCGTTCTCGTCGTCCTGGACGGCTCTGGCGAAGTCGTTGTCGATTCAGCCCCGCCGCTCCCGGTGAGCTCTGGCGCAACCGTGCTACTTCCTTACGGGGCTGGGCCGGCCCGGTTGACCGGCGACGCCGTCCTCGTGGCGTGCCGGCCGCCTGTTCCCGGCGAGCTCGTCCTGGCCCGGCCGGCGATCTGACCTTCAGGATCGGGCGCGCTCTTAGCGCGTGTCGACGACCTGAAAGCCCTCAGCAAGCCGCCCCGCTGGCAGACCCAGAGCTGTGGCGGTGGCGGCCCCCCACGAGCGAATCATCTCTTCGAGGTTCTCGGCGTCGGCCAGTTGGCTTTGATGGCTTCGCAACGCTGCGATCTTGCGCTCGATCGTTGCCGTGATGTCCACACCGTGCGTCGACCGCGGGGAGGCCATGAGCCAGACCTCCTCGACAGCGTGAGGCTCGAGGCCGGCGGCGAGAAGTTCCGGATAGGAGTACGGGTTCCTGGCATCCGGGTACACCGCTTGAAGCGTTGCCTCGCCCGCGGCGAGATGGTCCGGGTGACTCGCGCGGATGCGGTCCCAGTTGCGCTCCGGCGATTGGCAGACCACGCGCTCGGGCCGGACGATCCGGATCATGCGCGCGATGTCGCGCCGAAGCTCGAGCGAGACTTCAAGCGAGCCGTCGGAGTACCCGAGGAAGTGCACGTCAGTGACACCCACCTCGGCGGCGGCCTTGCGCTGCTCGTCCTGGCGGATCTGCGCCAGTGCGCCGGTCTCGATGCCGGGAATCGCGCTACCGGCTGATCCGTCGGTCACGATGCAGTATGTGACCGAGATGTTCTTGTCGGTCCAAGTCGCGACCGAACCGGCCACGCCGAAGTCGACGTCGTCAGGGTGCGCAGTAACGACGAGCACCCTTGCTGGATCGGGCGATCCGCTCACGATGCAGCGCGTCTCAGGATTACCACCGGGATCACCCGCGTCGTCTTCGCCTGATACTCCGCGAAGCCCGGGTAGCACCCGGACTGGATCGCGTAGAAAGGATCTCTCTCCTCGCGGCCCACTACTTCGGCGTCTACATCGAATGTCTCCGTCCCGACCTCGACACTCGCCCGTGGATGAGCGAGAAGGTTGTGGTCCCAGTCCGGGTTGGTCGAAGCACCGGCCTTCGACGCGAACACGGCCAATCTGTCACTGTCGGCGAGGTACATCATCGGCGTCGTGCGCTTTTCACCTGTCTCGGCACCTGTGCTGTTGAGCAGCAGGATCGGTGCTCCGGCGAACTGCCCGCCCACCTTTCCACCGACGGAACGGAACTCGTCGATGATCTTCTGGTTCCAGTTTTTGAAATCCGTCAACATCCCTCCGAAGTAACGATCTGGCTCAAGGTCCCCGCAACGGTAGCGCCGGATGGCGCGCCGTCCGGCTCCGTTCGGGGATCAGTCGAGTGCGAGACGGTCTATCAGAAGCGACTGGATCGAGCGCCCGATCGGCCCTTGCTCGTCCCAGAGCCGGCTCTCTGAGATCCCGATCCCCTGCGGCTCGGCCAAGGTACGCGACTCGAGACCGACCCACTCCCCCATCGGCAGACGGCTCACGTGGATTGTGAGGTCCGGGTTGATGAACAGCCAGTCGCCGTAGCTAAGCGGCGAGCTCACGCCATTGCCGAAGTCTGCCGCCGTCGCCACGCGTTCGAGCGGTGTCGGGCGCTCGCCGGCGAGGACCGGCACACGAAGACGCACCCAGACTCTCGCCGGTCCGGGCGACTCGAATGCTCCCTCGACGAAGCGCAATTCCGCGCCCTCGCTGTGGAAGGTCCTGGGTACGCCCTTGGACGCCATGAGGACGCCGCTTTCCGGCGGAGCGAAGGGGATCTCGACATGTCGTGCAGCTTTGGGCAGATGGATGTCGGCGGTCCGGATCCGTAGTGCGCGCCCGAGCGCAACCTCGACACCGTCCTGCCGGGCGATCACTTCCACGAGCTGGACCTTGCGCCCCGGCCGGATCAGCCGGGCCTCGACAGAGATCGGGGCGAGACTCACCGGCCTGATCAGCTCGATGGTGAGCCGCGCGACCCGCAAGCGATCATCGGGTTCGCATCTTTGAGCTTCCCTGGCGATGAGCCCGGCGACTGGGCCGCCGTGCAAGTGCTCGGGCGCCCACGGCCCGAGGGCGAAGGCGGTCGGCCGGAACCCGCCGCGCTCGGCGACGAACAAGGCCTTGGTGATGTCGATCTTCCGGCGGGGCATCACAGGCATCCTCGGCGTCGTCAAATGGCGGAGCAGGTTCGTGGCCCCGGGAGCCTACCGGCCGCGAAAAGTGTGCCTGACGGAGCACCATCGGCTAACCGCGCGCTCGCGATCGCGAGCAGGCAAGGGCGCAAGACTGCTACACTTCACAAGTCCGGTCCGTTGACCGGTTTCCGGCTGTCGCCGGTGAGGCCTCGAGACGATGTTCTGGTTGGCCTTCTTTTTCGAGCTGACTGGAGTCTTCTTGCCCCCCACCTTCGCCGATCTTGGCGTGCCCGCCGACGTCGTTGCGCTGCTTGAGCGCGACGGCATCACATCCCCGTTTCCGATCCAGGAAGCGACACTCCCGGACGCGCTCGCGGGCCGGGATGTGTCCGGCCGGGCACCGACGGGCTCTGGCAAGACCCTTGCCTTCGCGATCGCGGTCGTAGAGGCGCTCGCCGGGGCTTCGCGCTCCAAGGCCCGCCGTCCTCGGGGTCTCGTGCTCGTGCCGACCCGGGAGCTCGCCGCTCAGGTCTGCGGCGTGCTCAGTCCGCTTGCGAAGGCTCGCGGCCTCACCGTCACCGCCGTTTATGGCGGTGCTGGGTACGGCCCCCAGCTGCGAGCCTTGCGTGAGGCCGTAGACGTCTTGGTGGCCTGTCCCGGCCGGCTCGAAGACCTCATCGAGAGACGCGACGTCAGTCTTCAGGACGTGGGCATCGCCGTCGTCGATGAGGCGGATCGGATGGCGGACATGGGGTTCCTCCCGGCAGTGAGACGGATCCTCGACCAAGCCGCGGCCGACCGCCAAGTCCTCTTGTTCTCCGCGACGCTCGACGGCGAGGTGGACGTCCTGGTCCGCCGGTACCAGACGAACCCTGTGCGTCACGAGGTCGAGCTCACGGAGGCCTCCTCCGGCGAAGTGCGCCACATGTTCTGGAAAGTCGACCGTAACGACCGGGTCACGCTCGCGGCGAAGGTGGTGGCCGGCCACCAGAGCTCGATCGTCTTCTGCCGAACCCGCCACGGGGCCGATCGGCTCTCACGCCAACTCGTCAACGCCGGTGTGCACGCCGTCGCGTTGCACGGGAGCCGTACCCAAGCCCAACGCGACCGGGCCTTGAAGGCCTTCCACTCCGGGGCGGCCCGCGTGCTCGTCGCCACCGACGTAGCCGCGCGAGGCATCGACGTTGAGAACGTTGCCTGCGTGCTTCACTTCGATCCGCCCAGTGACCACAAGGACTACGTACATCGCTCGGGTCGCACGGGCCGGGCAGGAGCGGACGGCACGGTCATCTCACTTGTCACTCCAGACCAATCGGGCTCGGCCCGCACCATGCAGCGCGCACTGGGGCTGCCTCAAACACTCGAGCAACCGACTAGCCTGCCGCCGGTCCCACAGCGCACGACGAACATTTCGCACAGCACGTTTCTCGCACGCCCGAGGACTTCGCCGCACGCGCCGGCTGCGCCGACCGGTCCCGACAGCGCCAAGCGGTCCGGCCGCGCTGGCCGTCCGGTCCGTGCCGGGCACCTGCACGCCTCGAGGGGAGACATGCGTGGTGGTCGATCGCTCCGTCCGGCAACCGGAACGCTGAAATGGTTCGACCCCATCAGAGGCTTCGGTTTCATCGCCCCGGACTCTGGCGGTCGTGACGTGTTCGTGCACCGTTCTGCGCTGAACGAGACCGATCAAGTGCCCGCTGAGGGGGCGCGCGTCGAGTTCCTCTCCCGCCCAGGACCGAAAGGCCTCGAGGCCGTGGAGTTGCGCGCCAGCTGAGCGACCGCTCAGGGAACGGCTTCGCCCGTCTTCTGTTCGGGACCCGAAGGTCCGCATCGGTGCCATGACGTGCTCAGCTCGAGCCTGCCTCCGGTGCCGGCTTGACGCCCAGCACGAGCGAAATCGCCACAAGAGTCGGGCCCCGGTACAACTCGACCGTCACTCTTTCACCGGGACGGGCTGCTCGGACGGCCACGGTGAGAGAGACGTCGGTCGTGATGGTGCGACCGGCAAACCGGACTATGACGTCGCCAGCGCCGATCCCCGCCAGCGTTGCCGGGGCTCCTGGGAACACGCTCACCACCAGCGCGCCGCTTGTCGCGGTAAGCCCCCAGCTGGAACGCTCGGCCGGCGTGACCGAGACCACTTCCACGCCCAAGAAGGCCTTGGGCGTCCCGACAGTCCCTCCCTTGCGGAGCCCTGGGATCAGTGGCCGGATGTTGGCGATCGGGATCGCGAATCCGATGTTCTGTGTGGGTGCGTTTCCCGATGTGCTCGTCGCGGCCGCCGTGTTCATGCCAATGACCTGACCGGCACTGTTGACGAGCGGACCGCCCGAGTTGCCCGGGTTGATCGGGGCCTGGGTCTGCAGGAGCCCGCTCAGCGACTCGGTTCCCGCGCAGTTGTCCCCTCCGGCTTTGATGGACCTTCCCTCGGCCGAGATGATGCCTTCGGTGACTGAGGGCGTGCTCTGCGAAAGAGCGAGCGCGTTCCCGATCGCGAGAACATCCTCTCCGACCTGGATCGTCGAGGAATCACCGAACGAGACCGCTCGAAGCGTGGTCGGCCCGTGCACCTGAAGAAGCGCGACGTCGTGGCTGGGGTCCGTGCCGAGAAGGGTTGCCGGGTAAGCCGTCTTCTGGCCGTGGAGCGTGACCCTTATCTGAGTTGCGTTCGCTATGACGTGATCGTTGGTCAGGATCTCGCCGCCGCGGGTGAGGATCATCCCGCTGCCCTCGTCGGACTGTGTCCCGCCGCTGAACGGTCCCGATGCGCAGCCAGGCCCGGACGCTTGGATCGCGACCACCGAAGGCAGGACGCGCGCGAGAACTGCCTGGACGTTGTTCATGCGGCGGAACACGCTCGTGTTCGGCGAGAACTTGATGGCCGTGGTGTTGCGGGCGCGGATCGTCGCGGCGACTCCGGCACCCACGCCTAGGCCCGCCGCAGCGCCGACCGATACGGCGATGAGCACGACTCCAATCCAGCCACGTCGCGTGTCGCCGCGGTGGGGTCCATCAGTCGAGGCGCCAGCTACAGGCCAACCAACAGAAGGGATTACCGGGTCCGTCGCAGGACTCGCCAGAGGTACCGAAGGAAGGGTCTCACCGGGGCAGAAGTCATCGGGGGGTAGCTCTCCGCCGATGCCGTGTTCCACGGTTCAGGTTGTAGCGCATCGGCGCCGAGGGCGTGGCGCGTGGCCGTTCGCGGGCCTCTCAGCGAGTCCCACTTCGCAAACTCGGCTGTAGCCTGTAGTTTGACCGGAGCATGTCTAACCGTCTCGACATCGAACTGACCAGCGTCCGGGGTGACGGCAGCTACACATGGCGCGCTGCCGGCGCACGGCAGCCTAAGGGCGTCATCGACGCCAAGGTCCTCGCCGACAACGCAAAGGTCGGAGACGTCTTGCGCGTCGAGGCCGAAGTCGAGATCGACGGGATCACGATCCTGGGTGTTTTGCCGCCCAAGGAGAAGGCGACGCCTTCGGGACGGATCGAGCTTCTCGGCTCATCCAAGCCGATTCAGGCAGTGACGACCGTCCTTCTCTCTGAAGGTGGCCGGGGCGGTGACCGCCGCGATCTGCTCGACAGTCCACGCCGCGGCGATAGGAGTGCCTCACGCGACCGTCGTCCGACGCGCGGAGGGGAGCGTCCCGATGCTCGGCGCCCGCAACCGGGTGGCGGCTCGCTGGAAGCGGGCGGCGAGCGCAGACCCGAACGACGACCGAGGCCCGAAGGAGCGCCCGCGGGCGGGTCCACCCGCGCGGCTGAAGGGCGCCCTGCAACCTCTGGCAGCGAGCGCAGACCCGAAAGGCGACCGAGGCCCGAAGAAGCGCCCGCGGGCGGGTCCCCGCGCACCGCTGAAGGCCGCCCTGCGGCTTCTGGCAGCGAGCGACGCCCCTGGGCGCCGAGTGCCACCCGCCGTCCCGGTACGCCCGCTGGCGGGCGAAGCCTCACCGACGCCAGGCAACCCGCGGCCTCGCGTCCCACCCCGCCACACGCTGGGCCCCGTCGAACCGTCCCGCGCTTCGAACCTGGAACGGCCAATCGCGAACTTTTGTTAGCGAGCCTGGCGTCTGAGCAAAGACCCATCGCGGAACGCCTCGCGGCCGGAGGCATACCAGCAGTCCGTCGAGCGATTGCCGCAGAGCGGGAACGGGCTCGCTCGGAAGGCAGGCCCGAGGTCACCGGCGAGGCGATCCTCACGCTTGCCGAGCAACTCGCACCGTCCGTCAAGCAAGCGATCTGGCTCGACCGAGCGGAAGCAGCGGTTGCACAACTTGATCAGATCTCCCTTCGGGACCTGCGAACGACCGTCGTGGCGGCAGCACCGCGTGACGAGGCGTCCAGAGATCTCGACCGAAAGCTTCGTGAGGAACTCGACCGGCGAGTAAAGAGGCTCCGCTCCAACTGGGAAGAGCAGATCACCCACGCCCTCGAAGAGGGACGCGTTCTCCAGGCGCTGCGTTTCTCGGCCCAACCCCCGGAACCGACTGCTCGGTTCCCGGCGGCTCTTGTCGGTCGCCTCGCGAGCAGTGCAGGAGCGGCAATGAGCGCGAGCACGCCCGTTGAGCGCTGGTTGGCCATTCTCGATGCTGCCGTCAGCTCCCCGATCCGGCGCCAGATCCACCCCGAAGGCCTGCCAGAGGATCCGTCGGGGGAGATCGTGCGCAAGGCCCGAGTCGCTGCGGGCAGCCTCCCGGCGCTCGCACCGATGCTGGGCCTGCCTATGCCGCCGCCGCCCAAGCCGCTTCCATCAGCTCGCCCGCCCCGTCCGCCCCGTCCGCCCCGCCCGATGGCGCGCACGCCGCGGCAGGCCGTTGCGACTGGAGCGATGGCGAACCTCGAAGCGAGAACAGACGCCGCACTGGCTGAGGCTCCCAAGGACGAAGCCCCAGCGGAGGCTCCTGCAACCTCAGAGGACGGCCTGCCCGAGGGCCCCGTCGACGCTTTGACCGAAGCTCCCTCGGAGCTCGAGGGCTCAGCAGGCGAAGCTTCGCCCGGGACTTCCGTAGATGACGCCCTGGCCGAGGCTGAGCTTGACGAAGCTCCCCCGGTTTCTGTGGATTCGCCAGGCTGACGGGCAGCGGCCGCCGCCTAGGTTCATCAGCCCCGCAGGATGGCTGTTGCTGGTTATCACTTCAGTTGCCGATGCATGACTAGAAGGCGCGCGACGAAGCCCGAGCCTTCTAGAAAGCTTTTCGACGCCCTCATCCCGGGGAGCACCCGCACGTCGACACCGGTGGTGCCGCGCCGAGCGGCCCAGTCGATCACCGTTGCGAGAAGCTTCTCGCCGGCCCCCACTTCGCGCGCAGGCGGATCGACGTAGAGGACCTCGACGGTTGCGAGATGCGACGAGTCCGACATCTCGTCGAGTCGGGCGACCGCGACGCCAACCGCCAAATCGTCGAATGTCCCGACCAGGACGAGCCACCGGTCGTCGTGGACGATGGCCTCGAATTGCGCTTCGAGCGGCTCGGCAAAGGCCTCATTCAATACGTGAACGCTGCCACCTCGTTCGGAGACGAGTGCTTCCCGGGACGCTCGGTAGAGCTCGGCGAGCGTTCGAACGTCGCCTTCGGTGGCAACGCGGGCCCCAACATTCATCTTGTCGTCGTGCGCTTCGGGCTTGCCCGGCTCACGCCGTGGCGCTGTCACGTTCGGAGCTCAGCTGTGCGATCTTGTGCAGCACCGTGCGACGCCGACGAGTCGCCGATTCGTGCCTTCGCACAGCCTCGAGCTCGGCCGCAGTGAGTGAGGCCAGCCTCTCCACGACCTGTGATGCGGCGAGAGTGTCGTAGCCAGGAATCGGGAGTTCACGACCAGCGACGTTCGCCGCGGGGCTTGACGATTGAGAGGACGTTGTCTTGCCGGCGGCCTCAGAGCCGGACGGGTGGGTTCGCAAGTCGTGGTCCAAAGTCCCGGCAGAACGGGGTGCGGTCGCCGGCGGGGACACGACGTCGTTGTGCGCGAGGAAGGAGGGTCGTGGGCTTTCCCCAGACGGGCGGAGCTCTTCGCGAGACGGATCGGACCAAGGCGCTCCCAGCCGCCGCCGAGCCTCCTCTGCGGCGAATCTGCCGACCAGCCGAGCAACCGCGACCCGCTTCTCGACACGCTCGCGCCCGAGTTGCGCGAGCCGGGGTGCCTCGTCGACGAAAACGAGCGCCGCGCCCAGCGGCGCGTAGACGAGGTAGTCGAGCAGCGTCTGGTAAGTGGGGCGTTCTTCGGCCACGACTCGACGCTACCGCAGGCTCAGCGAGGTCCGCCGCGCCCTCCTAAACGCAATCCCGGCAAAGGATGCGCTTTTTGTCCGCGAGCTGCGTCTGGCTCTTCACAAGGAAACAGGACCGGCAAACGAACTCCCCTGGCTGCTTGGGCAGGACGCGAAGAGAGCCCTCGCCGCGCTCTTCGGAATCGGGGGCCTCCTCCTCTTCGTCCTCCTCGTCGTCGACAACGACGAGTCGCTCTTTCAAGATCACATCCAGGCTGGCCTCGATGTCGTCGTCATCGAGGTCCTCATCATCCTCGTCTTCGGTCTCGATCGGCACGATCTCAACTTCCGGGTCGACCCCTGCGGCGCCCACGACCTCGTCGTCATCGTCGAGATCGTCGACGAGCGCGACCTCACCGAGCTCCTCGTCGTCGTCTTCGAGCAGATCCGCTTCCGCCAGATCCTCGAGGTCCGCCTCGTCGGCATCGGGCACCTCGAGATCGTCCACTTCGACGGGTTCTTCCAGGTCCGCTTTGTCCTTGGTGTCCTTGCGCATCAATGTCCTTCAAGTCTTCCGAGCCGGAGCGCTGTCCCCCGAACCGGTGCCGAGGTCGCGGCCGGATGGACTATACGGCACCAATGCTCGGTTGCGGCGACTTCCGGCGAGATTTCCTCCGACCGGCCAGAACTCGGTCCTCGGTCACGGGCGGTAGGACCCAGGACGTCTTTGGGGCCACCCTTCTCGCTTGCCCGGGCGATACGCCGACGTGATGAGTCGACGGGGGCGTTCTCTACTCGACTCCTGGGTCCCCACCACTCGCAACACCCCAGATGCTTTTCGATCAACTCCGGGATGTAACGGGAGTTGCCCTCGGCTTGAGGGGACTCTCTAGTTATTACCACCGTGGGACCGGGAGTCAAGAGGAGAAGAGAAGTCCCCCGTCAGAGGCTCGGCGCGGAGCATCCGCGCTTGGACTGCGAGCGCTGCTCCGCCTCGAGGCGACCGAGATCGGTCTCGGTGTGGTCCACGAAGCTCATGGCATCGGCGATCGCGCGGTGGCCCGCTTGCTCGGCTATAAGCCGGTGCATCTCTCGGGCGATTCTCCGGTAGGCAGGATGTCCTTGGGGACCGGAACGTAGTTCGAGCACGTGCATCGCCTCGCGCGCGTTCAGCTGCAACACGAAACGGATATTGAAGGCCAAGGCCACCGTGTACGCGCTCTGCTCTGGAAAGTAAGGGGCAAGGGCATCGTGCAGGCTCTTGGACCGTTCGAGCGATTCGAGGAACCGATCGGAGAGGCCTGCCGCTTCGACGAGCGGGGGCACCTCGAAGCCGAGGTCGGTGCCGAGCGGCTGCCACTCGACCGTGAGCATGCGATGGCGTTGAAGGTCCCTGAAGGCCCCGTAGTCCGCCACGATGTCGAACCGGTATGAAGTACACTCCAGAGCCCTTCCGGGCCTGTGGCGGCGATTAGAGCGGTCTCCGACGTATGCCTGGAGGATCGCCCGGCGCCCGTCGGGCCCGAGGGCGGAGACGCGCCGGGCGACATCTTCCTCTGAGAGGTTGAGGTACGGATAACACATCGCCACGAGCACCTTGTCCTCGCCGGCCGGGTCGAAGTCGGTCAAGGTCACCGATCTGCCTGGCGCCGGGACCTCGACCGGCCACAGCTCGTGCACAGCGGCATCCATCGCTTCGCGGCGGGCCTGAAGGTACTCGGTCCACACCCCGCCACGGTCGGGCCGGTCGATCCTGGAAAGGAAGGACGGGATCACCTTGCGCAGCTCGATGAGGATGAGGTCCGCGTACCGGCGGGCCTCGGGCAGAGGGTGCGCCCGCATCCGGAGCAGCAGCTGCTCATAGCTCTGCCCTGATCCGAAGATCCCGACGTTGGAGAGTGAGCCCGCCGGCAGGAGGCCTCGCAAGGCGTCGAGACAGCGCGCCCGGACCGCCTGGCGGTGGGCGAGCTCGGACACGCCGCCATTTCTCGGGTTCTCGTGGCCGACGAAGGACTGCAGCGCCGGTAGGAGCTCCGCATAGGTGTCGAACATCCGGTCCATCTCGCCCACATATCGGGCACCGAGCGGTGACTCCAGGACGGCCTGATCACGGTGGTAGCGGTAGTGCCCGGACGGCAGGCGACTGTCGTAGGGGATGTAGCGCGTCGACTGCTCGAGGTAGGACATGAGCCGCCCCCGCTCGAGGATCTTCGTCAGCACGTTCGACGACTGCTCGCACGCGAGATGGACCCCGCCGAGCTGGGCGACCGAGTCGTCCCCGAACTCACTGAACACCCTGGCGTAGAGCTCCTCGGCGCGTCGCAGTCCAACCGAGGCGTCGAGGCTCGTGTCACCGGCCACATCGAGCTCTTCCACGAACTCGTCCAGGAAGAGCCGACGCAGGCTCTTGGGGGACCGTGAGTATCGCGCGAACAAGGCGCCCTTGACGACCTCCGGCAGGTTCACGAGCGCGAACACAGGGCCCTCGAGATTGGTGAAATACCGCCCGAGCAGCTCCCGCTCCCCGGCGGTGAACTGCTCAACGCCCGCGATAGACATGCCCAGACGACATTACGGTGCGGGTTGCCCGCCGGCGCGGATGGTCCCGTGCTCGACGGGAATCGTGACCACCGATGACGCAGCGACCACATCGCGGAGCAGGCGCTCGGCCGCAGCCCGAGCGCTCTTTGCCGTTTCGGCCTGGGCGGCGACCATCGCCACCTGCCGGAGAAGGTCGATGACCTGCTTCACGTTGCGGACGAAGTCGCCTCCCGACATGAGCGGCGCCACCTTGCGGCCGCGTCGGCCCGAGCCTGCGCTCGGCTGCAGGACCTGGCGAAGGTCCCGGCCTCTCGCCCATTCGTGGATGAGCGACGCGAACCCCGAGTCGACGCCTCGCGTCACCGGCAGATGCCCGTTCCTCTCCTCGGCCGACAACGACTGCGAAAGCTCCTCGATCGCCTCCAGGCGGCCGGCGACCTTGGCATTCGGCGCGGGCAACGGAGCATCGCGCTCCCTTCGTGCCTCGTAGCACAGGCCTGAGGCAACGGCAGCCAGGCTCGCTGGATCAAGACCGTCGAGCTGGCCCGCTTCCAGCGCCTCGGCCAGAAGCAGGTCAGCCTCGTGATAAAGGCCTGCCAGCCGAGCCCCCGCTTCGGTGACCTTCCAGCCGTCCAGATAGCCGCGGCGCTCGAGCACTCCCAAGACAGAGTCGAGCTCACCTACGAGATCCTCCTCGCTCAGGAATTGTGCGAACGACGAGCTCACGAGCGTGTAGGCAGCCTCACGACTGTGACGGCGGACGAGGTTGACGGCAAGGTTGTAGGTGGGCCGGAACGAGGACGACAACGCCCGCGGGCGGCCTCCTGCGATCCGAGCAACGTCACCAAAGGTGTGGAACGGGGAGCACAGGACCGCTGCATAGCCGATCTCGTCGATGCCCCGCCTGCCGGCGCGACCTGTCAGCTGTGTGTACTCGCCAGGTGTCAGCTCCTGATGCCCTCTGCCGCCGAACTTCGTCACCTCTTCGATTACCACAGACCTCGCCGGCATGTTGATCCCGAGAGCGAGCGTCTCGGTGGCAAAGACGACCTTCACGAGTGCCTCGGCGAAGCATGCCTCCACCGCTTCCCTGAACGGTGGCACCATGCCGGCGTGATGGGCCGCCACGCCTGCCTCGAGGCCGGCCGCATAGACCGGGTAGCCGAGCACCGCCAGGTCATCATCTGTCAGCGGATCGACGTAGGACTCGACGATCGCGCGTATCCGATTCCGCTCTTGCGGCGTGGTCAGGCGCAACCCGTCGTCCAGGCAGTGCCGGACCGACTCGTCGCAGCCGGCTCGTGAGAACACGAAGTAGATCGCCGGCAGCAGGCGCTCGGCGGCGAGGCGGTCGACAACCTCGACCCGTCGGGGGCGGTACAGCTGTGTGCGCCCCGAGCGCCATCGGCCCTCGGGCACCGTCGATGCCCCGCCTCCGCCCGGCGATCCAGGCCCGTTGGCACTCCTGCGGCCGGTTCCCGGACGAGCGATCAGGTCGTCGAGCCTGACGGCCTCCGGGTTCGGCCGGCCGTCGACGAAGGTCGGCAACAGGTGGAGATGCTCTGCGAAGCGGTCCCCCACTACGAAAAGGTTCTTCAGCTCGACAGGCCGGTGCGTCTCGATCACGACTCCCGTAGTGCCACGGACCTCGGAGATCCACGCCGCCAGCTCATCAGCATTCGCCACCGTCGCCGACAAGCACACGAGCGTCACGTTCAAAGGCGCGCCGAGGATGACCTCTTCCCAGACTCCTCCTCGGTACGGGTCTTGGAGAAAGTGAACCTCGTCCAGCACTACATAGCGCAAGTCCGCGAGACGGCCTGGCTCCGCGTGGATCATGTTGCGAAGCACTTCGGTTGTCATGACGACGATCGGTGCCTGACCGTTGATGGAGTTGTCCCCTGTCAAAAGGCCGACCCGATCGGCGCCGTATCTGCGCCGGAAGTCCCCGTACTTCTGATTCGACAGGGCCTTGATCGGCGTCGTGTAGAACACCTTCGCACCTTCTCGGAGGGCCAGGTGGACCGCGTACTCTGCGACGACCGTCTTGCCTGAACCCGTAGGTGCGCTGACGAGGACCGACTGGCCTTCGTCTAGAAGGTCGAGGGCATCGAGTTGGTACCGGTCAAGCGGATACGGATGCTCCGCGACGAACTGCTCGCGGGACGCGAGACGGGCGCCAGGCGCCTTCATGGGCTCCTTCGCGAGCCGCAGGTCATTTGCGCAGCATCTTGCCGATGATGATGGACCCCTCGTAGAACAACATCAACGGGATCGCGAGCGCGAGCATCGAGAACGGGTCCGAGCTCGGCGTCACAACGGCTGCGAACACGACCATCCCGATGATCGCCCACCGGCGTGACTTGGACAGCTTCGCCGGGGTGAGCACCCCCGCCAGCTCGAGCGCGACGAGGAGCACCGGGAACTCGAAGGTCACACCGAAGGCCACCATCAGCAGCAGGATCAGCTGCACGTAGGAGTTCGGCGACAAGATGGCGACGATTGTTTTGCTGGGACCGCTCACGTCGAGAAGGAAGCGCATTGCGTGCGGGAAGGTGAGGTACGCCACGAACGCACCGAGTGCGAACAGGGCGGCAGTGGCGAAGGTGAACGGGACGGCGTACTTCTTCTCGTTGGCCTTCAGGCCCGGGGTGACAAAGCGCCAAAGCTGGTAGAGCGTGACGGGAAGGGCTATCAAAAGCCCGCCGTAGGCCGACACGTTGAGACGGAGTGCGAACCCCTGCAGGGGCTGGGTGACATAGAAGGCACACCTGCCGGCCGAACTCGTATGGGTCACGGCCTGGCAGTAGGGCGCCTGCAGCACGGCGAGGATCTGGTCGTAGAGCAGGTAGGTGGCGATCGCCCCGACCGCGACCGCGCTGATGCAGATGATGAGGCGCCGGCGAAGCTCCCCGAGATGCTCGCCGAGCGTCATGGCGTCCGGTGTCGGGCGGGGGTTCTCTCTTCGGGCGCGGAGCCTGGCAAGCCTCGCCGGTGCGGCCATAGCTCAGTTCATGCTCGGCTCGTCGAACACGAAAACCGTGTCGGCGGAGAGCGAGCCGGCAGCCGACGACGAAGGCACCGAGGGCGCCCTGCGCGCCGATGTCGGTTCCTGTCTTCCGAGCAGCGGCTGCCAGCTCGATTGGACCTCCTCCTGCTCGGCCTGTACGAGCCGGGTTCCGGTTCTCCCGCGGCCAGTCGCAACACCGGTGGCGCCATAGGCGGGCTCGGCAACCATTTCGTCCGCGCCCGTGGCGGCGCCGACGACCGAGGTGTCCCCCTGCCCGGTCACCAAACCCGTTATGTAGCCGGTTATCGCCCGCGACGGGCTTGTCGGTATCTTCGGCAGGTCGAGGTCAGGGACTGCGGCGCGGACTTCCGCCTCGAATTTGTCCCGCATGCGGTTCAGCTCGCGCCACATTCCGCCGAGCTGACGCGCTAGACCGGGCAACCTCTCGGGCCCGACGACGATGAGCGCGATCACTAGGATCAGGAATATCTTGGCCGGGTCGAGACCGCCCACGACGGCGATCCTACTGTGCTGCCGGCGCGATAACCGGCCGGGATCGAGGTGCTCCAATGGATCCAGGCTGTTCCGCGCCTGTTCTACGGCGGCGGGCAACTGCGAATCTCATGGCCACCGGAGGTTACTCGTCCTGACCGGTCCGAGCGCCCGCCGCAGGGGCCGACCGGCTAGAACCAGTGAAAATAGGGGTGCCCGAAACGCCAAACGGTCACGAACACCCTCCCTACCACGAGTGAGCCCGGCAGCGTCCCCCAGACTCGGCTGTCGGCCGAGTTACCGCGACAATCGCCCATCACGAAGTAGTGCCCCGGGGCGATCTTGGTGAGGGGAATGTTCTCGGCGCTCTCGGCGCACAGCCCGGTGAGGGGGGGCAGGAAGGGTTCGGTCAGCGGCCGCCCGTTTATCAGAACCGTGTTCCCGCGAGACGAGATCGTCTCGCCCGGCAGGCCGATCACACGTTTGACAAGGTCTTTGTCCTGGGTGCCGACATCTTGGGGGGGCCGCTTGAAGACCACGATGTCGCCCCGCTGGATCGTGTAGCCGAACTTGATCACGACTATCCGATCGCCGATCTGCAACGTCGGCAGCATCGAGCCCGATGGAACGTAGAACGCCTGGACGGCGAACGTGCGCAAACCGCCCGCCACCAGCACGGCGAACACAACCACGACGATCCATTCGACGATGCGTCGCTTCTGGTTCCTCGTCGTCTTCGAGCCCTTGGGACTGGACACGTCAACTGCGCGTTGCGCTGGCTCTGTGGGACGCACTTGAGACCCGTCGACCGCGACAATCGGGAACTCGGGCACCAATGGCGCGGGGGATTCCGCCAAGTTGTCCGCGTTCATCGAGGCCTCGCGCGCGTCTGTCACCGGCCAGCAGCCTAAATCGACTCGATGAGCCGCTCGACGCGCTCATCGTGCGAGCGGAACGGGTCCTTCAAAAGTACCGTCCGCTGCGTCTGGTCGTTCAGCTTCAGGTGCACCCAGTCAACCGTGAAATCGCGGCGCTTTTCCTTCGCCCGTTTGATGAACTCGCCCCGAAGCCTTGCCCGGGTGGTCTCCGGAGGTGAGTCCATGGCCTTGGTGATGGCCTCGTCTGTCGTCGTGCGGTCCACTCGACCTTTGGCCTGGAGCAGGTAGAAGACTCCGCGCTTGCGGTCGACGTCGTGGTACTGGAGGTCGAGCAGGGCCACCCTGGGATGCCCGAGGGGAAGCTCGTGGCGCGCTCGATACGCCTCGATCAGGCGATACTTGATTACCCAGTCACACTCGCGTTCCAGGCTGAGCGGGTCTTTCTCGATGGCTTGCACGCAGTGCTGCCACATCGAAAGCGCGCGCTCCTCCAGGGGGGGTAGACCGCGCCGCTCGTGGTAGCGGAGCGCTCGATCCAGGTATTCGCGCTGGATGTCGAGGGCGCTGAGCTCCCGCCCGTTGGCAAGTCGCACCTCGCGCCGGCACGTCATGTCATGGCTGATCTCCCGAATCGCTCTGATGGGGTCCTCGAGAGTGAGGTCGCGGATGACGATGCTCGGGTCTTCCAGCATGCGCAGCAGGATGCTCGTGGCGCCGACCTTGAGAAATGTCGCGTACTCGCTCATGTTCGAGTCACCGACGATCACGTGCAGCCGTCGGAAGCGCTCCGCGTCCGCGTGCGGCTCGTCCCGCGTGTTGATGATCGGCCGACTGCGCGTCGTCGCGGAGGAGACCCCCTCCCAGATGTGCTCGGCGCGCTGACTAAGGCAGAAGGTTGCGCCGCGAGCCGTTTGGAGGACCTTGCCCGCTCCGGAGTAGATCTGCCGGCTCACGAAGAACGGGATGAGCACCTGGACAAAATGGGAGAAGTCGTCCCGGCGGCTCGTGAGGTAGTTCTCATGGCAACCGTAGGAGTTGCCGGCAGAGTCGGTGTTGTTCTTGAACAGGTAGATAACCCCGCGGATGCCTTCCTCGCTCAAGCGGCTCTCTGCTGAAGCGATCAGACCTTCGAGAATCCGCTCACCTGCTTTGTCGTGAGCGACAAGGTCCTCGATCGAGTCGCACTCCGGGGTCGCATATTCGGGATGGCTGCCCACGTCAAGGTACAGCCTCGCCCCGTTCTCGAGAAAGACGTTGCTCGATCGACCCCAGCTCACGACGCGCCTGAAGAGGTAGCGAGCCACCTCGTCCGGGCTCAGCCGGCGCTGGCCGCGCAGGGTACAAGTGACGCCGTATTCGTTCTCCAGCCCGAAGATCCTGCGGTCCATCGAAGTCCACGGTAGCCTCGAAGTGGATGCCGCAATCAGACCGCATGGTCCACTTGACGACCGTCTTGGGCTCCTTTCACGGCCACGTGCTTGCAGCACGACTGGGATCGGAAGGGATCCCGGTCGAACTGCGGGGCCTCAGCGACGGCCCCTATCCCCTTCCTGCGAACGTCGCAGTGTTCGTCCACGCTGATCAACTCGAGCTTGCGCAGGCGCTCCTGCTCGGCGATGCCGTAGACGCGGCCTTCGACGAACGCTACGCCGACTTGGGCCCCGAGGACGCAGGCGTGCTGGACCTTCCTCCGATGGACTTCGCCGACACCGGCCGTTCTCGCCGCGCCCGCACGATTCTCGTCCTCGCCATGGTCGGGCTCGTCCTGGTGGTCGGCGTGATCGCGTCTTTTCACTGACCGCGAGCGCGGCACCAGCCGCCCGAGCAGGTTCGCGCGCGCCGCGAGTGCCCAGCCTCCACCCAGCTAGGCGGTGCCCGCAGGCACGTCGCCCGTGTCATCCCCCGACTGATCCACCGAGCCCGCCGGGCTCTCGCCCTCGGTGCCGGAGGACTTCGCCGCAGCGATCTCGACGGGCTCGCCATCAGTGAGCAGTTGGGCGACCTCGCCATCGGTGACGCGCCGAAAGGCCCGGCGCCAAGCCCCATGTTCCAGCACCGCGACCTCGAGATCATCGGCCCGTAGCGTTCGAGTCGGGCCTGACAGGCTCGCCACGCACGCGACGACTGCTTCGCCGAGGGGCCAGCCCTGACGGAATCTCGCTGCCATGCGATGGGCGATCGCGTCCGCCTCCCCGCCGAGCACCGTGAAACGCTGCTCGTCTGACACAGTGCCGTCGTAGGCGATGTGGAAGAGCTGGTGCGCCGCCCCCACCGGGTCGAGCTCCGCGACGAGGATCTCGACCTCGAGAGGCTTCATCTCGTGGGTGAACACCTGGCCGAGGTACTGGGCGTACACGTTCGCGAGCGAGCGCGCGTCCACGTCCTCCCGTGAGTAGGCATAGCCCTTGGTGTCGGCGTGGCGCACGCCCGCGACCCTCAGCTGGTCGAACTCGTTGTAACGGCCCACACCGGCAAACGCGACGCGGTCATAGATCTCGCTGATCTTGTGAAGGGTGCTCGAAGGGTTCTCGGCCACGATGAGCACGCCCTGGTCATAGGTGGTCCCCACAAGCGCGCGCCCTCTGGCTATCCCCTTCTGGGCGTATTCGGCGCGGTCCTTCATGACCTGCTCGGGTGCCACGTAGTAGGGCATCGTCATCACGACACGCCTCCCTCGCCCCGCTCGCGGCGGCGCTCGAGGACATTGCGGAAATGCTCGGCGACCTCTGTGTCCTCGAGGCGGCGGTAACCCTCGGCGTCGACGGTCGCGACCACGGGGTAGATCCCCCGGATCGCGTCCGGACCGCCCGTGGCGGTGTCCTCGTCGGCCGCCTCGTACAAAGCGGCGACCGCGAGCTGGACCGCCTCATCGCGTCCGAGGCGTTCGCGGTAGCTGAGCTTGACGGTGTTCTTGGCATCGCGCCCACCTGAGCCGGTCGCGTGGAAGTCGGTCTCCTCGAAGCGGCCCCCCGTGACGTCGTAGGTGAAGATCCGTCCCTTCTTCAAGCGCAGGTCATAGCCAGCGAACAGCGGTATGACGACGAGTCCCTGCATGGCCATCTGCAGGTTCGCGCTGACCATCTGCCCAAGCTGGTTCGCCTTGCCCTCGAGGCTCAGGCATGTCCCTTCGACCTTCTCGTAATGCTCGAGCTGGGTCTGGAAGAGCCGCACCATCTCGATGGCACTGCCTGCGGCGCCGGAAATGGCGACTGCGGAATGCCTGTCCGCCGGGAAGACTTTCTCGATGCTGCGGTGTGCGATCACGTTGCCCTCGGTCGCGCGCCGGTCGCCCGCCACGACGACGCCGTTGTCGTAGCGCAGCGCCACGACCGTCGTGCCATGAGTGATTCCGGGGATCAGCGTCGCCGCGAAGCCTGCAGGCTGGCGACCGGCAGGGCCGACGATCTCCGAGCCTGCGCCGGAGGGGAGTCGT
>ODAK010001738.1_pt1 | contig 23395 bp, 14 predicted proteins | sample 1539591 | NCBI WGS metagenome assembly ODAK01 (sample SAMEA3539303, study PRJEB22396) | soil metagenome | biome: tundra; feature: field; material: soil | place: USA | collected 2010-05 | depth 0.15 m | reverse complement strand
CGTGCGCGATGCAGTGGCTGTAGGCGATCACCAGCGACGGCCCGTCGTAGGCCTCGGCCTCGCGCACGGCGCTCAGCGTCTGCTGCGGATCAGCGCCCATCGCGACCCGCGCGACATAGACGTTGGCCAGCGCGATCGCCTGCAGCGCCAGATCCTTGGTGGGGATGGTCTTGCCGGCGGAGGCGAACTTGGCGACCGCACCGAGCGGCGTGGCCTTGGACATCTGCCCTCCGGTGTTGGAGTAGACCTCGGTGTCGAGCACCAGCACGTTGACGTTGCGCCCGCTGGCCAGCACGTGATCCAGGCCGCCCGAGCCGATGTCGTACGCCCAACCGTCGCCGCCGACGATCCAGACGCTGCGCCGGATCAGGTGATCAAGCACGCTGCGCAGGTCGTCGACCACCGGGCCGTGCAGCTGCTCGAGCCGTCCGGTCAGATCGCCGAGCCGCTCGCGCTGCTCGCGCAGCTCCGATTCGCGCAGCTGAGACGCGTCCAGGATCTCGTCCACCAGTTCCGCCCCGAGCTCCTGGCGCAGCTCCGAGAGGCGACGGCGCGCCAGCTCGGTGTGGCGATCGGCGGCGAGTCGCAGCCCCAGGCCGAACTCGGCGTTGTCCTCGAACAGCGAGTTCGACCACGCCGGGCCACGTCCCTCGGCGTTGGTCGTCCACGGCGTGGTGGGCAGGTTGCCGCCATAGATCGAGGAACAGCCGGTCGCGTTGGCGATCGTCAGTCGGTCGCCGAACAGCTGTGAGAGGAGTTTCAGATACGGGGTTTCGCCGCATCCCGCGCAGGCACCCGAGAACTCGAACAACGGCTCCAGGAACTGGGTGCCACGCACCGTGCCAAAATCCACCCGTGAGCGGTCCGCCTCCGGGAGCTGCTCGAAGAAGGCAATGTTCTCCCGCTCGGGCGCCAGCAACGGCTCGCGCGCATCGAGGTTGATCGCCTTGTGCAACGGGTCTCCGCCCGCCGACACCGGGCAGGCCTCCACGCACATCCCGCAGCCGGTGCAGTCCTCGACGTAGACCTGCAGCGTGTAAGTGGTGCTCGGCAGTCCGGGCGCGTTGAGCGGCGCCGACCTGAAGCCGGCAGGAGCGTCCTGCAGGCGGGTGGGATCGTAGTAGCGGGAGCGGATCACGCTGTGCGGGCAGACGAAGCTGCAATTGCCGCACTGGATGCACAGCTCGGAGTCCCAGACCGCGACCAGGTCTGAGATGTTGCGCTTCTCGTACTTGGTCGTGCCGCTCGGATACGTGCCGTCGACCGGGAGCGCGCTCACCGGCAGCTGATCGCCGTGTCCGGCCATCATCGCGGCGGTGACGGTGCGCACGAACTCCGGCGCGCTATCAGGAACGACCGGCCCCGGCTCCTGCGTGGACGTCACAAGCGTCGGCGGCTTGACGCGGTGGAGCCCGTCCACTGCACCATCGACCGCCTTCAGGTTGCGTTTCACCACGTCCGCTCCCCGCCGGCCGTAGGTCTTTTCGATCGACGCCTTGATCCGCTCGATCGCCCGCTTTGGCTCGAGCACTCCTGAGATCGCGAAGAAGCAGGTCTGAAGCACCGTGTTGGTGCGCCCTGCCAGCCCGGCGTCGCGGGCGATCCGGCCCGCGTCGACCACGTAGAGCTTGATCTGCTTGGCCAGGATCTGCTCCTGCACGGGGCGCGACAGCGCATCCCAGACCCGGTCGGACGGATGGTGGGTGTTGATCAGCAGCGTCGCTCCGGGCGCGGCCCGCTCGAGCACCTCGTCGCGCTCGAGCATGCCGAACTGGTGGCAGCCGATAAAGCTCGCCTGCGAGATCAGATAGGGAGCCCTGATCGGATCGGGTCCGAAGCGCAGGTGCGAGACCGTCTGCGAGCCGGACTTCTTGGAGTCATAGACGAAGTAGCCCTGGGCGTTCAGGCTCTCCTCGGATCCGAGGATCTTGATCGTGTTCTTGTTCGCGCCGACGGTCCCGTCGGAACCCAGGCCGAAGAACACCGAGCGCACCGTCTCCGGCGGCTCGATGTCGAGCGACGGATCGTAGGGCAGGCTCGTGCCCGAGACGTCGTCGTTGATGCCGATCGTGAACCGCCGCTTGGGACGCTCTCGCCCCAGGTCCTCCAGCACGCCGGCGACCATTCCCGGTGAGAACTCCTTCGAAGACAGCCCGTAGCGACCGCCGAACACGAGCGGCATCAGGTCGCGCTCACCTTCGGCGTGAGACTCGCTGAGCGCCGCCAGCACATCGAGGAACAGCGGCTCGCCAAACGAACCTGGCTCCTTCGTACGATCGAGCACCGTCACCCGCCGCACGCTGGCGGGCAGAGCCGCCGCCAGCGCTCGCGCCGGAAACGGCCGGTACAACCTGACCTGCGCCACGCCGACCCGCTCGCCCTTCGCCTGTAGGAACGCGACCGTCTCGCGCGCTGTCTCTCCGCCCGACCCCATCATCACGATCACCCGCTCGGCGTCGGGATGCCCGCTGTAGTCGACCAGCCCATAATGCCGGCCGGTCCTCTGACCGAGCTCGTCCATTGCCGACTGCACCACGTCGGGCACGCGCGCATAGAACGGATTGACGGTCTCGCGCGCCTGAAAGTAGACGTCCGGGTTCTGTGCGGTACCGCGGATGAACGGCCGCTCCGGTGACAGCGACCGATCTCGGTGCGCTCGAACCAGCTCCTCGGAGACGAGCGCCCTCAGGTCATCATCAGACAGCAGCTCGATCGTGTTCAGCTCATGCGAAGTACGAAACCCGTCGAAGAAGTGCACGAACGGAATCCGCGTGCGCAGGGTCGCGGCGTGAGCCACCAGCGCCAGGTCGTGGGCTTCCTGCACCGACGCCGACGCCAGCAGCGCAAACCCGGTCTGGCGCACGGCCATCACGTCGGAGTGATCGCCGAAGATCGACAGCCCCTGCGCCGCCAGCGAACGGGCGGCCACATGCAGCACCGCCGCGGTCAGCTCGCCGGCGATCTTGTACATGTTCGGGATCATCAGCAGCAGGCCCTGGGACGCGGTGAACGTCGTCCCCAACGCCCCGCCCTGTAGGGCGCCGTGCAGCGCACCCGCGGCGCCGGCCTCGCTCTGCATCTCCACCACCGCAGGCACCGTGCCCCAGACGTTGGGCCGGCCCTGGCTTGACCACTCGTCCGCCAGCTCGGCCATCGGCGAGGACGGCGTGATCGGATAGATGGAGCAAAGCTCGCACATGCGGTAGGCAACCGACGCCGCCGCCTCGTTGCCGTCGACCGTGACGGGCATCAGGCGGACTCCGGCAACATCTCGATCGAATGCACCGGGCATTGCTCGAAGCAGGCCCGGCAACCGGTGCAGCGGTCGTAATCAAAGCGGTAGCGGTATCCCGGTCCGAGCTTGATCACGGCGTCCTCCGGGCACGCCCCCAGACACCCATCGCACTCGCAGCAGTTGCCGCAGGACAGGCAACGGCTTGCCTCGAAGGTCGCGTCCGGCGAGGCAAGGCCGCCGACCACCTCCGTGAAATCGCCGAGCCGCTGGGCCGGTTCCAGCTCGGGCTGCTGCCGGCGCAATGCGTCACCGAAATACCACAGGTTCAGCATCTCGAACGTGGCCGGCGGGTGCTTGGGCGGGCGCTCGAGCTGGTCGCCTCGCAACCAGGCATCGATCTCCCGGGCGGCGCGCTTGCCGTGTCCCACCCCGACCGTCACCGTACGCTCGGCCGGCACCATGTCACCGCCGGCGAACACTCCCGGGCACCCGGTCATCAGCGAGCTCGACACCCGGACGGTTCCATCCGGCTCGAACTCGACCCCTGGGACCGCGCGCAGGAACGTCGTGTCGGTGTCCTGGCCGAGCGCCAGGATCACCGTGTCGGCCTCGAGCGTCTCGAACCGTCCGGTCGGCTGTGGGAACCCTGACTCGTCGAGCTCCATGACCTCGACCTGCAGCTGCTCGCCCTCGAAGGCCTTGATCGTCCGCAGCCAGTTGATCCGCACCCCCTCCCGCTCGGCGTCCTGCGCCTCCTCCTCGTGTGCGGGCATCTGCTCACGGGTACGGCGGTAGACGATCAGCGTCTCCTCCGCGCCCAGCCGCCGCGCGGTCCGTGCCGCATCCATCGCCGTGTTCCCACCGCCGTAGACCGCGACGCGACGCCCGATCACCGGGCGTTCCCCCGACGCCACCCCCCGTAGGAAGGACACCGCGTCCACGACCGGCCCCGCGTCCACCGCGGGAATCTCGACCCGCTTTGACAGGTGCGCACCCACGGCCACGAACACCGCATCGAACCCGCCATCGCGGCGCTCGGCCTCCAGGTCGGTCACCCGGTGGTTGGCGGTGAACCGCACGCCCAGCGCCGCAATCCGCTCGACCTCCCCGCTCAGTACGTCACGGGGCATCCGGTAGGCGGGAATCCCGTAGCGCATCATGCCGCCCGGCTCCGGACCCGCATCGCGAATCTCAACGTCGTGACCGAGCCGCGCCAGGTGATAGGCAGCCGAGAGCCCGCTCGGTCCTGCGCCGATCACCAGGGCCCGCTTGCCGCTGAGGACCGGGGGCGCGTCAAACTGCCATCCCCGCTCCAGCGCCAGATCGCCCAGGAACCGCTCGACTGCGTGGATCGAGACCGCGCTGTCGAGATTGGCGCGGTTGCAGTCGCTCTCGCACGGGTGGTAGCAGACACGCCCGTGGATCGCGGCAAACGGATTGTCCGCCACGAGCGCCCTCCACGCCCGCTCGTGCTCCCCGGCCTGCACCCGCGCGAGCCACTCCTGAATGTTCTCGCCGGCCGGACAGGCCGCGTTGCACGGCGGCAACAGATCGACGTACACCGGGCGCTCACTGCGGACCGGCCCCGCGCGCGAGCGCCCGTGTTCCAGATCGGGCAGCGGCGTGAGATCCCGGGAGCCTCCGGCGGCCCCAGGTGCCGGCCGGCGCTCTGATCGCTGGAATCGTCGGGGCGGCGGAGCCACAGCCACAATCTACGCCTCTGCACAACCACGACGCTTTGATGTTCGCCAGCCAGCCATCCGTCGCGCGAAGCTGGAACGCTTCCGGCTCGTGCCGCACATCACTAACAAGCCCCGGGCCCTTCTGACGTCGATGCGAGTGTGCTCGTCGTTGCACGGCTATCGACGGGCCTGGCTGAGCGCGGACGCGCTCGCGTCCCTGGCGCTGCTGGTAATCGCCGTTCCCGAACAGCTCGCGACGTCGCGCCTGGCCGGGATGCCGCCGGTGACCGGCCTGTACGCCTTCGTCGCCGGCACGGTCATGTTCGCGCTGCTGGGCAGCAGCCCGCAGATGTCAGTCGGCGCTGACTCCACGATCGCTCCGCTGTTCGCCGTCGGCGTCGCCCACCTGGCCACGACTGGATCACCGCGCTACATCGCGCTGGTGGGCCTGTTGGCCGTGGTCGTGGGGGTCATCGTGGCGCTGGTCGGGATCCTGCGCCTGGGGTGGATCGCCGAATTCCTATCCGCGCCGATCATCGCCGGATTCTTCGCCGGCGTGGCCGTGATCATCATCGTCCACCAGCTCCCCGACCTGTTCGGCTTGCCCGCCACCAGCGGTTCAACCCTGCATCGCATCAGCGCAGTCATAGGCCATCTGCCCGAGTGCAACGGCTGGACACTGGGTATCGGCATCGGGGTGTTCATCGTCATCGCGGTCGCCGAGCGAATCGACCGGCGAGCACCGGGCGCCTTCGTGGGGCTGATCGGCTCCAGCCTGCTCGTCGCCGTTCTCGGTCTACGCGAGCACGGCGTCGCCGTGCTCGGCAACGTCGCGCACGCTGCGCCGCACTTCGGACTGTCGGCGCTGTCGTGGTCCTCGATCGGCAATGTTCTGCCGGTCGCCGCCGTTGTGGCGCTGGTGGTGATCAGCCAGTCGGCTGCGACCACCCGGGGCTTCGCCGATCAGGAGGGGTATGAGGTCGACGTGGGCCGCGACTTCGTCGGGGTGGGCGCCGGCAGCGTGCTATCCGGCCTGGCCGGCTCATTCCCGGTCAACGCCAGCCCTGCCCGCACGGCTGCGGTGGCATCGGCCGGCGGACGCACACAGGCGGCGAATCTGGGAGCCGCAGCGGTGGTGGTGGCGCTCGTCCCCGCCGCGGCGTTGCTCAAAGACGTGCCTCTGGCCACCTTGGCGGCCGTGCTGATCTTCGTCGCAATCCGCATCTTGCATGTCCGGGACCTTGCCGCGGTGTTCCGGTTCGACGTGTGGGAGTTCGGTCTGGCCGTGGTGACGGCGCTGACGGTGGCGTTGATCGGGGTGGAGCAGGGAATCGGGGTCGCGGTCGGACTCGCGATCCTGGACCGCACCCGCCTCAGCGCCCGTCCCCATGCCCACATCCTGGGCCGCATACCGGGCACCACGAGCTGGGACCTGCTCGAGTCAGCCGAGCGGCCGATCGAAGTGCCGGGCGTGCTCGTGCTGCTGTTCGCAGCGCCACTCTACTTCGCCAACGCAGGTCATTTCCGCGCCCAGGTTGACCGCGCCCTGAGCCACCTCCCGAGCCGCCCGAAGGTCCTCGTGCTGGACGTGGTGGGGATGCACGACATCGATTTCACGGGCGCTCGCGCCCTTAAACACGTGCTCGACGAACTCGATCGCGAACACGTTTCGTTCGCGCTGGCCAGGGCGGGCAGACACATGCTCGAGAACCTCGCCCGCAGCGGCCTGCTCGAACGGATCGGCACAGATCATGTCTTTCCCAGCGTCGACCAGGCGGTCAGCACGCTCCGCGCCAAGCAGCCCACCTCGTGAGCGCGCGGGTCAAGGCTCCGTGGCGAACCCTCGGCCAGCTGCCGGTCCGGCGTGCCTGGTGTGGATTCCGGGCCTGGCTACCGGACGGTCTGGCGCAGCCGATCACTCCATGTCCCTACTCACACCAGCGCCCGTCCATCCTCGTTCTCCAGGAAGGCCGTGGCAAGGAGGCCCACGCGACGATCACACACGGTGGCACCGCAACGCGTGGCGTAGGGAATACGGTCGACGTGGTTGGCGGGGACTGTCAGCATGGTCCGCTTAGCGGACGGAGACGAGGGACCGATGAGTGAGGACCAGCGAGTGAGCGGGCTGACCCGGCGGGGCTTTGTGACCGCCGCTGGAACCGTCGCGGCGGCGACGGTCGCGGCACCTGGAGCGGCGGCCTCGGCGGCGCGGGAGTCGATCGCGGACACCGGCCGGACGCCGCGGCGGGCGCTCGGGTCGGGTGGCAGACCGACGAGCAATGCGACGGTGGCACGGCTCGCCCGCGAGCACGGCCGGGGCGAGCCGTTGATGTTCGTCGATCTCGCGGCTGTGGATCAGAACGCCAGGGTGGTCGTTGAGTTTGCGCGCGCGAATCGGTGGGCGGTCCGGCCGGCGCTCAAGGTCTTCCAGTGCCCACAGCTGTGTGCCTACATCATGGGCTTGTTGCCCGAGCCGCGTGGCCTGGTGTTTCATTTGCGGACCGTCGATCAGATCATGACCGCGGCGCCGGCAGGCACCGACCTGTTGATGGGCTACCCGCCCACGCGCGGCGAGCTCCGCGCGTACCTCGGCTCCGGGCCGCCGCGGGGCCAGCGCCGCCACCGACTGACACTCTTGGCAAGCTCGATCGACATCCTGCAGGAGATGGCCCGGCTGGCCAGGACGACTCGCCGGCCACTTCCGCTCGACGTCGGTCTGGAGTTCGACTCTGGCGAGGGACGCGGCGGCTTTCACCATCCGGCGCAGATCAGCGCCGCGATCAAGCTGCTGCGGCAGGAGCGGCGCGTTCTGCGGCTGCGAGCCGTGCTGTGCTACGACGGTCATGCGACGGCCGACCCAGCCGAGGTCTGGCGCCGCGCGGTCGCCAAACAGGCCAGCGGGTACTACGCCAACTATCTCAAGCAGCTGCACGCCGAGGGCGCCGACCTCTATGACCCGGCGACACTGATTCGCAACGGGCCTGGAAGCGCGAACTACAAGAACTGGGCGGGAAAGCCGGAGATCAACGAGATCAGTCCGGGATCCGCGTTCGTGTACGCCGGCTACATGGCGGCCGGGTTCGACCCTCAGGGGCTCACGTCGGCGCTGACGCAGGCCGCGCCGGTGCTCAAGGACGCCGGCCCATATCCGTCGACGCTGTTCACCGCCGAACCGCTGCCTCCGATCATCGGCGAGCAGTACTTCCTCAAGGGGTCGACTTGGCCCGATCAGGGGGGCATCCAACCTGCGTTCGTCTACCCGGCCGGCGTGCAGGACGATCAGCGCGAGGGCGGGCGCTGCATGGTCTACGCCCCACGGGGAGAGTTGAACACCTCCGACTACGTTCTCTGCTGGCCCAACCAGGGCGGCGACGGCATCGACTACTTCGGCGCACTTCATGCAGTTCGCACGGGCCGCGTCGTGGACGTGTGGCCGACGTTCACCCGCTGGAGCACACCTGGCCTAACTGCGTCGTGATCAGAGATGCCACGCCCGGTGACTGGGATGCGATCCGGCCTTTCTTTCGCCAGATCGTGGCGGCTGGAGAGACGTATGCCTACGACCGCGATATGGCGAGTCTGAGGCCAATCGCCTCTGGATGGTCACCCGCCGCGCGGAAGGCCATGGCGCGGAATCTGACCGCCGTCAATTCGAGCACTCGCTCTGGTTTGCGAAAGGCCTAGCCGACAGCCTTCAGGCCGACGCCGGCCGTCCGGCCGCGGCGCGCGAAGAACTCGCCTTCGGCCTGCCCCAGCGGCGTGGCGGGCGGCGCCCCGTGCAGGTACTCCGCGGCGATAGCGCCCCAGTCCGCGCCGGCCCGGAGTTGGTCCAGAACGACGGCGACGATGCCGTGCATCCGCCGGATCAGGAGCGTTTCGGGCGGCAGGGTGAACTGGTCGATCTGCGTCTTCATCGCGGCCCGCTGCTCGCTTTCGGGACGCTCACGGTCGCGGCCGCGACGGGCGTCGTCGGGCAAGAAGCGACGCTCACCTGGCACGGCGTACCACTTGATCGCCATTCGCATCAGGCTCAGCGCCCAGTCGGCGTCGACCGCGTCCGCCCGACTGGCGGGCAGATATCCGCCCGCGAGCAGGGCCGCCTTCAGGGCCGCCGCGTCCCCGTCGCGGACGGCGATGGCGATCGCCCGCTCGTCGGCGACGCGGGCGGCGTCGACGTCGCGCAGCAGGCCGAAGTCCAGGAAGCAGACCCGGCCGTCGGGGCATAGGAGATAGTTGCCCGGATGAGGGTCCCCGAGGGCGATCCGGTCGCGATAGAGCAGACCGAAGAAGAACCGGAAGACGATCTCGCCGTAGCGGTCGCGCTGCGCCTCGCCGGCCCGGCGCACGGCCTCGAAGCGGTCCCCCTCGATGTACTCGGACACCAGCACGCGCCGGGTCGAGAGGTCCGTGTGGACCCGTGGCACGCGTACGAACGGATGTCCCCGCATCAGCCGCTCGATGCGGCGGTGGTTCTGGGCCTCGAGCTCGTAGTCCAGCTCCTCCCCGATCCGCTCGCGTAGCTCCGCGGCGAGCGCCTTGGCGTCCAGGCCCGGGGCAAGCCGCTTGACGAGCGGTAGCAGCAGCGTCGCGTTGCGCAGATCCGTCTCGACCGCCTCAGCGACCCCGGGGTACTGGATCTTCACGACCACGTCGTCGCCGTCGACGGTGGTGGCGCGATGGACCTGGCCGATGGATGCCGCGGCAAAGGCACGCTCATCGAAGTCAGAGAACACGGCCTCCAGCGGCCCGCCGAACTCCTGTCGCATGAGCTTCTCGAGGTCGGCGAACGGTACCGGCGGGACGTCGTCGCGGAGCGCGGCGAGCTTGCGTTGCAGCTCGTCCTGCTCGTCCTCGGCAAGGCCGTCGAACTCGACCATCGAGATCATCTGGCCGACCTTCATTGCCGCACCGCGCATCTGCCCAAGCTGGTCGACGAGCTGGTGGACGAGCGCTGCGGTCCGGTCGCTTTGGGCCGCGGCGGCCCGCTCGGGCGTGCGGACGCGGTTGGCGGTCCGCATCCCGGCCCACCGCAGGCCCTGCCCGGTCACCAGCCCGCCGACCCGCGCCGTCCGCGCGAGTCGACCGGTGGGCAGCTTTCCTGCCTCGCGCGGCGGATCATCTGCCTGCGCACTCATCAACCGAGACTAGCGACACGACGAGAGGATGGTTGTCCCTCCCGCCGCCGGCGCGCGGAGGCCAAGCGAAGCACGACCGGACCTCGGTCGGGATCGACCGACCATGACCACTCGGCGCCCAGGCGCGCCGATCCTGCCAGCTGATCGCCGGTCCGAGCGGTTCACCGCTGTCACCATCCCAGCGCAGCACCGTCTCCCCCTGATTGCCGAGGCCGATCGCGCTCACCGCGCCCCCGCCGCCGCCAGCGCCGCCCGCCCGGCCACCAGCACCGACCGCTCAAGCTCCAAGGGATCCTGCAGAACCGTACCGTCGGCCGACGCACGCGGCGACACCGGCGCCCGACCCTCGCCGAGCACCCGGCCGACGGGATCGATGACGAGCGCCTTGGTCGAGGATGTTCCCTGATCGATCGCGAGGACGTTCACGGCATCAGGTCCATGCTCAAACCGTATCCGGGATGAGCATGCCAGCGCTGCTGATCACGACGTTCAGCTGGCTGGAGCGCTGCACCTTTGCCGCGATCGTCGTGGTGTTGCTCATCGTCGGCTCATGAGCGACTGATGTAATCGCTGGATGTCGGCGATGTCGAGGGCTTCGCGGAGGGGATTCAGTCGCGTCCCGACAAGGGTTAGGCTGACGCTTGCATTCGCGGTGACGATGGTGGTCGTTCTGGCGTTCACGGGCCTCTTTGTCTACGTGCGGTTTCGCTCCGAGCTGGACCGGACCATCGACCTCAACCTGCGGACGCAGACCGCAGCTCTGGCCCCTTTGATCGTCGGTTCCGAGGCCGGGCTCAGCTCTGCGGTGAGCAGTCCCCTGTTCCGAGGGCACGAGAGCTTCGTCCAGGTCCTCGATGCGCGAGGGCAAGTCCTCGCCGCGACCTCGGACCTTCGTGGCGGCCCGCTCCTGAACGGAAGGCAACTCGCAGCGACGCTGCGGCGGACGCAGCTGTTCACGCGTGGCCCGACGTCGCCGCTTACCGAAGGCTCACGCCTGTTGACCACGCCCGTCTCGACGAGCACTCACGGCCGGGTGGTCCTGATCGTGGGTGCGACGCTGGATGAACGCTCAGCTGCGCTGTCAAACCTGGCGGTGCTCCTGGCGCTCGTCGGCCCGCTTGCCCTGATCGTCGCGTCCGTTGCCGGATACGGACTTGCATCGGCCGCACTGCGGCCGGTCGAGCTGATGCGCCGGCGCGCGGCTGCGGTGTCGGCATCCGAGCCTGGGCGGCGGCTGCCGCTGCCGCCTGCCGATGACGAGATCCGGCGACTTGGGGCCACGCTCAACGAGATGCTCGACCGACTGGAGGAATCGTTCGCCCGCGAGAAGAAGTTCGTGTCCAACGCTAGCCACGAGCTTCGCACACCGCTTGCCACGTTGAAGGCAGAGCTCGAGCTTGCGCTTCGTCGCGAGCGCTCCGCGGACGAGCTCCGCGACGCGCTTGTCTCGGTCAACGACGAGGTCGACCGGCTCTCGGCTCTGGCGGATGACCTGCTCGTGCTCGCGCGCTCCGACGAAGCCGGACTTCCGGTCCGCCGCGTGCAGATCAGAGTCTTCGAGATGCTGAGCCGGCTGCGTGACCGCTTCGATCCTCAGCACACGACGATCACGGTGACGGTTCCTGACGACATGTTGCTGTTCGGCGATCCGGAACGTCTCGAGCAGGCGCTCGGCAGCCTGATCGACAACGCGATCCGCTACGGCTCTCTGAATGCGACGCTGCGGGCCTCGGCAACCGAGCGAGGCATCGAGCTGCACGTGCAGGACACCGGCCCAGGCTTCCCAGACGGCTTCGAGGCTCAGGCGTTCGAGCGCTTCACCCGCGCGGACCACGGACGCGCCGGGCGTGGAGCAGGACTCGGCCTCTCGATCGTGCGTACGATCGCCCAGGCCCACGGCGGTGATGCCCACGCGGCGAACCGGCCCGACGGTGGAGCAGACGTCTGGATCGTCATCCCAGATCGCTCGGCGCAGGGCCAGTAGCAGGGTTGTCGGACCTTGCCACGAGCCGATAGCCCACGCCGCGCACAGTCTCGATGCTGTGTTGCTCGTAGGGCCGGTCGATCTTGTCGCGGAGGTAGCCGATGTAGACATCGACGACGTTTGAGTGCGCCTCATACTCGCTGTCCCAAGCGTGGTCGAGCAGTTGCTGGCGTGACATCGCCCTCCCCGGGTGACGCATCAACGTCGCCAGCAGCAGGAACTCCTTCGCCGACAGTTCGATCTCCTGCTCGCCTCGCCATACCCGATGCGTAAGCGGGTCAAGCCGGAGGTCGTCGACCTCCAGGACAGGCAGTCGCTCGATCTCACCGCGACGAGCAAGCGCGTGCAGCCGGGCGATCAGCTCACCGAACGCAAACGGCTTGGTCAGATAATCGTCGGCGCCGACATTCAGCCCCTCGATCCTGTCGCCAATCTCGCCCCGCGCGGTAAGCATCAGGATCGGTGTCCTGACCCCGTCCGCGCGCAGACGCTTGCATGTCTCCAGCCCGTCGATGCCGGGCAACATGACATCGAGCACGATCACGTCGTACTCGGACGAGCCGGCCATCCAGAGCGCGTCCTCGCCCTTGATCGCCACATCGGCGAGCAGCCCCTCCTCGCGCAGGCCCCGCCGGATCAGGCTGGCGAGCTTCACCTCGTCCTCGACGATCAAGACCCTCATGTTCGCCGTGATCAGTTCGGCGTGTGGCGCAGATCAACGACGCAAGCGCGGCGGCTCGTTCGAGCCGCCGCGCCGATCTGCTCCTGAACCATCGCGCCGCTAATGGTCAGGCTTGAGGTCGACGGTTTTGCTTTTGTCGACGCTGGTGCTCTTGTCCACGCTCGAAGTCTTGTCGACCTTCGGGTCACGACTTGTACCGTCCTTCGTTCCGGGCTTGTCGGGGCTCGCCGGGGCGCTCTTGACCACCGTAGCGTGAGCCGGATGCGACGCGGCCAGCGCGACGGCCGGTGTGGCGACCGCGCCGATCCCGAGTGCCGCGATAGCGGTCATCGCGGCGATCTGCTTGTTCCTGAGATTCATCATCGTGTTCTCCTTGGTTTGCCTGGTTGGCGTCGATCAACTGCAAACGAAGGTAACCGCGGCAGATGAGACGACCATGAGACCGCACGGCCCGCATGAGAACGCGATGAGACAGCCATCAAGGCACTTCCACAGGTCAAGACCGGCTGTGCCCGCGCCCCGGGCCACCCTCAGCTCAGATGAGCCCGATGAAGAGCCGTGTCCGGGTCCGGATCGCCCGCTCGCCCTAATCCAACTCCAGCGTGAGCAGGCGGGACTCAGCCCGCCCTACTGCCTACCCGTGAACTGTAGCCGGATTCGCTTGGCAAACCGCCAGCTTGGCGGATAGCCTTGACGGGAGCCGGGCGCCAGCGGGCCAGAGGTCCGAAATCCGGATGAGATCGTGATCGGGACCGAGCGTAGCGGGGTCGAGTAGTGGCTAACCTCCAAACAGGGCTGACATCCGGCAGCATGTTCGGGAGATATCGCATCGAGTCGTTCGTGGCTCGGGGCGGCATGGGCGTGATCTACAAGGCCACCCAGTTGGCGTTGCAGCGGATCGTCGCGCTAAAGCTGGTCGCACCCGAGCTGGCCGGCGATGAGGCATTCCGCGAGCGCTTCAAGCGCGAAGCCATGCTGGCCGCAGCCCTTGACCATCCCAGCATTCTTCCCATCTACGAAGCGGGCGAGATCGACGGCCAGCTGTTTCTCGCCATGCGCTTTGTCGCCGGCACGGATCTGGACAGCCTCATCCGACGCGAACGGGTCCTGACTCCGGAACGGGCGACGGCCATCGTCGCGCAGGTGGCAAGTGCGCTGGACGCGGCGCACAGCCGAGGTCTCGTGCACCGCGACGTCAAGCCCGGGAACATCCTGATTGCCGAAGAGTACGGAGAAGAGCGCGCTTACCTGACTGACTTCGGACTGACCAAGAACGTCGGCACCGCCGCCCATCTGACCAAGACCGGTCAGATGGTCGGCACGCTCGATTACGTGGCCCCCGAGCAGGTGCAGGGTGGAGCGGTCGACGGTCGGGCCGACGGCTATGCGCTGGCCTGCGTCCTTTACCAGGCGGTCACGGGGCAGCTCCCGTTTGATCGCCCCGCCGACGTCGCCAAGATGTGGGCCCACCTCAACGATCCGCCTCCATCGGCCGCCGCGGTTTCGCCGGCTGTCTCCTCGGCGCTCGACGCCGTGATCCGCCACGGGATGGCCAAACGGCCCGAGGACCGCTACAGCTCCTCGGGAGAGTTCGCTCGCGCGGCCCGCGCCGCCGCCGGGCCGATCGCCCCCGGCCAGCCAGCCCGCCCCGAGTTTGAGGCCACCCAGATCGACCCGACGTTCGTAGGGCCTGCACCGCAGGCCGTCGCGCAGCCGGCGACCGACCGCCCGAGCACCGGCGGGCGGCCCGAGGCGCGATCTGCGCTCGGTCGCGGTCGCGCCCCCGCCTATGTCGCCGGCGCGCTGGCGATCCTCGTCATCGGCGCGATCATCGCGATCGTCGCGGCCGGCGGCGGGGGCAAGAGTGGTTCGGCCACCGCGGGTTCCGTGGCCGGCCGTTCTACGGCCTCGGTTGCGAGCACCGCCTCGGCTGCGCCGTTGACCACGGTCGCGTCAACTCCGTCGACAACGACCACCTCCCCGGCCGCGGCTCAGGCGGCCGCGTATCACGCGCAGGTGAACAAGATCATCCCGCGCCTGCACGCGGTCTTCGGAAGGTTCCCGAACGGACGCGACTTCGGCAAGCCCGTCTTCAGCCGGACCGCGCTCTCGGTTGCTGCGGGTCTGCGCGGGATCGCGGATAACCTCGATGGCCTCTCACCGCCGTCGAACATCCTGCTAGATCACGAGGCCCTCGTAACGCACCTGCTCGAGATGGAGCAAGCGTTCCGGTCCCTGGCCGCCGACAGCGATAACCGCGACTTCAGCGCCGCCGAGCGCGACCTCCAGGCGAGCAAGGTCACTGTGGCCCGGATCAACGCCAGCGTTCGTCGGGTCCAGGCCACGAAATAACGCCCAGGCGGGCGGATGGCACCCGACGGTCAGCCGATCCGCACGCTGGCGAGCAGTGGCTCGAACTCCTGGCGGTCCACTTGGTCGAGGCTCACCGCAGGAGTGATGCAGTCGAATACAAAGACATCTCGACCGCGGAAGAAGAATCCCAAATGGCCACCTTGTCCGTTCGATATTCGGATCAGTCCGACGCCGGCTATGTTCGCGCCCTGCTCGGCCTGGATCGCCCGTAACTGGTAATGCTTGACCGTGCTGGCGGCGAACGCCGAACGCGCGCGCACGAACGCGAACTGTGCCTCCTGGGTGCCGTTGGCCGGACCGACACCGCGTTCGATCACCAACGCGCAGCGCGTCTCCTTGGCCCCCGAACCGATCCCGAAGTCGGCGGGAGAGCCCTGAAGTGAGAGCGGTTGCCAGCGCGCGGGATAGACGAAGCTGACACCGATCTTGGAGTTCGTGTATGTCTTGGTGGTCGGCGCCGGAACCGTCGGTTTGGTCCTCGGACGCTGGACCGTGGGCTTGGCGGGATGGCCGCTGGAGCCAAATACGCCGCTCACGGCGAGCACTGCGATCACGGCCACGACGAGGGCGCCGCCGACGAGCAGCGCCAGGCGCCCGGACGGACGCGGTCTCGAGTGGCCGGCCGGGACGGAGCGCGCACCGGCCGCAATGGGCGGTGCGGCGCTTGCGGGAGCGGCCGGGCCCGTTGCCACGCTGCGCTCAAGCAACATCGCGCGCTGGCCCTCGGCCGCCGCGATCGCGTCGCGGGCGAGGTCCCCGGCTGACGAATAGCGGTCGTCTGGATTCTTTGCCATCGCCCGCGCGATGACCGCGTCGAGTTCGGCCGGGAGGCTCGGGACCAGCTCCCGTACCGACGGCGGCTCCGCTGATATGTGGGCCCACATGATGGCCGCCTCGTGCTCCTGCGGAAACGGAACGCTGCCCGTGAGCATCTGATAGAGAACACACCCGGCTGCATAGACATCGGTGCGAGCGTCGACGCGCTGACCCTCGAGCTGCTCCGGTGCGGCATAGTCGAGCGTCCCGACGAACATCCCGGTGCGTGTCTGACCCCCGCTGGCGGCCAGCTTGGCGAGCCCGAAGTCGGTGAGGTACACGTGCTCTCGCTGTCCCTCGTGTGCGATCAGCACGTTGGCCGGCTTGACGTCGCGGTGAACCAGGCCGTGCGCGTGGGCGGCGTCGAGCGCGGCGGCCAGCTCGACGAGGATGTGGACCGCCCGTTGCGGCGCAAGGCGGCCCTCGGAAGCGATCACCGCCCGGAGGTCGGTTCCCTCCACATAGCGCATCGTGATGTACAGAAGGTTGTTCTCCTCGCCCACGTCGTAGACGGGAATCACGTTGGAGTGCTCGATCGAGGCAGCGATCTCCGACTCGTGCGCGAACCGCTCGCGAAAGTCGCCGTCGCCCGCGAGCTGGGGCGAGACCACCTTCAGCGCAACGATCCTCGAAGGTCGAAGCTGGCGAGCGCGGTACACGACCCCCATGCCGCCCTGACCGGCAACGCCCTCGATCACGTAGCCGGCGAACTGCGTGCCCACCGCCAGTTCGCCACTTTGACCCGGCGACTGATCCACCGGCAGCTCGCCCGCGCTTGTGTCATCGGTCCCCACCACCGTGGCGTCGAGCACCGTGGCGTTGAGCACGCCGCCGCTCGCTGCTCGGTCGCTCACCTCGGTCACGGACGCGTCCCGCCGCCGCAACGCGCGATCCAGCAGGTCGGCTTGGCTTCCACCCCGTCTGCGGACGAGCCTTGTCGCCTCGGTCAACGCCTCGTCGGAAAGCTGGGGGAGCGACTGCGCGAGCCACTCCTCGGTGACTGGATCGGGTATGTCCATGTCAGAACGGACAGCGGCGCGAAGGCAGGCCGCGCAATAGGCTGGCGTAGTCCTGCGCCAGGTTGAACACGTCCGGGGAGCCAAGGCCGGTCGCGAAATTCCACCCCGGAGCGGCCGGGTAGTACCCGTTGTTGCCAAACGTGACCTGGTGGAAGGGAGGGACGGGCTGGGCCTTGGCAGCCAGCTCATACAGGATCGGCCCGGCGAAGCAGCGGGACAGCGAACCCGCCCCGTGCACGGCGGCGTACTGCTGCACGAGCGCCATCGACGCCGCCCAGAACGGAGCGGCGGCGCTCGTTCCGCCGTGGCCGGGGTCACAGGTCGGAGCCGAAGCGCCGGGTTGTGTGGAGCAGACCAGGAAGCCGCTGTTCGGATCGGCCGGCCCGGCGACGTCGGGTGTCTCCCTGGTGCCCCGCGGGTTCAGCACGGGCTGGCTCACGCCCGGTCCCTGCTGCCAGACCGGCCGGGGTTCCGACGCCGAGACGCCGCCGCCAGCGCCGCTTCGCGCCAGCGGGTCTGACCACGCCGACTCGGTCAGGTAGCTGCCGTCGGAGCGCAGTTCGAGCCGGGTGCCGCCCACCGCCACCGCATAGGGGCTGCTGCTGGGAGTCTGCACCGACAGGCCCGTGAACTGAGACGGGAGCTTGCTGGCCGGCTGGATCTGCAGGGCCTGCAAGCACGCGTACGCGCCCGTGTCGCCGGTGGATTCGAACACCGTCACACTGCTGGCTTCCAGCGCCTTCAGCGAGTTGTCGATCAGCTGCTGGTCTCCGGGGCTCAGCCGGCTCAGCTCAGCCTCACACAGACCGTAACTGGTGGTCACGATCCGGGCCTGCCCATCCTGCTCGATCTGGTTGTAGATGTCGGCCAGCGAATGCCCCAGGCTCTGGGCCGCGCCGTGGGACCCGTCGGAACCCTGGTAGTCGATGATGTGTGCCTCGGGCGCGATCCCGAGCGTGACCTGGAGGTCGAGGTCGACCTCCGTATCCGAGCCATTGGCGGGGTTGTACGTACTGCCGCCGTCTACCTGCTTGACCTCGATCTGGGGTGTCGCCACCCCCACCTTTGCGGCGAACGCCTGCAGGTCCGCCGGGTTGATTGCCCCAGCTTCGGTCGCGATCGCGATCGTCTGACCCTGGCCGCGGATCCTCGCGTTCCACAGCGGGGCGATGTCGTACGCCTTGGCCGTCACGGTCGGAGTTAGGCCGCCGCTCGGGATGTCCGCTGAGGCGATCGGGTGGTCAGACAGATCCCCGAGTCCGCTGATGTACGGCCGAAGGCTCGCGGGGATCCGCGGGGGGCCCTCCGGGGCGAAGTACCTTCGGCCGTCGGGCAGCGCGTAGCGGTCGAAGCGAAGCGAGAACAGCCGCTGCAACCGCACGACGTTGGAGTGCACAAGCATCGCCGTGCGTTGGGGATACACATGGTCGACAGCGATTCCCAGCTGCCCCAAGACGCTGCGCAGCCGAGCCAGCTCGGCGTCGCTCTGGCCGAATCGAGCCCCGAACTTCGACGCGGTCAGCCTGCCGCCTCCGCGCACGCCCGGGTTGACGTTCTGAAGGTAAGCGTCGAGCGCGCGCTCGTGCAGGCGCAGGTTAAGGGCAAACCGGATCGTCCCGTGAGCGAGCGGGCCAATTCGTCGTGCCCGCCCCGCGATCGCCGCAGGCCGGCGAGCCGAACGTCCTTCATGCCGGATCAGTGCCACGCCCACGCCAGCGACGACGAGCGCCGCCAGGACCAACACCGTCGTGCGCCGCCGGCTCGGGGCGATCATGCGGCACCATCGCTGGGGAAGCGGACCGTCTCCAGGATCTGATCGCCGAACTGGTCGTATGGCCGGTCCGGGTTGTCCTGCTGCGTCTGACCCTTCTGGACGGGATAGACGATGGCGACGGCGACCGTAACGCCGCCCGATGCCGCTGAGACGACCGCGAGCTTGATCAGCTGCCCGGGTCCCTGCGGCGTCTGCGCGTTGCCCTCGAGCACCTCCCCGACGGCGGGATGAAAGCCCAACACCGGTCTGCCGAACAGCTGATCGGAGCTTGGTGCGGTTTGCGCGCCCAGGAGCCGGGAATCGATCATGCTGGCCAGTTGGCCGACGGCGGCCTGCGGGGAGACCTGGCCGGTCCGGTAACCACGGACGAGCACCCCGATCAGCCCGCTTCCCGGGGTGGCTCCCAGTGCGCGGTCGTAGAGGTCGCTCTCCCCGAGCGTGATCCCATTCGCGCTCCTGCTCCCTTTCGCCGGCACGGCCAACTGTGGGTCGTACTCGAGGCGCCAGCCGAGCGCGCCCGTGAACGTCGCCATTGCCCTCAGCGGCGGGGCGGTCAGAGGCTTCTGGCACACAAACCCCGAGGGGCAGGTGCGGGTGCCGAGTGGGGCCAGGAGCACGACAGCCGCGACGGCGACGACCGCAGCCGCCGCGAACACCCCGGCGAACACCCCCACCACCCGCCCTCGATGAGACGATAGCCGGGCGCTCGCGGCGCCCTGTGGCACATACTGTGGGCCCCGGGGAGAGCCTGCCGGCGGCACGCCGCGGGATGCCGGCGCGGCCGCCGCCCGAGCGGTCGGCATCGCCGGCGCGGCCAGCGGTGGCGCGGGCGCAGCCGGCGGCTGGTCATCGAGCTCGGCCGCGAGCGGCGCGCTCGGAAGCCCAAGCGCCTCCAGCGTGGATGAGCCCACTTCGATCTGGTCTCCTTCTCTCAGCGCACGCCCGTGGCCAACGCGCACGCCGTTGATCATCGTTCCGTTCGATGACCCGGTGTCCTCGATGAAGAACAGTCCGCCCGGGCCGCGGGCGATCCGGGCGTGGCGCCGTGACAGCCGCTTGTCGCCCCCCAGGGCGCCAGGCTCGCCGAAGCCCCGGCCGATCAGCAGCTCATCGACCAGCATTATCTCCTCGCCCTTGGTGGGTCCCGCGACGACCCGCAGCCTAGGTCCTGGGCTCGGCACTTCCGCGACCGTTGGCGCTGCGATCGGCACGGCGGTGGCCAGACGGGTCGCGGCCGGGGCGGCGGGGACCTCGATCTCGAACGTCGTCTGTCCGACCCTGAGAACGTCTCCGCTCGCGACGATCCGGGCGTCCGTCAGCCGCTGTTCGTTGATCCACGTCCCGTTCGTCGACCCCAGGTCCTCGACCGTCGGGCGCCCGGCGCCGTCGATGAACACCCTGGCGTGACGCCGCGAGAGCCGCTCGTCCCCCCCGAGGCGCCCCTGCTCAGACGCCTCTCGCCCGAGCACCAGCTCGGAATCGACCGTGATCGTCTCGCCGGTACACGGCCCCCCCGTGCATCGCAGCACTATGTTCAATTTGCGCCCCGATTCCTCGCTTCGGCCTCAGCGACCCGGCGGCAGCTTACTGCCTGGCGCCGGAGGATTGGGCCGGCGGCGAGACGCCGACCGACGAGCGGCTCCCCGGCAAAGCGGCCAGTGCGATACCGCAGCTCTCACAAAAGGCGCCGCGCCGTGTGCGATGACCGCAATTGGCGCACGTAATGATCGGCGCATCCTCGATCAGCAGTGCCTCCTCGAGCAGCCCGACGTGAATCACCTGTCGCAACCACAGGAGCGCCAGCACCGCCAGCACCGCAATGATCGCGAGCGCGAGGCCGCTGGCCACCGTGATCTGCACCACCGCCGTGACGACCAGAAACGCGGCGCCCGCTGAAATCGCGATGTACAGGGATCCGAGACGGCCGAGCGCTCGTCGATCTCGGATCGGAGCGCGCAGCTTCAGCCATACGGCGCCTGCGCTCGCACCCATCGCCGCCATCGTCGCGAGCGGAAGCGCGATCGCGATGACCGCCAGCTGTACCAGCCACGGGATGACGGAACCGGGTGGACGGAGCCCGTGGCCGAACGCCGACAGCGCTTGCACGATGACCTCGGCAGCCACGAAGGCGGACGCGCTCGCGGCGGCGAACGTGGCGCCGTCGAGAACCGTCGAGAAGCGCGGATATCTCAACATCGCCAGCGGCCCAAGCAGGATCAATGCGACGCTGATCAGCGGGATCACAACGCCGCGGGTAAGGACGAAGGTGCCGTGGCCGCCCACGAACACCTGACTGCCGGACGGCGACAGGCCCTTGGCGATCAGCGCGGTCACCACTCCGGCGGCGAGGCCCCACACTAGCGTGGCGCCGATGACCGGTAGCGACTGGTCCTCGAACACGTTGATGTCGACCATGTACAGCACGACCAGTACCGGCAGCAGCACCGCTCCGGCGATCAGGGCGACGGGGTAAAGCTTGGCTAGCCCGAGCACGAGCACCGTGGCCAGGCCGAGACCCAGGCAGGTCCGAAACATGGCCATCGACGGACGCGGCAGCTGCGGGAAGATCGTCGAGACGATCGTCGGGCGCAGGACGCTTTCGTTCGGGGCGGCCGCGAACGCGCGCCGCACACCTGAAAGTGAGGACGGGTCGATCCTCAGCACGCCCGACAGACCTCGTCCCACTGCCGAAGCACCGGGCACCCGGCTGATCCCCGACAGCGCCGACACGCCACCCTCGTGCTCGTGACCACAGCGGATGCAGAACCGGCTCGCCGGAACCTCGTTGCCGCAATGCTCGCACGTTCTAAGTGCCATGCGCAAACGATCCTAACCAGCGGGCGCCAGAAACGCGACCGCTTGGCGCTTTGCGCTTCAGGTGTGGACAGAGTTGGGCCTTCGCCGTAGTCTGGCGCGCGTGCGACAGCTGGGGCCTGGGGATGAGATAGCCGGCTACCGGATCGAGGCGATCGCCGGACGCGGGGGCATGGGACTTGTGTACCGCGCCCGCCAGCGGCGGCCCGACCGGACCGTCGCGATCAAGGTGATCGCGCCCGAGCTGGCGGCCGATCCGGGGTTCCGGGCCCGCTTTGAGCAGGAGTCGGCGACCGCCGCCGAGATCGAGCATCCGAACGTGATCCCGGTATACGAAGTGGGTGAGGAAGACGGGCTGCTGTTCATCTCGATGCGGTTCGTTCACGGGGTCGACCTCGGCCGCCTGCTGGCGCAGAGCGGTCGGCTCGATCCGGAGCGCGCGGCGCGCCTGATCTCGCAGGTGGCGGATGCGCTCGATGCCGCCCACGCGCGCGGGCTGGTGCACCGCGACGTGAAGCCGGGCAACATCCTCGTCACCGACCGTGACCACGTGTATCTGACCGACTTCGGCCTCACGAAGCGCACGACGGATTCGCACGGGATGACACGGACGGGGATGTTCGTCGGCACCGTCGACTACATCGCTCCCGAGCAGGTCGAGGGTCGCCGGATCGACGCGCGCGCCGACGTCTATGCGCTGGGATGTGTGACCTATGAGCTGCTGTCGGGCACGGTGCCGTTCCCCCGTGATTCCGACGTCGCCAAGATCTTCGCGCACGTCAACGACCCCCCTCCGCGGCTGCTCGGCGTTCCCGAGCCGCTGGCCGCGGCCGTCGAACGGGCGATGGCCAAGCGCCCGGAGGACCGGTTCCTCTCCGCCGGCGACTTCGGCCGTGCCGTGCGTGCCGGTGCCGCGGGCCGCATTATCGCGGACGGGGATCGCACGGTCGCCACCGGCGATGCGGCGATCGCCGGGGCGCACGCGCCGACCGAGCTCGCCGGATACCCGCCGGCGACGATCGGGCCGGGCGCGCCGACCGAGACCGACCGGCCGACGCCGGCCCAATACGCGCCGACCCCGACCCCGACGGCGCACTCGGAGCCGACGGCTGGGACCCAACCGTCGCGCCGAAGGTGGACGCTGGGGGCTGGGGCCGCCGCGCTCGTGGCGGTCATCGGCGTCGGTGTGGCGATCGCGCTCGGCGCGAGCGGCTCGGGCCCGGCGACCACCACCACGACGACGACCACGACGCCCCGGACCACGTCCTCGACCTCGACCACGAGCACCGCGCAGCCGACGGCAAAGCAGATCTATAGCCCGGCGAACGCGAGCGGCGGTCTTGCGGTGTCCGCACGCTCGGAGGGGGGCTCGTGCTTCGGCAGCTCAAACGTCACCACGCGCACCGACGCGTACCGCTGCATGTCGGGCAACCAGATCTACGACCCCTGCTTCTTCGTTAATCAAACCCAGGTTCTGTGCCCGAACAGTGGGCCATGGACGAATCGCGGCCTGTTGCTGAACGTTGGCACGCTGCCCAGCGCCCCCGGCACCCAGGATCAGGGGACCAATGGCCAACCTTGGGCGATCCAGCTAGGCACCGGCACCAACTGCGTGGCGATCAGCGGCGCCACGGACGTGATCGCCGGTCAGCGGCTTGGCTACGACTGCTCGGGCGGAGTCGGCCTGTACGGCAACGTCCAGCGCTCGGGCCCCGCCTGGACGATCTACGTCGGCACCCCGCACAGCGCCACGCTGTCCCTGCGCCCGATCGCGGTCGCGTGGTTTTGAGCTTAAGCCTGGATCCGCTGCGGGGCGCTTTGGTGCAGCGCTGACTATGCCGAAGTCGTTCGTAGCCTCGCAGCCAGGATTCGCCCCAGGTC
>ODAK010001737.1_pt1 | contig 23404 bp, 18 predicted proteins | sample 1539591 | NCBI WGS metagenome assembly ODAK01 (sample SAMEA3539303, study PRJEB22396) | soil metagenome | biome: tundra; feature: field; material: soil | place: USA | collected 2010-05 | depth 0.15 m | reverse complement strand
GACAAGCTGGAGACGTATCACAAGCTGACCGCCGCCATCAATCTGGCGAAGGACAACGGCGACATCGAATTGCTGCGCGAAATCGCGGAAGACCCGCACGGCTTCATCCTCCGCCAAGGCTTGGCGAACCTGGACTTTGGCGACCAGGAGGAACTCTCGCAACTGCGTCGGCTGCATGAGACGTTGCAAAAAGAAATCGCCGCCGTCACGGAATCGCTGAAGCAGTTGCGCGAAAGTCCCGACTACGAACTTTGCCAACTTGCCGAGCAAAAGCCGGGCGTGCTGGATGAATCGGCGGCGGAACGGGCGAAGCAACTTGAAGTTGAAAATGCGGAGTTGGAAAAACAAGCGGAACGGCTGGCGAAGGAAATAAAAAAGTTGTCCGGCAATTCGGCGGAGAAGATTATTTGATTTGAAATGAACAAAACCGATTTTAAAAATTTAATCCGCCCGCTCGTTCATGATTTGCATGCCTATGTGCCGGGCGAGCAGCCGAAGATCAAAGGGTTGATCAAGCTCAACACGAACGAGAATCCGTATCCGCCGTCGCCGCGCGTGCTGGCGGCGGTCAAGGCGGCGGTGGACGGGCGGTTGCGGCTGTATCCGAACCCGACGGCGCAGGCGTTGCGCGAAAAACTGGCGAACCTGCATGGCTGCCAGCCGGAAAACATCATGGTCGGCAACGGCTCGGATGAATTGCTGGCACTGGCGGTGCGCGGCTTTGTGGAGCCTAAAGTAGCACAGGCGTCGCGCCGGTCTCCATCTCAAAAGGAAAAATTAGAGACAGGCGCGACGCCTGTCCTACGTTGCGGCGCATCGGTCGTCCAGTATTTTACGCCAAGCTATTCGCTGTATCCGGTGCTGGCGGACATTCACGGCTCGGCGAAAAATGCGGTGGCGCTCAAACCGGATTTTAATTTGCCCAGCGTCGCGGAATTGAAGCGCGGCGAACAATGGAATTTCAACGCGGCGCTGACGTTCGTGACGACACCGAATGCGCCGAGCGGGCGCGGTTACAAAACTTCTGAGCTGAAAAATCTTTGCCGCGCGCAAAAGGGCGTGCTGATTCTCGACGAGGCGTATGTGGATTTCGCCAATGAAAACGGGCTGAAACTGGCGTTGAAATATCCGCATGTCCTCGTGGCGCGGACTTTTTCCAAGGCGTATTCGCTGTGTTTCCAGCGCGTCGGTTATTTCGTCGGGCATCCTGAACTCATCGCGGCGCTGGACAAAATCCGCGACAGCTACAATGTCAACGGCCTCGGCCAGATCGCGGCGACCGCGACGCTGGACGATCTGAAATACTACCGTGCGAACTTCAAAAAAATCATCGCGACGCGCGAGTGGTTGGGCCCGGAGCTGACGAAGCTCGGCTTCCGTGTTTTGCCAAGCCAGACGAATTTCATTCTGGCGAAGCCGCCGCTGTTTCCGGCGGAAGACTGGTCGCAGAAATTGCGCGACAAAAAGATTCTCGTGCGCTGGTTCAGCGCGCCGGAGGCGAAGGATTATCTGCGCATCACCATCGGCACGCCGACGGCGGCGGCGGCGCTGGCGAAGGCGGTGCGCGGGATTTTGAGATGAAACGTGAAGCGTGATGCGTGATGCGTGAAAAAATTAATCACGCATCACGCATCACGAAGCCTTTCACCTTTCGCTTTCCTTACCCGCGAATTCTGCTAAAAAGCCTTTGTGTATCTGGAGTTTTATGGATTAAAGGTATCGCCGTTCGACATCACGCCGAACCCGCGCTTCCTTTTTCACAGCACCAAGCACCGCGAGGCGTTCAATCACCTGCTCTACGGCATCCGCGAGCGCAAGGGCTTTGTGCAGCTTACCGGCGAGGTCGGCGCGGGCAAGACGACGCTGTGCCGCGCGTTGCTGGAGCAGCTCGACGGAAAATATTCCACTGCTTTGATTTTAAATCCCGTCTTAAATGCCGATGAGTTGATGCGGGCCATCGCGACGGAATACGGCCTGAACGTGAAAGGCCTCGACCGGATGGAGACCAACGCGGCCATCAGCGATTTCCTGCTGAAGCAGACGCAGGCGGGCAAGGAAACGGTTTTGATCGTGGACGAGGCGCAGAATTTGACCGAGGACCTGCTCGAACAGGTGCGGTTGATCTCGAACATCGAGACCGACGACCGCAAGCTGTTGCAGATTGTTTTGATGGGCCAGCCGGAACTGCGCGACCGGCTGAACAGCCACCGGCTCCGGCAACTGCGCCAGCGCATCACCGTGCGCTACCATTTGAAACCGTTGACGCGGAACGAAGTCGGGCAGTATATTCATCACCGGCTGGCCCTGGCCGGCTCGAACGGCGTGCCAACGTTCACCACGCCGGCCGTCTGGCGCGTGTTTGGTTACAGCCAGGGCATTCCGCGCCTCGTCAACGCGGTTTGCGACAAGGCCCTGCTCGCGGGGTTTGTCGAACGCAGTTACCGGGTCAATTACCGGATGGTGGGACGCGCCATCCGTGAACTGGAAGGACACATTCACACATGAGCCTCATCAACGACGCCCTGAAGCAGGCGCGGAAAGCCCCGCCGCGCAACACGCCCAGCGCGCTGCCGCCGCGGCAGCCGATTGCCGACGAAGCCTCGCCGGTGGCCGCCTGGCTGGTTCCGGCCATCGTGATCCTCCTGATCGTGGCCGCGATTTTTTTCATCGGCTGGGCCGTGGCGCATCACACCGTCCGCACCATCGTGGCCACGCCCGATGAAGCCACGACGACGCAGGCCACCGAAGTCATATTGCCGGTCGTGACGCCGCGCCAAGTTGAACCGCCGCCGCCGCTCAACCCGCCGGATGCACCCAAGTTGCAGGCCATTTTCTTCGTGCCCAACAAGCCGTCCGCCATCATAGACGGCAAGACCGTCCGTCCCGGTGACAAGTTTGGGCAGTATCAAGTGAAATCCATTTCCAAATATACCGTGACGCTCATCGGGCCGGACAAGAAAGAAATCCAGATTGGCATGGGCAACTGACACGATGCCGCTGCGAAAATTCCTCTCCCGTTCGCCGCTGGCGGCCCGCGTCGCGCCGTTCGTCATTTTCGTTTTGCTCACCGCCGCGCAGGGAAAATGCGGCGCGGCCTCGGCCTACTGGTTTTACCTTGCCAAAACGCTCGTCGGCCTGTGGCTGATTTTTGAAATCCGCCCGCTCGTCGCCGAAATGCGCTGGGCGTTTAGCTGGGAGGCCGTCGTGGTCGGCGTCGGCGTTTTTGCAGTGTGGGTTGGCGTCAACGGCGAATGGACGACGCAAAATTCACTCTGGATAAAACTGGGGATTTCGTCGCCGCCGAAAAATCCGGCGACCGCGTGGAATCCCAACGAACAATTCGGTTCCGTCTCCATGCTTGCGTGGCTCTTCGTGACGGTGCGGGTTCTCGGAGCCACCTTCATCGTGCCGCCGCTGGAGGAAGTTTTTTACCGCTCGTTTTTGTATCGCTACATTGCAAACCAGAACTTCCTGTCTGTGCCGTTGAATAAATTTGTATTGCTGCCGTTTTTGGCGACGGCGGCGGTGTTTGGTTTTTCGCACAATGAATGGCTCGCGGGCATTTTATGCGGTATGGCCTATCAATGGCTCGTCTTTCGCAAGAACCGGCTTGGCGATGCGATGACCGCGCACGCCATCACGAATTTTCTGCTCGGCGTCTGGGTGGTCTGGCGCGGTGCGTGGAATTTTTGGTGACCGCGCCACTGCCCGCTTCTGCGTTCGCCATGAGGAACGCCGCGTTCCGTCATTACTCCGCAATCCAGACCAGCGTGCCGCTGGGCAGCAAACCGAAGAGCGCAATCAAATCCACGTCGGCCAGATGGATGCAGCCATGCGAGGCTGGTTCGCCAATGGATGCCTGATCACCCGTGCCGTGGATGTAGATGTAACGCTCATGTGTGTCCACGTTCCCGCCCTGATTGAAGCCCGGCTCCAAGCCTTCGAGCCACATAATGCGCGTAGTGATTTTCGCGTTTGCATATTCCGGCTGCGACGTGTGGCCGATGACTTGACGCGATTTGAAAACGGTTCCCGCCGGTTCGCCGCCGCCGATTTTTTCCGCGATCCGGTGCAGCCCGCGCGGCGTGCAATTGGAATCCTTGATTTCGCCGATGCCGAAGCGCGACGTGGAAGCGGGCATCTTTTTGAGGAACCGACTGTCCTCAAACAGCGAAACAGTCTGCGGGGAAATGTTCACCGTCAAAATGAATCGCGTCGGCTCAATTTTCAACCGCTCGCAGGTTGCGCGGCAGGCTTCGGGAACTTTATTTTTAGAATTCATACAACGCAGGCTGGCACAGCCCGAAGTCAAAAGCACCGCCGCACGCATCACGAAAACGAGCACGCGTCAGTTCATTATTGAACCGACCGCCATTTTCTTTTTTTTGTTGCGGTGTCACTTTTCAAGGGCGCAGAACCGTCACGCCCGCTCCACGCATTCCGCCGTCGAACGAAACGATTTGCAAATTGCGCAGTGCGGCAAAAGCCGCGAGATAAGCGTCAGTCCAGGTGTTGGTCGAACTCGAACCGCTTTGCGTCAACCGTTGCCATTCGTCTTCGATGCCTGATGGTTCAGGCAAAAACGCGACACGCTGGTCCCGCGAAAGTTTTTGATAAACCTGCCATGCTTCCTTTTGGGTCACCACGTCCGCGCCCATGACATGACGATTCGTGATGAGCCGGAGGAATCCCATTTGCGTGATGCGACAAAACGCCGCGCCGCCCGGTTCAATTTCCGCAAACCAACTTTTCGCCGGCTCGTGATGAACGTGGCGGTCGGAAGCCAGCGCAATCCAGACGTTGATGTCAGGCAAGCAAGTTTTCAATTTCGGCGTTGGTCAGGGAAAGTGTTTTTGGTTTTTTCGATTTGATGAGCGGAAGTTTCACGCGAAAAGAACTGGCTGGAGCGGCAATCGCAATTTCCTTTTCAATCGCGGCCTGAACGAATTGCCTCAACGTCTCGCCGCGCAAAGCCGCCTTCGACTTTACCTGGCGGAACAAATCATTGGGCAAATCAATCGTTGTTCGCATAAAAGCATATTTGCATAAAAGCGGCGAAATGGCAACAGGAATTTAGCGGCAAACTTTTTAGGAAACAATCATTCGTGTTATTTCAACTCGCCGGCCTCTTTCAGCAGTCTCTGTGCGCTTGACCAAAAAGCGGACCATTTCGGATTTCCCTTCAGATAGAACCATCCGTGCTCTTATGAGACGTTTATTCCCGAAAGACTCGTGAGCAACACCAAGAATGACGTGAATTGCCAAATCTGCTTTTAGGCGCCCGTAGTCAAACGGTAATCCGCGAATCCATGGTAGCTCGTTGGGATTGGTTGCGAGATGCTCCAAGTCTGGAACGGCTTTTCCTGATTCCTGCACTGCGACTGAGCCTGCGGACTTCGCAAGTGTAACCAATAAACAGTTTGCATAACTTCCCTCATCATCACGTTCGGATTCGCCGCTCCCATCAGAACCTTTGTTCTTTACGAGGCGAATTGGTAATCGAGCAGCCTCAATGAGATTGAAGATTTCTTGAGCGCGGCAAGAAAGATTTTCGGATGGATTTTCTCGACAGTAAATAATGCAACCAGTCCGATCTGCTTTTAGCTGCTTTAACAGATTTTCAAGTTCTTCGGGTGAGACAGTCCGCCAATCAACTCCATTTTCAGAAAGTTCTGGATTGGTTTCCTGTCTGTTATGAATGTGAAGTTTTTTCACAATCCAGTTCTAACATTTCGCTTTATTTTAATTTCTTCACAAGCACTTTGGAATTTCTTCCGCTTTGATCGTATTTCTCGCGGCGCGCGGGCGGCAAATCGTCCGGCGTGCCTTCGCTGAAACCGCCTTTCGATTGAAAATAAGTGAACGCCTGCGTCGAAAGCGTGATGAGTTCGCTCAGGTTCAGCTCCTTCGCCTTGCTCTCGACAAATTGAATCAGCTTTTTCCCGATGCCGTGGTTTTCGTGCGCCGGATTGACGTAAAGGCAGGCCAGCTCGCCCTTTTTATGGTCGGGAAAAACATGCAGCGCCACGCAGGCGACCGGGTTTTTATCAATTTCAAAAATGAAATAGTCGCCCAGGTTTTTCTCGATGGACGCGCGGCTGCGCTTGACGAGTTCCTCGGCTTCAACCGCCTTCTTCGTCAGCAATTGGATCGCCCGGATGTCTTTTTTCATGGCGCGGCGGATCTGCTGGTATTCGTTCGCGTAAATCAGCGTGCCGATGCCGTCGTTGGAAAACACTTCCGCGAGCAAACCCTCGTCCACCTTGCCGTTGATGACGTGGACGCGCGGAATGCCGGACTTGCACGCGGCCACGGTGTGCAGCGCCTTGGATTGTTGTTCCGGCGTGATGTCGTTTTTTTGCAGCGCCAGCACCGATTCAAAATCCGCCAGCAGCATCTGCCGGATGAGCCGGCCTTGCACAAGAATGCCGTCGTGCGAGGTGATGAACATCAGCTTCACGGCTTTCAACGCCTCGGCCACCGCCACGGCGACGCTGTCGGAGTTGACGCGATAGGTCTTGCCGTCGCCGTCGAAACCGAGCGGCGGTATGATCGGAATAATTCCTTGTGCGAGCAGCGTCTGGAGCAACTCCACATCCACGCGCTCGACCTTGCCAGTAAACAGATGATCCACGCCCTGGATGATGCCGAGCGGATGCGCGATGATGGCGTTCGGGCAGACGGCGCGCAGATCGTTCGCGGAAAGACCTTCGAGAATTTCGTGCGTCAGCCGGTTCGCCGCGTCCATCGCGATCTGCAGCGTCGGCGCGTCCGTGATGCCCGTGCCGTCGGCGTTCGACTCCCTGATGCCGTGCTTTTCCGCCAGCGCCTTGATCTGCGCCGACGCGCCGTGGACGAGCACCACGCGGATGTTCAACGACCGCAGCACCGCCACGTCCAGCAGCAGCGTGGCGAAGTTTTCGTCCGTGACGATGGCGCCGTCCACCGCGAGGACGAACGTCTTCTCGCGGAATTGCGGAATGTATTGCAGGATGCCCCGCAGATCGGTTGGTTTCATTTCAGCGCAGAATAACTAGCCTGTTTCGTGCGTGATTCAAACTATTATTTTGGCTGACGCCCCTTGAATTATCGTTGCCAAGATTGTCTCGCGCCGACAATTCGGTTAACGTGCAGCGCAATTCGCCGTGGAAACCGGACTTGTCTTCAACCTCCAGAAATACTCGGTCCAGGACGGGCCGGGCATTCGCACCACCGTTTTTCTGAAAGGCTGTCCACTGTGCTGCGCCTGGTGCCACAATCCGGAAAGCATTTCGCCGCGGCGCGAAATCGTCGTGGTCACCCAGCGTTGCACGGCCTGCGGCGAGTGCCGGCGGGTGTGTCCGTTTGGCGAAAGCATCCCCGGCGAAGGCCCGCTGCCGCCGCGCAACGACCAATGCACGCTCTGCGCCGCTTGCGTAGATGCCTGCCCCACCGGCGCGCGGCAGATGATCGGTCGCGAGATGACCGTGGCGGAGGTCGTGGACGCGGCGCTCAAGGACCGGATTTTTTACGAGGATTCCGGCGGCGGCGTGACGATTTCCGGCGGCGAACCGCTGTTGCAGCCGCGTTTTCTCATCGCGCTGGCGCAGGCGCTCCGCACAGTCGGCGTTCATGTGGCGCTGGACACGACGGGTTTTGGCTGCACCGAACATCTGCTCGCGGCGGCTCACGTTTCCAACTTGGTGCTGTATGACCTGAAGGCGTTCGACGACGAGCGGCACAAAAAACTGACCGGCGTTTCCAATCGTGGCATTCTCGAAAATCTCAAGGCGTTGAATGAAGTTCATCGGAACATTTGGATTCGGATTCCAGTGGTTCCCGGCTTCAACGACGATGCGGATGATCTGGGAAAAATCGCCGCATTCGTCGCCGGTCTGCGCTCGGTCACACTCGTAAACCTGCTGCCGTTCCACCGTTCCGGCCTGCACAAATACGAGCGCCTCGGCTGGGGCCATTCGCTGAATGGCGTGGAAACGCCGTCGGCGGAATTGATGGAACGCGCTGCCGCTGTGTTCCGCCAATTGCATCTGCCGACCAAAATCGGCGGGTGAACTAATGATCGCCGTAGCAGCGGCGCTTTGCGTAGGACAGCCGTCGCGGCTGTCTCTACCTTTTTCTCAAGATGGAGACAGGCGCGACGCCTGTCCTACAACAGGTTTAGCTGGCCTCGTCATTTGACGGGCTGGTATAATGCCGCCATGAATCACCGCACTGCCAAGCTTCGTCAAGAAAGTCTGGACGCGACGCCGCGCATTTCCGCCGAACGCGCCGTGCTGCTCACCGAATTTTATCAGGCCAACGCCGGCTTGTTTTCCGTGTCGGTGATGCGCGCCAAATCATTCTTGCACCTCTGCCAGCACAAGACGATTTACCTCGGCGCAGGCGAATTGATAGTGGGCGAGCGCGGCCCGGCGCCCAAACTCGTGCCGACGTTTCCCGAACTGACCTGCCACAGCGTCGAGGATTTGAAAATTCTCAATTCGCGCCCCAAGACGTGGTATCGCGTGGACGACGCAGCCATCCGGCTCTACGAAGAGAAGGTCATTCCCTACTGGCGCGGGCGTTCGTTGCGCGACCAGATTTTTGCCGCGCTGCCGGCGGAATGGCTCGCGGCCTACAACGCCGGAATTTTTACAGAGTTCATGGAGCAGCGCGCCCCCGGCCACACGGTGCTCGACGACAAAATTTATTCCAAAGGAATGCGCGATTTCAAACGCGACATCGCCGCTGCCGTTGCCAAACTGGATTTTCTCAACGACCCGTTGGCGTTCGACAAGCGCGAGACGCTCCGTTCGTTCGACATCGCATGCGACGCGTTGGTGGTATTCGCCGAACGGCACACGGCGCTGGCGCATGAACTAGCGGCAAAAGAAACCGATCCGCATCGCCGGGCGGAATTGAACCGCATCGCCGAGGTTTGCTCCAAGGTGCCAACGAATGCGCCAGAAGATTTCCACGAGGCGCTTCAGTATTATTGGTTCTGCCATCTCGCCGTCATCACGGAATTGAACGGCTGGGATTCCTTCAATCCCGGTCATCTCGATCAGCACTTGCTGCCGTTTTACGAAAAGGGTTTGGCTGACGGTTCGCTCACGCGCGAGAGCGCCCGCGAACTGCTGGAATGTTTCTTCATCAAGTTCAACAATCATCCCGCGCCGCCGAAAGTCGGCGTGACCGCCGCCGAGAGCGGCACCTACACGGACTTTGCCAATATCAACATCGGCGGGCTGCTCCGCGACGGCTCGGATGGTTCCAATGAGATTTCGCATCTGCTGCTGGAAATCGTCGAGGAAATGCATCTGCTCCAGCCGAGCACGAACATCCAGCTTTCACGCAAGAGTCCCGATCATTTTCTCAAGCACACGCTGCGCGTCGTCAGCAAGGGCTTCGGTTTCCCGTCCATTTTCAACGCCGACGCCGTCGTGCAGGAGCAGTTGCGTCAGGGCAAAAGTCTGGAGGACGCGCGCGCCGGCGGCTGCAGCGGCTGCGTGGAAGTCGGCGCGTTTGGCAAGGAGGCTTACATTCTCACCGGCTATTTCAACATGCCGAAATGCCTCGAACTCGCGCTGCACAACGGCATGGACCCGCAGTCGGGCAAACAGCTTGGCCCGCGCACCGGCAGCGCGGATTCATTCAAAAATTTTGACGACGTGTTTGCCGCGTATCAGGCGCAGTTCCGGCATTTCCTGGAAATCAAATTGAAGGGCAATCATCTCATCGGCCGCCTTTACGCCACGGTCATGCCCGCGCCGTTCTTGAGCGTGATGACGGACGACTGCGTGGTGCGCGGATTGGATTACAACTCCGGCGGCGCGCGTTACAACAACACCTACGTCCAATTCGTCGGCCTCGGCACATTGGCGGATAGTTTTAGCGCGCTCCGGCAAATGAGTTTTGAATCGGCAAACGGCGCGTTGCCGCTCGCAGAATTTGTCGCCGCGATGGACAAGAATTTCGCCGGCCAGGAAAACCTCCGCCAGCGGCTGCTGCACAAGACCCGCAAATATGGCAACGACGACGATTACGCTGACGACCTCATGGTGCGGATTTTCGACAACTGCTTCGATGAACTCGACGGGCGGCCCGATCACAAAGGCGGACGTTACCGCATCGAAATGCTGCCGACCACCTGCCACGTTTATTTTGGCAGCATGACCGGGGCCACGCCGGACGGACGTTCGGCGAGCCTGCCGTTGTCCGAAGGCATTTCGCCCGTGCAAGGCGCGGATCGGCACGGGCCGACGGCGGTGATCCGCAGCGCGTCCAAGATGGATCATCTCAAGGCCGGCGGCACTTTGCTGAATATGAAGTTCGCGCCGTCACTGGTGTTCACGGAGGACGGCCTGGACAAGTGGGCGCATCTTGTGCGCGGCTATTTCAAGATGGACGGGCATCACATCCAGTTCAACGTCGTGCGCGCCGACACGCTGCGTGAAGCCCAAAAAAATCCGGAGCAGCACCGTAACCTCATCGTCCGCGTGGCCGGTTACAGCGATTATTTCTGCGACTTGTCCACCGCCTTGCAGGAGGAAATCATCACGCGCACCGAGCACGAAACCTTCCAGAATACCGGCGTGTAAGCATTTGAAGGCGGTCTGTGAGAATGGATCCGGAGCGAAGTGATCGGCGCGCGGCCTTCAGGCCGCTTCAGCGCGAACAGTTCGGAAGGCTCTCGAAAAATTGAACGCGCTGGATGGTTGAATGTTGAAGCGCCGTAAACGGCGCGCTCCATTGCTGATTCAAGCAGAATCAGACAGCCAAACTCTTTTCCAACGCCGCCAGGGCGCGCTCATTTTCCTGCCGGGTGCCGACCGAAATGCGGATCCACTCCGGCAATTGATACCCACCCATCGGCCGCGTGATGATGCCGAGCTTCTGCATCGCGTCAAAAACTTTCTGTCCTTCACCAACGCGAACGAGAATGAAATTAGCGAACGACGGAACGTATTCCAACTTCAACTGGCGGAACGCCTGCATGAAAAATTCCAGGCCGGTGAAATTGTTTTGCCGCGTCCGGCGGACGTGTTCGTCGTCGTCCAGCGCGGCGAGCGCCGCAGTTTGCGCGAGCAGGTTGGCGTTGAACGGCTGGCGGACTTTTTCCAGCGCGGAAATCAGTTCGGCATTCGCGATGCCGTAGCCGATGCGCAGGCCGGCCAGCCCGTAAATCTTCGAGAAGGTCCGCATCAAAATCAGGTTTTTCCGCGCGCCGAGGCGGATGAGCGGAATCAAATCCACTGGCTCGTCCAGAAATTCGATGTAAGCCTCGTCCAGCACCAGCAGCACGTCGTCGGGAACGTCGTTCACGAATGTGATCAGGGCTTCGCGCGAGGCGAGCGTGCCAGTAGGATTGTTCGGGTTCGCCACAAAAACAATCCGCGTGCGCGGGGTGACGGCTTTCTGCATCGCAGGCAGGTCATGACCATAATTTTTCGCCGGCACGGTGACGACGTTCGCGCTGAACATTTTTGCGACGATGGGATAAATCGCGAAACAGAATTGCGACACGACGATGTTTGTAGCGGCGACGCCCTCGTCGCCAAGCCCGGCGGCGGGGGCGACGCTGCCACCCAGCAAGGCATGAGCAACGAATTCGATGATTTCGTTCGAGCCATTGCCGAGAACCAGATTCGCCGGCTCAACGCCGAGTTTCGCCGCGAGTTTTTGTTTGAGATAAAACGCATTGCCATCGGGATAAAGATTTACGCCCGGCAGAGCTTTTTGCAGCGCAGCGAGGGCGAGTGGCGACGGGCCAAACGGATTTTCGTTCGAGGCGACCTTGATGATGGAATCCACCGGCAAATTCAACTCGCGCGCGACTTCTTCAATCGGTCGCCCCGGCTGATAGGTCGGCAGGGTTTTCAGGAATGGACTTAACGGCAGGCTCATAGAGTTTTTATTTTAATCTTTTAGTAATTGGCTGCGGAGAATTTCTTTGAACAAATCCTAGACCACGCTGCGACGATTGGCATAAACGCAATCCACCAAGCGCTGGCCATCCTGCCAGACTTCCTTGAATACGATGCGGTAAGTATGCACCCGCAGGCGGTTCCAGCCGGCCAGATCACCTTCCAAATGTTTGATGTCACCCGGCTGGGAAGCGAGCGACTTGATGCCTGTTCGAAGGGCTCTGCGCGGTTCGGGCGCAAGCGATTTTACAAAACTCTCCACCTGTCCTGACACCCGGACTTTAGTCATCCAGGCAGGCCACGTCTTTCATGGCCAGTTTCCCGGCCTCATAAGCCCGGATGTTTTTCATGGCCTGTCGGTCGCCTAAAACTTCCAGCATGTCCAGCAACGCCTCCACCTTGTCGGCTGAAAGAATGAAGGCCACGGTTTCACCGTGTTCGGTGATCGCCACCTGGCCCTGCTTTTTGGCGAGCCGCACGGCGGCGCTGCCGTTCTGGTTCAGCCGGCTGATGGTCATCGTAGTTTTCATTGGAAATAGTCTATCATTTTTTATGGCCGTGTCAAAATGGCGGGCAGATCAAAGTGAATCAATTATTTTTTGACGTTGATGTGCATGCCTCCATGCTGGGATCAAACGCGCAAAGACGAAATAAAAAAATGCAGAGAATCTGAAAATGAAGGCGCAGTTGTGGCCCCGTGGTTTGGGCCGGCGGACAGTTCACTCTATATGCACGATGCCATGCCGGATGGCGGTGATGGCGGCTTCGGTGCGGTCATGCACTTTGAGCTTGCTGAACAACGTTTTCAGGCGTGCCTTCACGGTATCTTCGGTGACGGACAGCGACGTTGCCATCTCCTTGTTGCTTCGCCCTTTGATCAGGAGTTGCAGCACTTCCATTTCAATTTCCGATAAATCGGCCCGTTGTAGGCGGTTGGCCAGGCGGTTAGCGACTTTGGGCGGCAGGATTTGTTGTCCGTCAAAGACCGCGCGAATCGTTTTGGCCAGTTCGACGTTGGGAGTATCCTTGAGCAGATAAGATTTTGCACCGCTCTGAATCGCGCGATAGATGTCCTCATCCGTGTCGAAGGTGGTGAGCACAATGACGCGGGCATCCGGAAATTCCTTGCGAATGGACAGGGTGGCCTCGGCCCCGCCCATGCCGGGAAGGCGCAAATCCATCAGCACCACATCGGGGTGTTTTTCGCGGTAGAGTCGGAGCGCCTCCAGTCCGTCGCCCGCTTCGGCGACGACCTTTAAATCCGGCTCGTTTTCGATGAGCGCGGTCATGCCGGTGCGGAACGCCGGATGGTCGTCCACCAGCATGACGCGAATTTTATCCTGCTTTTTCAATGTTTTCACGGCCATGCTACGGGTTGCACTGTCCGCTGTCATTGACTCATTCGGGTAAATTTTCATTCGCCCACCAGTGGTATGGACAAGTTTATTTCCGTGCCTTGATTGGGCGCGGAACGGACTTTTAATTTTCCATTCAATTCTTTCGCACGCTCGCGCATGCCGACCAGACCAAACCCACCCTCGCTTCGCGGCGGATTGGCCGGATCGAAACCTCGGCCGTCGTCCGCCACCGTAAGCGAGAATTGTTTTTCGCCAAATTCGAGCGTTACTGTGATTTGTTTCGCCTGCGCGTGGTTCACCGCATTGGCAATCGCCTCCTGGCCGAGGCGCAAAACATTGTTTTCGATGATCGCCGGGAGGCGGCGTTCCCTGCCGGTGATTTCAAAGTGGGTTTCCGAAGCGATGCCTTCCGATAATTGCTTCAGAATATTTTTCAGGGCATTGACCAAATTGCCCGTCTCCAACACTTGCGGGCGCATATTCCAGATGGAGTTGCGCGCTTCCTCCAGACTGTCGCGCACCATTTGCTGCGCCAATTCGATGTGATGGCTCGTGGAATTAGAAGCGCCCGGCAAGTGGATTTTCGCCAATTGCAACTGCACGGAAGTGGCGGTCAATCCCTGGGCCAGCGTGTCGTGAATTTCCCGTGCCAGACGATTCCTTTCGGAAAGAATGGCGCTGAATTCGGTCTCGGCCATGGCCCGGCGGTGGGCTTGTTCGTTCAGACGGCGGCGGGCAACTAACATCACCGCACCGCTGACCAAAAGCGATCCGCCGGTCAATATGCCCAGTAGAATGATGATGTGACTGGCAGTCCACCACGGCGGCGATTTGATGATTGTCAAGTCGGCTGCCGAGCGCAGTAGAATTTGAAACGACTGTGGGTGCCAAATCCCCATCACGGGGCGGGCGTCGTCATAAGTGACAACACAGATGCCGGCCACGCGGACCAGGCTGTCTGGCTGCCAGGCTGGCTGAGTGTTTGGGTGCAATGGCAGCTTCAGAATTGCTTTGAAGAACGTGTTATTTTGTTCCAACGTCAAAACGATGCCGTCAAGTTCCGGTTGGATGTCGGTCAGCCTCGCTTCCATGCTGACCAGGTCATCTTGATGATCGTAGGCCTCGGGAGGATTGGTCAGCATCAACGGTGCAGGCGGGGTTGCCGCGCGGACTTTTCTATAAATGGCGTCTTCCAGACCGGGAGTTGAGGAACCGTAAGCCGGAAAACCCAGCACATCAATTTCGTCACCCGGCTGTAAGTCATCCGTTTGACGGATTTGGATCCGCAGGCCCGATGATTCATCCCGGATCCATACTAGTGAACCGGGTTGCGATCGGGTCACTACTCCGCGCACATGGATACGATGTCCATAAGGAAGTTCGCGTGAATATTGCAGGAGGCTAACCGAGGATCGGACCGGGGCTGCAAAAGGATCAGATGGTGAAAGTTTGTTGATGCTCGCAGACACGCCGCGAGGAACTTGCAGGACGGGACTTAAAGCCTGGCGCTTTTGATTAAACTGATACAAACAGACGGCCTGAATGGTCACCTCCGCGTCCGCGTCAATTTGCGGGTCTTGCGGCACCGGGATTCTTACCGGGATGGTGCCGCCATCCGCCGCCAGCACGATTCTCCAGGTGCCCTCGTCTGGCAAGGCTGGCCAGCATTGCCGCACCACTCCCGTGATCTCCACATACTGCGCATCCAGCGCACCCGTGATGAGTTGCTGATAGGTAACTGGTCGCGACGTCGGAGTGGCGCCGCTGCCTAACTTCCGCGCTTCTTTGGCTAGAACGCACGGCGCGAACTCGCCCGGACTGGTCACACCAATAATTTCCAAGCGATCTTTCCGATGATAAGGCGCAAAAATATTTTTCGCTGCAGAGATATACAGGCTGCCGCTCTCATCCGCCAGAATCAGGGCCTTTTCACGCGGGTCCGATTCATCCACCACTACGCCGTGCAGTAGCACCGGCAGGGCTTGGGCCGCCTGCGCCGCTGTCAAATTGAGTATTTGCTCCGCGTTTGTGAGCGTTTCGTCCGGCAAACGCCCCGCGGGCGCTGGCTGCGCCGTGACGACCTTTACGCCAGCCAAGAGCCAGCCGATTACCGCAACGGCATGTAAAAGCGTGCGCACGTGTGTCGCTGCATTATCGGTTAAACCCATAAGGATGACAAGACCTCCCATTTACCCGTTCGGGTAATTTAGTTTTACCTATACGGGAAGTAGACGCAAGCGGTCGCCAGATGCTAAATTTGAAAATCAGCCAATTTACTCATCGGGAGTAAGCGGCTTTTTTGAAATTGACATCAGCAAAAAAAAGCAAAATGAGAATATCGAAAATCCAATCCGTTGGCTCCGTGAAGCGGGGCTTCACCCTGATCGAACTGTTGGTCGTCATCGCCATCATCGCCATTCTGGCGGCCATGCTGTTGCCGGCGCTGGCCAAGGCCAAGGCCAAGGCCAAGCGCATCATGTGCGTGAACAACAACAAACAGTTGGGGCTGGCAATTCAAATGTATGTCAATGACAACCGGGAAATCCTCCCCTGGCCAAATTGGGGCAATGATCCCGCCGCGCCGGCGGGATGGTTATACAAGACGTTGCCGCCCGCATACACATTGGCGGTTTACAACCTGAATCCGGCCAATTTCGACAAGGCATGTTTGGACGCAATCCAAGGCAATGTGCTTTACCAATATACTCCGAACGTGCTCGCCTGGCGTTGCCCGCTGGATCAGCCGGGCGATCCCGCCACCAGTTGGGGAACTCGGGCGCAGCAATTGAGCAGTTACGTTTTTAATCCAACCGGGGCATTTGCCAATCCGCCGAGCGGTGGCTCGGGGACTACCTTCTCGAGCATGAAAATCACGAGCCTAAAGAGTCAGGAAAGCATAATGTTGTGGGAACAAGATTTTCGGCCCGGTAAAGGTCAATGGAGCGATGGCAGCAATTTTCCAGATACCGAAGGCCTTGGACTGGCTCACACCATCGGAGGGATTGTCCTGCGAGTGGATGGCAGTTCGGCATTTATCAAGCTCGTTGATTTTAATGCTCTGGCCGTCAGGCCGCCCGCTGGTAGTGTTAATTTGTTGTGGTGGCAGTAAACCGTAAAGGTTTAATGAAATTTAATTCCCAAGGCCATCAAGCCGATTGCGACACATATCGCTTGCTTTGCAATACCAACTTTATACCCCGACGGGTAATAGCCAGAAATCAAAATAAAGTGGTAATATCCACAATCAGCCAACAATCCCCATAAAAATGCAATTTTTCCGAGGTCAGCCCGTGAAGTTATGAAGTGCAATACCGTCAACTAACCTACAAAAAAACAACCGCAAAACTATGAACTCCCATACCAATCCACAATCGCCGACAAGGCTCCATTCCATGATGCCGCTCCTGAGCCGGGTGTGCAAAATGACATTTTCAATGTGCGCCGCCGCCCTGCTCGCCACGGCGGGCAGCGGCTACGCACAGGTCACTGGCTTGGTTGGTGTTTTTGATTACGGCGCATCGGCGCCCACGCCCGGCAGTGCCGATCAATACTCTTTAACTGGCACCACTCAGGACACCGGTAATTACATTGATAACCAGCGTCCTGGCCAGAGCTTTACGACCGGGTCAAATCCCCAGGGCTACCTGCTTAACGGGGTCTATCTTAAGGAGCGGGCCGGGTCACAGGGCGGTGGCCAGCCGCAGTTGACGACTTACAATTTGCGGATTTACTCAATGACCAATGCCAACGCGGGCAATGCGACTTTGCTCACACAATATGTCACCACCAATCAGACGACCTTCACGCCGGGCGACTGGATTCAGTTTAGCGGCCAGACCAATATCCTTGCACCGAACACCGCCTATGCCTTCTCGGTAAATCGAAATGGCGGCGGCGGATGGTGGACGCCGGCGGCTGACAGCACCCAGCCGTATGCGGGGGGCACGGCGGGTAATTACCCGACAGGCACTGGAGCGCCGGGATACAGCGCCAATGATTTGGCATTTGATGCCAGCATGACTGCCATCCCTGACCCGTATGAGTTGGCTACAACCATCACCCCGGCCAATCCGGTTTATATTGGTCAAACGGCCACTTTTAGTGCGGTCTATTTCGGCTCGTCGCCCTTTACCTTCGACTGGCAATCGGACGGCCAGTCCGGCGGCGTGACTTGGACCAATTTCCCCAGTTCCACCACCAACACCTACTCGCTGAATACGACTGGCATGGCTACAGGCAACTATCAGATCCGTTTGGTTCTTACCAGCGGCGGCGGCTCGATCACCAACACGCCGGCCACCATGAATCTCCAGACTCCGACCGTCCCGGGTGGCACGGTGGTCATCTCGCCGTCGGCCACCGTTGCGGTCGGCTACGACAACGTGACCATGACCGCCAGCTTGACGGGCACGCCTCCGATTTCTGGTTATCAGTGGCAATTGTCGGACAATGCCACCTTTACCAATAATATTTCCGGGGCCACCAACCTCACCTACACGCTTAACAACGTAGTGGCCACCAACTCCGGTTACTACCGGCTGGCGGCCACCAATTCTGTGGGCGCGGGGGACACGGCTTTCACACAGTTCACCGTCACGAATACGGGTGCGGCTCTGGTTATTGACGCCGGTGCCAGCAACCCGGCGACGAATGCCACGGATATCGCGCAATTGAGCATTACCGGCAACATCCAAAATCCCGGCGGATTGCAATGGTATTGGACAGCTAACAATCCTGCGCCCGGCGAGTCGTTCACCACCGGAGCCAATGCTGCCGGATATTTTCTCCCGGCGATGTATTATAAAATTCAGGGGGCTGCCTCCGGTGGCACCTATACTCTGCGGATTTATTCACTAGATTCCGCCAACAGCAACAACGCCACGCTGCTGACGACTTACACAACCACCTACGCCGGGGCGGCCACGGTGAGCGGGGACTGGATGAAATGGATCGGTTTGACCAATATTTTCGCGCCTAATTCCACCTATGCCTATAGTGTCAATGGGGCAAATATTGAAATTTATAATGCCAGTGGCAATCCGTATGCCGGTGGTCGGCTGGCCTTGATTACGCCGGCCGGTGGAGCGAGTTCGGTGAACTACGGCACTTCTGCCGATTTTGATGGCACGTTTGTCTTGAAACTTTCCTCAATTAACGGGGCGCCGGCGGTGGCGTTGGATACAACCATAAGTCCTGCGAGCACCGTGGCGGGCAACGTTGTGACCGCGAGCGCCACTTTCACCGGCCTCAGCCCGCTTGCGTTCCAGTGGCAGAAGTCTGATCTGGCCACCTACACCAACAATGTTGCGGGTGCCACCAATGGTTCCTTGACCTTCTACGACGTGGCGACCACTGACGCGGGCTACTATCGCCTGGTTTGCACCAACAGTTCCGGCTCCGCCATCAGCAGCTTCGCGCAGTTGACCGTCAGTCCGCTGACCGATGTGGAAATTCTCAACATCGGTGGGGCGCCGGCGGCCTCCGGCTACGATATCGCGCAGTTGAGCACCGCCGGCAATCAAGGGGCCCCGGCCGGGTTGAACTATTATGACGACAATGGCACCCCGCCCAGCCAGACCTTTACCACTGGATCATATCCTTACGGATACGCGCTCAGTAGTTTATACATTGACATGGGCAGCATCAACGGCGGACATGCCTCCGGCATCACCTATACGTTGCGGATTTATTCCGTCTTCGGTGGCAATGCCACGCTGGTCAGCACCTACGTTAACAACAACACCGCCCCGGCCATTAACACCGGAAACTGGACGAAATGGATTGGGTTGACCAACATTCTTTCGCCGCTCACCACCTATGCTTATACCATCAGCGCCGGCGGCGGCTATCTCCAAGTTGGCAATGCCACGAATAATCCCTATGCTGGCGGCCAAGTCTGCCTGATTCCGACTGCCGGTGGAACGGTCAATTACGGCAACGATGCCAATGAAGATGGAACCTTCCTGGTGCATCTCGGCGCGGGTCCGGTTGTGCCGGACTTTGGGGTGACACTTACGGCCAACCCCACCATCACGCCCAGCGGCGTGTTTGTGGGCGGCACGGCGACGATGACTGCGGGATTCACCGGGATACCGCTGCCTACCTATCAATGGATGTTTAACAACGGCGGCGGGGCGGTTGCCATTGCCGGTGCCACGAACTCGACCTTTACCCTCAGCAACGCGCAGCTCACGAATACGGGCGGCTATTATCTGGTGGCTTCCAATAAGCCGAACGGAAGCCCGTCAACCCTGGCCAGTTCGGCCGCGCAATTTCTGGTGGCCGTGCCACCGCAGACGAATACGACCCTGGTCAATATCGCGGACGGGCCCGCAGTCGGCTCCACGCCAACGCCGGGCAGCAATGATGTGGCGCAAATTACTGGTGGTAATCTTGGTTACGGCTGGCAGGCTCCATCGGTGGTCTCCAACCTGAATTATTTTGTGAACAGTGCCGCTCCGCCTGGACAGACCTTTACCACGAGCAACACGCCTCCGACGGGGGCGGGCTATCCGCTGACCAGCATCTCGGTGGTGCAGGAGTTGAACAGCATGGGCGGCGGCTTAAGTGGGATTGCGGAGTCTTACACGCTTAATATCTACAAAATGGTCGGCAGCAACGCCGTTCTCTTGACGTCCTATCAAACGGCCAATACGTTGGCCAGAACCTTGAATGGGCCTACGGATGGTTACTGGATGGTATTTGCCGGCCTGACGAACATGTTGAACCCCAGCACCACCTATGCGTTCTCCGTCAAGAATAATGGCGCTGGATATTGGAAGCTGGGGAATGATGGTGTCAGTCCGACCGACATCTATCCTGATGGTCAGGCTGCCGGTTTCCCCGCCAGCGGCATCGGAGCCGTCAGTTATAGCACTGATCCGAACGTGGATGCGGCGTTTGTGATCGGCCTTACGCCGCTCGCCGCCCCGACCATCCTCCAGGACACGGCGATTACGCCCGCAGGCGCCTTGATCCAGCAAGCGGTATCCATGTCGGCGACGTTTAACGGTGCCCTTCCTATTCATTACCAGTGGCAGTTCGACAACGGCAGTGGATTTGTTAATATTCCCGGAGCCACCAACCACACCTATTCGATTGCTTCGGTGAATACAACCAATGGCGGCCAATATCAGTTGTTCGCGTCCAATATGGTTGGCACCGCGACCAGCACGGCGGTGACGCTGACGGTGCTTAACCCGACGACGTTTGTGGCAAACTACTCCTACCAAATCAGCTACAGCGGTGCCGGAGCGCTTCCGGGCGGAACCGGCTCCTACTGGAACCTGATGAACGGCCAAGGTGCCAGCACGACCAGTCTGGCCGATGACGGCACGACGGGTGTGGGGGTTACGTTCAATGCCCAGCGAATTGCTAACTTCACTTCCGGAGCCACCACAATTGGGCTTTTCCAGAACTATTTGTTGATTCAGGTCACCACCAATCTGTCCTTTAGCTTCAGCAATCTGCCTGCCGGCGGTTACAATGTGGCGCTCTATTCGGACAATGGTGCATATCACGGGTCGCAAACCACCTTCGTCATTGGCAATGTGACGAACACGGCCATTTCCACCAGTGATTCTGCCTTCATCTTAAACAACAACTATGTCGTCTTTACCAACATCCTGGTGACGAACGGCGTGCTCAGCGGCACCTATGGCCGGGTGGCCGGAGAGTCGGCTCTCAACGGCGCGCAACTCCAGATGGCCTATTCCTTGGAAAACCCGGTCATTAATATCTTTGGCCAGCCCGCCGACGTGTCGGTTGCGGTGGGTAATCCGGCCAGTGTCAGCGTGGCGGCTTATGCTCCCGGACAAGTGTTCTACCAATGGTGGATCAACGGCGGCGGGGCGATCAGCGGTGCAACCAACAGCACCTACTCGCCCAATACGAGTGTGGTGGGCACCAACAGTTATTATGTGGTCGTCACCAATTCGACGGGCTTGAGCGCGGTGACCAGCACCGTGGGCACCATCGGTGTTTACCTGCCGGACACCTTGTCGTGGCGCGGCATAGATGTCACGGACAACACGGCTTGGGATTTAACGTCGCTGAACTGGTCAAACAGGGTGGCGCAGGCGGACGGAGTTGCCTTCCTGACCAACGACTATGCTTTGTTTGATGACACCGCTGCCACTTTCGTTGTCAGCAATGCAACGACTTTGGCCCCAGTCAAAGTGACGGTCAATGCGGCCAACAATTACTCCTTTATCGGATCGGGGAGCCTAGCTGGTTCGATGCCCCTGACCAAAACGGGCAATGGCATTTTGACGATCAGCAGCTACAACAGCTATACGGGTGGAACAACCGTCAACGGCGGCGTGCTGGCCTTGGCGGCAGGTGGTGGCAGCGGATCCATTCGCGGCACGCTCAACATCAATCCGGGTGGAACGGTCAATCTGACGGCTTGGGATGCGTTGGGTTATGCCTCTGGTGCTTGCGTCTCTACAGTCAATATCTATGGCGGCACGTTGACCAACAGCGGTGGCAACGAGGGCTTCCTCACCACGTTTAATCTGACCGGCGGCACGATGAGTTCAGGCGGCCAATACTACAATATTAATCCGACCACCGGTCCCTCCATCAACAGTCTGGCTACCAATGTGGTTTCCACCATCAGCGGGAACATTGCATTGCGTGGAAATGGCTTGGTCATTACCACCGCCGCCGGGTCGGTGCCCAGCGGAATTGACCTGAGCATTTCGGGTGTGATTGACAACGGCGGGAGTGGTCTCACCAAGTCAGGAAACGGCACGCTCTCGCTCTCCGGTGTGAATGCCTATAATAACGACCTCACCATCAGCGCCGGCACGCTCCGGATTGACGGGGCCGGTCAGTTGGCGGGCGGTAACTTCTCCGGAGTCATCACCAACAATGGGGCGTTCAGCTATAACAGTTCGGCGGTTCAGACGCTGTCAGGTGTTATCTCCGGAACCGGCGCGCTGATGCTGAACGGCAATGGCACGCTGCGCTTGAATGGCGTCAACACCTATACGAATCAGACGACGGCCAATGCCGGCACCCTCGCGGGCACGGGCACCCTCGCTGGTAAAGTCACGGTCAACTCCGGTGCCACGCTGGCTCCGGGAACTGGTGGCGTTGGCACGCAGACCATCAACGGCAATCTCACGTTGAATGCCGGTGCGACGAGTTCCTTCGCCGTGAACGGCAGCACCCCGGCCAATCCCGCCGTGGTGGCGGGCGGCACCGTGACCTACGGAGGTGTGTTGGCGATCGTGCCGACTGGCACCTTTACCAACGGCCAGAAATTCACCCTGTTCAGCGGTGCCGGCGCGACGAATGCCAGTAACTTCTCCAGCCTAACGGGCAGCCCCGGCAGCGGGCTTGGTTTCAGCTTCACCAACGGCGTATTGAGCGTGGTGGCTACCTCAACCCCGTTCACCGGCACGATCGGATTCACGGGCAGCCCGGTGTTTTCGGGAACGAGCATGACGATTTGTTGGACGAACACAGGGTCGGGCACGATTTATCTGCTGACCACCACGAATCTGGCACCGCCCGCCACTTGGACGCCGATATGGACCAATATGGTGAGCGGCACCGGAACCTGCACCAATGTGCCCAACGCCGTGATTCCTGGGCTGAAGCAACAGTTCTTCAAGTTTAGCAATACCAATCACTGATAAATTAGACAATCCATGAGCCTGACACGCAGCTAAATCATGGCCAAGCTTGGTTCACGGATCGAGCTTGGCCATTTTGGACGCAATTTTTGAGAAGAGCCGATAAACCAACCATCCCATTAAACTGATTAAGATCGCAAGCATAGACCGGACCGAAACCAAACGTCCAACCACCTTATGAATAAAATTAAAAGCCGCTCTCAAGCGGCGGCAAACCTCAAAATGTTCTTCTCCTCGCGCGCCAGACAGATAAGCGGCATAGCCTCGTTCATCGCCGCTGTGGCCTTGGCTGGTTCCGTCCATGGAGCCGCCATTGCCGATTTCGGCACCACCGACCCGGTGCCTGGAGCGAATGACATTTCCCAATTTGGCAGTGGCAACAACCGGGATGGGTTGAATTATTACTCCGACAACGGTAATGCGCCGGGCCAAACCTTCACTACCGGCAGCAATGCTTCCGGCTATGGGCTGGTTTCGTTGTATGTCAAGACCGGCG
>ODAK010001735.1_pt1 | contig 23412 bp, 19 predicted proteins | sample 1539591 | NCBI WGS metagenome assembly ODAK01 (sample SAMEA3539303, study PRJEB22396) | soil metagenome | biome: tundra; feature: field; material: soil | place: USA | collected 2010-05 | depth 0.15 m | reverse complement strand
TTTCGGCCTGAGCCGTCGCCATCGACCGACGAAAGCCGCCGCAAGGCGGCTTTTTCATGGTGCGCCCGGCACGGGCGCACTCCCGCCGGTGCAAGTCCCGCCGTACGTTGATCACAGCGAACTGCTCACACGCCGCTCGGTCGGGCGCAGCGTGGAGCAAGTGGTGCAGGGGTTGCGGCCGTACCTGCTGGGCTGGAAGGCGTACTTCGGGCTGGCGCAAACACCCAAGGTCTGGCGCGAGCTGGACGAGTGGATGCGTCACCGATTGCGAGCGATCCAGCTCAAACACTGGAAGCGGCCGGCGACGATGTACCGCGAGCTCAAGGCACTTGGCGCGGGGGAAACGGTTGCCAGACGGGTGGCGGCCAACAGCCGCCACTGGTGGCGCAACAGTGATGGCCTGCTCAAGACCGTGCTGACCATTGCCTACTTCGACAGACTGGGTGTACCCAGGCTCTCATGACCTCAAGCTCTCGAACCGCCCGGTGCGGACCCGCATGCCGGATGGTGTGGCAGGGGCGCCTCCTCTTATGGAGGTCCCCTATGCCGATCGTGCTACGCGACGGCCTGATCAGCCCGCCGGATAGAGAGCGCCGAGAATGCGCGGCCCGGCGGCGCCGGTGACGGCGGCGATGTTTCCCGGCTCGCGACGCGTGAAGGCCCGCGCCAGCCAGGCGAAGGCGGCCGCTTCGACCTGATCGACGGGCAAGCCTCGTTCGGCGCTCGTGACGAGGCTTTTCGGCGCGATCAGGCGTGCGAGTCGCGCCATCAGATCGGCGTTGCGGGCGCCGCCACCGCAGACGATGAGTTCGCCCGCTTCGGGCGCGTACGCGCGGCACGCTTGCGCGCAGGTTCGCGCCGTCAGCTCGGAGAGCGTTGCCTGAACGTCCTGCGCACGCAGGCGTTGTCGCGCATCGCCGGCGGCGAGCCGGGCTTCGAGCCAGGTCTCGTCGAAGAGGTCGCGTCCCGTGCTCTTCGGCGCGGCCAGGGCGAAATAGGGCTCGCTCAGCATCGTCTCGAGCAAGCGCGCGTCGACGCGGCCCGACGCGGCCCAGGCACCCGCGGCGTCGAATGGCCGGCCGGTTGTCGCCGCGCACCATCGATCGAGCAAGGTACTGGCCGGGCCGCAGTCGAAGCCCAGCGTCGAGCCGTCGGCGCCGATCGCCGTGAGGTTGGCGATGCCACCGAGGTTGAGCACCGCGGCGGCCTTCCCCGCGGTCGCGAACACGGCGCGATGAAAGGCCGGGGCGAGTGGTGCGCCTTGCCCGTTGGCGGCGACGTCGCGACTGCGAAAGTCAGCGACGACGTCGATGCCGGTCAGCTCGGCGAGGAGCGCCGGTGCGTTGAGCTGCACGGTATAGCCGATGCCGTCGAACTCCGCCGGTCGATGCCGTACGGTCTGGCCATGGCAGCCGATCGCCGCGACTTTGCCGCGACGCACTGCGGCCTGGTCGAGCAGCGACTCGACGACGCCGGCATAAGCTCGCGCGAGCCCGTTGGCGGCCAAGGCGCCGCGGTGGATTTCGTCGGCCGAAGAGCGATTGAGCGCCAGCAGTTCGGCGCGAAGCGCGGGCGAGAAATCGGCGTGTGCGTGGGCGAGGATGCGTAGCGGCGTCGCCGCTCGGGCGCCGCTCGCCGCGAAGTCGGCGAGCACGCCGTCGATGCCGTCGAGCGACGTGCCCGACATGAGGCCGACGAAAACGGTGCTCACGGCACCGGAACGCTATTCGCCGAGGACTTGCGCGTGCGCCAGGGTCTGGGCGACACCGAGCTGGGCTCGATCGATGGCCGAGAGCTCCGTCAGGCGCGCCTTGGCGGCCGGTGTGAGGACCGCGCCTTCCGAGTTCCGGGCCACGAGGAGCGGATCCTGCTGCTCGCCGTCGACCTTGAATTCGAAATGCAGATGCGGACCGGTCGCCCACCCGGTCATGCCGACGGCGCCGATGGTGCTGCCCTGGTCGACCTTTTCGCCCGTGGCGACGTCGATGCGGCTCAGGTGTGCATAGACCGTTTCCACGTCCTTGCTGTGCTTGATGTGGATGACGTTGCCGTAGCCGTTCTGCCAGCCGGCGAACTCCACGACGCCGTCACCGATGACGCGCACCGGCGTTCCGATCGGCGCGCCGTAGTCGACCCCCTTGTGCTGCTTCCAGATCTTGAGGATCGGATTCAGGCGCATCGCGAAACCCGACGTCACGCGCGAGAACTCGAGCGGGCTGGAGAGGAACGAGCGCTCCTTGCTTTGCCCGTCGAGTCCGAAATAGTTGCCTTTGCCGTCGCCGTCCTTGAACCACATCGCCGAGTAGGTCTGGTTCTTGTTGACGAACTGCGCGGCGATGACGCGGCCGACCCCCGGGGCCCAGTTGATCGGCTCGCCATCGGCGCTCAGCGCCTCGTAGACGATGGAGAACGTCGCACCCTTGTGCAAGTCGTGGCGGAAGTCGATGTCGGTCCCGAAGATCTCGGCGATCTGTGTCGCCACCGGGTCGGGAATGCCGGCTTCGTCGGTCGCGCCGAAAAGCGACGAGCGGACCGTGCCGCTGGCCAGCACCGGCTGCGCCGAGAGCGGCGCCAACACGACGGAGGCGACGAGCTTGCCGGCGACCCGCTTGACGCGCAGCCGAGTGAACTGCGTCGGTATCTTGTCGCTGCCCGGTGCTGCATATCGGGCCACCAGTTCCTCGAGCTTGCCGGCTGCATCGGTGCGCACCTGGACGCGCTTGCTGCCGCGTCCTTCGAGAAGCTTTCTGGCTACCGGATCGGTGCGCAGGAACGTCGCGGCAGCGGCATCGGTGACGTTGAGGCGCGCGAGCAGCGAATCGACGGTGTCGCTCGTACGCGTGACGTCGCTGCGAAAAAGATCGATGTCCTGCCCGGCGAGCGTATCGAGCTGCGCCTGCACGTCATCGGTGGCGACGCTTTGTGTGATGGTGTGCTTGGGCAGCGCCGAAGCGTCAGGTACCAGTGGCGCGACGCCGAACGCCGTTGCCGCGAAGCCGGCCAAGCCGAGCGAAACCGACGCAGCTAGCGTCTTGGGATAACGCGAGGCGAAACTGGCGGCGTGTGCAGCGGCGTAAGCCCAAGCGACCTCGAGGGGAGTCAGCGATTTCAATTTTTTAGCGGAGCGCGGTGGCTCGGGTCGTTCGGCGCTTGCCCGGTTCGGGTTCGCGCTTCGGTTGATCGTCGCCGCCGGGGCGCCACTAGAATCGTGGGCTCTCGGCCGGCCTCGTAGGAGGTTTCGAGGCGGTGCTGTAGGAAACCGCCTTCAGTATAGCGGCCCGTTCTGGTGCGAAGCCTCCGTAAGCCCCCTATGTTTGTATCTTCTGTCTCCGCAATGCCGGATGGGAAACATCCGGTCACCGACGCGGTGCTGGAGGCGATGCGGATCTCGAAGCGCCGCTGCAGCGAGCTTCTCCCCGAGGCCGACTGGCTCGCCAAACTGGCGCGCTCGGAAGCAAGCGGCGTGCCATTGCGCGTCAAGCTCGGACTCGATCCGACCGCACCGGACATCCACCTCGGCCACACCGTCGTCCTCAACAAGCTGCGCGAGCTTCAGGATCTCGGCCATACGGTCATCTTCCTGATCGGCGACTTCACGTCGATGATCGGCGATCCGTCCGGACGAAACACGACTCGCCCGCCGCTCACGCGCGAACAGATCGAAGCGAATGCGAAGACTTACTACGCTCAGGCGAGCCTGGTACTGGACGGGTCGAAGACGGAAATTCGCTACAACTCGGAATGGAGCGATCCGCTCGGGGCCCGCGGGATGATCCAGCTGGCCTCGCGTTACACCGTGGCGCGAATGATGGAGCGCGACGACTTTTCGAAGCGCTTCAAGGCCGGCACGCCGATCAGCGTCCACGAGTTCCTTTACCCGCTGATGCAGGGCTACGACTCGGTGGCCCTGAAATCGGACCTGGAGCTCGGCGGCACCGACCAGAAATTCAATCTGCTCGTCGGCCGTTCGTTGCAGGTCGAGTACGGTCAGGATCCGCAATGCGTCATGACCATGCCGCTCCTCGAGGGCATCGACGGCGTCGAGAAGATGTCGAAGTCGAAGGGCAACACCATCGGGTTGACGGAAGCGCCCAACGACACGTTCGCCAAGCTGATGTCGATCAGCGACGAGCTGATGTGGAAGTACTTCGAACTCCTCAGCTTTCGCAGCGCCCGGGAGATCGCCCGTCTCAAGGCCGAGACCGAAGCCGGCCGCAACCCGCGCGATGCCAAGGTGCTGCTGGCCAAGGAGATCACGTCGCGCTTTCATGGCACCGCGGCGGCCGACGCAGGCGAGGCCGACTTCAACCTGCGCGCCAGGGGCGGTATTCCGGACGAGATCGAATCCGTCTTGCTCGAAGGGGCGCCGCTCGGCATCGGCGCGGTGCTCAAGCAGGCGCGGCTCGCGCCTTCGACGAGCGAGGCCCTGCGCCTGGTCGATGGCGGCGGCGTTCGCATCGATGGCGCGGTCGTCGCTGATCGCGGCCTGAAGCTTGCCGCCGGCACCTTCGTGGTCCAGGTCGGAAAGCGCAAGTTCGCGCGCGTCACGCTTTCCTGAGGCAGGGCACCGTGCAGGTACGCACGCTGCTCCGTCTGTCCGTCGCGGTGGCCGTCGCGGCGATCACGATGAAGACGCTCGGTTGGTGGCTGACCGGTTCGGTCGGCCTCCTGTCGGACGCGATGGAGTCCTTCGTCAACCTCGCGTCGGCCCTGTTTTCGCTGGCGATGGTGACGATCGCCGAGCGACCGGCCGACGAGGACCATCCCTTCGGCCACACCAAGGCCGAGTACTTCGCGAGCGGCTTCGAGGGCCTGCTGATCGCTGGCGCGGCGGTGGCGATCATCTGGGCGGCGACCCTGCGCTTCATGAACCTGCAGCCGCTGCATGGCCTGGGCGTCGGTCTGGCGCTCATCGCCGGCAGCTCGGCGCTGAACGGCGCGCTCGCGTGGAAGATGATGGCCGCATCGCACGAGCACCGCTCCATCGCTCTCGAGGCCGATGCCCGCCATCTCTATGCCGACGTCTGGACCTCGGCCGGTGTCGTCGTCGGGCTGGCCCTCGTCTGGCTGACGGGCTGGCTCTGGCTCGACCCAGTGATTGCTGTGCTCGTCGCCGCCAACATCATTCGTGAAGGCGCGCGCGTCGTTTGGCGCTCCGTCGAGGGACTGATGGACAAGGCCGTCGAGCCCGACGTGCAGGCACGCATCGACCGCACGCTGGCGCGTTTCGCCGAACCTTGCATCCGCTTCGACGACATGGTGACGCGCCGCGCCGGGCGGCGCCGCTTTCTGGACGTGCACATGCACGTTCCCGCGACCTGGACGCTCGGCCGCGCCGCCGCCCTGCGCGGCGAGGTCGAGCAGGCGCTGATGAGCGAGATCGAGGGCCTGCGCGCCTCGATCCAGCTCCTGCCTTCGAACATGGAAGCGTATTTCAACAGCGTCGAGGAGACGCGTTGATCGCACTGCTGCAGCGCGTCGTCGAAGCGCGCGTCGAGGTCGCCGGATCGACGATCGGATCCATCGGACGCGGCTTGCTCGTCTTCGTCTGCGCCGAGCCGCAAGACACCGAAGCGATCGCCGACAAGCTCGTCGACAAGGTGCTGAAGCTGCGCGTCTTTGCCGACGCAGCCGGCAAGATGAACCTCGATCTCACGGCCGTCGGCGGCGGTCTTCTCGTCGTCAGCCAGTTCACGCTCGCGGCCGACACGTCGAGCGGAACGCGCCCCGGCTTCTCGCGCGCGGCCGGGCCCGAGCTCGGCCGGCGCCTCTACGAGCGGGTTCTCGCCACCGCGTCAGCACGGCATCCGGTTGTCGCCAGCGGCGAGTTCGGCGCTGACATGCGCGTGCATCTGGTCAACGATGGGCCGGTGACGATTCCGCTTGCCGTCCGGGGCTGAGCAGGTGTCGCGGGTCTGGAGGTCGCTTTCGCTTCCCGCTCAGCCGGGCCGCCGCGTGTCGTCGATCACCTTGCCGTCGTTCGGCAGCGTGCCTGGCGCATGCACCGCGACCGAACCACGCAGCTTGGTCACGTCGCGGATCGTTTCCGTGATCCGCTCGGCAAGGCCTTGCGGCGTCGCGCCGTCAATTTCGATCTCCAGGCTCATCCGGTCGTCGGCCATCTCGCCGCTGACGACGAGCCGCGCCCGCCTGACTTCCGGATGCCTTCGCACGATCTCGGCCACCTGCGGTGGGTGGACGAACATGCCGCGTACCTTCGCCGACTGATCGGCGCGGCCGAGCCAGCCGCGCAGGCGCTGGTTCGTTCGCCCGGTCGGGCAGGCGCCCGGCATGAGCGCCGAAAGGTCGCCGGTGCCGAAGCGGATGAGGGGGTAGTCGGGGTTGAGCGTCGTCACCACGACTTCGCCGACCTCTTCCGTCGCGACCACATCTCCGGTTCCCGGCCGCACGATTTCGACGATCACGCCCTCGTCGACGACGAGGCCGGCGCGAGCCACGGTCTCGTAGGCGACGAGGCCGAGATCGGCTGTGCCGTAGCTCTGACAGGCGGCGATGCCGCGCGCCCCGAAGGTCGCACGCAACGCCGCCGGAAGAGCTTCGCCGCCGACCGAAGCTTTGAGCAGCGACGGCAAGGCGATGCCGAGATCGTCGGCCTTTTCGAGCAGCAGCCTGAGAAAGCTCGGCGTGCCGACATAGGCGTCGGGCCGCAGCGTCGCCATCGCCTGCGCCTGCAGCTCCGTCTGCCCGGTCCCGGCCGGAAACACGGTACAGCCGATCGCTTGCGCGCCGCTTTCCATCATCGCCCCGGCCGGCGTGAAGTGATAGCTGAAGCTGTTGTGGACGAGGTCGCCTGCGCGAAATCCCGCCGCGAAGAGGGCGCGGCCCATGCGCCAGTAATCGGCGCGCGCACGCTCCGGTTCGTGAATCGGCCCGGGCGAGGCGAAGACGCGCGCCGCACGCCGCGCCGGATCGCGCTCGCGTCCCCAGCCGATGGTCGCGAAGCCGCCGAAGGCGTCGCCGGTTCGCGCCGCGGCTTGCCGCTCGAGGAGCTCGTGCTTGCGCAGGACGGGAAGCCTCGCAAGCGCCGCCCGAGAGTCGATGCTTGCGGCATCGATGCCGCGCAAGCGTTCGGCGAACGCAGGCGCGTTGGCCTGTGCATTGGCGACCTGCGCGGCAAGGGCCGAAAGCTGCTCGTTTTCGCGCCGCTCGGGATCGCGCGTCTCGAGCGAATCGAAGAACTCCGGTTCGAGCCGAGTTGGAGCTCCGCTCATTCGTCGTCCAGTCGCTTGGCGCGCAGCTTCGCGTCGTCGACGAGCTTGCGCTGTTGTGCTGCCGTGTCGAGCGGATAGCGGTCGAAGCCGGCGCCACCGGGCTTCTTCAGATCGGCGAAAAGCGCACCGGCCTCGTCATGGAAGTGGATGAACGCATCGCGCCGCGCATGGAAGATGCCCGGCTTCGTTTCCTGCACGCCCTTGATCTCGCGCAATTGCCGCAACATCGGCAGGAGCTTTTGCAGCGCATCGGCTTCGGCTCGGGCCATGGTCAGCGTTCTCCTCAGGACAGCCAGCGCTTGCGCCGCTTGTAGCTCTTGGTGTCGCGATAGCTCTTGCGCTCGCCTCCGGCATGGCCGGTGCCGAGGTAGAACTCGCGCACGTCCTCGTTCTCGCGCAGCGATGCGGCTGCGCCGTCCATGACGATGCGGCCGCTTTCGAGGATGTAGCCGTAGTCGGCGTAGCGCAGCGCCATGTTGGTGTTCTGCTCGGCCAGAAGAAAGGTCACGCCTTCCCTCTGGTTGAGGTCTTTCACGATCTCGAACACCTCCTCGACGATTTGAGGGGCGAGGCCCATCGACGGTTCGTCGAGCAACACCATCTTCGGGTTCGCCATCAGGGCGCGGCCGATCGCGCACATCTGCTGCTCGCCGCCGGAGGTGTAGGCGGCTTGCGCCGCTCTTCGCTCCTTCAGGCGCGGAAAGTAGCGATAGACCTTCTCGAGGGTCGTCGCGACCGCGGCCTTGCCGTCGCGGCGCGAGTAGGCGCCGGTCATCAGGTTTTCCTCGATCGTGAGATGCGCAAAGCAGTGGCGGCCCTCCATGACCTGGATGACACCGCGCTCGACCATGTCGGAGGTGCTGAGGCGCTCGATGCGCTCGCCGCGCAATGCGATCGAGCCCTTCGTCACTTCGCCGCGCTCGGCGCGCAGCAGGTTGCTGACGGCGCGCAGCGTCGTCGTCTTGCCGGCGCCATTGCCGCCGAGCAGGGCGACGACCTTGCCCTCGGGCACCTGCAGCGAAACGCCCTTCAGCACGAGGATGACGTGGCTGTAGATGACCTCGATGCCGTTGACGTCGAGGAGGATGGAAGGCGGAGCGCTCATGTGTCGTTGAACTCTTCGAAGCGTCGCGCGCGGCGCTTCGAAGAGGGGCTCGATCGAGCCCCTCCGTGACTCAGGTCTGGCAATCGGCCGACGTTCTGCGCGTCATCTTCTTGTCATCGAGGTACTTGTCCGCCGCGGTCTTGACCATCGGCTTGATGATCTGGTCGTCAGCCTCCATGAAGTCCGAGGTCATGCCCCACTTCTTGCCGTCCCAGGTCTCGATGCGCGCCCAGGAAGAACCCATGTGGTCGGCGCAGGAGGTCGAGACCGGCCGCATGACTCCGGCAAAGCCGAGGGCGTCGAGCTTCTTCTGGTCGAGAGCGAGGTTCTCCAGACCCCAGCGCACCTGCTCGCTCGTCATCACCTTGCCCTTGCCGTAGCGCTCCTGGGCGCGGCGCACTGCCTCGACGCCGAGCATCTGGATGATGACGCCGCGCGTGTAGAGGATGGAGCCCACCTCGTCGCGCGGGCCGGTGCCCTGGCCCTTGTCGTGGACGTACTTGAGGATGTCCTGAATGACCTTGGGCTGCTGGCCAGCCGGGTTGAGGGCGAGCGCGTTGTAGCCCTTGGCGCCTTCACCGATGTCCTTCACGTCGGGCTCGGCGCCGGCCCACCATACCCCGTACATCTTGTCGCGCGGGTAGCCCGTCGCCTGCGCTTCTTTCACGGCAGTCGAGTTCATGATGCCCCAGCCCCAGAGAAAAACATAATCCGGCTTGCTTTGCCGGATCTGCAGCCAGACGGCCTTCTGCTCGATACCGGGAGCGGCGACCGGAATCAGCTGGAGCTCGAAGCCGTCGAGCTTGGCGCGCTCCTGCAGCAGAGGAATCGGCTCTTTGCCGAAGGGCGCATCGAGATAGACCAGCGTGATCTTTTTGCCCTTCAACTTGTCGAAGCCGCCCTCCTTCTTGGCGATGTACTGGATGAGCACGTCGGCGCCGGTCCAGTAGCTGCCCATGATCGGGAAATTCCATTTGAACGCAAACCCATCTTGCGCTGCCGCGAGGCCATAGCCGACGGTGAGCAGCGGCATCTTGTCGCCGGGCGCCTTATCGGTCAGCGCGAACGTCACGCCGGTCGATTGCGGATCGAACAGGGCCACGCCGGGATGGCTTTTCAGCCGCTCGTAGCACTCGACGCCGCGGTCCGTCGCGTAGCCGTACTCGCATTCCTCCCAGGTCAGCTTGACGCCGTTCACGCCGCCGTCGCGGGCGTTGATCATCTTGAGGTAATCCTGCTTGCCGTTGGCCCACGGCGTGCCGTTGGGCGCGTAGGCGCCGGTGCGATAGACGAGCAGCGGAAAGAACTGCTCCTTGGCTTGCGCGAACGCGGCGCTCGGCGCCGCAATGGCGGCAAGCCCGGCCGCGGCCAGGGTGGCCGCGAACGCGATGCCTTTGAAAGTCTTGAGAGTCATGTCTGCCTCCGGGGATGGAAAAGAGCACTTGGCGGTGCGTGATGGGAAAGGATTCATCTCAACGCGAAATCGATTCGGTTTCAATCGGGACAATCAGAGGGAACGATTCAGTGCGGGAAAGGCCACAGACGCAGCTTTTCCTTGGCCGTCGACCACAGGCGCGCCAGACCGTGAGGCTCGACGATGAGGAAAAACACGATCAGCGCGCCGAAGACCATGGATTCGACGTGGGAGGCCGCGGCCACCGAAAGCGGGATGCCGAACCACTGCGGCAGCTGGTCCAGCAAGATCGGCAGCAGGACGATGAAGCCGGCGCCGAAGAACGCACCCATGATCGAGCCGAGACCGCCGATGATGACCATGAAAAGCAGCTGGAACGAGCGGTCGATCGAGAAAGCCGCCGGCTCCCAGGATCCGAGGTAGACGAATCCCCAGAGCGCGCCGGCGATGCCGACGATGAACGAGCTCACCGCGAACGCCGTCAGCTTGGCGTAGACCGGGCGGATGCCGATGACCTCGGCGGCGACGTCCATGTCGCGGATCGCCATCCACTCGCGGCCGATGTGGCCGCGCACCAGGTTCTTCGCGAGCAGCGCGAAGATGCAGAGAAAGGCGAGGCAGAACAGGTACTTGCGCACCGGTGAATCGATGGCCATGCCGGCGACTGCGAGGCCCGGGACGCTCACCGAGCCCGAGCTCGAGTTGTCGGTGAACCAGGGAATGCGCAGGAAGGCCCAGTCGGTGAAGAACTGCGCCGCCAGCGTGGCGACGGCGAGATACAGGCCCTTGATGCGCAGCGAAGGCAGGCCGAAGAGCACGCCGACGGCGGTGGCGGCGAGGCCACCGAGGAGGAGCGCGACGATCAGCGGCATGCCGTTAATGCGCACCGTGAAGTTGTAGGCCGCGTAGGCGCCCACCGCCATGAAGGCGCCGGTGCCGAGCGAGATCTGGCCGCAGTAGCCGACCAGAATGTTGAGGCCGAGCGCCGCCAGCGCGAGGATGAGGAAGGGAATCAGGAGGGCCTGAAAGACGTATTCGGAGGTGACGAGCGGAATGCCGAAGACGGCCAGGAGCAGAAGGACCGCGATGAAGGTGCGGTCCTGCCGGATCGGGAAGATCTGCTGATCGGCCCGATACGAGGTCTTGAACTGACCGTTTTCGCGGTAAAGCATGGTCGGCGTCAGACCCGGTCGATGATCTTCTCGCCGAACAGCCCCTGCGGCCGAACGAGGAGGAAGACGAGCGCCAGCACATAGGCGAACCAGATCTCGATGCCGCCGCCGAGCATCGGGCCGAGGTAGATCTCGGAGAGCTTCTCGCCGACGCCGATGAGCAGGCCGCCGACGATGGCGCCGGGAATCGACGTGAGACCGCCGAGGATGACCACCGGCAAGGCCTTCAGCGCGACCAGCGAGAGCGAGAACTGGACGCCGAGCTTGCTGCCCCAGATGACGCCGGCGACCAGCGCCACGACGCCGGCGAGCGACCAGACGATGACCCAGATCGTGTCGAGCGGAATGCCGATCGATTGCGCCGCCTGGTGATCGTCGGCCACGGCGCGAAGGGCTCGCCCCGTTGCGGTCTTCTGGAAAAAGAGGGCGAGCAGGGCGACCAGCACGGCGGCGATGAGCGCGGCCGCCAGGTCTTCCTGGTTGACGAGGATGCCGCCGTCGAAGGTCTTCTCGAAGAGGAACATCGGCTCCTTGGGCAGACCGACGTCGATCTTGTAGATGTCGTTGCCGAAGAGCGTCTGCCCGGCGCCTTCGAGGAAATAGGTGATGCCGAGCGTCGCCATGAGCAGCGTGATGCCCTCCTGGTTGACGAGCTTGCCGAGGACCAGCTTCTGCACGATCCAGGCGAAGGCCACCATCACGAGCGCCGCACCGGCAAAGGCCAGCGTGTTGTCGACAAGCTTGTTGTCGAGCCCCGTGAGTTTCGGAATCCATTCAGCGAATCGCGCCATCGCCAGGGCCGCGAACAGAACCATCGCGCCCTGCGCGAAATTGAAGACCCCCGAGGCCTTGTAGATCAGCACGAAGCCAAGCGCGATCAGCGAATAGAGCATGCCGACCATCAGGCCGCCGAACAGGGTTTCGAGGAAGGGGCCCATCAGTGCACGGTGCCCAGATAGGCGCTGATCACCTCGGGATTGTTGCGCACCTGTTCGGGCAGGCCGTCGCCGATCTTCTTGCCGTAGTCGAGGACGACGACGCGGTCGCTGATGTCCATGACCACGCCCATGTCGTGCTCGATGAGCACGATCGTCGTCCCGAACTCGTCGTTGACGTCGAGGATGAAGCGGCTCATGTCCTGCTTCTCCTCGACATTCATGCCGGCCATCGGCTCGTCGAGGAGCAGTACCTGCGGCTCCATCGCCAGTGCCCGGCCGAGGTCGACGCGTTTCTGCAAGCCGTACGGGAGGCGCCCGACCTGGATCTTGCGAAAGGGCTGGATCTCCAGGAAGTCGATGATGCGTTCGACGACGATGCGCTGCTCGGCCTCCTCGCGCTCCGCCGCGCCCCAGCGTATCGCCTGTTGCAGGAGATTCGTGCGCATCTTCAGGTTGCGGCCGGTCATGATGTTGTCGAGCACGCTCATGCCCTTGAAGAGCGCGAGGTTCTGGAACGTTCGCGCCACGCCCATTTCCGCAACCTGGCGCGAGTTCATGTGGCGAAAGGTCTTGCCGCGCAGGCTGATCGAGCCTTCCTGCGGCCGGTACAGGCCGTTGATGCAGTTGAGCATCGAGCTCTTGCCGGCGCCGTTCGGGCCGATGATGGCGCGGATCTCGTGCTCGCGAACGTCGAAGCTGATGTCGGTCAATGCGTTGACGCCGCCGAAATGCAGGCTGACGTTGCGAACGTCGAGGATGACGTCTCCAGCCGGCCGCGCCTGCATCACGCGGCCTGCTTTGCCACGGCGAACGTCGGCGCGTCGATGATCTTCAGCGTCGCCGCGACCTTGCCGGTGCGACCGTCCTCGAAGCGCACCTCGGTCTCGATGAACTGCTCGGCCTTGCCGTCGTAGAGCGCATCGACGAGCACCCGGTAGCGCTCGGCGATGAAGCCGCGCCGGACCTTTCGCGTCCGCGTCAGCTCGCCGTCGTCGGCGTCGAGCTCCTTGTGCAGGATGAGAAAGCGGCTGATCTGGCTGCCGGCGAGCTTCTCGTCGGCGGCGAGGTCGGCGTTGACCTTGCCCACGCACTCGCGGATCAGCTCGCGGACCTCGGCCTTCTGCGACAGCTCGGCGTAGCCGCCATAGGGAAGGCCTCGCTTCTCGGCCCAGTTGCCGACTGCTTCGAGATCGATGTTGACGAAGGCGCATACCCTCTCGCGCCGGTCGCCGAAGGCCACGGCTTCCTTGATGTAGGGGAAGAACTTCAGCTTGTTCTCGACGTACTTCGGCGCGAACAGCGCACCGTCGTTGGCGCCGCCGGAGAGGCGGCCGACGTCTTTGGCCCGGTCGATGATCTTCAGGTGGCCCGCGGCGTCGACGAAGCCGGCGTCGCCGGTGCGATACCAGCCGTCGGCCGTCAGCACCTCGGCGGTGGCTTCGGGATTCTTGTAGTACTCCTTGAGCAGGCCCGCCGAGCGAACGAGGATCTCGCCGCTCTCGATGACCTTGATCTCGACGCCTTCGATCGGGATGCCGACCGTATCGGCGCGCGCTTCATGGTCCGGTTGCAGGCAGACGAACACGGCCGTCTCGGTCGATCCGTAGAGCTGCTTGAGGTTGATGCCGATCGAGCGATAGAAGGAAAAGAGATCGGGCCCGATCGCCTCGCCCGCCGTGTAGGCGACGCGCACGCGGGAAAAGCCGAGCGTGTTGCGCAACGGCGCGTAGACGAGCAGGTTGCCGAGGGCATAGCGGAACCGATCGAGCGCGCCGACCGGCTTGCCGTCCATGCGCGCCGGGCCGACGCGCCGGGCCAGCGCCATGGCGCGGTCGAACATCCAGCGCTTGAGGCGGCCGGCGTCTTCCATGCGGATCATGACGCTCGTGAGCAGGCCTTCGAAGACGCGCGGCGGCGCGAAGTAGTAGGTCGGGCCGATTTCCTTCAGATCGATCATCACCGTCGCCGCCGATTCGGGGCAGTTGACGACATAGCCGCAGACGAGCCACTGTGCGTAGGAGAAGATGTTCTGGCCGATCCAGGCCGGCGGCAGATAGGCGAGCACTTCGTCTTCGGCGGTGAGCTTGTCGAAGCGGGCTCCCGCCGCGGCGCGATCGATCAGCGTCGCGTGCGTGTGCACCACGCCTTTGGCGTTGCCCGTCGTACCCGAGGTGAAGAACATCGCCGCGACGTCGGACGGATTCAAACGCGCGATTTCGGCGTCGAAGAAGCCCGGCTGCTGCGCGTCATGGGCGCGGCCCGCCTCGAGCAACGCGTCGAGCGGTGCCAGCCCGGCGGCTTCGTAGTGGCGCAAGCCGCGCGGATCGTCGAACCAGATGCGGGCCAGACCGGGACACGATTCCCGCACCTCGAGCATCTTGTCGACCTGTTCCTGGTCTTCGACGATGGCGAAGGCCACCTCGGCATTGGCGATCGGGAACACGAACTCGGCGGCGACCGCATCCTGGTATAGCGGCACCGGAATGGCGCCGAGCGACTGCGCCGCGAGCATGGCCGCGTAAAGGCGCGGCCGGTTCTCGCCGACCACCACCAGATGCTGCCCGCGCGTGAGTCCGGCCTCGGCCAGGCCGCAGGCCATGGCGCGCACCAGCGCGGCAAGATCGCGCCAGCCGAGCGTCTGCCAGATGCCGAACTCCTTCTCGCGCAGCGCCGCCGCGTTCGGCCGCTTCGCCGCGTGCTCGAGCAGGAGATGGGGGAACGTCGTTTGCACTCTGGGATCCGTCAAGGGCTGCGAACGCGCGCTGCGCACGTGCAACCAGATGCGACTCTAGGAAAATTTTGACGCCCCGTTGTCGTTCTGCCGACAATCTACGGGACAGTACCCTCGGGTGTATCCCTTGGGTGCGCGCGGCGTTCAGTCCAGGTGATCGGCCAGCACCCGCGCCACATGGAGCGCTTCGCGTGCCGCGCCGTCGGCGATCTGGTGCCTGCAGCTCGTCCCGTCGGCGACGATCAAGGCGTCCGGCGCCTGCCGCACCGCCGGCAGCAGGCTCAGCTCAGCCATCTGCATCGATACCTCGTAGTGCTCGGCCTCGTAGCCGAAGCTGCCGGCCATGCCGCAGCATGAGCTCTCGATGAGCGACGGTTGCGCGCCGGGAATCAGCTTCAGGGCCGCGAGCACTGCCGGCATGGCGCCGAACGCCTTCTGGTGGCAGTGACCGTGCACGAGGATCGGCCGATCGGCCGGCCTCAGGCGAAGGGTCATCCTGCCGGCGAGCGATTCGCGAACGATGAATTCCTCGAACAGGAAGGCCTGCTTCGCGACGACCTCGGCCGCGTCGCCCAGTCCCATGACGAGCATCTCGTCGCGCAGCGTCAGGAGGCACGAGGGCTCGAGACCGACGACGCCGATGCCGCGCTCGGCAAACGGAAGCAATGCGGCGAGCAACTCGCGTGCTTTTGCCTTCGCACGCTCCGGCATGCCTGCGGCAAGGTAGGTGCGGCCGCAACAGACCGCGCCGCCGCCGGCTTGTTCCGCGACGTGGACGGCGTAGCCCGCGGCCTGCAGGACGCGCACCGCAGCCACGGCGTTCTCGGTCTCGAACGTGCCGTTGAAGGTGTCGACGAAGAGAACGACGGCTTTCGCGGCCGCCAGCGCTGCGACACGGTCGACGAGGCCGAGTGACGGCGCCACGCGCCGGAAGGTGTCGCGCCGCCAGCGCGGCAGCGAGCGTCGCGCCGACAGGCCGAGCCAGCGCTCGCTCAGGCGTGCCAGTGCCGGCGAGCGATTGCGCAGATTGGCGAGCCAGGGCGCGCGGCTCGCCGTGCCGGCGATGTCTGGCAACGCGGCGATCAGCCGGTCCTTGATCGTGTGGCCGTGGCGCGCCTTGCGCTGCGCGATGGCCTCGAGCTTCATCTTCGCCATGTCGACGCCGGTCGGGCAATCGCGCCTGCAGCCCTTGCAGCCGACGCAAAGTGCGAGCGCTGCCTCGACCGCGTCGCTCGCCAGCGGCGAGCCGGCGTCGAGGCCCTCGAGCTGACCGGAAAGGGCCAGGCGCAGCGTGTTGGCGCGGCCGCGCGTCAGGTGCTGCTCGTCGCGCGTGACGCGGTAGCTCGGACACATCGTGCCGGCGTCGAACTTGCGGCAGTGGCCGTTGTTGTTGCACATCTCGACGGCCTTGGCCAGGCCGCCCGAAGGGTCGCCACCGCTGCCGGGCGCGGTGGTTCTTTGCGTGACCGGATCGTTTTGGACGTTCCAGGCCGACCAGTCGAAGACCGGTCGCAGGGCGATCGTCCGGTAGCCAGGCGGGTAGCGAAAGAGGCTCGCATCGTCCATCTTCGGCGGATCGACGATGCGCTTCGGGCACAGCAAGCCGATCGGATCGAGATGGTTCTTGATCGCGCGCAACGCCGCGTCGATTCTTGGCCCGAACTGCCAGGCGATCCATTCGCCGCGACACAGGCCGTCGCCGTGCTCGCCGCTGTACGCGCCCTTGAACCTGCGCACCAGCTCGCTCGCTTCTTCGGCGATCGCGCGCATCTTCGCGGCGCCATCGCGGCGCATGTCGAGGATCGGCCGCACGTGCAGCGTGCCGACCGAGGCATGCGCGTACCAGGTACCGCGCGTGCCGTGCCGGCCGAACACTTCCGTCAGCGCATCGGTGTATTCGGCGAGGTGCTCGAGTGGCACGGCGCAGTCCTCGATGAAGCTGACCGGCTTGCCGTCGCCCTTCAGGCTCATCATGATGTTGAGGCCGGCCTTGCGAACTTCCCAGAGTGCTTTCTGCATTGCCTCGTCGGGCAGCTCGACGACGGCGCCGGGAAGGCCGAGATCGCCGACCAGCGCGACGAGATCTTTCAAGCTGCGCCGCAGCGCAGCCGGGTCGTCAGCGCTGAATTCGACGAGCAGAATCGCCGCGGGCGCACCGATCAGCGCTGCTTCGATCGTCGCGCGGAAGGCCGGGTTCGCCCGCGCCAGATCGATCATCGTGCGATCGACCAGCTCGACAGCGGTCGGCCCGAGCTTGACCAGGTGCTGCGCCGCGTCCATGGCGGCGTGGAAGCTCGGGAAGTTCACGACGCCGAGCATCTTGCCGCCCGGCAGCGGCGAGAGTTTCAGCTTCAGGCTCTTCGTGATGGCGAGCGTGCCTTCGCTGCCGACGAGCAGATGCGCGAGGTTGACGCTGCCATCCGCGGTGTACGGACGTTCGCTCTGCGGCTCGAAGATGTCGAGGTTGTAGCCGCCGACCCGCCGCATCACCTGGGGCCAGCGGCCTTCGATCTCGGCCCGGTTCTCGGCGGCAAGGCCGCGCACGAAGCCGGCGATGGCGCGCTCCTTCGCGCCGAGCCCGGCAACCGGGCCGAACGACACCGGACTGCCGTCGCTCAGCCAGGCATCGATGCCGAGCACGTTGTGCACCATGTTGCCGTAGGCGATGCTGCGCGAGCCGCACGAGTTGTTGCCTGCCATGCCGCCGAGCGTGGCCTGGGCGCTCGTCGACACGTCGACGGGAAACCAGAGGCCGTGCGGCTTCAGTTGCGCGTTCAGTGCGTCGAGGACGAGGCCGGGCTCGACGTCGGCCGTCATTTTTTCCTTGTCGAAAGCGAGAAGCTTGCGCAGGTGCTTGCTCGTGTCGATGACGAGCGCGGCGCCGGTCGTCTGCCCGCACTGCGAGGTGCCGGCGCCGCGCGGCAGCAGCGGCGCGCCGAGCGCGCGCGCGATGTCGATCGCGGCGGCAACATCGTCGTTGTCGCGCGGCACGAAGACGCCGACCGGCATGACCTGGTAGATCGATGCATCGGTCGCGTACCGGCCGCGCGAAGCGGTGTCGAACAGCACTTCGCCACGTGTCTGGGCGGCTAGCTGCTGCGCCAGTCGGGCCGCCTCGGGGCCACCGAAGCGGCCGATGCCCTTCGCGGCGCGCGCCGCGGCGTCGCGCCTCACGAGTGCGGGACGCGGCGCATTCATGCGCGCCGCCCCGTCGCGGGCCCGTCCGCGAGCCGGCTCAGCTGATCGAGCACCGCGTCGCGCTTGTGTTCGAGGTGCGCGATGAGGAGCTTGCGCAATCGCGCGCCGTCGCGGGCGACGAGCAACTCGATCATGCGCTCGTGCTCCTGCACGGCGCGCGTCCACTTGGCTTCGTCGAAATTGGAGCGGAAGCGCAAGGCCTGCAGGCGCGCATTCACGGTCCGGTACGTCTGCGTCAGCACCGGATTGCGTGCCGCCGCATTGATGTGGTTGTGGATCGCCGCGTTGAGCCGGTAGTACGTCGGCAGATCACGCCGCGCGTGCGTGGCCAGCATCTCGAAATGCAGGGCCCGGATCTCGTTGAGCGCTTCGTCGGTGATGCGCGCGGCAGCGAGCTCGCCGGACTGCCCCTCGAGGCCGGCGATCACTTCGAAGGTGTCGGCGATGTCCGTCGGCGAGAGCTGCGCAGCGACCGCACCGCGGTTCGGCAGCAGCTCGACGAGGCCTTCGGCGGCGAGCATCCGGATCGCCTCGCGCAGCGGCGTGCGCGAAACGCACAGCTGCTCGGCGAGCGCCCGCTCGTTGAGCTTGCGGCCAGGCTCGATCACGCCTTCGACGATCAGCTGGCGCAGGCGCGCGCCCGCCTGCTGGTGCAGGACCGGAGCCGGAAGCGGAACGACGCGAGCCATGGATCGGCCTTTTTTGCATGCAAAAGCAGACGTGGCGAGAGGATAGATCATAGAGGAAGGAGCGCTTGACAAGTCGCTTTTGCATGCAAAAATGGTTTCTTACGGGAGATCTCATGATCGCGCTCGACCAGCATCCGAGTGGCCGCCATTTCCTGCAGATCCCGGGGCCGAGCCCGGTGCCGGATCGGGTGTTGCGCGCTCTCAGCCTGCCCACCATCGACCATCGCGGGCCGGAGTTCGCGGTCCTTGGCAAGAAAGTCCTGGCCGGCATGCAACGCGTTTTCCAGACGCGGCATCCGGTCGTCATCTACCCTTCGTCGGGCACCGGCGCCTGGGAGGCGGCGCTCGTCAATGTGACGAGCGCCGGCGACGCGGTCCTCATGTTCGAGACCGGCCAGTTCGCTACTCTCTGGCACAAGATGGCGCTGCGCCTCGGCCTGAGGCCCGAGTTCCTGAGCTCGAAGGGAACCGACGAGACGACGGGGCTGCCCTGGAGCTGGCGCCGTGGCGTCCAGGCCGAGCTCATCGAAAAGCGCCTGCGCGAAGACGGCGGCCATGCGATCAAGGCTGTCTGTGTCGTGCACAACGAGACCTCGACGGGCGCGACGTCGGATATTCCCGCCGTTCGTCGCGCGATCGACGCCGCACGGCACCCGGCGCTGCTCATGGTCGACACGATCTCGGGCCTCGCCTGCACCGACTACCGCCATGACGAGTGGGGCGTCGACGTCGCGATCAGCGGCTCGCAGAAGGGCCTGATGCTGCCGCCCGGCATCGGCTTCAACGCTCTTTCGCCGAAGGCTGTTGCAGCAAGCAAGACGGCGACGCTCCCGAAGGCGTTCTGGGCCTGGGACGAGATCGTCGAGATGAACAAGGGCGGCTACTGGCCCTACACGCCGAACACCAATCTTCTCTACGCGCTGAGCGAGTCTCTCGACATGCTCCTGGGCGAGGGGCTGGAGGCGGTGTTCGCGCGGCACCGGCGCTGGGGCGAGGGCGTGCGCTCGGCGGTGCGCGCCTGGGGCCTGCCGATCCAGTGCGCCGACGCGAACGTCTATTCGCCGGTGCTGACCGGCGTCGTCACGCCGGCGGGCGTCGATGCCGACCAGATCAGAACGCTCATCCACGAGCGCTTCGACCTGTCGCTCGGCACCGGCCTCGGCAAGGTCAAGGGCCGGATGTTTCGCATCGGCCACCTCGGCGACAGCAACGACCTGACGTTGCTGGCGGCGCTGGCCGGGGTCGAGATGGGACTGAAGCTTTCCGGCATCGCGCTGGCCGGCAGCGGCGTGCAGGCGGCGATGGATTTCTTCGCCGCGCATCCGGCTCGAGCACCTGGGCCGCTCAAGCCTTGATGTAGACCGTGCCGGTGAAGCTCGAGATGGCGGCGTCGGCGCCGCCGGGCGCGGGCCGGAGCACATCGATGCGATAGACCGCGACCTTGCGCGTGCGGTGCACCTCGCTTGCTCGCGCGACGAGGAAATCGCCGGCCGCGACGCCCGCCTGGAAGGTGATGTGCGCGTCGATGCCGACGGCGACCGGCCCGTGCGAGTTCGAGGCCAGGCCGAAGGCGGAATCGGCGAGCGCGAAGATTGCGCCGCCGTGGCAGCCACCGTTGAAGTTCATGTGTCGCGCATCGACCGTCATGGCCACTTCGGCGCGGCCCGGGCCGCCGGCGAGCACCGAGATGCCGAGCGTCGCGCAGAGCCCGTCGCGTTCGGCGAGCGAGGCGAGTCGCGCACGCCAGGCCGCAGCGTCCATCGCCGCCGGCGCGGCACCTTGGGCCGGCGACGATGCTGCCGCTGCCTGACGCAAACGCTGCCCCGGGCCGATGGCCTGCTCATGCGCTTCGATGGCCGACAGCAGGTCCTCGATGCCGCCCGGCTGCAGCGCCTTGACGACGACGACGCGCGGCTTCCACGCCTGCTCCGACGTTGCGCGGCGCAGACCGAGCATCTCGCGCATCTCGCGTGCCGTCTGCTCGGCCAGCGGCAGGTCGCCCTTGCTCACCGCGAGCACGTCGGCGATCTCGAGCGTGCCAGCCTTGATCGCCTGCACGGCGTCGCCGAGGCCGGGCGGACAGACGACGACGCGCGTGTCGGCCAGCGCCGCGATACGCGTTTCCGACTGACCGGTGCCCACCGTCTCGACGATGACGCGATCGAAGCCGGCGGCATCGAAGCAATCGACCGCGGCGCGCGTGGCACGCGAAAGGCCGCCGAGCTCGCCGCGCGCCGAGAGCGAGCGGATGAAGACGTTCGGATGGCTGCCGTGCTCGCCCATTCGCACCCGATCACCCAGCACCGCGCCGCCGGTGATCGGGCTCGAAGGATCGACCGCGACGACGGCGACTTGCAGGCCGCGCCCGAGCCAGGCTCCGAGCAGCGCGTTGACGAGGCTCGATTTGCCACTGCCCGGAACGCCCGTGACGCCGACGATCCGCGCCCGGCCGGCCTTCGCCGCGAACGCCGCGGCAGCGTCGCGCGCTCCGGGTCCGTCGTCGTCGAAGAGCGTCAGCAGCCGGGCGATGGCGCGGCGGTCGCCGGCCAGCGCCATCGTGGACAGTGCCGCGGCGGATGCGGCAGACGCGTCGTTCGCCACGCCTCAGTCGGCGCCGGGCCGCCCCCAAGGCGACTGAACGCCCCCTTGGGGGGCAGCGAACGCGGTGAGCGCAGGGGCTGTCATCTCAGACGAAGGCGAGCGGCTGGCCGAAGCCGAGGTCGCGGCGAAGGCGCGTGCAGATTTCCTCGTTCGTCAGGCCGGCCCGCGCCGCGTCGACGACAGCGCCGAAGACGTTGCGCTGCTCGTCTTCGGCGGCGTGCGTCAGGCCGTCCAGCGCCGCGTTCACGGAACTCGGCGAGCGCTCGGCCTTCCAGGCCGCGAACGCGTCGAGGTGTCGCTGCATGGCGGCAGCGTCGGGACGCGCGACGGCGGGGCGCGTGGCAGCGTCGTCGTCGGCGCGATAGGCGTTGACGCCGACGATCACCTGCTCGCCGTTTTCGACGCGCTGCTGGAAGCGCATCGCCGAGGCGCCGATCATGCGCTGGACGAGGCCGGACTCGACCGCCTTGTACATGCCGCCGGCATCGTCGATCGTCTTCATGATCGAGACGATCCTTTCCTCCATCTCGTCGGTCAGCGACTCGACGTAGAACGAGCCGCCGAGCGGATCGATCACGTCGGTGAGATGCGCCTCCTCGCGCAGGATGTTCTGCGTCGCCACGGCGATGCGGGCGCCGGCTTCGCTCGGCGTCGAAAAGACCTCGTCGTAGGAATCGGTGTGCAGCGACTGCAGGCCGCCGAAGATGCCGGCCATCGCCTGTGCCGTGACGCGGGCGATGTTGTTGAGCGGTTGCTGGCGCGTCAGGTCGACGCCGGAGGTCTGGCCGTGGAACTTGAAGCGCCACGAGCGCGGGTCCTTCGCGCCGAGGCGCTCGCGCGCCAGCCGCGCCCAGATCCGCCGGCCGGCACGGAACTTCGCCACCTCCTCGAAGAAGCCCATCGAGATGTCGAAGAAGAAGGTGAAGCGCGGCAGGAAGTGATCGGGGTCCATGCCGCGGGCGATGCAGTCTTCGGCGTTCTGCACGGCAGTCGCGAGCGTGAAGGCCATCGCCTCGGCCGGCGTCGCACCGGCCTGCTGCATGTGCTGGCCGACGACCGACATCGGGTTCCAGCGCGGCACGTGCTCGTTGCACCAGGTGATGTGATCCATCAGCACGCGGCGCGCGCCCGGCAGCGAGAGCCGGTAGAACATATGGTTGGCGACGAAGTGCGAGATGTAGTCGCTCTGGTTCGAGGTGCCAGTGATCTTGTTCCAGTCGATGCCACGCCGTTCGGCGGTGACGAGCATGAAGGCGAGCAGCGTGAACGGCGACGGGTCGTTCATGGCGCAGGAGATCTCGCCGACGTCGACGCCTTCGAGACAGCGCGCCATGTGCTCCGCGTTGTTGACGACGACGCCGCAGGTGCCGAGCAGCTCGGGCTCGACCGAGCTCATGTCGTAGCCGCGATAGACCGAGTTGCACGGGATGAGCGAGACCGCCGTCGCGCCGCGCGCCATGATCTCGAGCAGCCGCGTGTTGTAGTCGTCGGGAGTGCCGAGGCCGATGAGCTGGCGCTGCGTCCAGGTGCGGCCGCGGTGCATGGTCGCGTAGATGCCGCGCGTGTAGTCGGGCTGGCCAGGGTAGCCGAGCGGATCACTTTGCCCGTAGTTCGCCCAGTCGTCGCTGCCGTAGAGCGGCTGGATCGCAATGCCGCTGACGTTCGTGACCTTGCGATCGGCGCCGATCGTCTCGCCGTATTCGCGCTGCCACCGCGCCTTCGCGTCCGATGCCGCATGGGCCGCGGTGAGCGGCGATTCGAGGCGCTTGTTCATGGCTGCGTCTCCTGCGCCAGCGGCGAATTCTGGCCGGCGCGGCGCGCTTCGCCCGCGTAGGCGCGAATGCGCGTCGTGATCTCGTCCATCGTGCTGCCCGGATGGAACACCTCGCGCACGCCGCTCTCGACGAGCAGCGTTTCCTCGTTGTCGGGAACGATGCCACCGACGACGACGACGATGTGGCCGAGCCCGGCCTCGCGCAATGCGCGCATCAGCTTGGGCACGATGAGGTGGTCGGTCGCCAGCGACGAGATGCCGACGACGTCGACATCTTCCTCGAGCGCCAGCTTGACGACGGCCGCGATGCTTTGCCAGGGCGGCGTGTAGATCACCTCCATGCCGGCGTCGCGGCAGGCGGCGGCGACGATGCGACTGCCGCGATCGTGGCCGTCGAGGCCGATCTTGGTGACGAGGACACGGGGGCGGAAATCCAGGGTCGTCATGCGTGTTCCTTCGTCTTGTCGGCGACGCTCGCCTTCATCAGGCCGACGAAGCGGCGCGCGATGCGGTCGGGCGTCGAGGCGCCGCCGTCGCGGTACCAGGTCTGGCTCCAGT
>ODAK010001734.1_pt1 | contig 23416 bp, 22 predicted proteins | sample 1539591 | NCBI WGS metagenome assembly ODAK01 (sample SAMEA3539303, study PRJEB22396) | soil metagenome | biome: tundra; feature: field; material: soil | place: USA | collected 2010-05 | depth 0.15 m | reverse complement strand
CCAAATTCAGCGGAGAGTACATAAGCACATGCCATGGTCTGATTTAGCGGTTCTCGTCACTGGGGGTACGGGCTCTTTCGGCAAGAAGTTTACGGAAACAATGCTGAAAGAATACCACCCGAAGAAACTCATCATCTTCAGCCGCGATGAGCTGAAACAGCATGAAATGCGCGTAGCGGGATTTGATCACGACACGTTGCGCTACTTCATCGGCGACGTCCGCGACCGCGACCGCCTCAAGCGTGCCATGAAAGGCGTAGACATCGTGGTGCACGCTGCAGCTCTCAAGCAGGTGCCGGCTTGCGAGTACAACCCGATCGAGGCCGTGGCAACAAATATAGGCGGGGCCAAGAACGTCATTGACGCCGCGCTCGATGCCGGCGCGAAGAGGGTTTTCGGGCTGAGCACGGATAAGGCGGTCAACCCCGTTAACCTCTACGGTGCCACAAAACTGGTGGCAGAGAAGTTGCTGGTCCAAGCGAATTCTTATCGCGGTGAGGGACCCACCAGCTTCAGTTGTGTACGTTATGGGAATGTCGTAGGTAGCCGGGGTAGCGTCATACCCCTATTCCGGACTCAGCGCGGTAACGGATGTGTGACCGTGACGGACGTGCGCATGACTCGCTTCTGGATCACCTTGGACCAAGGCGTTCGTTTCGTTATCCAGTGTATCGAACAGATGCACGGTGGCGAAGTCTTCGTCCCTAAGATCCCGAGCATGAGTATCATGCACCTCGCCGCCGCTATTGCGCCCGGCTGCCGGATTGAGGAGATTGGCATCCGGCCCGGCGAGAAGGTGCACGAAGTGCTGCTCTCCGAAGATGAAGCGCGGCACTCTGTCGAACTCGACACGATGTTCGTCATCCGTCCGGCGCATCCCTGGTGGGCGAACGAGAACTATGCTGCCGGCCGCGCCTTACCCGACGGCTTCCGGTATACGAGTGATGGCAATCCTGTCTGGTTATCTCTTGACGAACTGCGGGTATTGGCCGAGGAAGAACCACTGCATGCTGAACCTACAGTCGAAGTCTGAGCGGGCTACTACGAAACCTCTGCCGTACAGTCGGCAGTGGGTCGACGAGGCTGACATCCAGGCCGTGGCCGACGTACTACGCTCCGAATTCCTGACCTGCGGGCCGAAGGTCGAGGAGTTCGAGGGCCGGTTTGCTGCGCTGGTTGGCGCCAGGCACGCCGTCGCCATGAACAGCGCTACCTCCGCGCTGCACGTCGCAATGCTTGTGGCCGGCATCAAGCGAGGCGACCGTGTGATCACCACACCGAACACCTTTCTCGCGTCGGCCAACTGTGCCGCGTTCGTTGGTGCGACGCCTGACTTCGCGGATATTGATCCCGTTTCCTACAACCTCGATGCCGTGGCATTGGAACGCTCTTGGCTGCCCGACACCAGAGCGATTGTCGCTGTCGACTATGCCGGACAACCCTGCGATATGCCGCGCATTGCACGCTTCGCGCGGGAACGTGGCGCAATGGTGATAGAAGACGCCTGTCACAGTGTCGGTGGGGGGGGCACGCATGAGGGACGTGTGTGGAAAGTTGGCGGGCATCCATGGGCAGACATCACGGTGTTCAGTTTCCATCCAGTCAAAGCCATGACCAGCGGTGAGGGCGGGATGCTAGTGACGAACAATGACGTTTGGGCTGCGCACGCCCGAAGTTTGCGATCGCACGGTGTGGTCAAGGACCCGGCGCGTTTTGTCGGGCTCTGCTCGGTTATGAGCCATGGGGCCTCCCTCAAAGGATCTCACCTTTCCGAAACCGGCCCCTGGTATTACGAGATGCAGGATCTGGGCTACAACTACCGCATCACGGACATTCAGTGCGCGCTCGGCCTGTCACAGCTAGACCGGCTCAGTGGCTTCGTTGCGCGTCGTCGCGAGATCGTTGCTCGCTACAATGCCGCCTTGGCCGATCTACCGTGGCTGACCACTCCAGGTTTGCGCAATCCGGCCGACCGTGACTACATTTCGTGGCATCTATACACGGTGCAAATAGCCTTCGAGAAGATCGGCAAGACGCGGACTCAGGTGATGACGGAGTTGCGGAATAGGGGTGTCGGCACACAGGTGCTTTACATTCCAGTCCACCTGCAGCCCTGGTATCGACAGCGCTATGGTTACGGGCCCGGCAAATGTCCGGTGGCTGAAGAGTGCTACCGGCATACCTTGAGCCTACCGCTCTATCCGGCTATGACGGAGGCGGACGTGGATAGAGTGATTGGAATTGTGCGCGACCTTTCTGGAGAACGGAAATGAACATCGCCATCATTCCCGCTCGCGGCGGCAGCAAGCGAATTCCGCGGAAGAACGTCAAGGCATTCTGCGGGAAACCGATGATCGCTTGGTCGATCGATGCTGCGTTTGCGACGAAAATCTTCGACGCAGTCCTCGTGTCGACGGACGACGAAGAAATCGCTGCTTTAGCTGACGCAAACGGAGCAGAGGCGCCGTTTAGACGACCGGCTGAACTTGCGAATGACCATACACCAACACTACCCGTCATCGCTCATGCCATCCGTTGGTTCGAGGAGCATCGAGGACCGGTCACGTTCGCGTGCTGTATCTATGCTACTGCGCCATTCTTGCAAGCACGATTCTTGTCCGAGGGATTCAAGCTGCTTGAATCTCACCCTGACGCCGAATTCACGTTCGGCGTGACGTCGTATGCGTTCACTATCTTCCGTTCGTTGAAACGCAACCCTGACGGCACTGTGTCAATGTTGTGGCCGGAAAACGAATTGACGCGCTCGCAAGATTTGCCGGAAGTGTGGCACGATGCGGGGCAGTTCTATTGGGGCCGCAAAGAGGCGTTTCTGAATCGCCTTGGCGTGTTCTCCGCGCGTTCCTATCCTGTGATCCTGCCGCGCCACTTGGTGCAAGACATCGACACGTCGGAAGATTGGAAAGTCGCTGAAAGACTCTTCCGTGCCTGGTGTTTGAGCCATGTCTGATCTCCTCCTCATCCGTGCCGATGGGAACGCTGTCATTGGCTCCGGCCACGTGATGCGGTGCTTGGCGCTGGCGGAGGGCTGGCAACGCGTCGGCGGGCGGGCCGTATTCGCCCTCGCTGAATGCACGCCCGCGCTGGAGCGGCGGCTTCTCAGTGATGGCATCGAAGCTATGCGGTTGGACGTGATTCGGGGCAGCGCGAGAGACGCAACGCAGACAGCAGAACTGGCCAAAGAACGCCACGTGGCATGGATTGTGGCCGACGGCTACCGTTTCGATACTGCTTGGCAGAGGGAGATCAAAGACTCTGGGTTGCGCTTGTTGCTCTGGGATGATTACGGCCACGCCCAACACTACTGTGCGGATCTGATTTTGAATCAGAGTCTCAATGCCAGCGCCAAGATGTACTCACGCCGCGACCCGTCCACGCGGTTGCTACTGGGTATGCGTTACGTGCAGCTCCGCCGGGAGTTCCTCGACTGGCGCAACACGCGGCGCGATACCCCGGCACGCGCGCGCAAGGTGCTGGTGACTTTTGGCGGCAGTGACCCCGACAATGTTACCGGCAAAGTCATCCAAGCGATCGGAGATTTGCAGGACGTGGAAGCAACGGTTGTCGTCGGCGGCAGCAACCCGAACGTCAAGTTCCTCAAGTCTTCCATCTCCGATCTCTCATATCCCATCCGCCTAGTAGTGGACGCTCTTAACATGCCCGAACTGATGGCCTGGGCGGACCTGTGCGTATCAGCGGCGGGTAGCACCTGCTGGGAACTCGCATTCCTCGGAGTGCCCAGCATCTTGACCGTTATCGCGAAGAACCAGAAAAGTATCGCGGAGAGTTTGGAAGAAGCGGGTATTGCTAGGAACCTTGGGCTGGCGGCAGCCGTTTCCCCCGGTGCGATCGCCAAGGAAATCGATATCCTGGCGCGATCCCCGCAGAAGCGGTCTGCGATGTCAGAGCGCAGCAGGTCACTAGTGGACGGTGCAGGGGCCTCTCGAGTTGTTAACGTTCTACGGCGGGTCATCAAAAAGGAACCTGGATCAGTGCGATCATGAGTATCCCGTCGAGTACAGAAATTACCACACCGGATGCACTCTCGTCGCCATTGAGAACCCGCGGAGGATGCAGCCGAGCGCGCAAGAGAGTCGGGCCTTCGCGTTTATTCCACCATCTAGGAATGCGCTGCTTCGGAGCGGCCCCGTTTGATGCTGTGGTGTCCCTGCCACCGCAAGAGGGTAGCGTTCGAGGCGTCGATTCCAGTGGACGTGCGGCGTTCGCTCTACCGGGCTTTTGCTCAGGAGGGAGTGGGCCGGGAGTGCCTCCTGTTTGCGCGCAAAGGACTGAATGATCAACGTACTCATCACCAGCGCCTCCAGGAAAGTCAGCTTGGTGCAGGCTTTCGTGGAGGCGGCCCGGCTGGAAGGCGGAGGCAAGGTGATTGCCGCGGACGCGGATTGGCGGTCGGCAGCGCTGCACTTCGCCGGCCGGAGCTATCTCGTGCCGAAGAGTCTGGATGCCCGTTTCTTCGACGCGATCCATCGCATCTGCGAGCGCGAATCGGTGCGCCTAGTGATTCCCACCCGCGATGAGGAATTGCCTGCCTTCAGTCAGGTGAGAGGCGAGTTCCTGGCACGCGGAATCGTGGTGATGGTGGCTGACCCGGAGGTCGTCGCCGTGTGCCAGGACAAGCTTCGATTCGTGAGCTTTTGCTGTGACCGCGGATTCCACGTGCCCCGGACGTTCGGGCTCACGGACCTCGACACTGCTCCGTTCCCACTGTTTGTGAAGGAACGCTTCGGTAAGGGGAGCGCCAACGCCCGCCGGATCGCCTCACGCGAAGGGCTGGAATTGACGCTGCCTTTGATGGGTCACCCGGTCATCCAGGAGTGCGTTGAGGCACAGGAGTACACGGTGGATCTGATGGCTGACTTCTGCAGCCGGGTGTTGACAGCGGTGGCGCGCGAGAGGCTGCGCGTTTTGGGTGGGGAGTCGTTTGTCGGACGCACCTCGCGGCAGATGACCGTAATCGACGAGTGCGTTCGTCTGGCCGACGCGCTGAAGCTCGTCGGACATAACACGATTCAATGCTTTTTCGACGGCCGGACCGTAAAATTCATCGAGGTGAATCCACGGTTTGGCGGCGGTGCCAACCTTGGGTTTGCCGCTGGCATCTGCACCCCGCGATACCTGCTGCAACTCGTCCAGAAGAAGCCGGTCGAGCCGCGTATCGGCGAATTCGAGGATGGCCTCGTGATGTTACGCTACACGCAAGATGTCTTTCTACATAGCGGCGAAGTCGGCACGATCGGCCCGTGTGATTAAGGCTGCGCTTTTCGATCTCGATGACACACTGTATCCGGAACGGTCGTATGTGGAAAGCGGATTTCGGGTGGTGTCGGATTTCTTAGCGAAACGGTTCGGACTGGATCGCGGCGCACTCGCGGCTGCCATGGAGGAGGCCCTTCGAGCCGAGGGGCGGGGGAAGATATTTGATCGGGTGCTCCAGCAGAACAATCTCGACGGGCAGATCAGCGTCGCAAAACTCGTTTCGCTTTATCGCGGGCACGTCCCCGTCATTTCACTCTTCCCTGACGTGATAGAAAGTCTCGCGCAGATCAGGCGTGCGGGCCTGAAACTCGGCCTAGTCACCGACGGCGCATTATGCGTGCAGCAGAATAAGGTGGCGTCACTTGGCCTTGACGCATATGTGGACGCCGTGATCTATTGCGACTCGTTTGGGCGTGAATGCTGGAAGCCGCACCCCGCCGGTTTTCGCCGCGCCGCCGAACTGCTGGAAGTCGAGCCCGAATCCTGCGCTTTCATAGGTAACGATCCCGCGAAGGACTTCCCGGCGCCGCTTTCACTCGGCATGCTGACCATTCACCTCCGCCGGGCCAACAGTTACGTCAACGGGTGCTTTAGCGCCCATTTGCATGTGAGTGGGATGGACGCTGTCGTTGGTGTTTTGGGTGTGCTATGAGCAGCTTTTCGATTAACGGCCGCTCGATCGGCCCAGGACATCCCACATACATCATCGCCGAGTTGTCGGCGAATCACAGACAGGACTTCCAGCAGGCAGTTCGACTGGTTGAAGCCGCGAAAGAGGCCGGAGCGGACGCGGTGAAGCTCCAGACTTACACCCCTGACACAATTACGATCCGATGCGATTCGCCTGAATTCGTCCATGGGAACGAAAGCTTATGGGCAGGCCGCTCGCTCTACAACCTGTATGCCGAGGCGTACATGCCTTGGGAATGGCAGCCGAAGCTGAAAAGAGTCGCCGACGACCTTGGGATGGAGTTATTTTCTACCGCCTTCGATCTAACGGCCGTGGAATTTCTAGAACAGATCGACATTCCCATTCACAAAATCGCGTCGTTTGAACTCGTGGACCTCGCGCTGATCCGCAAGGTGGCACAGACGAGCAAGCCGGTAATCATGTCTACGGGGATGGCGTCGCTGGCGGAGATAGATGAGGCCGTGCGGGCGTTTCGCGAAGCGAGTGGCATCCAGTTGGCGTTGCTCAAGTGTACCAGCGCTTATCCAGCACCGCCAGAGGAGATGAACCTACGGACCATTCCACATTTGGTCCAAGCTTTTAGGGTGCCGGTGGGCCTTTCCGATCATACGCTCGGCATTGCGGTTCCCGTGGCGGCGGTGGCGCTCGGCGCGTGCATCATCGAGAAGCATTTCACCCTATCGCGTTCCGAACTCGGGCCGGACAGCGCGTTTTCGCTCGAGCCCCACGAATTCGAGGCGATGGTTGGAGCGGTACGGACGGCCGAGAAAGCTCTGGGCGGGGTGAACTACGATTTGACAGAAAAGGAAAAGGCCAGCCGGGTGTTCCGCCGGTCGCTTTTCGTGGTGCAGGACATGAAGGCCGGCGATTTGTTCACAGACCAAAACGTGCGCTCGATACGTCCTGGCCACGGCTTGCCGCCGAAGTGTTTTTCTGACGTAGCCGGCCGCAAGGCTGTCCGTGACATTCAGCGGGGCACGCCGCTGACGTGGAAGTTGATCACATGAAGGTCGTATGTGCAATCGAAGCTCAGATGACCTGCACCCGGCCCGGCAGGATGCTCCTACTGGCTGCGGGAAAGTCCATGCTCGAACATCTTCCGCCGCCGACGGCCACAACCCTTGATCGAACAAATCGCTCTGGCTACGACAATGAATCGGACTGATGAGGTGAATCTGCCAAAACATTCAGGGCGGGCGATGCGCAACCACGCATTCGATTGCAAGGGTTGCAGGGGCATGCAAGCATGACGTTCGCGGCGGCGGTCATTGGCCTTGGGAATATCGGGCTGGGCTTCGATGACAATTGCTCTGACGCTTCGCGCATCCTGACGCATGCGTCCGCCTTTCACTACCATTCGGGATTTGAACTCGTTGCGGGTGTTGATCCCGATCCTGCGGCGCGCCAGCGCTTCACGGCAAAATTCGGTAAGCCGTCCTTCGCCGCGGTCTCGGAGTTGTGGACTGCGGTCTCGCCGGACGTGGTGGCGGTTTGCGTGCCGACACCGCTCCACTATGCAGTCTTTCGCGAAATTATCGCCCACAAGCCTAAGGCGGTTATTTGTGAGAAACCGCTGGCCGTCACACTGAGCGAAGGAGAGGCGATGGTTGACGCCGCCAAGACTTCGGGGTCGCTGTTGGCGGTGAACTACATCCGACGTTTTGAGCCAGGCGTACTTGAGCTGAAGAGGCGCATCACAAGCGGTGAATTGGGGATTTTCTATAAGGGCGTGCAGTGGTACTCGAAGGGCATTCTGACGAACGGTTCGCACTTTATCGATCTCTTGTCGTTTTTGTTTGGACCGGCCACCCGAATCCAAGTACTGCAACGCGGACGTACCTATGCCGACTTCGATTGTGAGCCAGATGCGATGGTGCGTTTCGGCGACGTCGTGATGTACTTTCTCGCTGCACGTGAGGAATGCTTTTCCATGCGCGATTTACAGTTAATCTCAGACAAGGGCGAGGTACGTTACGCGACCAGTGGAGAAGTCATCGAGTGGCGGTGCAAGCGGCCACACCCGCTCGTCCCCGGCTACACGATCCTGGCCGAACTCCCGGAGCGGATCGAGACCGATCTACGGCGTTATCAGTGGCACGTCGCGCAAGCCCTGTACGAAGCGTTGATGACAGGCGCACCGGTCTGCTCGACCGGCGCAACTGCACTGGACACTATGGCGACAGTCCAGCAGTTGATGACTGATCCCGCGTCCGAGGTAGCCCATGTCTGATCTGCTCGCTTGTCTGGGCGGTTCCCCCGTGATTTCCGTTCCGTTCCCGCGCTACGCCCCGATCGGCGGAGAAGAAGTGCAGGCGGTCAAGGCTGTTGTTGAGAGCGGAGTGCTATCGCAATTCATCGGTGCATGGTGCGAGGAGTTTTACGGTGGTAAGAAGGTACGCGAGTTAGAGCGCGAATGGGCGGAGCACTTTGTTACAGACTATGCCGTCGCTGTAAACTCGGCCACTTCGGGGCTCATCGCAGCTGTCGGTGCACTCGGAATCGAGCCCGGCGACGAAGTCATAGTCAGTCCATGGACAATGTGTGCCAGCGCCACAGCCATCTTGATATGGAACGCCATCCCCGTTTTCGCAGACATAGAGCCACACACATTCAACCTTGACCCAGAGTCGGTCGAACGCTGTGTCACATCGCGCACGCGGGCGATCCTCGTGACCGATATCTTCGGGCACGCCGCGGATTTAGACGGCATCATGCAAGTGGCCCGCAAGCACGATCTGCACGTCATCGAGGATGCCGCGCAAGCACCGGGCGCGACGTATCACAGCCGATTCGTCGGCACCATTGCTGACATAGGCGTTTACAGCTTGAATTATCACAAGCACATCCACACGGGAGAAGGAGGAATTTGTGTAACGCGTTCGCCGCAGTTTGCCGAGCGCATGCAGTTGATTCGTAACCACGCCGAAGCCGTGGTCGCTGACAAGGGATGTGAGAGTCTCGATAACATGATCGGCTTCAATTTCCGCCTGGGCGAAATCGAGGCCGCAATTGGGGTTGAGCAACTGAAGAAACTCAGCCGGCTGGTCGACCAAAAGCGCCGGGCAGGCATGCGCTTTTCATCCTTGGTTGCGGAACTTCGTGGCCTGAGGACGGCGGTAGTGCAGCCCGATTGCACACACGTCTTCTATGTCTATCCGCTGGTCATTGATTCGACAGAGATGGGCGTTTCTCGCGGTCAGTTGATTACGGCTCTGCGGGCTGAAGGTGTTCCCGGGGTAATGTCTGGTTATGTCAACCTTCACCGTCTCCCAATGTATCAGAGCAAGACTGCTTACGGCAAGCAGGGCTTTCCGTGGCTTGGAGGCACTTACAAGGGAAGTGTTTCCTACGAAAAGGGAATCTGCCCGGTCGCCGAGCGGCTGCAAGATGAAACCTTCGTGGGGCTGCAGTTCTGTCTACACAATTATGACGACCATGAGGTCGACCTGATCGCCGCAGCGTTCCACAAGGTCTGGGACCAACTTCCGGCGCTGCGACAATGAGATCCGGGGACGACCAAGGAAGCGCTTTGATGGAGCGAATACTGGTGGTTGCCCGCGATGCGGGCGGAGCGGAAGTTGTTTCAGCGTGGGTGAAGAAGCACAGAGATGCCGACTACCGGTTCCTCCTTGAGGGGCCTGCTGTGCTAGTCTTCCGTCGCAAACTGGGTATGATTGCCATTCTCTCCGCTGCCGAGATGCACCTAAGTATTGGCGCCGTTAATTTCGTGCTCACCGGGACTGGGTACGGCTCTGACCTTGAGAAGATCGCGATTTCTTCAGCACGTCTGCAAAGTGTTCCGGTTGCCTCCTATCTCGACCATTGGACGAACTACCGAAGGCGTTTCGAGTTGCGCGGCCGACTCGTATTGCCCAATGAGATCTGGGTCGGCGATTCGCACGCCGTCACCATCGCACAAGAGGAGTTTCCGGACACCGCAGTCAAGTTCGTGGAGAACGAATACTACCGGGAAATGAAGGAGCAGATCGACGCAGTAGCGCGGCCGCTGGATGACTCCGGCAACGTCCACGTGCTGTACGTAACCGAGCCAACCTCGGTCGCCGCGGAGAGGAAGCACGGCGATCCCCGTTACTGGGGATACACTGAATTCGAGGCTTTGGATGGATATCTCTCATATCTAGGAAACACCATGAACAAAGTCGCTGTGATACTTCGTTCCCATCCCGGCGAACCCTCGGGCAAGTACACCGCACTAATTCAAAAACACCAGAACGCGCTTTTGATTGCGGAGAGTTCCGGTCGGACATTGGCAGAAGAGTGTGCCTGGGCAGATTGGGTTGTGGGTTGTGACAGCATGGCGATGGTCATCGCCCTCCACGCCGGCAAACAGGTTTTTTCGTGCATTCCGAGAGGCGGGCCGCGGTTATCGCTCCCGTATCCGGAGATCATTCAGCTGTTTAACGAAGGCGGGTGTTGCAGCCCGCATACGTCGGCGAGCCCATGAACTCAATGGAGACAGTTAAGCGATACACCATTGACGACCTGCCTGCATTTTCGTCGTGGCCCGCTCGGCTCCTCGGGCTTGAAGCCTGGAGCCCACGGCAGAAAACGGCCGCTGAGGTCATCCGCGAATATGACCACGAGAAGTGGGGTGCACTGCTGATGAGGATGGATAGCGCCCCGGCCGAGGTCACTGTCGATGACGTAGAGCGCTGGTCCTTGGAAGGAGTGGCGCAATCGCTCTGCAGCGTCGGTGATCGTGTCGAATTGCTGAGCCCAGCGGCGGGGCGACAGCGGCACATATTGATGGTCGAATCGGTATTGCGACGCTATTTACCCGCTTCGGCACTGGTCGAATTGGGTGCAGGTTACGGTAGCATCATCCTGCGAGTCTCCCGCGAACGAGAGTTTGCCGACTTACCGCTTTTTGCGGGCGAATACACCGCGAGCGGTATCGAACTGATCCGCCGTTTGTCTCAAGCCGAGGGCATCCCGATGACCGTCGGACGCTGTGATCTCGGTTCCAACCGAATCGTCAATTTTGCGGTGCCGGAAGGTGCGCTGGTGTTCACGTCGATGGCGGTTCATTACATTCCCCTGCTGTCCACAGATTACGTTCAAGGAATCGCCGCACTGCGTCCGAGCGTAGTCGTGAACATCGAGCCGTGCTACGAACACTGTGATTCAGTGACCCTGACCGGAGTCTTGCGTCGTCGCTACATTGAGGTCAACGACTACAACCGCAATCTCGTGTCACTTTTGCGCGCGCAGCAGGCCGAGGGCGCGCTGCGTATTTTGGAGGAATTGCCGGCTGTCCTCGGGGTCAATCCGCTCTTGCCTGTCTCAGTGATTGTGTGGTCACCCCGGCAGTAGTCAATTCCTTTTCGCACTTATGTCAACCGCAGATCGTAACTGCAGTTTTCTCGTCACCACCGCGCTTGAGGACTTCTGGGATGCCAGCATGCCCATGCTCTACCTTGGTGAGTGGTGCTGCCGCTTCAGTCGCCGCAACTATTGGGAGAAGCTGCCTGGACAAGTCATGAAGAGCCCGTGGACCTCCCTCGAAGTGCGGCTCGAGGCGATGCGGGTTTGCGACGCCGTCTGCGAGCGGCTGATCATAATCCTTGGCGAAGCGCTGAACGCGATGCATTCGCGCCAGCATTCCAATCGCTATTGGCGCATTTTGCTTGAGCCGTGGCTTTCGTATTACGTGGCGGCTATGTACGACTACCTCATCAGAATGGGGCGGGCGATCGAGGCCAATCCAGAGCTGATTTCGCTAGGGCTAAGCGAGGAGTCATTTGTCGTGCCTGTCGGCACGGCAGAATTCGCCCGCTTGATGAAAGAGGACCCCTACAATTTACAGCTTTTCACGCGCGTGATGCGCTTTATTGGCATCTCCCTCACAATGAAGAACTATCCCGTCAGAGATTGTGTTCCCAAACAGACGATCACTGTTCCGAGCTGGCGAGTTCGCGCGAAGCAGATTGCTGATGTCCTCCTGCGTTCGCTTGGTTCGCGGCAGACCGTGCTTTTAAGATCCTCTTATTTCCCTCGGCACGTGGAACTGCACCTGTTCGCGCGCACGGGGAGATCCGTCCGCCGCTTGAGCATCGATCCACCGCGACTGAAGCCGCTGCCTGTTGATCCGGTGCGGCGGCTTAGCCTGCGCTCTGGCCTGCCTGGCTACACCCGTTTTGAACAACTGCTTCGGGAGACGCTTCCGCTCGATATTCCGCAATCGTTCGTAGAGGGCTATGGGGCTCTGGGCGAGCAAACTCGTAATCTCTATCGCGAACGCCCCAGAGCGATTTTTACTGCAAATGCCCATTATTACGATGACGTGTTCAAGCGATTCGCGGCTGCTGCCGCCGATCGGGGTACCCTGCTCCTGGGAATTGTCCACGGCACGCGCATGGGGGCGCCCGCCTGGATGCGCGCCGAAGAACATGAGACCAGGATCTTTGACCGGTACTATTCCTGGGGATGGGAGAAGCCCAACTGCCATGCGCGGGTCGTGCCGATGCCGGCTGGAAAGCTCATCGGCCGTGCCCCTATAGGGGCCGACAACAGGCGTGAGGGAATCCTGTGGGCCACAACCACGGCGCCCCGTTACTTGCGCGAGTTTCCCTTCGTGCCGGAGCAGTTTTCGGTTTATCTCGAATGGCAGCAGCGGTTTTTCGCCGCTCTCGATCCGACTCTGAAACCGCATGCGCGCCTGCGCCCGCACCACGAAGATCAGGGGTGGGACATCGTTGCGCGCTTGAAACACACGTTCCCTAGCCTGAGGGTCGAGACTTGGAAGATTCCGTTCATGCAGAGTTTGCGCAAATGCCGCTTGTACGTCTGCGATCACTGTAGCACCACCTTCGGCGAAGCCCTCTCAGCGGACAAGCCAACCGTGCTGTTCTGGAACTATGATGGCAATGAACTCCGAGCTGAGGCGCAACCGTACTTCGACGCACTCCGCAGTGCTGGGATCCTGTACTACGATCCCGTCGAAGCAGCCGCGTGTGTCAACCGCGTCTACGGCGATGTCGAAGCCTGGTGGAACGATCCAGGGAGGCAGCGTGCCCGGCGGCTGTTCTGCCATCGATTCGCTCGCACGTCGGACGATGCCATCGGCATCTGGAGTAATGAATTCCGCCAAGTGCTGGAGAGTGTCGCGCATCCCGCGGGTGGGTCTACCCTTCTCGCTTCCCATGAAGCGAGATCTGCCGATTAAGAATATGGTCGCGGCGATATTAAACACTCGTTCCGTGCGCACACGGTTCATCGTTTCGGTCTTTTCGAACGGCAGTCGCGCGGCCATGAGTTTTACCAGCGGGATGTTAGTGGCGCGGGCGCTGTCGCCTTCCGCGTACGGAGACCTGACGTTTTTGTTGGGCAGCTTTGTCGCGCTCCAGTTGCTGCTCGACATGGGGACGTCGAGCGCCTTTTACACGCTAATATCACAGCAGGCACGTGCATTTCAGTTCTACGTGATCTATTTCGCGTGGCAGGGGCTGCAGTTCCTTGCCGCTGCTACGTTTGTCGGATTGCTCTGCCCACCTGCGTTGTTGAACGCGATCTGGTTGGGACATTCGCGAGGCTTGGTGATATTGGCATTTATAGCGGTTTTTGCTCAGCAGCAGTTGTGGCAGGCAATTTCGCAAATTGGCGAGGGTTCGCGGCAAAGCGTTCGAGTCCAGGCAATGAACCTATCGATTGCCCTCGTTCACCTGATTCTAGTAGGACTTTGCACTTGGCTTCGGATTATTTCTGTCTCGCTAGTCTTCTGTCTTATCACTATGGAGTATACAGCCGCAATCATCTCATCTTACTGGTTCTTGCGCCATGGTGTCGAAACGGAAGCGATTCCTGCCCTAAGCTTCAGCGCAACCCTGCGAGCCTACTGGATATACTGCAAGCCGCTGACGCTCTTGGCCGTTGTCACTTTCGTCTATTTCTTTGCTGATAGATGGCTGCTTCAGCGATTCGGTGGCGGCGCGCAGCAGGGCTTCTATCAGATTTCCGCACAATTTGCAGGGGTTGCGCTACTGGCAACCACCTCGATCTTAAAGATCTTCTGGAAAGAAATTGCCGAAGCGCAAGCACGTCAGGACCGTGAACGGGTTCAGCGATTGCACCGCAAGGTCTTCCGCGGCTTGATTATGGTCAGTGCGGCCGTGGCCGGCCTATTCATGCCATGGAGCGGGAACATTGTCGTGCTGTTGCTTGGAAAGTCGTATACGCTGGCGGGTCCCGTGCTCACCATCATGTTTCTGTATCCGATTCTACAGGCAATGGGCCAGATCAACGGGACCGCTCTTCTCGCCAGCGGCGAAACACGTGCCTATACCACGGTGAGTTCGGTTTTTATGCTGCTAAGTGTCCCCATCACGTATTTTGTGGAAGCGCCTGCGAGTGCGCAGCCAGTCCGCGGTCTCGGCGCAGGCGCCATCGGAATGGCCATCAAGATGGTAGGTCTGGCGTTATTTTCGATAAACGTGCAAGCGTGGGTGTTGGCTAGGAGGAATCGGTGGAAGTTTGACTGGAGTTTTCAGTTCGTGGCAATCGGTGCCGTATTGTTGCTTGGCTACACCGCCCGAAGCATCGTAACCCTCTTCTGGCACATTCGTTCCGAGGGGCTTTTGCCTCTACTCCCCCCTTTCCTCTGCTGCACTGTCGTGTATGGTACGGGACTGGCTGTTTTGATCTGGCATTTCCCGACATTGGTCGGAATGGAAGAATCGGAACTGCGGCACATCGCCGAGGTCCTGTGCTGCTGGGGGGCCAAGCAGCGGCTTTTCCGCGCGTAGGAATGGATGTGACTGACTACGGATCCGGTTCCGGTGCGCTCGGTGGTCTCCCTCACCGCGGGCCCGCTGGATGTTTATGCGTTGACGATTCCCGATGACTAGATAGCTGAACCTTTTCAACGAACCGTGAACCGCCGTGGATATCGATCCGTCGTGAACGATTCCAGACGCGAGGCGATTGTACTGCCAATCCGGCGGGAATTCCGAAAACCAAACATGATTAAGAAAGCCATCTCGAAGGCCCTTCTGAGCGTCGGGTACACTCTGGTCAAGCACGTCGAGTACCCCTGCGACCTGTCCCCGGCCGACATAGAAATCTACAAGGCCGTCAAGGCGTTTACCATGACTTCAGTTGAAAGGGTGGCCGCGCTTATCAACGCGATCACATATATCGTCTCTGCCGACGTACCTGGTCCTTTTGTCGAGTGCGGAGTCTGGCGAGGCGGCAGCATGATGGCAGCAGCCCGAACGCTGATTAGGCTGGGGGCGCTTGACCGGGATCTTTATCTTTTCGATACTTACGACGGAATGCCCGAACCAGAGGCGTTCGAGATCAATTTCCTCGGTGAATCGGCGCCGGCTCTGCTGAGTCGTGCCAAGGGCCTGCCGCGCGACTGCCAACTCGACTCTCACGTCTTGGCACTCTGTCCGCTGGAATCCGTCAAGGCCAATATGGCCAGCGTCGGCTACCCCGCGGAAAGGACACATCTCATCAAAGGAAAAGTGGAAGACACAATCCCAAGTGAGGCCCCGGAGTCCGTCGCCCTTCTAAGGCTGGACACTGACTGGTACTCCTCGACGGAGCACGAGCTTTTTCATCTGTTCCCCCGGGTCAGTAAAGGCGGAGTCATCATCATTGATGACTACGGGCATTGGTCCGGAGCAAGAAAAGCCACCGACGAATATCTCTCGAACAATCATGTCCACGCACTGCTGCACCGAATCGACTATGGAGCAATCAGCCTGCTCAAGACATAGCTGACTGCGATCCGTGCCGCAGCCGACCGCCGCCCTCCTGGCGTCTGGTGGCGCGAGAAAGGCGGACGCACGGGCGTCGCATGAGTCGGTGCCGGGTCCGGAGGAAATTTAGGCAGTTCCGAGCAGATCACAACAGCGAAATATGTCGAAGCTAGTAAGGTTTTCGCGGGAGAATCCCGCTCCGCCGACCAGCGAAGTCTGCCTCGTGACGGGTGGTCTCGGATTTCTTGGACGGCACATCGCCCGCTGGTTGGCGCGAAGGGTTACAGCGTTCGAGTTCTCGACCGCCATGACTCCTCGAGCCTGGTCGCCAACTTAGAAGTACTTACCGCAGCCGCTGACAGCGGCGTAGAGCGGGTCATATTTCCATCATCCGGGGGAACGGTTTATGGCTTTCCAACCATCGTACCCGTTCCCGAGGACCACGCAACCGATCCGATCAGCTCCTATGGCATTGTCAAATTAGCGACTGAAAAATACCTGGCGTTGTTCGAACGGCAGCACGGAATGCGCTGTATCGCCCTTCGATACGGCAACCCGTACGGCAAAGGTCAGTATGGTTCAGCTCGATTCGGCGTCATAGCCGCGTTCCTCCGCGCCGCCGCTATGAACAGACCGCTACAGGTTTGGGGAGATGGGAGTATCGTCCGCGATTTCGTTTATATCGACGATGCGGTCGACGCAACGCTTGGAGCCTTTCAATACAATGGCCCGCTCAGGACCTTCAATATTGGTTCTGGAGTTGGGACCTCCGTTAACGATATTGTCCGGGCTGTCAAAGAGGTCACTAACCTGCATTAACCTGCATGTTCAGGTGATCCACCACGAAGGCCGGCGGAGCGATGTGCCGCAAATCATTCTGGACATAACTCGGGCAAGGCAGGAGTTGTGCTGGTCTCCTCGTATTTCGTTGAATGACGGACTCGGGCGAGCGTGAAAGTGGTGGTTGCAGGAAATCTCAAACGAAGCGGTCGAGCATGCATTGCAACCCGAAGAGATCCGCCTATGATCCAACCAACTATGAAGTACCGCCTTCATTTCCATTCTGATTGTGGGCACTTCGCTGGATGCGAGTACATGCTCCTTGCGTTTTTCGCGGATGAGGAGCTTCGACGTCAGTACGACATCAGCTTCAGTTACCGTCACTCCCCCCAGTACGATACCGGGCTGCGCTCCCGAGCGCCCATGCTCCCCGCGGAGGTGTGGCCTTTGCGTCTGCTCGATTTCGACACTCAAATCAGACCGATTTCTTGGCGTCCGGCGCGTATCCTCGCCCGAGCTATTGGCTATGGACTGCTGATCAGATACTGGTACATCATCTGGAATACGATCGTACTCTACCGATCATGGCGCAAGCGAGGGATCGACCTCTTGCACATCAACAACGGCGGCTATCCTGCTGCCGCGTCTTGTACTTCGGCAGTATTCGCAGCCCGGTTGCTGGGGATAGGCCGCATTCTTTACTTTGTCAACAATACCCCGGCCCCGTACAAATCTTTCTTCCGCTGGCCCGATTATCTGTTTGACCGCCTCGTGGCTAGGTGGGTGACACTGTTTATCACGGGTTCAACTTACAACGCCGTCGCGCTTCGCCGCGTACTCTGCCTGCCCCTAGGCAAGGTCGCCAACATACCCAACGGGGTGGCCATGGCCAATGCCAGCAAGAACCCGAATTCCGTACGTGATGGCCTAGGCGCTGATGGCCGGTGCGTCGTGGTTGTGGCTGCGGTACTCGAAGAGCGTAAGGGACATGTGTATCTATTGCGCGCTCTCGATCTGATGCGCCGGCGTGGCATGCAGCCGCTGCCCCTGGTTATCGTTGTCGGCGGGGGGGCTCAGGAAAAATTCCTTCAGCGCTTTGTCGACAGGGCAAGCCTGCAGGATTCTGTCCGCTTCGTCGGGCCAAAGGAACGAGCGGACTGTCTAGATTTCATCGAAGCCAGCGATGTACTGGTGCTTCCGTCGGTAGGCAATGAGGACTGGCCAAACGCAGTGCTCGAGGCGATGAGCATGGGAAAGCCGGTCATTGGAACCCGTGTTGCGGGTATCCCCGACCAGATAGAGCATGGCATTACTGGGCTTCTTGTCGCGCCGCGCGATGCTGTTGGGCTGGCAGACGCTCTGCAGCAGCTCGCGGAGAATTCTGTTCTGCGGCGCTCCCTTGGACAAGCTGGTGCCGAAAAGTGTCGCCGGGAGTTCGCGCTTACCGTCGTTATGAACCGATATCGGGACCTGTACAGCGATTTGTTCGGGCCAGAAGAGAAGCAATCACAGGGAGTTATGCGTGTGCGACAGGAATAAGCGAAGATGTCGAAGGATAACCAGAATCTTGCGATTTCTTGCGATATTGCTCACCTTCGATAACAATAAGCGGGGCATAAGGGACCCGATTCGGTGCTATGTTCTTCGTTGCTGTTGTTCAATAGCCTAGCGGTACCAGGCTCAAGTTGAGGCCACGGGCTTTATGAAAACAGTCATTCTATGTGGAGGCTACGGGATGCGTATTCGCGATGTGGCGGATAACATTCCGAAGCCCATGATCCCAGTGGGGGGGCCGATCCTCTGGCACATTATGAAATATTATGCTTGGTGGCGCCACAACGAATTCGTTTTGTGCCTGGGGCACAAGGGCCACGCGATTAAGGAGTTTTTCTTCAGCCCGGAGATCATACGGCAACAACCGGCACCGGGCGAAATCGAGGTCCAGGGAGACGTTGTTTCCGAGATAGATGCCACCCTGCGGATGCGTGAGGTCGCCTTCGGAAGAAGTCGCCAATGAGTTCTGTCCGACCGTTAATAAGTGTTATTATCCCGACCTACAATCACGGGGCCTTTATCGGCGCGGCTATCGAATCCGTATTGCGGCAAACGTACGATCATCTCGAAGTGATCGTTATTGACAACCACTCCGACGACAACACCTCACAGGTACTGGCCGGAATTAGCGACCCGCGACTAAGGGCGTTCAGGTTCGACAAGAGAGTGATCGCAGCTAGCCGGAATTTTGGAGTGAAACAGTCCGGTGGAGAGGTACTTGCCTTTCTGGATGCTGATGACCAATGGATGCCGGACAAACTTGAACGGCAACTGCCCCATTTAGCCGATGCTCACGTGCGCTGCGTCGGTACAAATTTCGTCGCTACCGGTGAGCGCCAATATCACAAGCGGCATATTCGCTTTGATCGTGCACAGCAGTACCGGGACTATACGCACGAGGAGATCGCCCTTGGAAACCCCGTGATGCTTTCGTCCGCACTGATTCGGGCAGGCGATTTCAGAGAGGTAGGCGGCTTTGACGAACGCCGCACGTTTATGTACATAGAGGACTGGGAGCTTTGGTTGCGTATGGCCCACACTGGCGTGGTGCGAATCCTTAGTGCCCCGCTGCTCGCTTACAGGATTTTCCGCAAGAAGAACCGCGACCGGCGTGAGATATCCCTGGCAACTCTGACAGTTCTCGCTCAGGAGCGTAAACTTGGATATCTCTCGAGGACCGTGCTTGAGGCAGCATCCGGCAACACATACTTGGCAATTGGCAGAGCATGCCTGGAACAGAAGGACAGCAGAGCCCGCTCCTACTACTACAGAGGCCTGCGCCAGTCAGTCGGACTGCGAAACAAACTTCGCGCGGTCGGCGGCCTGTTCTTGTGCTGCACTCCTCACCACGTTCGCGAATTACTTCTCGAACTGTATTACCGCATGCCGCTCAGCCGGTAAAGAGGGCCGAACGATGTTCCCACCGACAAGACGAAACCAAATCCCGCGACGCTGCTGCCGGTCAACGCGACCACGCCCTGCTGATCGTGCTCTCTAATTCGCTATGCCGAAAGTGACAGCTTTGCGATCTCAGACATCTCGATACAGAATAGTGCAGAATACTCCACTAATCGGACGAGCCAACGCTTGCATGAAACACCCGGAGCCTCGAAATCGCAATGTGGGAAACCACGCACTGTGCTGCACGGCCATCGCAGTGTACCTCGTCGCAGGTATGACCTATATTCGGGTGAGCGAACCGATGGCTCAAGTTGACTTTGCAATCAAACTGACGATTCCCATTGGCTTGGTCCTCCTATCTCGCTTGCACAGACTCCAATCTGCCGCCCAAGTTGTGCTTGCGCTATATGCTGTGTTACTTGCGTACACCGTACTTGTATCATCCTTCTCCGAAGCACCTACCTTAGTGCTGCGCAACACAGGAAAGTTCCTGTACGGCATCTTTTTCTTGGTGGCACTGCTGCTCACCGTACGTTCCAAGAATCGATTGCTACATATCTTAGCGATTCTACCGTACCTGGGCGGCCTATTCGCGATGCAAACGATTATCGTTTTTGTGGGAGTGCAGACCGGTTATCCTCCTCCAAGTCAAATCATCCTCCTTGAGAGTTACAAACAGATGCCCGTATTGAGCTATGGTTGGCTGGGATTCGGCTCTGGAACGATGGCTTTGGGAAGCTGGTACCAGGTCTATCGTGCGCAGTCATTCTTTTTGGAGCCAACTCGTCTCGCCTGCTTTCTGGAGGCATCGATGATTCTCGGCTTTGGCATATACAAGGCGACCGGCCGTAAACGGATGTTACTGTGCACTATTTTGTCTGCGATTTCCTTCGTTCTGACGTTCTCAATGACTGCTTACGTTATGGTGTTCTTCACGGCCGTGTGTTATTTCCTAGTGAGGTATCGGCGCTGGATGGGCCCTCTGGCGGGTTTTGTCAGGGTAATGGTATTGGTCGGGGCAGTGATAGTAGCCGCTTTGTACTTCAGGGCCTCTTTTGCTTTTTATGAATCTGAAGTGTCGCCACTCGGTATGGCGTTTGGCCACTCCGAGGTGGAATTGTCCGTGAGGCAACAATTCCTCCGACAGACGATGCGGATGGTCCTTGACCATCCGTTTGGCATCGGTGTGATCGGAACAGAAGACTCAGACATCCTGAAAAGCTACCCCGGGGCAGGACAAGATGTTATGGCCCCACTATTATGGATGAAGATTGCCGGTATTGTCGGGATTGTCCTGCAACTAGTTATCGTAGTGATGATTCTAAGGATGGCTCTACGGCGGCTAGGCGATGTGGGTTTAGACAGGTACGTTGGCTTGGCGTTTGTGGCGACAGTCTTGCACCAATGTTTGGCCGGCAACTGGTTTGACGCTCAGTATTTCGTGCTTTTAACCGCTGTCGTGGTGACGGACAGCCATAGGTCTGCTATTGGTGCTGTTAACGCACTGCCCGACAACCGACCGCTTGGTATGCCCGACCGGCGGGAACGGAAGCGTGAAGTCGTTCTTTTGTAAGTCAAGCAGCATTGTCTCAGCAAGGCGTGTCAAGGTGCGTGTGAATGGGAAGACCGTCGGCGAATCCGTCTGACCCAGACTTTCGACTGCTCCTTTGGAAGTGGATCGGGTGTTCTTTTTTTGGCTCTGAGCGAGAATCTGAAAAACTTGTGGATTTACGGGATTCCAGAGTAGCGGGTGTGGCGATACGCTTGGCGGGATGACCGACAGCGAGTGGACGAAGATTCTGGGGTGGCCAGGTTATCGGGTCTATCGAAGCGAGATCAACCAAGCAGCCAAGACTCTGCGTTTGTGGGTGCGGCGGAAGCGCGGGAACCGCAAGCTGGTGTGCTCCGGTTGCGGGCAGCGGGTGCGTGAAATGGTGACGGCGTACGAGCGGGAGGTATGCGATCTGCCCTGCTTTGAGTACCGCACGACGGTGGTGATCGAGCTGTACCGGGTGCGCTGTCCGGATTGCGGGATCAAGCGTGAGAAGGTGGAGCAACTGCCCAGCAAGGCCCCGTTCAGCAAGCGCTTCGAAGAGGCCATCGGGGAGACCTGCGAGAGTGCCCCTGTGCGACGGGTGGCGCGCCGCTTGGGGCTGGCGGCCAGCACCGTGCGCGGCATCGATCTGCGTTATTTGACGCGCTGGGCAGCCGGACGCAGGAAGCCGGCCTTGCGGCAGATGGGCATCGATGAGATCCATCTGGGGAAGCAGCAGAAGTTCCTCACGGTGGTGAGTAATCTGGCGACGGGAGAACCGTTGTGGTTTGGTCGGGAACGGAAGAAAGAGACGCTCGACGGGTTCTTTCGAGAGCAGTTAGGATTGCTCGCACATTGGATAACGCCTTATTGGAGTCACGGGGCTCGATCTACAGCAATTCGATGAACTGCGACATCAATATCGTTGGCACAATACCGCCGCCAATAGGAGGGGTGTCTTGTCATGTGTTCCGCTTGTGTGAAGTGGCAGGTATCTCTGGCTTCTCAGTATGTTTGTTTGACTTACGACCTAATCCTGAAAAGCACTTTCCAGAGAACGTTCATAGGTGTCCGGGGTCTTCGTCCCTGGCCGTTGTTGGGCGGTACATATTGTGGCAGGTATTTAGGCAGAGTGGTCTGGTTCATGCGCATGTCAGCCGAGTTCGGCCCTTTATTTGGCTAAACGCGATATTATTGATTACTGGGCGCAGGGCCGTTGATCTGGTGACGTTTCACTCTGGTGCCCTCGAAGACGACTACCTCCGATTGACTCTTATAGAGCGAGTTCTCTTTGCCGCCTTACTGCGGCGAGCAAGAGGTGTGGTGTGCGTTTCGGAGCGACTTTCTCGATTCGTCCGAGCCTTGATCAGAGAAACGCCAGATAAAGTGGAGACCATCCCGGCGTACCTGCCACAGTCGAATGCCCCAAAACTGCAGACTAAAGCAACTCTATCAATTGAGGGGTTTCTTGGTGCGAATAGCAAGGCGGTCCTGATAGCTTCTGGGTACGGCACGCCATTGTACGGATGGGAGTTTGTGCTCAGAGCAGTGTCAGGGCTATCCAAAGACTGTAAATGGATTCTATGTTTCTACAACCAATATGCGCGACCATACTACACGCGCATTCGAAAGATGGCGGAAGAGCATCCGAATGTTCTGGTCTTGGAGGACCTGTCGCTCGAAGAGTTCAGTTGGGTACTCGAAAGGGCGAGCGTATACTTCCGGCCGACGGCGACGGATGGGGATTCTGTGGCACTTAGAGAAGCTCTGTCAAAAGGCCTAAAATGCGTTGCCAGCGACGCCGTACCTAGGCCAGCGAGCGTTGGGCTGTTTCGTTTGGAGGACAACGAGCAAATGCTTTCGAAGCTTCGACAAGCCGTTGAAGGTGTCCCTTCCGGGCCGGCAGTAGAACTAGGGGGGCTTACCGTGATTGATCTGTACCGCCGGATTCTGACGCTGGAGGGCGCAATAGAGGCCTGATTTGCCAAAAGTATTGTGTGGGTTTGCAGCATTGTGTGGCCTATGCCTTCGCTTTCCACCTGTGGACGACGCATACGCCGTCTCCTAGGAGCCATGGAACAACGAAAGCCACACTGAGGCGTGGTAGGTGTTTACGGCATGAGTATGATGATTGAATCTGTGAAATGAGACAGGTTATTCAAGATGTTCGGTCCGGTGCGACGACGGTCATGGAGATTCCGGCTCCGTTGGCTGTGCCGGGGCATGTACTAGTGGCTACGGTGACCTCGGCGATTTCGGCCGGGACGGAACGTTATGTGGTCGATCTTGCCCGGAAGAGTCTCATTGGCAGGGCGCGTCAGCGGCCCGAAGACGCAATGCACGCGGATTTCTGCGTGCCCGCGCGGGCGCGCCTGACACTGCTCAGCAATTCGGGAGGTTCACCGAGTGCTCAGACCCGGTGGAATCGGTCGCGTGATG
>ODAK010001731.1_pt1 | contig 23434 bp, 21 predicted proteins | sample 1539591 | NCBI WGS metagenome assembly ODAK01 (sample SAMEA3539303, study PRJEB22396) | soil metagenome | biome: tundra; feature: field; material: soil | place: USA | collected 2010-05 | depth 0.15 m | reverse complement strand
GGTTCTGGGACTCCTCGGCGATCGTCCCGCTGATCGTCGCCGAGGCGAGCACCGACAGCGTGCAGGCCATTGCCGGGGAGGACCCGGCGATGTGCGTATGGTGGGGCACCGAGATCGAGTGCGTATCCGCCGTCGCCAGACTCGAGCGCGAGGACGCGTTGGCGGACAAGGCGATGATCGCTGCGCTCGAGCGCCTGGACTTGCTCGTTGAGGCTTGGAACGAGGTGCAACCGGTCGCAGCGGTGCGCGGTACGGCTCGCCGTCTGCTTCGGGTGCACCAGCTTCGCGCTGCCGACGCGCTACAGCTTGCAGCCGCAGTCGTCGCCGCCGAGGGCGTCCCCGCATCCCTCGATCTCGTCACGCTCGATGAACGGCTGGCGGCGGCTGCGCGCCGCGAGGGTTTCGTCGTGCACGGCAACGTCGAACGCCCGAGCTAGCCGTGCCAAGATCGCCTGGGGGCGTTACAGACCCTCAGAACGTGGAGCGACAGGCCCGGGGGTGGTAGCAATCGGGTAGCGGGCGCTGCCGAAAGCCACTCGATTTGCTCGTGGTTTCGCACTCGGCACACCCGCCGTCTCCAGTCTTGGCCCGTTTGGCGCGTTCACGCGGACCTCTGAACGGCCTGCACCTGGGCGGTTGGGTCCCTGCTGTCACGCCTGCGCGGTGGCCCATGCGAGCTGAGCAGCCCGCGAACGGCCGCTCACCTGAAGCGTCCGATAGCAGCGCTCAAGATGCTTCTGCGCGGTGCGAACACCGATGCCGAGGGCGGCTGCGGCGTCCTGGTCGGAGTGCCCCATGGCCACTAGTCGGAGCACCTCTGACTGCCGCCTTGTGAGGCCGAGCGCGCACAGGTCCGCGACCAGTATCTGCCTGCCGGCTCCGTTCGCCAAAAGCGTGTGGGCGAGGGCGTTGCGGTAGACCTGGATGAGGTAGGGGCGGACGAAGTTGAGCAGGTCTCGCTCGGCGGCGGTGAAGTTGCGCGCGCCACGACTGAGGGCGACCCCCAGCACTCGCTGAGAGGCGGAGGGCAGGGTGAAAGCGATCTGATACTCGACGCCGAGCGGTCGGTAGACCTCGCGGTAGAGGTTCAGCCGGTGCAGCTCACGTCGCGTGAGGATGTCGGAGAACCGCGTGGCCCGACCGTCGCGCGTGCGAAGGTAGTACTCGACCAGGGGGTTCTCCAGTCCGTACCGGGCGAAGGCGACGTGAAACTCGACAGGAACCGCGGGGTCGGTCCGCGAGACGGTGTGGGGAAGATCGGCCGGGAGCTCGTTCAACGCACACCACTCGGCCGGCACCGAGTCGCGCAGCGCTACGAGCAGCCCGCCACAGAACTCCTCGAGCTCGAGAAGCCCGATCACCTCGCCGATCAGGGTGAGCGCACGCCGCTCCAACGTGGGTGGGATCGATCGAACGCTACTGGGTCGGTACCCGCCGGGCGCAGGCCTACGTCGCCACTACGTAGTCGAGTCGGACGCGGCCGTACGCTAAACACCGCGCTGTCACAGGGAGTTTCGCAGTCCGACGACCGCTGTGGATGCCGCCGAGCGTGGGCTGCGCCGAAGTTCGCTTGCAGCCACAAGCACCGCCGGTAACCTGCGGCGCTGAGTGGATCCGCTCCACCGTCGGCTTGGCCGTGCGACGACATGCCGGGTTCGCGGGTGCTTCCGTCAGCCGGGTCGCCGATACAACGAAAGGACTCACCGTGACCAGGACTCGCTCGCTCCTCATCTGCATCTTGACCTTCGGCGCCTTGGCGGTCTCGGTCACGAGCGCGCAGGCGGCAGGATGCGACACGTGGTACGGCCCCAGCGGGAGTTCTTCGACTGCCACGACTGGCGCTTGGAGTGTGGCAACCAACTGGTCGACCGGGGCGATCCCACTGACCGCGGACGACGTCTGCATCACGGTCCCCGGTACCTACACGGTGACCCTCGCTCCCTTCATGATCTCCGAACCCGGCTATCCCACCTACGCTGGCGACAGCGTGAACTCGCTCACGCTCGGAGCAGCGAGCGGGACACAGACCCTCGACGTCGACGGGCAGGCCAGCATCTCCGGTAGCAACGAGACGGTGAACGGCACGAACCTGTTCGTCGCGAACAGCAGCACGATCAACGCGAACGGCACCCTGATCCTCGATTCGACCGCCGGCGGAACTCCGACGCCGGGCACGCAGAGCGGCGGCGGAGCGACGATCAGTGGCGGTCCCCTGCTCAACTACGGCCACATCGTGACCCAGCAGGAGGACCCGAGTACGAACCCGGGCGCCGGCGCGTTCTTCGGGCTCTACGGCCTGACGAACGAAACGGGTGCAAGCGTGAAGATCAACACCGGGACGCTGACCGAGAGTCAGGCGAATGCGTGGGTGGCGACGAACGACGGCACGATCACGGTCGCTTCGGGAGCCTCTTGGCTGTTGATCCCCAACACCTTCAGCACGGCGTCCTTCACCAACAACGGGTCGGTCGTCAACGACGGGTCGATCACGGACAACGGCGCGACGTGGGCGCAGAGCGGCGGCGCGGTGTCGGGTAACGCGGTGGTTCTCCAGAACGCAGCGACGCTCGCGGACTCGGCCGGAGCGGCAGCGTTCCTGCAGAACTACGGCAGCGCGACGATCACTGGGACGATCCCGGCGGGACAGACGGTCACCGTGCAGGGAGAGCCCTACAACTCGGGCGGGGAGACCTACTACAGCAGTGCGATGTCGCTTGGTGGAGCCGCGCTCGTCAACGACGGGACCCTCGTGCTCGACGCTGACGGCACCGGCAGCACCAGTGGCGGCGCGGTCTCTCTCACCGACGGATCGATCCAGAACAACGGCACGATCAACGCCGAGGTGCAGGATCCCTCGTGGGCCGTGCATCTCCAGGCGGGGTTGGCGAACAGCCACGCGGGGACGGTGAACGTGACCGGCGGCCAGCTCATCCAGGACAGTGGGACGGCGACCACCAACGACGGTGTCGTGACGCTCGGGCCCGGAGCGGTGTACCTGCTGGAAGAGGGCTCCTCGTTCGTCAACGCGAGCGACGGTACGCTCTCGCCCCAGCTGGCGAGCGCGTCGAGCATCGGTACGTTCCAGTTGAGCGGCCCGTGTTGCAACGGACCCGGCACGTTCACCGCCGGTGGCACCCTGATGGCGGATCTCACGGGCGGCTTCCTGCCGACCGCCAATCAGGAGTTCCAGCTCTTTGCGCTCACCGGCGGGAAATTCACCGGCACCTTCGCCACGGTTGGTAACGGCTTCACTGCCGACTACGCGAACGAAGTCGCGAGCCCAGCCTTTGTCGGCGCGATCTACCGGTCGACCCCGCCGCCACCCCCGGCCGTGCCGACCGTGCCGACCGTGCCGACCGTGCACGTCGGCTCGATCCTGGGCGGCCACGGCAAGCTCACGCTGGCGCTCTCATGTCCGGCAGGCGGGGCTGCGTGTGCGACCTTGAGCGTGACCGCCACGGTCACCGAGCACCTCAAGGGCGGGAAGATCACCGCGATCACCGCACGCAAGAAGAAAGCTCACACGCAGACGAAGCATGTCGTGATCGCGACCGCCGGCGCCTCGCTCGCGGCAGGCGCCACCAAGACGCTCACACTGACGCTCAACGCGACCGGGAACGCACTGCTCAAGAAGTACGGCAAGCTCACGACGACCGTGACCGCCAGCTCGGGCGGCAAGACGCTCCAGACGAGCACCGTTCACGTGCAAAAGGCCGTGAAACCAAAGAAGAAGAAGTAGCCTGCGTCGCGGTTGGGGCGCCGCGCACGCCGGCGCAGGACCATCGTCGCCAACTCAACTATCAAGGAGCTCGGGGTGGTGGGACAGAGCAGAATCTCGGCGGTGGTGTGTTCGAGCGACATCGCGAGGAGTCGAGACTTCTACGAACAGCAGGTTGGGCTGAGACTCTCCGAGGAGACGATCGAGAACCATCTCGTGTTCGAGTGCGGTGACGGCACGACACTCCTCGTCTACGGGCGCGCCAACCCCAACCGAGCGGACCACACCCAGGTTCGATTCTGGTCGGCCGATGTGGCATCCGATGTCAACGAACTGACCGCTCGAGGCATCGCCTTCGAGGAGTACGACTTCCCGACGTTCAAGACCGTGGACTCCATCGCCACGAGCCCAGGGATTGGAAAGTCGGCATGGTTCAAGGACCCGGACGGCAACACGATCGCCTTGTTCCAGCCCGAATAGTCACCCGCGGAGCCGCGAAAGCCTGAAGACCTGCTGCCGTCGCTCGAGACGGTCGCGCGCCGGGAGCGCGTGGGGGCCACCCGGTCGTCACGCCGGAGGACGCCGCGCGGGTGTCGTGCTGCCGCAGCCCGACGGGCCGCTCGCGATCCGAGCGCGCGACCGCCACCGCCGTCGCAGGCTACGGTCGTTCGACGCCGAGCGTGCGCGCCGAGCGACCGCGCTCGCAGCGGCGTTAGCGGCGGGTCACCGTGTCGGCCGATAGTCTGCGTTCCGCATGGATCCCAGGCTGCTCGACGAGCTGATCGACTGGCTGCGGATTCCCTCCGTGTCCACCGGCGGGGGTGATCCGCGCGCCATCGAGCGGGCGGCCTCGTGGGTGGTGGACCGCGTGCGGGCGGCCGGCGGAGAGAGTGAGCTGGTGCGGATCGGCGCCGGCAACCCGCTGGCCGTCGGAGAGCTGCGAGCTGCCGACCCCGGGGCTCCGACCGTGCTGATCTATGGCCACTACGACGTGCAGGGCCCGGGCCCGAGGGAGCTCTGGTCCTCCGCGCCGTTTGAGCCGGAGGTCCGTGACGGGCGCCTCTACGCGCGGGGCGCGGCCGACGACAAGGGAAACTTCCTGCCGCTGCTGCACGTCGCCTGCGCGATGGCGAGCGCCGGCGAGCTGCCGGTGCACGTGCGGGTGCTGGTCGAGGGCGAGGAGGAGCGCGCGGGCGAAGCGGTTGGCGCGTGGGTGCGCGAGGACGCGCGCGGCGCCGACGTCGCGATCGTCTTCGACAGCGGCATGCCCGATCCCGCGACGCCGGCGATCACGGTCGGTCTGCGGGGCATGGTGATGATCAGCCTCGATGTGCGCACGGCCGAACGCAACCTGCACTCCGGGATGTACGGCGGGAGCGTCCTGAACGCGCTGCACGTGTTGCACGGATTGCTCGCTGCGGTCCTGCCCGGTCCCGACGGGCGCGTGCGCGAAGAGCTGCGCGCCGGGATCCGCCCGCCCGCGTCGTCGGAGTTCGAGTCATGGAAGCGGCTGCTGCCCGGTGAGCAGGTGCTGGCGCTCGTCGGTGGCCGTCCGGTGTACCCAGGGGCCGGCGCGGAGTACTACGAGCGAAACGGCGCTGACGCCTCGCTGGACGTCAATCAGATCCTCGGCGGCGAACCACGCACGGTGGTTCCCGCCCACGCGCAGGCGACGCTCTCGCTGCGGCTTGCCCCAGGGCAGGATCCCGAGCGGATGTGCGCGACGCTGGGCGAGCTCCTGCGCGCCGCATTGCCCGAGGGTGCAGAGCTTGAGCTGAGCGCACAGCGAGCCGCGCCGGCGCTGTTTGACCCGGACGAGCCCGCCCTGCGGCTGGCCGCCGACGCTCTGCGCCGAGCGTGCGGCTGCGAGCCGGCGTTCCTTCGCTCGGGTGGCAGCATCCCGATCGTGGCCGAGATGTCGGCCCGTGGCTACCCGGTGATCGTGAGCGGCTTCGGCCTGCCGGAGGACGCAGTGCACGCGCCGGATGAGTCCTACGCGCTGCAAAGCCTCGAGTGGGGAGAGGCCGCGGCCCGCGAGCTATATGTCGGACTGGCGGCCCTGCCGTTGCGCACCGCACGCTGAAGCGTGAGCGGTGGGCGTGAGCGCGCGAGCGGCGTGCGCCACCGCACACGCTGGCGCTCGGCTACGCTGCCGTCATGTGTCGAAACATCCGCACGCTCTACAACTTCGAGCCTTCTGCGACCAGCGATGAGGTCCGCGCGGCGGCCGTGCAGTACGTGCGCAAGGTGAGCGGCTTCGCGAAGCCCTCGCAGGCAAACACGGCGGCGTTCGAGCGCGCGGTCGACGCGGTGGCGGAAGCCTCGCAACGCCTGCTGGAGGAGTTGGTCACCTCGGCGCCGGCAAGGGACCGCGAGGTCGAGGCCGCCCGGGCACGCGCCCGGGCCGCCGAGCGATTCGCTGCGTAGATACGCCTGCTCGACCGCGCTGGTCGAGCCGGTAGGTCGACCGCCTCGCCTACGCGGCGGCCGAACCCGCCGGTGGGGGCGCGCCAGCCGGCACGGTCGTGATCGCGGCGCAGCTGGCGCAGGTCCATGCGACCAGGCGTGGATCGACCTTCATCACGACCGGGCAGCCCCAGGCGTGGGGAGGACAATCGCGGTCGAAGTGGCTCCGCTGATGGCGCATTGCGGCGAGCGTGGTCCCGTTGGCGGTTGGAGCCTGGCGGCGCTGAGTGTTCACGCGGTCAATGTCCTGGTCGATTGTCGCAAATGAAACGAGCGGATTGTTGCAGTCGCACGTGGAATGCGCGCACAATAGCCGCAGTTCGCCAGCAAGGCTCTGCAAACCGGGCGGTCAGCAGGACAGTTTGGCGAGGCAGCAATCGATCACGCCGACGCGATCCGAAGCGTGAAGACTTCGTCGGCTGCTCGTGCGTCAGCCGAGCTGATGGGCCAGGCACAGACGCTGGAGCTGGCTCATCGCGTCGTCCGGCTCGGTCGGCAGCTGCGCGAGCGCCGCCGCCGCCGCCTGGACGTCCGCCAACGTGGCGTCATGGGCTTCCACGGCGAACCGTGCCAGCCAGCGCAGCGCCGCCCGTTCATACCGGTCGGGATCGCGGTCGCGGATCAGCAGGCAGACGCGGAGCGCGTCGTCGAGGCGGATCGTCGGCAGCTCGCCGGCCGCGGCGCGCACGAGCTGGAGGTTCCCTCGCTGGAGCGCGCGACGAAAGCGCCCGTACGCTGAACCCTGGCTGGTCATACGAACGTATGTTCGCACGCGAGTCAAGACGTCGCGGCCACAGGCCGCGCATAAAAAGCCGTCTTAGGCTTCGCGAAGCGCGCGCAGCGACTGGCGCAGCGAGCGGCTTGTCGCCATCACGGCCGACGGCTCATAGCCGCAGTGCGCCATGCAGTTGTTGCAGCGCTCGTCCTTGCCGCGACCGTAGAGATCCCAGTCCGTCGACTCGACCAGCTCGCGATAGGTCTTGACGTAGCCGTCACTCATCAGATAACAGGGTCGCTGCCAGCCGAGCAACGAGTAGCTCGGGATCGCCCAGGCCGTGCAGTCGAAGTCGGCCTTGCCTTCGAGGAAGTCCAGGAACAGCGGGCTGTGATTGAGCCGCCAGCGGCGGCGGCGTCCGTCGGAGAACGCGGTGCGGAAGAGCTGGCGCGTCTGCTCGACTCCCATGAAGTGCTCCTGATCGGGAGCCTTCTCGTAGGCGTAGGCCGGCGAGATCATCATCGCGTCCACCTTCAGCTCGTCGTTGAGGAAGTCGAGCACGCGGCGAACCGTGTCGGGCGAGTCGTTCGAGAAGAAAGTCGTGTTCGTCGTCACACGAAAGCCGCGGCGCTTGGCCTCGGCGATCGCCGCGACCGCCTTGTCGAACACGCCGTCGCGGCAGACCGACTCGTCATGACGCTCACGCAGACCATCGATGTGGACCGCCCAGGCGAAATACTGCGACGGCTTGAAGAGATCCATCTTCTTCTCCATCAGCAACGCGTTGGTGCAGAGGAAGACGTACTTGCGCCGGCGGATCAGCTCGGCCGTCATCACATGGATGTCGGGATGGATCAGCGGCTCACCGCCGGCGATCGAGACCATCGGGGCGCCGCTCTCCTCGATCGCGCCGATCGCCTCCTCGACCGGCATGCGTCGACGCAGCAGCTCGTCGGGCTGTTGGATCTTGCCGCAGCCGGCGCAGGCGAGATTGCACTGGTAGAGCGGCTCGAGCTCGACCAGCAGCGGGAAGCGCTTGCGGCGCGCCAGGCGCTGACGCATGATGTAGGTGCCTATCCGCAGGCTCTGGCGGGCGGGAACGGGCATCGCTCAGCTGCCCCGATTGGCGGTCTGTGGGGTCGGCTGCGCCCGGACCTGCGGCGGCAGGTTGAACCGCATCTCCTCCGTCGCGACGGTGAGCTCGCGCAGCGTTACGCCGCCGAGGCCGTCGAGCGCGCTGACCACTTCCTGTACGAGCGACTCTGGCGCCGACGCACCGGCCGTGACGCCGATCCGCGCCACGCCGACGAGTAGCTCGGGAGCGATGTCCTGTGCCCGCTCGACGAGCTGTGCGCGGCAGCCTGCGCGCTCCGCCACCTCGACGAGCCGCCGCGAGTTGGACGAGTTGTGCGATCCGACCACCAGGATCAGCTCACAGTCGCGCGCAATCGAGCGCACCGCGTCCTGGCGGTTCTGGGTCGCGTAGCAGATGTCCTCGGAGGCCGGCACGACGAGTGCCGGGAAGCGCTTTCGCAGAGCGTCGACGATCTCGGCGGTCTCATCCACGGCGAGCGTTGTCTGAGTAAGCACCGCAACACGGTCCGAGTCTTGCAGGTCGACTTCGCGGGCTTCCTCGATGCTCGCGATGATCTGAGTATGGGCGGGGGCCTCGCCGACCGTGCCCTCGACCTCCTCGTGATCCGCGTGACCGACGAGCACGATCTGAAAATCTCCGGCCGCGAAGCGCCGCGCCTCCGCGTGGACCTTGGCGACCAGTGGGCAGGTCGCGTCGATCACGTCGAGCTGACGTGCGACGGCGTGCCTGCGCACCTCGGGAGAGACGCCGTGGGCGGAGAAGATAACCGTTGCGCCGTGCGGAACCTCATCGACATCATCGACGAAGACCGCACCGCGACGCTCGAGCTCGCCGACGACGTGAGCGTTATGCACGATCTGCTTACGCACGTACACCGGTGCGCCGCGGAATGCCAGCGCCCGTTCCACGATCTCGACCGCGCGTGTCACGCCGGCGCACGAGGCGCGCGGGGCTGCGAGCACAACCTCGCGGTGCCCCAGCGACTGCGCCCAGGCCTCGAGCAACGAACTCGCCTCGCGCAGCGCGCGAAACGCGCGTCGCGCGGCGACCGCCGCACGCGCCGGACGATGGAACTCGTAGTGCGGGGTATCGAGCACGACTCGCAGTGTCGTCAGCGTCTGCTCGCGGGCCTCGTCGGCCAGGAATGCCGACTCCATGTCCACCGCCAGCGCCCCCGCGAGGGCGAGCTCGCGCCGTCGCTCGCCGCGCACCAGACCGCTGCTCGAGACGATCGGCCCAACGTGGACGCGCAGCCCGCCGCGGCGCAGAACGCCTGCCAGGATCGCGGGGTCCGGACACTGCAGCGTCTTGGAGTCGGTGCGCAGCTCGCTGGCGAGCACCACGTCGCCTGGTTCAAGGCGTGAGTCGAGCGCTCCGCAGATGCCCGCGATCAGCGCCGATCGTTGGCCGGGTTGATGGGTGAGCCGCGCGGCCTCGCGAGCGCGGCGTGGACCCATGCCAATCTTCTCGACGCGGCTCCAGGGCGCCCCGGCGCGGATCGCGCGAGCCTCGAGCGCCATCGGCGCAAACACCAGCAGCTCGCTGGTCTGGCGCTCGGCGCTGCAGCCACTGACGTGTGAGCGCGTCGTTATGCGCAACGCGCCAGCGCCATGATCGGGAACACGAGCCGATAGAGGTGGTAGTTGATGTAGAAGTGGCCGGGGAAACCCGTGCCGGTGTATTCCGGCTCGTCCCAATCGCCGTCCTCGCGCTGGGATGTTACGAGGAAGCGGATACCGCGACGCACGGCGAGCGATCGCTCGCCCGCGGCATGCAGCGCGAGCAGCGCCCACGCCGTCTGCGACGCCGTGCTGGGTCCGCGTCCGATCTCTGCCGGATCGACGTATGAGCGCGGATCCTCGCCCCAGCCCCCGTCGGGGTTCTGGTGGTTCTCGAGCCAGCGCACAGCTCGCCGGATGCGCTCGTCGTCGATCGCGACGCCCGCAGCCACGAGTGCGGGCACGGCTGCGCCGGTGCCGTAGACGTGGTTGACGCCCCAGCGGCCGAACCAGGATCCCTCCGGTTCCTGTTCGGCACTGAGCCAGCGCAGGCCGCTGCGTGCCGCGTCGGTGTCGGCGAGCCCGAGCGCGGCGAGCATCTCCAGCGCGTGCGCGCTGACGTCGGCACTCGGTGGGTCGATGACCTCGCCGAAGTCTGAGAACGGCAGCTCGCGCAGCATCCGCTTGGTGTTGGCGGCGTCAAAGGCGCCCCAGCCGCCGCCGGTGTCCTGCATCCCCTCCACCCAATCGATCGCGCGCGCGATCGCCTGCTTCACGCGGTCGGGCTCGGTGTGGGCGACGCGTAGCAGTGCTAACACGACCTCGGTGGTGTCGTCGACGTCCGGGTAGTAGTCGTTGTCGAACTCGAACGACCAGCCACCTGGCCTCAGCGCGGGACGGCGTACGGACCAGTCGCCGGCGAGCAGCACCTGCTCGTCGAGCAGCCAATCCGCGGCGCGCAGCAGAGCCGGGTCGTCGGCAGGCGTGCCGGCGTCTGCCAGCGCGATGATCGCGAGCGCCGTGTCCCATACCGGCGACTGGCATGCCTCCAGGCGACGACTGCTGTCCTCCTCCACGGTGAAACGTTCGAGCCCGTCGAGACCGGCCTTCATCAGCGGATGCTCGATCGGGTAGCCCCGCAGATGCAGCGCGATCAGTGAATAGACCCAGGGCGGCTGGATGCCGCCCCACGAGCCGTCTGCCTCCTGGCGGCGAACGATCCAGCGTTCGGCGGCCGCGAGGCCGGCTTCGCGCAGCGGTCGAAAGGCGCGGCGGCCGTAGAGCGCCAGCGCCCGGTCCGCGAAGGCGAGCGCGCGTGCCGTGGTCGAGTGACCGCGGGAGCGCGTCCACTCGTGTGGGCCACGCAACTCGTCCAGCTTGAAGGGCAGAGCACGGGTCGGACGCACGGCCAGCACGATTGACAGCGCGACCACCGTCTGCCGCGCCCAGCACGCGAAGTCGTAGATGCTCAGAGGCGCCCACGAGGGAAGCAGCATCAGCTCGGGAGGCAGCTCCGGTACGTGCTTCCATGGCCATGCGCCGAACAGCGCCAGCCAGATGTGGGTGAACACCCGCGCACCTTCGACGCCCCCGCCGTCGCGGGCGAAGGCCGCAGCGGAACGCATGTGCGCCGCGTCCGGGCCGTCGCCGGCGAGGCGCAGTGCCACGTAGGACTCGATCGTCGTCGAGAGATCCCCGGGCCCACCGTAGAAGTTGCTCCACGAGCCGTCGTCGCGTTGCTGAGAGCGAATCCAGGCGGCTGAACGCTCGGTCTCCGAAGCGTCGCGGATCCCGAGGAACTCACGCAACAGGATGTCCTCGGCATCCATCGTCACGTTGGTCTGCAACTCGCCCTTCCACCAGCCGCCCGCGTCCTGCAGTGACAGCAGATGCCCTCGGGCGCGCTTCAGCGCGACCAGTGCGTCGGGGGCGGGCGCGCTTGCGACGTCGCGCAGCACGGCTGGGTCGCCCATGGCCGGCGCGGCCGCGCTGTCGCGCAGCAGCACTGGGCGGTCGACCTTTGCGGCTTCATGATCCCCGGTCACCAGGCACATATAGCGATTTGCACGTAAGAACGCAATGCTCGCGGCCCGGTCGGGCGGTCTGCGCACACTCCCGCCGCGCTGAACGAGAGGCCGAACGGCCCGCGGCGGCCAGACGGAGCCGCGCTCTTTTCGGCTGGTCGCACTTGACAATACTGGACTTAGATTTTATACTTACGAGAGAACAGAAAACCCAACGGAGGCGACAGATATGACACTTGTCAGATGGGAGCCTGTTCGCGAGTCGAACACGCTCCAACAGGAGATGAACCGTCTGTTCGGCAGCTTCTTCGATCAGCCGGTGTCTCAACCCACGAGCAGCGCCGGACCGCGGCGACAGTGGATTCCGGCAATGGACCTCATCGAGACCGATGACGCGTTCGTCCTGCGCGCCGACCTGCCGGGGCTCACCGGCGACGAGGTGAAGATCGAGTTCGAGGAGAACGTGCTCACGATCTCCGGAGAGCGCCAGACCCAGCGGGAGCAGGGGACCGACGGCTACCACCGAACCGAGCGCGCGTCAGGTACGTTCGCCCGCTCGCTCACGCTTCCACGCGGCATCGACGCCGACCGCATCGAGGCGAACTTCGCCGACGGTGTGCTCGAGGTCCGCATCCCCAGGCCCGAGCAGCCCAAGCCGCGCCGCGTGGCGATCGCCACCGGCGGCCGCGCCGCCACGGTCGAAGCTACGGAGGCCCCCGCGGAAGCGGCTGCGTCGCCCGACGCGGTGGCAACCGCCGCGTGAGCGGGGAGTAGCAAGGTTTCGTAGCTCGCGCCCCGGCGACCCCGGGGCGCGGGTCGTCTTGGCCCGCCACTCGTCTCGCCGTCGCAGGGCACGCGTTGTCCGGCGACTCGCGATCACGAATCGCGTGTGCTAGCGTCGCGCCCCATGCGCTGGCTGGCCGCACTGCTTGTCGCCGTGAGTATCGGGATGCCGGCGGGTGCGTCCGCCGCCGGCGGACCGTCCAGCTCGCCCGCGCGGGCATCCGACGGCGGGCTGAGGCTCAAGCCCGCGATGGTCAACGGCTCGGTCGGCGCGATCGTCAGCGACGCGTCGTGGGGGATCAGTGGCGCTGTCCCGACCTACGTGCCCGGTCAGCGCGTGACGCTCCACGTGTTCAAGGACGGCGTGCGGATCATCTCGCGGACGGTCCCGATTCGCCGTAAGGGCCAGCACGGCGTCTTCAGCGCGTCGCTGCTGGTCGGCGGCGTCGGGCGGCTGACTGTTCGCGCGGTGCATCTCGCAACGCCGGCGCAGAGAACCATCGCGTGGCGCGCATACTCGCTGTGGTTGGTGGCGCCGCAGGCGCAGCCGGGGGAGCGCAGCTACGCCGTGCGCATCCTTCAGCACCAACTCAGCGCCCTCCATTACGTGGTCGGCGTGCCGGGCGTCTATGACGATCGCACGCAGCGAGCTGTGCTCGCGTTTCGCAAGATGGCGGGCCTCGTTCGCAGCGAACAGGCGGATCCGAGTGTGTTTGAGGCACTCGCCGCCGGCGAGGGGGCGTTCACGGTTCGCTTTCCGTCGCATGGCCGACACGTCGAAGGCGACCTCACCCACCAGGTGCTCGCCCTGATCGGCGCCAACGGCGTCGTGCAGCAGCTCTACCCGCTGAGCTCAGGCAAGCCCTCGACCCCGACCGCCCTCGGGTCGTTCACGGTCTACGACAAGACGCCGGGGATCAACAGCGACGGTATGGTCGACTCGAACTACTTCAACGGCGGCGACGCGATCCACGGCTACGCCGAGGTGCCGATGTACGCCGCGAGCCACGGCTGCCTGCGCGTCCCGGTCCCCGACGCGTCCACGATCTACGGCTGGGTGGAGATCGGCACGCCGGTTGACGTGTACTACCGCTGAGCAGGCCGCCCTCGACAGCGCCTGCGCGGCGCGCTAGGCTCAGCGTCCGGCGGATTGCCTACTCGATCAGGGCGCCTCGAGCGCTCAGCCGGGCAGCGCATCGGCCTCGGCCGGTGGCCAGCCCCGGTGATCGGGAGTGTCACGCCCACCCAGGCAAGACACAAAGTCCTGGGACGTAGTTGTTGAGCGGCGATCCATGACCGGGCGGAACCGGGCGAGCCTTGTGCTCGCCCGGCCGCATTTCTGGGCCTCAGCGCGCGCCGGTCTCGACCGTCGCAGCCATCAGCGACGCGCCGCCGGGCTCACTCTGCTCGGACACCGCCGCAAGCGAGCGCACCGCGCCCATCCCCAGCGCACACCCTCCGGCGAGCAGTGCGGCGAGCACCAGAAAGACGCGCTGCGTCTGGAAGTTGGCGAGCAGGTTGACGCCGTGGGCGGAATCGTTAATCGCGACGAGCACGGCCACGCCGAGCCCGGCGCCGATCTGACGGCACATGTTCAGGACGGCCGAGCCGGTCGCGAACCGCGCCGGCGGCAGCGACGCGACCACCGCGCTCGAGAGCGAGGCGGGTAGAGCGGCGCTCCAGCCGTCCCGGGGTCTAGATTTCGAAGCCTATCGTCGAGTCTCGTGAGGGGTGCCCGGTTACTCGCAAGCTATGTCTGATTCTTGTCGGCGCGCTCGTCGCTGGAGTGTCCGTCTCGGCATGCGGCGGAAGTGGCCCGAGCAGCGCGCCGAGCAGCGCCAGCACGACGAGCAGCGCCAGCACGACGAGCAGCGCGAGCACGACGAGCAGCGCCAGCACGACGAGCAGCGCCAGCACGACGAGCGGCAGCAGTTCCGCGGGTGCTGTGACCAGCACGAGCAGCACCCGCAGCAGCGCTCTGTCCACGACGTCCTCGAGCACCGGCGCTGCCACGACCGCTACATCCCCGGCGACGCCGCCACAGGACCTCGCCGCCGCGGTGGCAGTCTGTAAGCGGGAGGTCGCGAGCCTGAGCGCCACGACACTGACGTCCGCCGAGAAGTCCCAGCTGACGAACGTCTGCTCGGCGGCCGGCTCCGGGAACAAGGCGCGCCTGCGTGCCGCCGAGAAGCAGATCTGTCTGACGGTCATCAAGGACTCGGCGCCCGGCCTCAGCGGCGCCGTTGTGACGGCGGAGGAGCAGTCGTGCAACAGGTTTTGAGAGCACCCGCCGGATCAGGCGAGTATGGGCCTGCGGCCGCGTTGCGCCGGCGCGCTGTCGCCTGCGCCGCGCAAGCCGCCAAGCGGCGCGGCTTGAAGTTCAGGACGCGGCCGGAGTGATGCGCAGCAGTACGGTCGATGAGCCCTGAACCGTCGCGCTGAACGCGCCGGTGGCGCTCGAGTGCCGGTTGGTCCAGAGATTCGTCACGTCATAGGAGTGCGCGGCCGGCAGGCCGAGCGCGCTGGCGCTGGTCGAGATCTGCATCGACGTCGAGCCGCGGTTCAGCAGCGCAACGGCGTAGGCATCGTCAATCAGCGGTTTCTCCCACACCTCGCCGTTGCCGGTCGAGGATCCCTGCACGAGCGTTCCCTGGATGCCCGCCGGATCCTGGTCGACTGCGATGACCTGCTTGTTGGAGACCGTCGCGAGGCTCGCCTTGGTCATCGTCACCATGTCGTCGCTGATCATCAGCGGCGCGGCAAGCATCGCCCACATGCTGAACTGAGTCTGGAACTGCGCCGCGCTCATCCCCTGGTCGGGCCCGAGGTAGTCCGGGTCGTTCCAGTGGCCCGGGCCCGCCGAGAGCGGCACCGTCGCATCGGCGTCCATGTTGCGCAGCACCGCGTTGAACGGCACGTTGCCCGGCGAGCCGACGTCGGTGTCGGTCCGCCAGCTGGTCGCGACCGACCGGCCGAAGGAGTAGGAGCTGAATGCCGACTGGTTGAAGCTCGGCACGCCGGTGGCCTTCTGGCCCGGCTGCAGGAAGTTGCAGACGTTCAGGATCATCGGCCGGTGGCTGGAGTTGTTCAGGATCGCCTGGTGGATCTGCGAATACTGGGTCTGCGGGTCCAGCCCGGCCGCGATGCCGCCGCACCAGTCGACCTTGAGCGCGTCCACGCCCCAGGAGGCCAGCGTGTTGACGTCCTGCTGGTAGCGCCCGTAGGCGCCGCCCTTGACGCCGCAACCGGTCGATCCGGCGTCCGTGTACACGCCGAGCTTGAAGCCGTTCTGGTGTAGCGTGCTGGCGAGCCAGGCGATCCCGTGCGGCCACTGCGTGGCGCTGACCAGCAGGTTGCCGGAGGCGTCGCGCTGGCCCTGCCACCAACCGGCGTCGAGCCAGATCAGCGTGTAGCCGTCGGCTTCCAGACCAGTGCTCTTCAGCAGATTGGCCTCCTCCAGGATCGTCGTCTCGGAGAAGCCGTTGCGGATGGCGAAGTAGGTGTCCCAGCCCATGTAGGGCGTGGCGGCGAGCACCGTCGCCTTTGGTTGCGCGTCGGCGCCCGTGGTCGCCAGCGACGCCGTGCCCGCCAGCAGCGCGAGCAGTGCGCTAACGAGCGTTACGCGTCGCATGCCGCTTGCCGTGCTTCTTGCTCTTCTGCGTGAAGACGAGCTTGGCGCTCTGGAGGTTCGCCGTGAGCCTGCCGACCACAGTCCCGCTGACCGTGAACGTCACTCCCAGCGTGTGCTGCTTCTTCAGCATGCGCTGCCCGGTGGCGTTCAGCGACACCGAGAGCGTACGCCTCGCGCCGACGCCGAGCTTGGCGGTCGATGACCCCACGGTCACCTGCTGGCTGCGGTGCTTGACCGTCTTGGTGGCGGTCAGGAGCAGCTTGATCGTGCAGCCGGCGGGCGCCTGCGGCGAGCAGGTGACGGGTGCGCTGACGGAGCTCGCTCCGCGCTTGTCGGTGCCGACGAAGCTTTCCGTGATCTTGCCGGCGGACTGCGACGGAACTCCGTCGTAGCCGCTGATCGCCGAGGCGCTGCCGCCGTCGCCCGAGATCGTGACCTGGCAGCTCACATGGTGGGTCTGGTCGGTCACGGCGATCACGTAGGTGGCCATGGTCGCGCCGGCGATCGGTGCGGTATCACTCAGCCACTGGTAGCCGACCGTGTCGGCGGCCGTGGTCGTGACGTTCGACTTGCAGGTCAGCGTGCTGCCGACGGCGGGGATGCCGCTGATCGATGGGCTGGGCTTCAGTAGCGCGGGCGTGGTGAAGGTCGCATCCGAGCCGTCGGCGACGGCGACAGCGCTGGAGGCGACGATTCGGAAGTGATACGTCGTCGCCGCATTCAGGCCGCTGAGCGCCGCGGTGACGGTCTGGCTCCCGCCGGTCGCGCTCGGCCCGACCGGGCAAGGCACGCTCGAGCCGTAGGCGCTGGTCGAACCGTAGTCGAAGTGGCAGTCTGTGAGCGTCGCGTCGTTGGGGTTGACGGTGGCTGCGAGCGAGGCCGTCGTCTGCGAGGACGACGTGCCGGTAGCGGTCGCCACCGTGGGCGCAGGCAGCGTCGCGGCCACGGCGTCGCCGACGTTATCGACGGCAACGCAGATGCCGGTCGAGAGGCACGACACGGCGGTCAGCGCGTGACCGGGGTCGATGGACGCCAGCGCCCATGCGGGTCGGCTGGCGGTTGGGTTGTCGCTCTCCAGCGCGCTGCCGTTGCCGCCGACCAGGACGCACAGGCCGGCGTTGGTGCACGACACGGCCGACAGGCCCGGCAACTCGATCGATGTCGACCAGGTGCCTGAAGAGGCGGCGTTGGCAGTCGCGTACACGCTGCCGTTGCTCGCGACCGCGACGCACAGCGCCGTGACGTTGCACGACACGGCGGTCAGTGGGTTCGTGCCGTCGGTCAGCAGCGTGGTCTGCCACGACGACATGCTCGTCGGATTCGTGGACACCAGCACGTTGCCGACGTTGTCGGTCGCCACGCACAGCGAGGCGGTGGGGCACGAGACCGCGGCGATGTGGTTGCCGGGGTCGACGGTGGGCGTCAGGATGATCCACGAGCCCGCGGTGCCCGGAGTTGCGCTCCACAGGACGTTGCCGGAGTTGTCGACGGCGACGCACAGTGAGGTTGACGGGCAGGAGATGCCGTTCAGTTGGTGGCCGCTGTCGATGGTGCCGGCAGTCCACGGCGCGCTCGCTGGAGTCTGGCTGGCGTAGAGATTGTTGCCGGTCTCGTCGACGGCGAAGCACAGCGCGGTCGACGGGTCCGGCGGGCAGGAGATCGCGGTGAGATGGGGGGAGGCGGAGGTGTCGATCGCCGCGGGGGAACTCCACGTGCCGCTCGCGGGAGCCGTGCTCGAGAGGACCTTGCCGGCGTCGTCGACCGCGACACAGAGCAAGGCCGGCGCCGACTGGCAACTCAGCGCCGTGATGTGGCCGGAGGAGTCCGTCGGCACCGGATTCGCCCACGCCAGCGGCGGCTGCGCCTGCGCGGTGCCCGCGCCGATCGCGCACACGCAGACCGCGGCCGCCAGGACGAAGGCCGCTCGTCGTGCATGCCGCCGGATGCTGATTGTGCCCATGTTCATCTCCTGCGTTGCTCCACCCGTAACCCACGACGGGCACGATCGGAGCGGCGACGCAAACAGCCGCTCCGCTTCGAGGTTAGAGCACGCGCTCGACCGGCGGGCCAGGAATCCGGGACTGCAAGCTGACGACCACCGCCAGCGCTGCGCGTGGGGGTACTGTGGAGCTTGCGGATGCCGGAGTTGATCGCCAACAACCTGCTGCGACGCATCGGACGCACTCTGCTGACCGCTCTCGGGGTCGGACTCGGCGTGGCGACGATCGTCGCGCTGCTGTCGGTGAGCGACGGGCTGACCCAGACCGCGGCGGGATTCATCCATCTGGGGAACTCCGATCTCGGTGTCTTCCAAGCCGGCGTGTCCGACCCGACGGTCTCGGTGTTGCAGACCACGCTTGTGACCCGGCTCGATCGCAACCCGGACATCGCTAGCGCGACGCCGCTGGTGCTGATCGTCGGCAAGGTGCCGGCGAGCCCCTCGGCATTCGTCTTCGGCGCCGACCTGCGAGGCTTCTTCGCCCGGCGGCTCGTGTACGCGAGCGGTGGGCCGCCGTCGAGCGGCGCGATCGCGGTCAGCGACGGCCTCGCCGCGAGCCTGCACTTGAAGCCCGGCGCGAGGCTGCTGGTCGACGGCCATCGCTTCAGCGTCTCCGGCGTGTATCACTCGGGCGTCACCTACGAGGACCAGGGGGCGGTTCTGCCGCTGGCGACCGCGCAGGCGATCACGGGGCTGCAGGGCGAGGCCACGACGATCCCCGTCGAGCTGGCGCCCGGCGCCAGCACGGCGGCCGCTACCCGGGCGATCGAGCACGAGTTTCAGGGCACGCAGGTCATCGCCGACCCCGGCGAGGCGGCGCGAGCGGGCGCCAACGGCGCTCTGATCCACAGCGCCACGCTGGTGATCATCATCATCGCGCTGATCCTTGGCGCGATCAGCGTCACCAACACGATGGCGATGTCGGTGCTCGAGCGCCAGGGGGAGCTGGCGCTGCTCAGCACGGTCGGCTGGAGCGCCCCGCGCGTCGCGGCGCTGGTGATCGGCGAGGGGATCGGCGTGAGCCTGCTCGGCGCGGCGATCGGCCTCCTATTCGGCGTCCTCGGCAGCCTGCTGCTGATCAAGCTGATCGGGGCTGGAGCCTACGTGTCGCCGCAGATCACGGCATGGGGGCTGGGCCGAGGGCTGCTGGTGGGCGTCTCGATCGGCGTGCTCGGCGGGATCTACCCGGCCTGGCGCGTCACGCGGATGGCGCCACTTAAAGGTCTGTCTCGGGCAGCGTGAGCAGGCCGTCGGTGACGGTCACCATGCGGTCGGCACGGGCGCCGACCTGGGGGTCGTAACTGACGACGATGACCGTCATCCCGCGGCGCTCGCGGATCTCGGTCAGCAGGTCGAGCACCAGCTGGGAGGTGACCGAGTCGACCGCTCCGGTCGGCTCGTCGGCCAATAACAGGCGCGGCTCGTTGGCCAGCGCCCGCGCGATCGCGACGCGCTGGCGCTCGCCGCCCGATAGCGCCGGGGGCTCGTGATCGGCACGGTCGGCGAGGCCGACCTCCTCGAGCAGGCCCAGCGCGCGCTCGCGACGCTCGCGGCGGGACACGCCGGCGCCGATCAGCGCAACCTCCACGTTGGCCTGCGCCGTGAGATTGACCAGCAGATGGTGCTCCTGAAATACGAAGCCGACCAGCTCGCGGCGGTGGCGTGGCGCGCGCGGCTCGAGCCAGATCTCCCGGCTGTCGATCAGCACGCGCCCGGCGGTTGGCTGCTCGAGCCCGCCGATCAGGTTCAGCAGCGTGCTCTTGCCCGAGCCCGACCTCCCGGTGACGGCGAGGAACTCGCCCGGCGTGACGTGCAGGTTCGCGTCGCGCAGCGCGTCGATCGACCCGTAGCGGCGCCCGGCGTGCTCGACGCGCACGTCGGCTCCGGCCGAGCGGGTCGCCGTCGCGGGCGACGCGCCGTCGGCCCCGGCCGGCCGGCTCACACGTGCGACTTGATCGACCAGTTGAGCTTCACCGTGTGGCCCGCGGAGGTGATCACCACGCTCAGCGTCAGCGGCTCGCCCACCGAGGTCGGCGGGAACACGAGGCTGTCGCTGAAGTGGCCTGTGAAGCTGAAGTGCTTGTTGTTCTTCACATACCCCGTGCCGACCACGGCGCCGTCATAGAGGAAGTCGTAGACGGCGGTGGCGTGCGCCGGCTTGCCGCTCAGGGTCGCGGTCACGACGATCGGCCACTTCGCATTGACCTTCGGCGTGTGGGTGCTCGGCTTGAGCGTCGCACTGAGCGGCCCGGAGCTTCCCTTGACCAACGGTGCTGCTGCGCTGCTCGCCGTGACACAAACGCCGAAGGCCAGAGCGCCCACGGCCAACCCACTGAAGATGAGTCGCTTCGCTCGTGCCATCGCGCACGCGAGATGATACCCCTCCCTAAACGTCGCCTAAACGACGACGGATAGATCATCGCTGCAGGCCGGCCGCGCGCCCTAAAGAGCCCGCGCGGCTTCCTCGGCGGCTTCGAGGCGACGCTCCACGAGGTCGAGGCCGCGCTCCCAGAAGCCCGGATCGCGCAGGTCGACGCCGACCAGCTCGCCCAGATCCTCGGGGCTGCGCGAGCCGCCGCTGGAGAGCAGCTCGAGGTAGCGCTGCTCGAAGCCCGCGCCCTCGGCGAGATAGCGGTCGTAGACCGAGAGCGCAAGCAGCTGGCCGTAGGCGTAGGCGTACACGTAGCCCGGCGTGTTGATGAAGTGAGGGATGTAGGACCACCAACAGCGGTAGTCGTCTGTGAGCTCGACGGAGTCGCCGAGGAACTCCACCTGAGTTTGCGCCCACAGCTCGGCGAACCGCTCGACCGACAACTCCCCGACCTCGCGGCGCTCGGTGTGCACCAGGCGCTCGAACTGGTTCATCGCGATCTGGCGGAAGACCGTCGCGATCGCGCCCTCGATGTCCTCGGCGAGCAGCGCCAGACGTGCGGCCGGCGTGGGCGAGGCATCGAGCAGCCGGCCGAAGGTCAGGGCCTCGCCGAACACGGAGGCCGTCTCGGCGAGCGTCAGCGGCGTGTCCTGGTGGAAGATCCCCTGACGCGCGGCGAGCGCCGCGTGCACCCCGTGGCCGAGCTCGTGCGCGAGGATCAGCACGTCGCGCCGGCGGCCGACATAGTTCAGCAGGACGTATGGGTGCACGGACGGCACGGTGTAGGCGCAGAAGGCGCCGCCCTGTTTGCCGTGGCCGGGGGGAGCGTCGATCCAGCGCTCATCGAAGAAGCGCGCCACCAGATCTCCCAGCGTCGGCGAGAAGGAGCCGTAGGCATCCAGCACGAGCGCGCGCGCCGCCGGCCAGTCCACGTGCAGCTCGTCGGTGCTCAGCGGGGCCATGCGGTCGTAATCGGCGAGCCGGTCGATCCCCAGCAGCGAAGCCTTCAGCCGGTACCAGCGGCGCGCCAGCTCATAGCGCCCCGTCACCGCCGAGACGAGCGCCGCCACCGATTCGTCGCTGGCCTCGTTGGCGAGATTGCGGGCGGCCAGCCAGTTCTCGTAGGAGCGCAGACGGTCGTCGGTCGACTTGTCGACGAGCAGCGTGTTGAAGATGAAGGCGCGGGTCCGCAGGCCCGGCTCGAGCGCCCGAGTCACGGCAGCCGCGCTCTCGCGGCGCACCTCGCGTGACGGGGAGGCCAGCCGCGAGAGCGCGACGTCGAGCGTCGCGGTCTCCTCCAGTGCCACCTCGATCGCCGACGTCAGCTCCCCGAACAGGCGCGCCCACGCGCCCGCGCCGCTGATCGACTTCTCGGTCAGGATCAGCTCCTCGGGCTCGCTCAGCAGATGCGGCCGGTAGCGCCGAGCGGTGCTCAGGTGGTGGCGGCAGAAGTCCAGCCCATCGTGTTCGAGCAACTCCTCTACACGTTCGTCGCTCAGCGCGGCCCATTCGAGCTCGAAGAACAGCAGCGCCGTCGCGAGTTCGGTGGAGCGCTCCTGCACCCGCGCCACGCGCGCGCCGCGCACCGGATCCGTGGTGTCGGTTGAGAACTCGAGCGAGGCGTAGGACTGAGCGCGCCCGACCAGCTCGTAGATCGCCGCCAGCTCGCCCATCGCGGCGGCAAGCCCGCCGCCGTCGATCGTCTCGAGCGCGCCGCGATAACGCGCGGCGAACGCGCGGGAACGTTCGAGCGCGTCGTCGAGCAGCGCCTCGACCGCGTCGTCGCCACCGGCGTTCGCGATCAGGTCGGAGAGGTCCCAGCGGACGCCCTGGGGTGACTCGCTCGTGCTCATCGCAGGCGAACCCTATCCGTCCGGCGGCGCTGCTCTGATCTGGGAGCGTGTTGTCTCCAACGAGAGGTGGATGCGATGTCCGCTGCCCAGACCGCGACGACCAATGAGCAGGCGAGGGCACAGGCCTTCGTCGAGCTGGGGTTCGACACGACCCAGGCATTGATGCTCGCGGCGACGCGCATCGAAGGGGAGTGCGTCGATCCCAATCACGTACGCCGGCTGCTCGACTGCGGCTGCTCACACGATCTGGCGCTGCGAATCGTCGTCTAGTCGCGGCGGCGCGCGGGCGTCCCACGGCGCGTTCAGCTCGGTGGCGGGTCGAGCTTGACGACGCGCTGGGTCGTGACCGCCGAGCGCATCGAGCGCTCAGTCGCGGTGCGCCTCCCACGAGAAGCCGTGCACCGCGAGCACGACGCCGACGACCGTCCAGATGGCGAGCACCCACAGCGCGGTCAGGTGGTCCGCGAGTCCGCCGTGGTGTGCCACGAGCCCGCCCGAGAGCCCGATGATCAGGTGGTCGAGCGGCAGCGCCTGCGCGATGTCGCGCAGGAAGCTGGGCACGTGCTTGACGTCGAAGAAGACGCCCGAGATCAGGATCACCGGCACGAAGACGGCGTTCACGACAGCCGGAGCGGACTCGAAGTTCGGAATCGCGTGCGAGAGCGCGACTCCCAGTGCGGCGAAGCAGACCACGCCGAGCGCCACGAACACCGCGAGCTCGATCCCGTCCGGCGGCCAGCCGAGGCCGAAGAACAGACGCCCGGCCAGCACCACGATCGCGATCTGGATCGCGGCGTTGGTGACCGCGTTGAGCGCCAGCCCGCCGAGGTAGACACCGCTGGGCAGCGGAGTGCCGCGCATCCGCTTGAGCACGCCCTGTTCGCGCAGGAAGGTCAGGTTGTAGGCCAGGGCGGTGAAGGTGGTCGACATCACGCTCATGCCGGCGATGCCGGGCACGATGATCCGCAGCTCGTGGCGGTTGCCGCTGACGATCGCGCCGAACAGCGCGAGGAAGATCAGCGGCAGCAGGAAGTTGAAGAACGCGGCGCTCGGGTTGCGCCAGAAGAGGTGGCGCTCGAAGCGGTACTGCCGCCACAGCAGGGCCAACGACTCAGGCATCGGCGGTCAGCTCCAGGTAGATCTCCTCCAGGCTCGGACGCGTGACCGAGAGTCCCTCGAGCGGCTCGCCGCCGGCGATCGCGGCGCCGGTCAGCTCGTGCAGAAGGCGCGTCGGGTCGTCGGTCTGGTGAACCACCGGCTCGCCGTCGCGCACGTAGGC
>ODAK010001730.1_pt1 | contig 23438 bp, 25 predicted proteins | sample 1539591 | NCBI WGS metagenome assembly ODAK01 (sample SAMEA3539303, study PRJEB22396) | soil metagenome | biome: tundra; feature: field; material: soil | place: USA | collected 2010-05 | depth 0.15 m | reverse complement strand
CAGCTACTAAATGTAGAAACAGAGATCCTCGGGCGGCAAATTCCATTGGTCTAGCGTATGAGTCCTGCGCTCGGCAGCCCTGAAAAGCGCTATGAGCGTTACCGCCAATAAGGCGCTCCCCCCTAATAGATGTTATGCGCAGGGTGCCCTGCGAGCGTGCGCGGCGGATGAGCTACATCATGTCACGCATGACGCAATCCCCTGTGCTCACTCGGAGGACTCGTCACTTAAAACCGCCCTAGTCCAGTAGCGAAATGTATCCTCGCCGATGATTGGCGCGTGCTTAGCGTACAACGTCTGTAGCCATTCGAATAGCGCCGTTGCATAGCTACGGCATCCGAGTAGGCAAAGTGATCGCAATATGCGAGTGATGCGCAGGAAATTGTGATTGCCCGGCTGGAGCCATAACGTGCTGCGTACAGGAAAGGTTGATGCCGACGTTACACGCACAATCCCGTCGGACTCCGTCTTATCAATGCCGTAGAACTTCAGCATCACGGCGAATGATTCCAGCAATGCACACCTTAATCTCTCATCGCGGCGAAACTCCACGACATCAGATGTGGCAAGAACGGGCGCATTCACGTTATAGGCGCTTCGCTCTAGGAGCGGAAACATCCACTGAATATAGTCATGAACATGCTCCAAGTCGTCAAAACTTTGGCTTTGCAGCTGCCATAAATAGCGCCCGCGACTGTTCGGGCTATGGCCGCTATAGAATTCTAATAGCCTAGATATTGTCATCACTATGCCTGCGGCAAACACTGTCTTGCGGAAACTGACTTTCTCCAATATCTCTGCCAATGGGTTTGACATGCTACGTAGCGTCGTGCGCGGAGTTAACCAATGCTGAGCGAGAGAGGATCAGATGGCCGGCCAAACGTCTTTGACCAAGGCTGGCAAGACCACGCCGGCCGGACCTCGTAAGTTAAACGATACTTTGGAGTCCAGCGCCGTACTGGTGTTGTTTATTTGAACCGTCACAGCTCCCATGTTCATGGCAGATCGCGTCAACGACGCTGCTGGATACACTACCGACGAAGTACCAATGCAAAAGAACACGTCGCAGGTGCATGTTGCTGTCTGTGCCCGAGTCCATTCGGACTCCGGGAGTGCTTCGCCGAACCACACCACCCCAGGCCTAATTCGCCCTCCGCAGGAGTGACACCGAGGCGGCTCGATTCTCCGGCCTAGCTGCGGCTGATCGTTTGTTCCTTCTCGTAACGGAAACAGTGACCGACAGAGTTCGCACACCGGTTGCGTAAGCCGTCCGTGCAGATGCACGACCTCGCGGCTTCCGCCTCGCTCGTGGAGATCGTCCACGTTCTGGGTTACCAGTGTCATGCGCGGTGCTTTGCAGGCCATCTCGGCGATAGCGCGATGGGCAGCGTTGGGCTGTGCTCGCAGCGCAATGCTTCGCCGCCATTCATACCAGCCCCACACCATGCTCGGATCGCGTTGATAGGCCTCCGGCGTGGCCAATTCTTCAGCACTAAATTGTTCCCATATCCCCGTTTGCTTGTCACGAAAGGTTGGGATGCCGCTCTCTGCCGACACCCCGACACCCGTGAGGACGACCACATGTTTCGCCAGCCTAAGCCTGTCAACCAACGACCCGGGATTCTGGATCACCACGTTAGCTTAACTCAGGGTTTTCTCGCGGCCTATGCCCGAAATAGACGAGTGCTCAGGTACGAAATCGACCCTTACCGGGAAGGGACATGTAGCGACCGCTTCAATGAATCCCCTCCTCCACTCTTTCGACGTCTTCGATAGGTGTGTTACGACTTTTGAGCAAAATCTATGGTTGGCCCGCGTGTTTCAACCTTGACCGGCATGGTTTTGACGAGTCTGAACAATGCTATCCGGCCTTTTTGCGGTTCAGCTCGTGCCGAGCTTGGCCACCATGGGTGTCCGAACGCGCCCGTCCTCGTTAGTAACACGGTGTCGAACACCGCTTTTTGGTGAGATTGATCAGCCTGGCTACGACCTCGAGGCGGGACTATCCGTTATTGAACCTTATCGGCGCAAAGGACTCGCCGCCGCACTCCTTTGCCGTGCCGCGCGCTACGCTCGGTCGCGAGCGCTCAAGACCCTGGACATTCATTGCCTCGCGGAAAACACCCCGATGCTGTCTCTGGCGCGACGCCTTGGTATGACGATAGAGATGTCGCAGAGTGAAGCAGACGGCGGCCTCAAGCTTCGCGCCGGCACTGCCCCCAGTTGACCACGGGACCGATGATCCATGTTGTCCGCTGCGAGCTGCCACACCGCGGCGCCCTCTGATGTGCGACACCAAGTCCTTAAGTTTTCTTACGGGTCTTGGGTTTGCCGCTGTCCCGGTTCATCCAGCCAGGTGCAGGAGACCGGCCCTTCGGTGTGCTCTTGCTATTCCCTGGAGCCGCGCCGCGAAAGCGCTGGCTTTCCTCCGACGGTCGGCCGGCATCCGCTTTCGCAAGCTGGGGCGAAGATTTCACGCTCGCAGGGCTGCCTTTTAGGACGGGCACCGGGGCTACTGCCGTCGGAGCCGCCACATGGGCGCGCGGCGCTGTCGAACTGGGAGACGGAGGCTGGGCTGCCCTCGGCGACGCGCTGAGCTGCGCCCTTGGTTCGGCAGTCGGAGCGTGCGAGGGGCTCGTCGCCGGTTTAACGGCTACGGCCTGAACTATGGGGACTGGTGAGTTCACCGCTGGCGCTGGGACTCTGATCACCGGCGCTAGCGCGGTGGCACCTGGAAGCGCAGTCTCCACCACGGGCGGTGCAGCGCGGACGGCAGCTGCCATCAAATTCACCACTTTCGCCGTTGGCTTTGCAACCGGCACCGAAATCTCAACCTCCGGCAGCGCCACCGGAATAGTGGCAGTAGCGACCGGAGCTATGAATTTCTGATGCGGGGGACTGAAAGTGGTTTGCCCCTCGGACCTGATCTTCGTTAGTTCCTGGATGCGGCTGCGCAGCTGTTCGCTGAATTTGATACCGAGCTCGGCTTGCTTAGCAAGAAGGTCGGCCGGACTATGGGCAACCAGCGTGACTTGGGATTGCGCCAACGACCACTCCAGGTAATCGCCGGCAACAGCGTATTGGTAGCGGGCGACACGATCCACGACCTTCAGACTTTCCTGTTGCACTTGCAGTACTGGGGCCAGTGAATCACGGAATGAGTCAAGGAAGGCTTGGGGGTTTAGAGTATGGTCGGTAGAATTCATTAGAGTTTCTCTGCTGTTAGACGCGCATCGGCGCCCGGGTGTGAACGTCTCTCAAGATCGCACCCTAGCCGAATTCTGTATGCACCGCAATAAATAGGGGGCGTACTTTGGGTGTCACGAGTACCTGTTGTAACAATCTGTCGCTGTAAAATCAGTGGGATGCGCGACCGCAGCTTGCGCGCGATTGTCTGGCCGCGCCGCACCTTTAGAGATGCGGCCAATCAATGGGTTACTGGTACGTTTGCCGCGGTGCGGAAGAGAAAGCGACACTTCCAGCATAATTAAGGTCCACGCACCCCTACACGCCGTTCATTATCCTCTGCTCGCAGTAGCGAGCTGGAGGTTGGTGCGCTCATCGCGCTTGTTCGAAGTGGTATGCAGGTAACGTCGTGAGCCGTGTGTCCTCGACTGGACCACCCACGGTGAAGTGATAGAAGCTCTGCCACTCCCGTGAAGTGATCCCAAAGGCCTCATGGACGGGATCGTCGAAGTAGCAGCCGATCCCTGTCGAGCGAATGCCCATCGCTTCGGCCTCGAGGTAAAACACTTGGCCCACCATGCCGGCCTCCCAGAACAGGTTCCGGTAAAACGCGGCGCCGTACATGGTCAGGCTGTCCATGTAGTCCGCGATCATTCCCAGGCTGAAAGCTCCGCCGCCGGCGATCTGCTGGCCGCAGGAGACGGTGGCCGCGAGCGCCCGACAGTCCCCTTCCTGGAGCAGGTACAGCGGGAGCCCGGGCGGACAAGAGGGCAGGCGCTGCCAGCGAAACTCCCGCCGCATCACTTCCTGGAGGGCCGCGAGCTTGTCGGGATCTCGCGCCAGCGCGTAGAGGCCCCGAGGCAGGCCCTCGACGCGGTGTACAAACAGGCCGAGATGGATGCGCGGCCGCCACGGGATCGCATCCCAGGGCATCGATCGCCGGTCGCGCGTCGGTATCAACCGAGCGAGCATGCGGAAGAACGCTTCCTGCGAGATCGCCGTCGAGCCATCCATCGCTACCGCGCTTCGGCGACCAAGGATTGCCTTCTCCGCGGTGAGCAGACCGTGCCGGACGGGGACCCCGAACAGCTCCTGCTCCGTGGGGAACCGTGAGAAGTCTTCGGTGATCAGCGCGCTTTCGGATCGTCGCGTGGCCTGCGCAACGTCGTCGATCACGGGCCACTCGACGCTGTGCTCGGGGCTCAGCTTGTTGGCCCTGCCGCACCACTGTGCGCCGATGCTGCCTGCCGTCAGCCCATTCAGAAGCCGCGGAGACGTCAATGCAACACCCGGTGTGACCAATGCCAGAAGCTCAGGCTCCTCACGTTCTGCCATTCCGTAGTCGTCACCGCGGCTGAGCCCGAAGAGACCAGCAATGGCGCTGTGGCTGATTCCGTCGAGGAGTACCAAGCCCCAGCCAAGAGCGGCCGCCGCAATGCGCAGGGTTGCAAGTGCATGCCCAGCATCGTGTTGGCAATATCGGAACGCGCGTTCGCCGTACTTCCAGGCTTCCCGCCAATGGACCGACGAGAGGCCCACGAGGAAGGAATACTCGGGAAACGGCGCGCAGAGGTCGGTCCACGCGTTCGGGTCGAGGATCGCCCGCCTTTCGAGAGCGTGCTCCTTGGGTGCGTAGTGGTACACGGCGGGCGCATCGCCGAGCCGCTCGATCGCCGGTAGAACCGCATACCCCTCGGTCGGATGGAGATTCCCGCTCGAGGGGTTCGCGCGCAGGGACCACATCGTTTCATGGAAGCGTTTCCACGCCGTCAGAGACAGCGCGTACCGGAAGAAGAGAGAAATCGACTCCAGCGATAGCGGCTCCGATGGCCTGTCCCCGGGCACGTAGAGCTGCCAGTAAGGAAGCGGACAGCCTGGTTTGGGTAGCAGAAGTTGAACAAGGTCTGCTTCTGGATAGCGTCGGAACGGATCGGGCTGCGTAGCCCAGTCCAGGTAGCCGGGTGAGGCCGCGTACCGGTGAAAATGGTGCTTCGTCCGCTCATGGTAGGCAATGACCACCTCTTCGGGAGAGGAATTTGTGTCGAGCAGATCCCCGGGCTGTGCTGGTGCACCAGTGGACACGAGCGGAAGGCGATACGAATCCATCGAGATCGTCGTCACGCTGCGCAGCTCTCGATGAACGCCTTCGCGGTCGTTCCGAGTTTGTGGCCGGCGAGTACGATCTCAAGCGGGCCTCGGTGTGCGAAGTCCTGGGCGGGCAAGAGATGCGCCAAGCCGAAAGCGTTCTTGGCGTTGGGTTGAGGCTTGCGCTCAACTGATATCTTCATCGCGCCTCCCGTGCCTGCTGGTAGAACGGCTTCGTACCCGACGCGTGATCGGTCGTGTCGACGATGTCCACGATCTCCGGTGCGACCCTGCGCACCATGAGCTCGAACCCGTACTTCAGGGTCACTTGCGACGCGGTGCACCCCTGACATCCGCCGCTCATCGCAATCAAGAGCTTGCCGTCGCGAACATCGACGATCGAGATCTGTCCACCGTGGCTGGCGATGGAACGGTTGACTTCCCGGTCGAGCAGGCCTTGAACGGCCGCACGAACCTCGGCGTCGGTCCGTTTGCTGGCACCGTCGCGCAGCGAGCTTTCAAGGATGGCACATATTCCCGTGAGCAGCTGGCTCCGAATTACTGCTCCGATTGACGCGTTCAGCCCCGACCAGGCGGTGTTGCTCTCCTTGCCTACGGTGACCACATTACCGGCGACGAGCACGTGCGCAACGCCCGGCAGGTCGAACAGCCGCTCGACCAGCGGTGACCCCGCGGCCTGCTCGCGGTTCTCAAAGAAGAACGGGCCCCCGGAATGGACCGCGCGGCTCACGGTGAACTTGCACGTGTCGGGATCCGCAAGCGAAACTTCAGCGCGGATGCTGACCGGTGGCTCAATAGGCCTGGCGTCAGACATCTTCAACAATCTTCCCTGCAGTGCGCTCGCCTAGCGAGCGCAGGTGGTCGAACGAGTAGATCCCAGAGTTATGGCCATCGTTCCAGTCGATCCCGATCGCATAGTTACCGATGCTCGAGATCACGCGCGGGCCCACATCGGGCCGCACCGTCTTCGGATCGAGCAGTTGTCGGCCACTCATCTCCTCAATGCACAGGGCGCAATGACACGCCAAGCGCAGGTCGCGGACGTCGAAGTCGTCGTGGTGACCGTCCTCCCAGAGCACGGACAGCGTCCGAGGGTCGCGCTGACGAAAGCCAATCGCCATGGTCCGCGAGCCCGACGGCCGGACGGCACTCTCCAGCCAGCTCGGCTCTCCCTCATGGCTGCCCCACGTCCACGCAAAGGACTTCAGCACGGTCGCCGAAGCGGCGTGGAGCTGTGCCGCGAGCGCTGCGGCAATCGCGGCGTACGCCTGGGCAGCGACCGACTTCGGCTTGTCGACCACGATGGGACGACCCGCGTCACCGCCGGTGACGACATCGGCATCGAGAGGTATGGCACCCAAAAACGGAACCCCAAGTTGCCGGCTCATCCGCTCGCCGCCGCCGCGACGGAAGATATCGGTGCTCTGGCCGCAGTGGGGACAGGTGAAAGTGCTCATGTTCTCGACGATGCCGAGTATGGGGACATGCACCTTCTCGAACATCCGCAGGCCGCGGCGGGCGATTTTCAGGCTCACATCCTGTGGTGTCGTGACGATCACGGCGCCTGATAACGTCAGGCTCTGCGCCAGGGTCAGCTGCGTGTCGCCGGTGCCGGGCGGGAGATCCAGAATCAAGTAGTCGAGATCTCCCCACTGCACGCCGCCGATGAACATGCGCAGGTACTTGCCCACCATCGGCCCGCGCAGAACCGCCGGCGTGTCGTCGTCAGTGAACATGCCCATTGATATTGTTTTGACGCCGTATCGTTCCGCCGGGATCGCGTTGCCGTCTGGGGTCGCGGCCGGCCGTCGGCCAGTCGGAATGCCCAGCATGCCGGGGATGCTGGGGCCGAGGACGTCGGCGTCCACGAGCCCGATGCGCCCCCCGAGTTGCCGCAGCACGAGTGCCAGATTGACGCTCACGGTCGACTTCCCAACGCCGCCCTTGCCGCTGCCGATGGCAACAATATGGCGGATCCCGGGAAGTTTCTCAGGACCGGTCTGGGGCGACGCGCCCGGGACCCCGGGTTGATGTGTGGTTGTGTGATTCATGGTTCATCCTACCGTTTGGCGGTGAACACGCGCCGAAGAATGACCCTATTTTTCAATTAGACCGGCGTCGAACGATGACCTTGGCCAAAGACCCATTTCAAGAATGGAAGCGAGAGTTGGCCTGGGCGTGCATTTGGCGCGTTTGAAGCGGTGACCCCTGCCGCTAAGTCGACTTCTTTGTGTGTTACCGCACAGCGAGTCTTTGGGTTTGAGTGACAAATTGGCCCCCCGTCGACTAAGGATTCTGGACATTATGAACAAAAAGGCCTGGGCAGTCTGGAGCGGCAGCATCAAAGAGGGTGGTGGAACCATTTCCACGGAAACTGGCGTACTCAAAGAAGCGCCGTATGGATTCAAATCGCGTTTCGAAGGCGGCAAGGGTACTAATCCTGAAGAACTGATCGGCGCTGCACACGCTGCCTGCTACTCGATGGCGCTGTCGCTAATGCTTGGAGAGGCAGGCCTGACGGTCGACAGGATCGAAACGCATGCCGATGTGACACTCGAGAAGATTGGCCAGAGCTTTGAGATCACAGCGAGTCACTTGACGGTGGTCGCCGCCATTCCGGGCGCAGCGGACCCCCAGTTTCAAGAGATCGCCCAAAAGGCCAAGGTCGGTTGTCCGGTGTCGAAGCTGCTGAAAGCTCGGATCACCATGGACGCGAAACTTGCTTCGTAAGCGGGGCCGATCGATTCATGCGCTGGATTGATCAATCAAGGCGCAGGAGTGCGACTGCCAGCGGCCGGCCCTCCCCGGACAATAATCCTTCGGCCCGGTATTCTGCCGCCGCGCGCTCGCTTGATCATCGTTCTTGGTCTCACTGGGCGCGGCTCTGACTTATGTGCGCCTCCGTACTGACGACAATTTTTCCAAACGCCAGGCTCAGCAACCTACATAAAGGGGGGACACGATGAAGACAAAAACTGCTTTGACTGACGTCAAGACCTTGCGCGTTCGGGCGCGCAAGGACATTGAAGGGGGTGCGGTAACGGCTGGCTACTCGGCTGACCGAACGCAGGTCCTCAAACTACTCAACGAAGCATTGGCAACTGAAATCGTCTGTGTTCTTCGTTACCGGCGACATCACTTTATGGCTCGCGGTATCGATGCAAAAAGCACCGCGGACGAGTTCCTGGTTCACTCTAACGAAGAGCAGGGACATGCCGACCAGATTGCCGAACGCATCGTACAACTGGGCGGCGAGCCGGATTTCTCACCGGATAGTCTCACCGACCGCAGTCACGCGGAATACGTACCCGGCTCCTCTCTAATAGAGATGATCAAGGAGGATCTAGTGGCGGAGCGTATCGCCATCGACAGCTATCGCGAACTAATCCAGTACCTGGCCGACCAGGATCCCACGACCAGCCACATGCTGAGGTCCATACTTGCGGTCGAAGAGGAGCATGCCGACGAACTGGCAGATTTGTTGGTGGGCTTGCCAGCACCTGCTGAGCGCCCGCATGCGTGATGAAGGATGAGGCGCGACAAGCTATCGGAGTTATTGATGTGACTATCGCGGAAATCCGGCGCGCCGCGATCGATGACGGAAAGAGCATTCATGATCACGTCGCGGTCGACGTTAGACTCTCGCGCACCCACCGCTTTCACAAGGCGATCGAATTGATCTCCCAGGCCAAGCAGGACGTGGCGGGAGAGGAAGATCAGCCAGCCACGCGCGGCCTGCAAAAGCGCGTCCTGGGTGACATCGAGGACGCTCAACATGAGGCCGAGCATGTGATTGCGACGGTGCTGACACGTGGGTAATAGCTGCCAGCTCCCGCGTGCCGCGCACCTGTGTTGAGGGGACCCAATGAGCCCAGTAAAAGGCGAACTGAGCGGGCCGGATCTCACCCAGGGAGTTGAGCTTGCGGCAATCCCAAATGGAGCGATGTTGCTCGGGCACGCGGGCAGTGAACCAGTTCTCCTCGTTCGACGCGGCGTTGAGGTATTCGCGATTGGCGCCACCTGCCCGCACTATGGTGCCCCGCTGGCCGAGGGCCTCGTCGTGGGTGATACGGTTCGCTGCCCTTGGCATCACGCCTGCTTTAACCTAAGGACCGGTCAGGCGCTGCGTCCGCCGGCGCTCGACCCCGTTGCCCGATGGCGCGTTGAAGTGGTTCACAATCCGGCACCTCAACCCATGCCGGAAGAGCCACCGGCCGGCACAATCTACGTTCGGGAAAGGTTGCCAGACATAGATCGGCCGCCGTCCGCGCGGGCCGTCAAAGTCCCGGAATCGGTCCTCATCGTCGGCGGCGGCGCGGCAGGAAATGCAGCGGCCGAGGTGCTTCGTCAAGAGGGCTACCGAGGTCCTATCACCATGCTTAGCGCTGATCAGTCACCGCCCTGTGATCGGCCCAATCTATCGAAAGGCTACCTCGCCGGCAACGCATCCGACGAATCAAATCTGCTCCGCCCCGCAAAATTCTATCAAGACAACGACATCGCGTTGAGTTTGGCGACACGCGTTACAGTTATTGAACCCGGAAGCAAGCACTTAGAGCTGGTCGATGGCCGACAACTCACCTACGGCGCCCTCCTGCTCGCCACCGGCGCTGAACCCGTACGGCTGGAGGTCCCAGGCGGCCAATTGCCGCACGTGCACTACCTCCGTACGCTCGCGGATAGCCGCGCGCTTGTCTCTAAAGCTCTGGTGGCGCGGCATGCGGCGGTGATTGGCGCCAGCTTCATCGGGCTGGAGGTGGCCGCATCGCTTCGCGCCAGAAATGTCAACGTTCACGTTGTCGGGGCAGAGGCCATTCCTATGGAGCGAATCCTGGGGGCTGAGCTCGGCCAATTCATCCGCAAGCTGCACGAGCAACATGGCGTCAAGTTTCATCTTGGCACGACCGTCACGGCCATTGACGAGGGAGGCGTCACCCTAAAGAATGATGAACGCGTCCCAGCCGATCTCGTGGTCGTGGGTATTGGTGTGCGACCGCTTATCTCGCTGGCGGAACGAGCAGGCCTTGTTGTTGATCGCGGCGTCACGGTGGACGAGTACCTTCAGACGAGCAACCCGCACATCTTCGCTGCTGGTGACATCGCGCGTTGGCCGGATCGACTCAGTGGCGAACAAATCCGCGTCGAGCACTTTGTTGTCGCCGAGCGTCAAGGACAAACCGCCGCACGTAACATTCTGGGCTACCGCGAGCGATTTGATGCTGTTCCCTTCTTCTGGACCGAGCAGTACGATCTTGGCATCGTTTATGTCGGTCACGCCGAACAATGGGATGAAGTGCACCGGGATGGGGACCTCGAGGCACGAGACTGCACCTTAACCTACCGACGCCGTGGCAAGACATTGGCGGTGGCAACGATTCACAGGGATCAAGAGGCGCTCCGCGCCGAAATCGAATTCGAGCAGACCATTGTCTCAGGGGCTGACCCTTCGCTGCCGCGCGGACCAATCTCCGCACCTGCAGTCTCGCCGGCCTAGGCGTTCCGGATCGTCTAATGTTCGGGTCGCATGAGTGCCTTCCCCTGGGTCGCTTGTCCGCGCAATTCCGGCTTGCTGCACTCCTGTGGTTAGGCGGGTGAAACTCACCTAGGCACTGGCGCCTGCGCGGACATCTTCTCCCGGAAACGCGGACAGGTTTAATTGGAAATCACAGGCGTGGTCCGGCACGAGCCTCGCAACAACGAAGCGCAAAAGCAATATCGAGCGACAAGGCGCGATGCTGCATCGCGTTCAATGAACCGCTGACCGTAATAATTGAAATCGTACGTTTAGGGAACAATAGTGGTTCAGCCTACGTCCAAAGGGACGCGACCTCGTCTCGGTCGTTGATTCTTCGCCGCTCGCAGAGATTAAATGGAGGTATTCCCCCGTGAAAAAGCACTTCTTGCCTGCCACGCTCGCTGTGCTGTGTGGGCTGCCGGTCGCAACGTACGCTGCCGAAGAGCCACGTCAAGCCGAAGTTGCAAAACTCAGTGCTGACGTGATGCCGTTCAGCCTCAAGGCAACGACGCATATTTTCACGAAGACCAGCGACGGGGGCAGGCAACGAGTTGTCGCCAAGGATGCGTCTGATGTGCAGCAGATTCAGCGAGTGCGCGAACACCTGCATGACATGCAGGCCCAGTTTCAGAAAGGCGACTTCTCGGGGCCCTCGCATGTCCATGGTACCGACATGCCTGGCCTCGCCCAGCTAGAGGCCGCAAAACCCGGCAAGCTCGCCATTTCGTATCAGGATGTGGCTAGCGGCGCGGAGCTGATCTACCAAACAGACGACGCTAAGCTGGTTTCAGCACTGCATACCTGGTTCGATTCCCAAATTTCTGACCATGGCGCGGACGCAATCGCCGGGCACCAGCATCATGGCGATATGCCAGTTCAGTAGGTGATCTCTCCGGAACGCCGCGAGGAGCTCGTGGTTGAGTAAGGCGCAACGGACTTGGAGGAGTAGATGCGCTCGAGCAGGCAAATGAGTCGATCAATCGACTGCGCGACCTTGTCCCGACGGCCCATCCAGACGTAGGCGCGCAGATAGACGAAGCGGTCGTAGAGTTCGAAAATTGACTCGCCCGGCGTCAGCTACCGCGGCAGAATCTTCCCGATGCACTGATCGACATGGCGAAGCTTCATAGCGATATGAAAGTAATCCAAAACGTCTTCGCATGGCACGGCGCGACAACTCTGCGAATTAGGAAGTTGCAAGATCCATCTCGACGCTTTGCGCACAACCCATTGATTACTAGCGACTAAATAACGCACAGCGCGAGAAGTACGCAACTGTCATTTATTACAGGGTGCCCGGGCTGCCAAAAGTGTCAAAGTCTCTACACGGAGCGGTGCCACGAAGCTTTCCATAAGGCCCTCCTCGGCTGCATTCACACATACCCTGCTGGCCGCTGTGTGCCTGGTCTTGTTCGCCCTGCCCGTCGCGGCGGCGATCAATGCCTATGACCTGGGAGCGCGCTACGACTCGACACGGAATAATGTCATCTTCCGCGTCTATTCCTCACGCGCAACGCGGATCGAGCTCGACCTGTACGCGTCGCCGATGGGTTCCCCCGAAGTGCTGCGCCAGACGCTCAGCCTTAATAGCGCCACCAGAATCTTCTCCGCCTCCATCCCGGTTGCCACGCTGCAGGCAGCAGGCATCGCCGGCCCGGTGTATTACGGCTATCGGGCCTGGGGGCCAAACTGGCCTTATTCGGGGAGCTGGACGAAGGGTTCCAGCGCCGGATTCATCTCGGACGTGGATGCCAACGGCAACCGCTTCAATCCCAACAAGCTGCTGATCGACCCCTACGCGCGCGAGATCAGCCAGGATCCGCTGAACGCCACCGGGACCGACGCAACCTTGTATGCCTCGGGTGCCAGCTATCGTAACCTTGACAGCGGCAATGTGGCGCCCAAGGGCATCTTGTGGGTGACAGCCAGCCAGAGCATCGGCACCAAGCCTATCCGCGCACAAAAGGATGACATCATCTATGAAGTCAACGTGCGTGGCCTCACGGAGAGCGACAGCACTGTCCCGAGTTCGCTCCGGGGCACCTACGCGGGCGCAGCGCTCAAGGCGCCCTACCTCGCAGGCCTCGGCGTAACAGCCGTGGAATTCCTGCCTGTGCAGGAGACTCAGAACGACGCCAACGACAATACGCCGAACTCGACGGCGGGACAGAACTACTGGGGCTATATGACGCTGAACTACTTCGCACCGGATCGCCGCTATGCGTCGAATAAGGCTGCGGGTGGCCCGAGCAGCGAGTTCCAGGCCATGGTGAAGGCCTTCCACGACCAAGGTATCAAGGTCTACATCGACGTGGTGTATAACCACACGGCCGAGGGCGGAGCGTGGAACGCGAACGATCCAACCACATATACCATCTTCTCATGGCGTGGACTCGACAACCCGACGTACTACGAGCTGACTTCGGATATGCAGTCCTCGTACGACAACACGGGCGTGGGCGGGAACTACAACACCTATAATACGGTCGCGCAAAACCTCATCGTCGATTCGCTCGCCTACTGGCGCGACACCATGGGTGTTGACGGTTTCCGCTTCGATCTCGCCTCGGTGCTGGGAAATACCTGCACCGTGGGCTGCTTCAACTTCAGCAGTACCGATAGCAACACGGCGATCAGCCGTATCCTGCGGGAGCTGCCCGTGCGTGCGGCCACCGGCGGCAGCGGCGTTGACCTGTACGCCGAGCCCTGGGCGATTGGTGGCAACTCCTACCAGTTGGGCGGCTTCCCTGCAGGCTGGTCAGAATGGAACGGGAGCTATCGCGACACCCTGCGTCAGGCGCAGAACGACCTGGGCGTGGCCAGCATTACCACCGGCCATTTGGCGACGCGCTTCGCCGGTTCGTCCGACCTGTTCGGCAGCCGCAAGCCTTGGAATTCAACCAATCTCGTGGTCGTGCACGATGGCTTCACGCTCGATGACCTATACAGCTGCAACGGCCCCAACAACAACCAGGCATGGCCGTACGGGCCCTCCGACGGAGGCAGCTCGACCAATTACAGCTGGGACCAGGGCGGTGCCGTTGCCGATCAACGCGGCGCCGCACGCGTAGGCTTCGCCTTAATGATGCTGAGCGCCGGAACACCGTTGATGATGGGCGGAGACGAGTACCTGCGCAGTCTCCACTGCAACAACAACGCTTATGATGTTGACTCGGTTGCCAACTGGCTCGACTACGGTTGGACCAGCGATCAAAGCAACTTCAACGCCTTTGTGCAGGGCATGATCGCCTTCCGCAAGACCCACGCAGCGCTGCGCCCACTCGACTTCTACTCGAGCGCGCAGTTGGTTTGGTGGACGCCGGCCGGTACCACGCCTGACGCGAACTACTTCAACAGCGGCACCAATCATGCCATCGCCTATCAACTCAACGGCACCGTGCTGGGCGACAGCTATTCGTCCCTCTTCGTGGCCTACAACGGTTGGAGCGGCAGCGTGAATTTCACTCTTCCGGCGCCAGGCAATGGCATGAACTGGTACCGCGTCACCGATACCTGCAGCTGGGCCGAAAGTCCGACCCAGGTACGCACCCCCGGGCAAGAGGACTTGATTGGGGGACAGGACTTTGTGTATGGCGTATGCGGTCGTGGACTGGTGTTATTGGTCGCAAAGTGAAGGCCGCCTGGAACCGCGAAAGGTCGGGATCAGACCACACCCGCGACTTGCCGTTCAACGCAACCTCCCCCACCGCCTGATTGGCAATCATCCTGGTTTCTTTTATGAGACCTGCCTCGTCGGATGGGAGCCCACTAGGATTTCCGATTTCGATGAGGAGATGATTGCGGAATAGCGCCGGGCATAGCGCGATCCGGGCATGAGCCATGGTTCCTGTTCCGATTATCGTGCCGCCGAGAGCAGCGACCTCGAGCATGACACTGCCGATATCGGCCGGAACGTCGTTCACTTCCGGTAAACCGTTCCGCGCGTTCGCGCTTGTCCAGGCTGAGCGATGTGGCAAGTTCTGTCAGACTCGCCACGTCCAAGGGGATCGTGGCCGTCCATACCTGGACTTCCGTCGCGCACGAGCGAAGCCGCCATGCGAAGCGCGGAGGCGGTGTTGTCCCATTCACCAAACGAGATTTGCCTGGGTCTTCCCGTCGGGGGAAAGGACCGTCCGTTCATTCGCCTGTTTGCGCTGAAGCACGACCGTCAACGACTTTGCGAGGACAGGAAGGTTTTCCCGGGAAAGAATCTCCAGATGGCGGCCGGGAATCCTCCGGTGCCGTTGGTGCGCTAGCGCCCAGACGGCGCCAACCAATCCGAGGTTCAATACCGCCTCACAAATCAACGGAGAATCAAATGTATATTGGTGGCGGAATTCTTGGAACCCTTCTGGTCGTTCTTCTCATTGTCTACGTAGCACGCAGGGTGTGACTTGCCTCCATGGCGCACGTACGGTGTAGAACCATCTTCCAGCGGCCACAGTGAAACAGGCGAGGCGATGTAACGTGCAGTGGTTTACCCTCCAGGAAGGCTGACAACTCTTTCGCCGTATCCAGATGGAGTCATCGGTCATCAAGCTCACGGGCTGCGCACGACTCTGTGACGATTGCCACTCGGGTGGTGACTCGGAAGTTGGCTTCGTTGACGGTGTGCGTGATGCGGCGCCCCGCCTCAGCGGCGCATCCAGACGAGCGATAGCTCTTCGCAGATAGCGCACTGTTGCCGCACCGTGCGGGTACTGACAGTCCCGTGTGCAAAAGAAATTATCCGGCAGCGGGGCCGGTGATCCATTTCCCGCCCCAGCACATATGTGATCTTTTACTTGATCTTTATGAGCTCCATGCTTGTTCCGCAACAGATTACAGAAGAACTCGCAGCGCCAGCCGCCGCCGCCGTTACCATGCCCGACGCGTGTTACCGCGGATAGCCCTATGTCGTAGTGTACGCTGCCGCACTGAGCGAGTTCTGCCTGTAGCCGTAGTCTTGGGCTGACACTCACAGTGGGGGCCCACCGATGCAACCAACTCACGCAACGTTATTTGCGGCGCCAGACAAGACTCAGGGTGCCATCGCTGCCCACAATTTGTTCGATACGCAGCTGGTAGTCGACGACGACATCCGCATTGCAAGGGGCGGCAGATTCAGTCATGCGGATTCACTCGTCCCGCGGCAAAACCTGCCGTCGCTGCTCGCTCGGTCGCGGATCGAAGAGCTTATTACCGCGGATCGTCGTAAAAACGAGTTCCTTGCGGTACTCTGCCATGAGCTGCGCAGCCCTCTTGCGTCGATCCAGAATGCCGTCAGCATCTTGCGCAGCCGGACCGGCGAAGATCTCGCCGTACAGCACACGATGCACGCACTGATCGAACGGCAGGCGCGCCACATGACGCTACTCGCCGACGGCCTTTTGGATGTGTCACGGATTACCTCTGGCCACCTGCGCTTGCAGCGCGAGCGGGTCGATCTGTGCGTCGTCGTGCGCAACGCAATCGAAACGCTTGAAGCGGACTTTAGTCACCGCAACCACCGACTTGCGGCAACCTGGCCTGACGCTCCCGTATGGCTACACGCCGACGCGCGGCGGCTGGAGCAGGTATTCGTGAACCTGCTGGGCAACGCATCGAAGTATACGAACGCGGGCGGTGAACTCGCGTTGTCCGTGCATACGCGCCACGGCCACGCCGTCGTTCGCGTTCGGGATTCTGGGATCGGTATTGCGGTAGATTTGTTGCCGCACATTTTTGATCTCTTCGTACAGGCAGATGAAGCAGCTCCGCGCTCCAGATCCGGCCTCGGCATCGGTCTCGCTCTGGTGCGTATGCTGGTGGAATTGCATGGCGGCAGCGTGACTGCGGTAAGTGCCGGACTCGGACAAGGCAGCGAATTTATGGTCCGGTTGCCTAAGGAGAATGAACCTGACCAACCAACCTCAGCGATGGCATATCGAACATCGAGGCATGCTGGATGACATTGCACGACGGGCTTGTGGCGGGAGTGAAAATGATCGATGTCGCCGAATGAACGCTCGATCTCCAATATTTTATTCTTCTTGTTGACGAAACCGGCAGGCTCCTATGCGATTGGGCTGCCAGCGCAGCGCCCTTGGTGTAGGGCAGTTAGCAACATGGTAAAGCCGTGGAATATACCCGAGAGCCCGCGCGAAGCGCTTGGCAAAAACTAAAAGCCAAGCTCTTGTCGCTGTTGCTACTGACTCGGGAAGCATGAGCAGGCAATCGTCAATGGCCGCTTAATATGCGGGGCCGCCGTGCCGCACAGGCACCTCGTTAGGGGCGCTGCTCATTCGATCGACGCTCGCGGTCAAAGTCGAAGCATTAGTCGGCGCTTTTGACTGTAATGTCGCTATGGACAGCCTTAACACGTTCGGTCTCTCGCGCAATGGACACGGCCTTGTCTGCCGCTTTCTGAGTTCTGGCGCTGCCGGACAGCCATACGACGCCATCCCTGTCGGTTTCGACATGAATGCGCTCCAGGCTGGTTATATGCTCTGCAGCCAGCTTGGTCTTGATCTCGGTTGTTATGGCCGAATCCTTCACAAAGACCAACGCCTGTGAAGTGTCGGAAGTCGAATCGTCAGCCGCCATGGCCACAGCGGATCCGAGCAACGCGCCACAAGCCACGCAGGTTATTGCAAATCGCGTTTTCATGGTCTTCCCGTATTGCTGACCAGCCTTAATGATCCCGCGAAAATCACTTTTGGTCCGTTCGTTGACGTACACATGCCGCACACGTCCTGAGCGTGCTGGCTTGTCGACTCATTGATCAACACGTGCTTGGGACGGCAGCCGCCCGCTGCGGGGCCAACTCACGATCCAACCCAGTTTGGTCGGCGAGTTGGTTACGCCTGCCACCGTACAGACGTTAGTTACGTACCGCCAGGGCGTACCGGGACTCGAAGGCGGATTTCAGCGATGCGGTCATCTTTTTGAACCGTCGCAGAGCGGTTGACGTCACTCGTAGTTAGGTTCAATGTCACCAGAGAACGCTTACCGATAGACGTCGAATATGACGCGGGCTCGGATGTAGGGCCTGAGCGCGTACCAAAGCGGCGGTAAGCGGGCGACTCGATCGCAGTCAGCATACCAATCGAGGAGCAACAGCGATGAGAAAGTATCTTTACAAGTCGGTCACCGCCAGTGGGTTCGCACTGCTATCCCCCGCCGCGTTTGCTGCGGTGGAAGATGTGCAGACGACGATTGGCAAATTGACCATGTACGTGTTCATTCTGGTCGTCGTCGTCGTTGCCGTCGCCGTGTATTTCATGAGCATACGTGACAAGCGTCGGGCTCCATTGACCAGGTTATTCGATAAGCGCGATCCGATACACTCCGTTGGACCCGATGTCTCGGTCACCGAGTGCGTACGCACGATGACCTCCAAGAAGCTCGGTGCCCTGATCATCATGGATGGCGAAAGGTTGATAGGCATCTTCACGGAGCGGGATGCGATGAACAAGATGCTGGCCGCCGGCCGTGATCCGCTCAACACGAAAGTCTCAGAGGTAATGACCAGGAATCCCTACAGTATCCCGCCGACGACGACGGTCGGCGAGGCGATGGCGATAGTCACCAATCGACGCTTCCGGCACCTGCCGATTGTGGAAAACGGTAAGGTGCTCGCCGTGATATCGAGCGGCGATCTAACCCACTGGATGATGCAGGATAAGACGGGAAGCGTTCAGGAACTTGTCGACATTGCCGAGCGGAGCTGAGCGCGAGCGCGATGAGCGCAGCGAGCGAGGCTCTGAACGTGGCCGTTGCTCATCGAAGGCAGCCCCGGAGTGCGGGTGTTGTCTTTGAGCCGCAGGTGTAAATAGTCGATTAGATGGGATAGTCCCCCCTGCAAACGGCCAAGAACAAGCCTAGCCGTACGCGCGCCTTGGGCGGCGGCCTAGGAAAGCCCTAGGCGACTCCTCCTCAATTGTTCAAGCGCTTGCCGCCATTCAGGAATTTTGGAATAGACCAGACTTTAATGTCGGTGCTGGGCATTCAATGTTCGTAAAATTCATTTTGTAGCGGGCGATTGGTCAGACGAGCCAGGTGCCTTGCAGACAATCGTTGCAGCGCCCCGCGCCGCATCGGCTGCCAAGGCCCGCAACGTTGATTAGGAGATCAAGAACGATCGGCGGACAACGCCGACAACGGCACCGGTTTCCAGCGCTCGCGTGCACTGCTGCTCTACGGCTTGCACTCACACCACCGCTTTATCGTGACCATGCTCGTCTTCCCAGGGCGGCAGCAGCCGGATCATCGCCAATAACAGCAGAAACGGCGCGATCAGCACCGAGGCTGCGACCAATAGGCCCTCCCTGCCGAAGATCACCCAGGGAAAAATCAGCAAGCCCTTCCCAGTCTTCGAGATCTCCTGCCCGCCGATGACTACGTTGAAGCGCATCATGATCACATTGAACAGCACCAACAGCGCGCTCACCGTGATGCCGGCGACCAGCGCTCTTCCCGCGGTACCCCGCCAGAACATGTAGGAAAGGATGATGATCGGCGTTACCGCGCCGACGGCGAATTGCAGTACAAAGAAGGGCACGACCAGGCGGGTGGTCACAAAAACCATGATGATGTCGATCCCCTCCCGGGCCTTATAGATGACATTGCCAAATTCGACCCCCTCCAGCACCAGGGTGAACATGACGAAACCCCACAGGGTGTAGCCCAACGCCTTCACGCAATTGACGTCAATCGGAACCCTGCGCAACTTGCAGGACAGGACATACAGAACGATCAATAGCGCGGTACCGGAGATGATCGCCGAAAACAAAAATATGACCGGCATCAAGTCGGATGACCACCATTCCCGGGACTTGAGAGAACCGAATAGGAATCCGACATAGCCGTGCAGGCCGAGAGCCCCGGGAATGCCGGTGACGGACAAGGCGAAGATCCATTTCTGGTCGTAGCGCATTGCCTTGTCTGACAAATCGAGCGACCCGAGGCACAGCACATGGTAAAGCCGGCCCAGCAGATCTTTCCTGCGTTGCGCCTGCTGCACCATGTAGGGTCGGAACACGAACCAAGTTTCCAATGCCAGGAGAACGACATAGAAGCCGGCAAAGTAGCCAAACATGGCCATTGCGGAACTCCAATGCGGCGTGAACACGGCGTTGAACGCGCGCTCGGGATGGCCGAGATGCAGCAGCAGCGGCAAGGGCACGAAGCACATCAGGCACAATGCAGTCAGCAAGGCGAGATGCGCGACCGGGCGTAGACGCGTCAGGCCGAACACCTGATACAGGCTTGAAACCGTGAACGCGCCGGCCACCAGCCCGGTGAGATAGGGATAGACAACGATCAGCACGCCCCACGGGAAGACGGTCTCGTTAGGGTAGACGTAGCCGGTGTACGGCGCGGCCGCAAAAAGGGGTTCCATCAACTTACTTCCTTGTCGATGCCGACATAGAAGACATTGGGGGCGTTGCCGGTTTCAGGCTTGAGCACCTCGACCCGATTATTGGCGACGAACTGACTGATCGGACTCTGTTTGTCGTTGAGATCTCCGAAGATGCGCGCACCGACCGGACACACCTCGACGCAAGCGGGCAGCAATCCCTTGGTGACGCGGTGATAACACCAGGTGCATTTGTCGGTAACGTTCAATTCAGGGTTGAAGAAGCGCGCGCCGTAGGGGCACGCCTGGACGCAGTACTGGCAACCGATGCAATAGGAATGGTCGATCAGGACCATGCCGTCGTCGGTCTTGAAGGTCGCGCCGGTCGGGCACACTTGCACGCAGGCCGGATGGGTGCAGTGGTTGCACAGCTTGGGGACGAAGAAGGCCTTCTCGACCTTCGCGTCCTTGTAGCGGTTGGCGAATCGATAGGCACCTTCCGAACCGGAGGCTGCGATGTTCACGGGGTCGGCTTGGCTGTCGATGCGCGCCCGGTCCTCGCCCTCCAGATAGACGTAGCGCTCGACCCAGGTGCGGAAGTGATGAGCGTCGCCGGCGACCTCGTTTTCCGCCTTGCACGCCTCGACGCAGCGCAGGCAGCCGATGCATTTCGTGGCATCAACGCCGAACGCCCAATGGTGCTTGCTCCAGTCATAGCCCGGGATCGCCGGCACGGCGGGCGCAGCGCCGATCGCCGCCGCCCGCGCTTTCTTGGGCAGCACGGCAGTCGTGGCTACCACGGCGGCGCCACCGGCCACGGCACCTCCCAGACAACCTAGAAAGGCACGGCGCGCGGTCTGGTGCTTCTCGAGTTTTTCCTTTTCATCCATTTCCAATGTCCTCCTGGCCGAACCCGCTCTCCGCGCCGTGTTACTTGCAACTGAAGCTGGCGTAGTAGGTCGCCAAATTCTCCGCCTCGGCATCGCTCAAGCCTTTGGCGAGCGCAGACATGATCACATTCGAGCGCTCGCCGCGCGCGTAGGCCTTCAGCGCACTGGCGAGATAATCCTTGGATTGCCCGGCCAGGTTCGGCCACGCCTGCTCGGTGCCGACCCCGTTCGTCCCATGACAGCTCGTGCATACCGACGCTCCAGCCTTGCGCGCGGCCAGGGCCTGATCGGCGGCGTTCAGGGTGGGTTTGCATTTCTGGTCGGAAAAATACGCGGCAATATCCCCAATATCGCCATCGCTCACCACAGCGGCCATGGGCGTCATGAGCGCATTGGTGCGCTTGCCGGTCTTGTACGCCGTGAGCGATTCGAGCAGGTAGGCCTGGTTCTGTCCCGCGAGAGTCGGTCCGGGCAGCTTCGTGCTGACACCGTCGGCGCCGTGGCAGCCGGCGCAGATCGCGGTCTTGTTCTTGCCCGCCGCCGCGTGGCCCGGCTGCGCCGGCGCGCCGAGCGATCCGACCAACGTCCGCGGCGAATGGGAATTATGACAGAGCGTGCACTGTTGCGTTCCGGCGTGATCCGCGATCACGATCTGGGCCTGTTGTAGTGGTCGGCCCGGCATCTGTTCGTGACAAACCGTGCAGAGCGGCCGCGTGTCGGCCGGGACACTAAGCTTCAGGTTGTTGGGATGAACCCGGCCGGTCGCTGCGTTGATAAAGCGTTGTTGAGGGTCGCGGCTGCCGGCCGGCCCGTGGCAGACCTCGCATGTGACGACCTTGCCGATGCTGACGCTGTCGTGAATGCCTTTGGACCATTCGGCGAATTGGGCTGTGTGGCAGGATTCGCAATATGCCGTGCCCTGGTACTTGGGTTTGTCCCGGGCGATCTCCGCCACCGCGTCGCCGCGATAGTGCCCGTACTTATAGAAGGACTTGTCGGTGATGTAATTTCGCGCCGCGATCGCGACGGCGACGAATCCGACCAACAGCAGCAGGAGTCGCGCGATGTGTTTAGGCATTATCGTCAATACTGTCAATACTGCGGTGATTTCTTAGGATCGCCCGGCCGCTCCCGTCCTTGGCGTAGAGCGGTGTCAATCGCAGGCCGCTGAATGGCGTAGTTAAGATCATAAGTTTTCGGAATACGTCGACTGTAGTTAAGGGCAGACATCTGATTGATCACTCGGTCTAGGCAGCAATCTAATCGCTCCCTTCAAGGTTACGGCCCTGACAGATTTGGTTCTATACGTAATCACCCCTAGGGTCGTAGGCGCTGTGGATTGCGCTTGTTGATGTCATTTCTTCACTTAAATGGTGCCATAAATCCGAAATCAGGCTCGCTGACTGATGATTGCGGGGAGCCGCGCACCGGCATAGTGCAGTGCCTCAATGCCCACGGATCTGGATCGCAGCGTCAGCGCCTGCGCCGCGGCTCGCGGGCGTTGCAGGAAAGGAGATGCTGAATTTCGTCAATGATCAACATTTTCGGTGCGGCATGCGTCAACATGTCGATCGTCACGATCTCGAGCTCGTAGAAGCGGGCCGTAGGCCGCAGATTTCCGTTGAGCGCGCGGATCATTTCGCCATATAGGCTGCGGATGACCGACACGGGTCGCATTTGCGTCGCAATGATCGTGCGTCGCCCTGCCCCATTCGCGCCTTGGGTCGCGTGGTCCCCCCGGAACTTTTCGAGCAGCATGGACTTTCCCGCGCCGCTGACGCCATGGATCAGAAGGCAACGCATTCGGACCCGGGCGCGCATTGCGTACAGCTCTGCGAGGCGCAGCAGCCCAGCATCGCCGGCCGCATAGCCGACCCATCGACTGACGATGCACCTCATCGACCACCATGATGTCCACCAGAGTGTGGTCCATCTGCACGATGCCGAGCGCACGGGTTCGGAAGTCTCCGAGCCCGCCGGGACACGTGCTGGCCTGGGTCTGCCGTGATAACGGCGACGTCTTGGACCTCACTCAAGCTCGCCTTGAGATGAGCCCGACCCATTGAATTGGTCTAAATGGCCTCTAATTGCAGCTTCGCTCTCTATGGGCCTACAATTGCGCGTTCCTCACGGCCGCCTGGTAGGCAGGCCACAGGCCGTGGTTCACGCGATTCGCGCATCTGCTCGGATGCGTTTCCTGCCCCTGATCGCGTGCCCCCAAATCCAAAGCGGAAAATTATGCGCAGAATTCGAAACGCCAAGATCATTGCAACGCTCGGTCCCGCCAGCTCCTCGGAGGAAGTCATCCGGAAGCTTTTTGTCGCTGGCGTCGACATGTTTCGCCTGAATTTCAGTCATGGAACCCAGGCCGAACACAAGGAGCGCTTCGACACCGTCCGGCGCATCGGACGCGAGTTCAACC
>ODAK010001729.1_pt1 | contig 23446 bp, 24 predicted proteins | sample 1539591 | NCBI WGS metagenome assembly ODAK01 (sample SAMEA3539303, study PRJEB22396) | soil metagenome | biome: tundra; feature: field; material: soil | place: USA | collected 2010-05 | depth 0.15 m | reverse complement strand
TTGGCGAGTAGCGAAATGACGACACCGACGATTTCTCTAGCGAAATGGGAGCCTGTGTAAGACAACACCAGATCCTTGTCGAATCAACAACAGCTGATCATTGACAAGAACTCGTTGCGTTAACTCCTTTCTCTTGATTCTGCCTTCTTCTTTCGGACTTCGCCCGTCGTCATGCGTTTGACGGCCTTAACGAGTTCGCTCCCGTCCCAGACTTCAAGGGTGCGTTCGCTGACCTTCACGTCAATTACTCGCCCGCAACGGTGCTTGCCGACCGAGAAGGCCTGGCCCGAGACGGTGACCACGCCATTGATGTTCACCGTGCGCGCCACCCACTCGACGCCACCGCGCTGCGCTCGCGGGTCTGAGATGACGAGGGCCGGTCCGGGCAACGACTCGTCGCGCCGATAGAAGCGCTCGGACGGGGTCGCCATTTTCAGACTCTGGTGAGGTCGTTCAGTGTTGTAGTGGGTGATGAAGTCGTCGAGCTCGTGCTGGGCCGCGACGAGCGACACGAAGATTCGCCCGGTGAGGAACTCTTCGCGCAACGTTCGGTGAAAGCGTTCAATCTTGCCGGTGGTGGTCGGACTGCGCGGAGCGGTCAAGCGATGCGCGATCCCGTTCTCGCGACAAATCCGGTCAAAGAGCGTCTCGCCGTCACCCTTGCCGAAGCGGTTCGTGAAGACCTTGCCGTTATCAGTGAGGATCTCCTCGGGCACGCCATGGCGCTCGAGCGCACTGGCGAAATGCGCGCACACCGGTCGCAGTGTGGCGCGCGCCATCACGCCGGCGCAGATAATGAAGCGGCTGTGGTCGTCAATACCCGTGAGGATCTTGGCTTCGACGCCGCTCTCGGTGAGGACCCCTCCAACCACGTCCATCTGCCACAGCTCCATAGGCCGGCCCCGTTCCCAGCGCTTGTAGGTCGGGAGTTTCTTGCGTTCCGCGCGGGGGAATGAGACCACGACGCGCCAGCACCCGGTGGATCGTCATGAGCGCCGGGGGCGCAACGCCCGTGGCTTTGAGTTCGTGGGCGATTCTCACCGGCCCCCAGCGCGGGTGCGCCAGGCGCATCGCGATGATGGCGGCTTCGCGCGCGCCGTCGAGTTGGTGGGGCACGTGATGCGGACGGTGCGAGCGCTCGCCCAGTCCCTCCAGTCCACCCGCTTCGTAGTCGGCGAGCCACTTGTAGAGGGTCTGGCGCGAGACCTTCACCTTGCGAGCGACCTCGCTCACGCTGTAACCATCTTTGATGACCATGAGCACGGCGTCGTAGCGCTGCTCCATCTTGCTGATCTCCTTAAACACGGGCCACCTCCTCGAAAAGAAGTCGAGACCAATGGCCAACCGGTGTCAAGGGTCAGCTGTTGTTGTGTAAAGGATCAGGTGTTGTTTTGTCCAGTATCAGGTGTTAGCAAAATGTCAACCATCAACCGTTGCAACACACGAAATGGGAGCCTGGGGTGGGAATCGAACCCACGACCTACGCATTACGAATGCGTTGCTCTACCGACTGAGCTACCCAGGCGCAAGCAGCAACTCTACTTGATGGTCCGTCGCGGGCGACTTCGAGGAACGTTAGAACTCCATCAACGACAGCATGAGATCATTCAGCAGCAGCGTCTCGTCGACGTTGGACGAGAGGCGTCGCGACGCCTCGGACACGACGCCGATCGCTCGAATCGACGCCCCGACGCGGTACTGATCGCGGGCGTCACCGAGTTCGCTGCCCTCCAGGCTCTCGACCATGCGATCGCGATACACGTTCGTCAGGGCCGTCAGCCCGAAGCGCAGTTCGTCGATTCGAAAGCGTCGCTGCTCGCGCTTGAACTGAGCCTCGATGTCGCGTCGATTGGAGACCGAGCGTTGGCCCATCTGGCGCGACTCTTGAACGCGAAGCTCCATCTCTTCGTCCTGCACCATCTGCAGCGGTGCGACCGCGTCTTCGAGGGCGCGAGCGATCTCAGTGGCGAGCGCGGCCGATGTAGCGGGCGTGCCGTTCAGACGTTCGGGAACCGAGCGCCACTGTGCGATGCGTTGCGCCAACGCGTCGTCGCGCCCGAGGATCCGCGCGCGTCGCAAATTACCGTTCGCCGCGCTCGCCGCCGCGCGAGCCGCCAAGGCCGTCGCGCCCTCTCGAATAAGAACCTCGGCTATCCCCTCTTCGCTCAAGCCCTTCAGTTTCAATTCCACGCATCGTGAAGCGATCGTGTCGAGGGCCGGCGGGACGTCTTCGGCCGTGAGCAAGAAGATCGTGCGCGTCGGTGTCTCCTCGAGTGACTTCAACAGGGCCGGCGCGCTGGGCGACGCGCCCGTCGTCGTCAGTTCCACGTCTTCGATGACGACAATTTGGTAGCCGGGTCCCAGGGGTCGACGTCGGCTCACGCGTTCGGCTTCGCGCAACTCGTCGATCCGCCACGACAGCCCCGCGCGCTCGGCGAAAGAGACGTCGGCGTCACCCTCGCTCAACACCAATCGACAGGTCTCGCACGTGCCGCAGCCGTTCAACGGGCATTGCAACGCGGCGGCGAACGTGAGTGCGGTGTCGTGCAGACTGGATCCGACCGGTCCGCTGAGTAGGTAGGCGTGGACCGGCGCCTTGACGTATTGGCGCATCGCCGCCACCGCCAGCTCTTGTCCCACGAGCGCATCGAAGACGTCGGTCATCTCACCATGGTAAAGAGGCGAGTCGCTCGTCGACCAGTGCCGCAACGTCGGCTTCGTTGCGCGAGCCGTCGATCACGCACCAACGCTCTCCCCACTTGGCCGCGATCGCCAAGTAGCCCTCGCGCACGCGCTGGTGGAACTCCAGGTCGGCCGATTCGAAGCGGTCGCGCACGTCCGGGACTCGCCGCTCGTTCGCGACGTCGAGTGGCGTATCGATCAAGACCGTCAGGTCCGGCACACATCCTGCGATCGCCAGTTCCGTGGCCGCCTCGAGTCTCGCGAGGTCGACGCCTCGGCCGTAGCCCTGGTAGGCCAACGTCGAGGCGAAGAAACGGTCACTGACGACCGATCGCCCGCCGGCGAGAGTCGGTTCGATGACGCTTCGCACGTGATGGGACCGGTCGGCCAGCATCAGCAGGGCCTCGGTGACCGGCGTCATCGGCGTCGCCGCATCGAGCACCCAGCGACGAAGATCGACCCCGAGGGGCGTGTCACCCGGCTCGAAGGTGAAGTGCGCGTCGCGCAGTTCCGCGACACGACGGGCCTGGGTACTCTTGCCGCTCGCGTCGATGCCTTCGAACACGACGAAGAGGCCGCGACGCATCAGTCGTCCGAATGCGTGGCCGCGAGCAAGGCGGCGTTGGACTTCGCACCCTGAGCCACCGCCGCGCGTTTGGCGGTTCCGGTCGCCTTCTTCGCCGCCGACTTCTTGGTCGTCTTCTTGGCCGACTTCTTCGACTTCTTCGTCGCCCTGACCACTTTTCGCGGACGGCTCGACGGTTCGGCGTTGCGTCGCTCCGCGAGCAACTCGCACGCGCGATCGAGGGTGATCGTTTCGGGAGTGTCGCCGAGACGAAGGGTGGCGTTCGTCTCACCGTCGGTGACGTAGAGGCCGAAGCGGCCCGTGCGCACGACGACGTTGCGTTTGGTGACCGGGTCCTCGCCGAGGTCCTTCAATGGCCCCGCGGCCGCGCGTCGTCCGCGTTGCTTCGGCTGAGCCAAGAGCGAGAGCGCGCCGGCCAGGTCGATCGAGAAGATCTGTTCTTCGTCTTCGAGCGAACGCGTCTCCTTGCCCCACGTGATGTACGGGCCGTAGCGGCCGTTCTGGGCGATGATCGCCTCACCCTCGGGGTGATCACCGACCACGCGCGGGAGCGACAAGAGCCTCTTCGCGTCGGCCAACGTGACGGTTTCGGGCGACATGGTCGTCAACAGCGACGCGGTCTTGGGCTTCTCCTTCGGGTCGGTCATCTCGCCCACCTGGACGTAGGGACCGTAACGGCCGGCCTTCAAGAAGATCGGCAATCCGCTCGCGTCGTCGAGTCCGAGTTCGCGGTCGTTGCTCGGCGCCGAGAGCAGCTCGAGGGCCTTGGCGACGGTGAGTGAGTCGGGTTCAGTCGCCTCGGGGATCGAGACGCGATCCTCGCCGTGCACGAGGTACGGGCCGTAACGGCCGGACCGGACACTGACCGCGCCACCGTCGTCAGCGACGCCGAGCGGTATCGAGTTGATCGCGGCGAAGTCGAAATCGTGGGGCTCGTGCGTCATGTGCTCGAGACCGAGCTTGGCGAGTTCGGTGGTCGCCGAGGGGTCGCCGAAGTAGAACTTCTGCAACCACGGCTCGAGGTCTTGATTGCCCTGGGCGATTTCGTCGAGTTCGTCCTCCATCGCGGCGGTGAACTGGTAGTCCACGAGGTCGGCGAAATACTGCTGGAGGAGATTGACGACCGCGAAGGCCCGGAACGCCGGGACCAGGGACTTGCCCTTCTTCCACACGTACCCTCGTCGATCGATCGTCTTCATCACGGACGCGTACGTCGACGGTCGTCCGATGCCGAGATCCTCGAGTTTCTTGATCAACGTCGCCTCGGAGTAGCGGTCCGGTGGCTGGGTGTCGTGGCCCTTCGCCGCGGCGCTCGTGACCGGCACGATCTCGCCTTCGGCGAGCGGCGGCAAGATGCGCTCTTGGTCGGCCAGCTCGGCTTCGGGGTCATCGGTCCCTTCGACGTAGGCCCGACGAAAACCGGGGAACTCGATGCGCAGACCCGTCGCACTCAACCCGACGAGCACGTCGCCGTTGAAACCGGTGACACCATTCAGCGTTGATTCCAGACGAACCTTGTCCTGGGTCAGACGGGCGTCGACCATCTGGGACGCGAGCGTGCGCTTCCACACGAGGTCGTACACGGCGAGTTCGTCGCCGCCGAGTTGGGACTGTGCTTCGTCGAGCGAGCGGAATGACTCACCGGCCGGACGGATCGCCTCGTGCGCTTCCTGGGCGTTCTTCACTTTGCGGTCGTAGCGCCTCGGGGCGTCAGCGACGTAATCGTCGCCGAACATCGAGGCCGCGGTTTCGCGCGCGGCCCGGATCGCCTCGTCCGACAGCGTCGTCGAGTCGGTACGCATATACGTGATCCAGCCCTGTTCGTAGAGACGCTGGGCCGCGCGCATCGTCCGTTCCGGATCGAAGCGCAACTTTCGACTCGCCTCGATCTGCAGAGACGACGTCATGAACGGCGGCTGGGGGCGCTGCGTACGAGGTGTCGACGCCACCGACACCACGCGAACCTCGGCGGCGGGGAGCGCTGCGGCAATTGACCTCGCCGACGCCTCACTCAAGACTTCGACGTTCGCTTTCGCGTCCAACAGGCCGCCGGCGTCGAAGTTCTTGCCCGTCGCGAGCGAGGAGTTGTTCACGGACTCGACGGTCGCCTCAAAGGAGTTCCCCTTCGCGTCCATGGCGGCCGTGACGTCGAACCAGGTCGCCGAGGTGAAATCCATTCGCTCTCGTTCGCGCTCACAGACCAGACGGATCGCCACCGACTGGACGCGGCCCGCCGAACGGGCCTTGTCGACCGCGCGCCACAACACCGGCGAGACCTCGTAGCCGACGAGGCGGTCGAGAAAGCGGCGCCCCTCCTGGGCGTCGACCAGTCGCAGGTCGAGGTCACGGGTTTCCTCAACCGCCTTGGCGATCGCGGCCGGCGTGATCTCGTGAAAGACCATGCGCTTCACCGGCACCTTGGGATTGAGGACCTCTTGAAGATGCCACGCGATGGCTTCGCCTTCGCGGTCTTCGTCCGTCGCGAGGTAGAGCTCGTCGACCTGTTTCAGTGCGGCCTTGAGTTCCGCGACGATCTTCTTGCGGTCACTGGAGACGACGTAGACCGGTTTGAAGTGGTCATGGACATTGATGCCCAGGCGCGCCCACTTCTCACCCTTCACCGACGCCGGGATGTCCGCGGCGCTCTGGGGAAGGTCACGAATGTGGCCGATCGAGGGCTTGACGATGTAGTCGGGACCGAGCATGCCCTGGATGCGCGTCGCTTTCGCGATCGATTCGACGATGACGAGGGCCCGGGCCATGCTCCTCCTTTCTCACGCTGACGCGGCGGCGAGTTCGCCACCTCTCCTTGCGCTCTACAAGATAGACAGGTCTTTCACCCTACCGGCGTCATGCTGGTCGTCCACGACCCATCGGTTGCGTCAATCACTGGGCGTGCATTGAAGATTCGTTCCCTGACGATATTTAAAGGTCGCTCCCCGGCGCGGCCACAATCTCGTACTGCGGATTCAAGATCACTGCTTCACGACGCAGTGACGTCACGGTGCCTCGAACGATTAGTCGCGTACCGCGTTCAATACCGGGGATGTTCGATCGCCCCTGAAAGACGAGCGTGACCGAGCCCGAGTTGTCGGCGATCACGCACCGAAGCTCGTGGCCTCCGCTCTCATGGTTGATCGCCATGGAGCGAACACGTCCGGCGATCTCGGCAAACTGACGCTCCACCAATCCGCCAATCGGTTCGGAGTCGGTGGAGCGTTGGGCCAGTTTCACGTCGGCCACGAGATGGGCGCTGTCGCGCACCCCGCCGCGGACAACTTCGTCACTACGCGGCGCCTCTTGCACGGCACCCTCGGAGAGCCGGCGTACGGTGCGATACGGCACGATCGTCGCCGCGGTGCGCGGTACGTGCATGACGGCGCCGGCGATAGCGTCAGCGCTGCGGTCGTGCAAGAACCGTTGCAATCGAGAGACGTAGCCGCGGCGCGGCAGGATGACCATGCAGAAGACTTCGGGGTCACGCACGATGTCGGCCACGAGTTCCAAGGCCGCGCGGTCGACGCGGCGGTCGTCACATTCGACGATCTCGAGCGTGATGCCGGCCGACGCGGTCCCCGGTGAACCCCATCGTTCTTCGAGGCGAGCGGTGACGATCGGGTCGATGTCGAAATGGACCGCGCGAATCGAGAAGGCGTTCAGCGAGAGGCAGTAGAGCAGGGACCTCTCGGTGACGAGGTCGTAGGTATCGACGAAGACGACGACCCGGTTCATTCGGATGTTCATGGTCGCGGCCCGGCCACTCACGGCTTCGAAGGCCCGCTCCTCGCGAACGTACTGCCTATTGAGTCGAATCAGTGCGTAGTACATCAGCGGTCCGACCACCGCGATGATCCACGCACCCTCCTTGAATTTCGCGATCAAGAAAATCAGGACCACGATCGACGTGACCGTGGCCGAGAGACCGTTCACCAACACACCGAATCGCCACTTGCCGGTCCTCTCGCGCAGGTGCCGCGCCACCATACCGGCGCCGGCCAGCGTGAATCCCGTGAAGACGCCGATGGCGTACAACGCGACGAGGGCGTTCACACTGGCGTCGAAGACGATGATCAATGTCAGCGCGACGACCCCCAACACGATGATGCCGTTGGAGAAGGCGAGTCGGTGACCGCGTTTGGTCAACTGTCGAGGCAGGTACTTGTCGGTCGCGACGTAGTTCGCGAGGAACGGGAAGCCGTTGAAGGACGTGTTGCCGCCGGTGTAGAGGATCATGATCGTCGCTAACAACACCGTGTAGTAGATCGCGTGCCCCAGCCCGTGGCCGCCGAAGACGTCGAGTACCTCTTGGCTCACGACGGTCGGTGAGCCGGCGGCGTAGGGAATCGCGTGAGTCCACGCCGCGAGCAGGGTGATGCCGAGCAAGAGGAACGCCAGGATGCTCGACATCGTGATGAGGGTCTTGCGAGCGTTGGACGACTCGGGACGGCGGAAGCTCGCGACGCCGTTGGATATGGCTTCGAGGCCGGTCAACGACGAGCCACCGTTGGCGTAGGCGCGAAGTAACGAGATGAAGGCGAGACCCATCAAGACGCCGGTGCCCTTCGATCCGAGATGGTGGTCGATGAGGTCTTTTTGCAACGGCAGCGGGATTCGATGCAGTGATCCGGCGATCTTCTTCGAGATGCCGAAGATAATTGTCCCTGACATCATCAGAATGTAGAAATACGTCGGGAAGGCGAAGTAACTCCCGGCCTCTCTTAGTCCGCGCAGGTTGCCGTAGATGAGGATCAGGACGACGCCCACGGTGATGAGCAACGGATCAGGCGCGTGACGGAGTCCGGGAATGGCGCTGGTCAAGGCGGCGGTGCCCGCCGAGCACTGGACCGCGACCGTGACGGTGTAGTCAATCAACAGCGCCACCGCGGCAATCTGGGCAATCTTCGGTCCGAAGTTGTCGCGCGCCACCACGTAGGACCCGCCCGCGGTCGTGTAGTACTTGATGACGTCCATGTAGCTCGTGGTGACGAAGAACAACACCCCGAGAATGACGAACATGATCGGCACGACGAGGGCGAAGGCGGCGAGTCCGATGAAGGGCGTCATCTGGGTGAGAATCTCTTCGGTGCCGTACGCGGAAGACGAGATGCAGTCCGGAGCTAAGACGCCGAGCGCGATCGCCCGGTTGAGCCGCTCGCCGCTGAGTTGCTCGGTAACGAACGGCTTGCCGAGGAAGATCCGCTTGATCCGATAGCCCAGTGTCTCGGGATAGACGTCCGTCAGATTCGCGTGGGACGTCAGAATTGGCGAACTATTGGAAATCTGCTTATCGGCGTCTGACACTCATTCGATACTAAACGAGGCCCTCGAACGACTTTGGCGACGCAATCAGGCGCGTTGCGTTACTTGCACCCTGATCGCGAAGTGTGTTCTGATGACGAGGTGCATATCGTCGTCGTCGGCTGTGGTCGAGTGGGATCAGAGCTCGCGATGCAGCTCGCCGAAGAGGGCCACTCCGTCGTCGTCGTCGACAAAAACCGCGACGCCTTCCGGCGATTACACCACTTTCACGGGAAAACCCTCGTCGGTTCGGGTTTCGACCGCGACATTCTGTTTCAGGCCGACGCTCGTCGAGCCAACGCACTCGCTGCGGTAACGAGCGGTGACAACACCAACATCCTTTGTGCGCGAATCGCGCGCGACAATTACGAGATCAAGAACGTCGTGGCGCGCATCTATGATCCCGCTCGCGCCGACATCTATATGAAGCTCGGCATTCCGACGGTCGCGACGTCGCTCTGGACGACCCAACAGGTGAAGCGGTGGCTCCTCCCGGCCGACGACTCCGTCGAGTGGACGGCCAGTTCGGGCACGATGCACCTCGTCGAGCGAATCGTGCCCGACGTGCTGGCCGGCAAACCGCTCAGCTCCTACGACCACGGCGACAACGTCCGGGTCGTGGGAGTGATTCGCGGCGGACAGGGACGAGTGAACATCGACGGTCTGTTCGCCCAGGAAGACGACGTGCTCGAGTTCCTCGTGACGACCGAGGGCCTCGAAGAGTTGAAGTCGCTGATCGAGAACGGTCAACGATGAGGGTCATGATCGCCGGTGGCGGCTCGGTGGGTGTCTCGATTGCGTTGGACCTCGTGGACCGCCATCACGACGTCACACTGCTCGAGCAGGTCTCGACAACCGCCGAACGGCTCAAGGCGATGCTGCCCGGGGTCAACGTGATGGCGGCGGACGCCTGCGAATACGCGAACCTCGCCGCGGCCGATCTGCGTAACGTCGACGTCGTCATCGCCGCGACCGGCGACGACGAGGACAACCTCGTCATCAGCTGGCTCTCCAAGCAGGAGTTTGGCGTGCCTCGCGTCATCAGTCGCATCAACAACTCTCGCAACGAGTGGCTCTTCAATGAGAGTTGGGGTGTCGACATCTCGGTGTCGACGCCGGCGCTGATCACCTCACTCGTCGACGAGGCCGTCGAGGTGGGCGCGATCATCAACCTGATGGACCTCGCCCAGGGACGGATGCGACTGATCGAGGTGACGCTCGCGGCGAACGCGCCCGCGGTAACGAATCACCAAACCCTCGACGAACTACGCCTACCGGACTCCGTTCGCGTCGTGGCCGTCGTCCGCAGCTCTCAGCCGTTGGTGCCATCACCGTCCATGCACTTCCTCGAACTCGATCACGTGATCTTGATCACGCGCGCCGACGCCACACAGGAGTGCGCGTCGGCCTTCGTCGCCTGATCAGCGGATACCTGAAATCTGGCGGGACCTAGCATGGATAGGTGCGAGCGGCCTTCTTTGACTTAGACAAGACAGTGATCGCCAAGTCCTCACTCGTGGCCTTCGGCCCGGAGTTTCACGCCCGGGGACTGCTCCACCGCCGAACGATGGTCTGGGGGGTGCTGAGCCAGATGATGTTCATGCGCTTCGGCGCCGACGACGAGAAACTCGAGAAGATCCGAGAATCGGTGTTGCAGATAACCAAGGGCTGGGACCACCTCGAGGTGAAGAAACTGGTCGCCGAGACCATCAACGAGGTCATCGAACCACTCATCTACGAAGAGGCGTTGGAACTCATCGACCACCACATGGCCCAGGGTGACGAAGTGTGGTTGGTCTCCATGTCACCGGCCGAGATCGTCGAGCCATTCGCCGAGCTGTTGGGCATCACCGGATCAATCTCATCGCGGGCGACGATCGATGAGTTCGGCAAGTTCACCGGCGAGATGGAGTTCTTCGCTCAGGGCGAGAACAAGGCCGTCGCGATTCGCGAGCTCGCCCAAAAGCGCGACATCGACCTCAACCAATCCTTCGCCTACTCCGACTCCGAGACGGACATTCCGATGCTCGAAACGGTCGGTCACGCCTACGCCGTCAACGCCGACCGTCAGCTGGCGAAAGTGGCCCACGAGAGCCAGTGGCCCATACTCAGCTTCTCGCACCCCGTGCGGGCGCACGACCGTTCGAAGTCGCACACGCCGTACCTACTCAGCGCAATCGTGATCGGTGTGGCGGCCGTCCTCGGACGGACCTACCAACGTCGCTAGAGGGTCAGCAGGTCTCGCGCGCCGGTGTCCGACGACGGGTGACGCAGCTTGCTCATCGCGCGCGCCTCGATCTGACGGATCCGCTCGCGCGTCAGGTTCATCTCGGCGCCGACGTCTTCGAGGGTGCGGATCTCTCCGGCCCCGTCGAGACCGAATCGCATGCGCAGTATCTTCTGCTCGCGCTCGTCGAGCGGCTGCAGCAGTTTCTCAATCGCGGCCGGCATCATCTTGACCGCGGCCACGTCGAAGGGCGACTCGGCGGAGCGGTCTTCGACCACGTCGCCCAACTCGGCGTCGCCGTCTTCGCGCAGCGGCTCGGAGAGCGAGATCGGCTCGGAGCGGAACCGCAGGGCCTCGATCAACTTGTCTTCGGGCATCTCGCACTCATCGCAGAGTTCCTTGATAGTCGGGGGCCGACCGAACTTGAGTTCGAGGCGTGACTGAGCCTTTTGGACCCGGGCCAGCGTGTCACCGGCGTGCACCGGGAGGCGGATGGTGCGGCCCGTATTGGCGATGCCGCGGGTGATCGCCTGGCGAATCCACCAGGTCGCATAGGTCGAGAACTTGAAACCCTTGCGCCAGTCGAACTTCTCGACAGCGTGCATCAGGCCGAGGTTGCCCTCTTGAATGAGATCGAGCAGCGGTAGTCCCGACGCCTGGTACTTCTTGGCGATCGACACGACGAGACGCAGGTTCGACTGCACGAAATCACGTTCTGCCTGGTCACCGCGGTGAATGGACCGCCTCAGCGCTAACTTCTTGCTCGGCGTGAGTTTGATCTTCTTGTCGGTCTCGGCGCCATCGAGTTCGGCCTTGGCCTCGCGGCCCTCTTCGATCGTCTGGGCCAGGCGGACTTCATCGTCCTTGGTCAGAAGGGTGTACTGACCTATATCGGACAGGTAGAGACGTACGAGGTCCTCATCATCTCTATCGACTCGATCTTTTGCCATGATTCTCCCTTGATACCCGACACCGGAGATTCCGGTACTACTAGTTATACGGACCTTGGCAACCTACCGGGAAATACCCAAACTCTCAGCGTTTCCCGCCACATCGAGCGTTGTCGAGAGTTCGCGCGCCAGGTTCTGCCAGCCGTCATCGTCAATCGGCGCCTGATCCTTCGCGGCGTCGCCGGTCGCGCGGATCTCCTTCACACAGACCATCGAGGCGTCACTGAACAGTTCGCTCAGTACCGCGTCGCCCGACAGCGCGTTTCGGGCGTCCAGTAACGAAACCAACAGTCGTGGACCGACGACCATCGCCATGGCGTAGAGCACCAGGGCGCCGGAGGAGTCGCCCGCGACCGCTTCGCGAAGGACGCTTTCGAGCACGGGGAGTGGTCCGACTCGAGGTTCGCCGAGGTGCTCTCGCAACTCGAGGGCGAGGGCCCCGTAGGCGCGAGCCGTCTCGTAGGTGCGTACCACGTACGCGTCGTTCACCAGCGTCGGCGCGCTCTCGCCCAGGACAATATAAATAGTGTCGTAGCACGCGAGGATGTGTTCGGCGATCTCGCGATTGGAGGGCGTCACAAGGTCTCTTGGCGAAACGCGTTCGTGATCGGCATGCGCCGGTCTCGTCCGAAGGCCTTTTTGGAGATCCGCACCCCCGGCGCCATCTGGCGGCGCTTGTACTCACTGCGATCGACGAGCCGGGTGATTTGCAGGACGAGATCGGGATCGTGGCCCAGGGCGATCATCGTCTCGGCGGTGGCGTCGTCCTCCACGTAGAGCTCGAGCAAGGGATCGAGCACGTCATAGGGCGGCAGTGACTGGTCGTCTCGCTGGTCCGGACGAAGTTCGGCCGACGGCGCCTTGGTCAGCACGGCCGAGGGAATCGGCTCGGGATCGCCGTCCTTGGCCGCTGATTCATTGCGGTACCTACAGAGCTCGTAGACGAGCGTCTTCGGCACGTCCTTGATCACCGCGAATCCGCCGACCGAGTCACCGTAGAGCGTCGAATAACCCGTCGCCATCTCTGATTTGTTGCCCGTCGTCAACACGATGGCCCCCGTGTCGTTCGAGATGGCCATAAGGAGAACGCCGCGGATGCGTGATTGCAAGTTCTCGTCGGTTATGCCGTGGGGATCGCCGCCGAGCACGTCGCTGAGCGCCCCGCCGAGCGCCGAATGGGCGCTCTCGATGGGAATGGTGGTGATGTCAATATCGAGTCGCGACGCGAGGTCTTGGGCGTCGGCGACGGAGTGTTCCGAGGAGTAGCGCGACGGCATGGCGAAGCCCCGCACGGCGCGTGCGCCCACGGCGTCGACGGCGATCGCGGCGACCAACGAAGAGTCGACGCCGCCAGACAGCGCGATGACGGCGGTTCGAAAGCCGTTCTTGCGCAGGTAGTCGCGCGTGCCCATCACCAGGGCTTGGTACACCTCTTCGACCTCACTCAGCGGTTCGGCGACCCGGTTCACGTGCAGCGCCGTGAGTCGCGAATCGTCGCCGGCGTAGCCGCTCGCGAGTGGCACTCCCTGGGTTGACGCGCGCGCGTCGATCTCACAGACCAATAACTCCTCGCTGAACGCCGCGGCGCGCGCGATGACGTCGCCCTGGGCGTTCACGACGACGCTCTGGCCGTCGTAGACGAGTTCGTCCTGGCCGCCCACGAGATTGACGTAGGCGATCGGACAGTTCGTCTCGAGTGCGCGTTCGCGCAACATCGCTTCACGTTCCTCGCGTCGTCCTCGCGCGTACGGTGACGCGTTCGCGACCACCAGCATCGTGGCGCCCTCTCGGGCCAACTCGGCCGCCGGACCGTTGTGGATCCACACGTCCTCACAGATCAGCAGACCGACCGCGACGCCGCGAACGTTGATGATCGTGTGGGGTCCGACACCCGGATGGAAGTAGCGCTGTTCGTCGAAGACGTCGTAGTTCGGGAGCAGGCGTTTGGTGGCGATCGCCACGACGCCGTCGTCGCTCAACGCGACCAGGGCATTGGCGATGTGGGGAGGGCCGAGTTCGCCAAAGGCCGGACGCGCGACGTCTCGTCCATCGCTCGACGGCGCCAGGGCGATATCTTCGAGTCCCTCGCTCACGACGGTGCCGACCAGGACCGCTGGCACGTTGTCCAAGAGGGCCATCTCGATCAGTGCGACTCGCGACGCCTCGATGAAACCCTCCTTGAGGAGCAGGTCCTCCGGTGGATAGCCCATCAGCGACAGTTCGGGCGTCAGCACCAGATCGGCGCCCGCCGCGGCGGCTTGGGTGCGGAATCGCCCGAGCGTCTCGACGTTCTGTGCGAAGCCGCCCACGACCGCGTTCATTTGGGCCATGGCGAGTCTGATCACAGGCACGAATGTGAGCCTACCGGCGCGACGCGCAACATTTTCCGGCGAACGTTCACACGCGGTTAACAAAACTGGGGGTCGCACGTGACGGCGCTGCACCAGACTGGATGGGAACGCACGAGGTGCGACGCGACATCTGTGAGGAGCGATTTTGAAGTATCAGGCCGAATACATTTGGATCGACGGAAGCGAGCCCACGCGCAAGTTGCGGAGCAAGACCAAGGTCGTCAACGTCGGGAGCAAGCCGCCCGTGTGGGGCTTCGACGGGTCGAGCACGAACCAGGCGACCGGTCATTTCTCGGACTGCGTGCTGGCGCCCGTGTACACGGTCCCCGATCCTCTTCGAGGTTCGAACGACGTGCTCGTGATGTGCGAGGTGCTGAACGCCGACATGACGCCCCACGTCACCAACGAGCGCTCCGCGACCGCCGCCGTCGCCAAGACGTACGCGAGCTTCGAGCCGAAGTTCGGCATCGAACAGGAGTACACCTTCTTCCAGGACGGCCGCCCCTACGGGTGGCCCGAAGACGGCTTCCCCGCGCCCCAGGGTCCGTACTACTGCGGCGTCGGCGGAGCGAAGATGCCCGGTCGCGACATCGTCGAAGCCCACACCCTGGCGTGCATTCGCGCCGGCATCGGCATCGAAGGCACGAACGCCGAAGTGATGATGGGTCAATGGGAGTTCCAAGTCGGTGTGCTCGGCCCGGTCGAGATCGGCGACCAACTCTGGCTCGCGCGATGGCTGCTCGAGCGAATCGCCGAGGAGTTCGGCGTCGACGTCAATTTTGACGCCAAGCCGGTCAAGGGCGACTGGAACGGAGCGGGCGCGCACACGAACTTCTCCACGAAGCAGATGCGCGCAACCGGTGGCTACGCCGCGTGCGTCGCGGCGGCCGAATCTCTGGGAACCCGCGTGAAAGAGCACATCGCCAACTACGGCGTCGGCATCGAAGACCGATTGACCGGGGCGCACGAGACCGCGCACTGGTCGAAGTTCTCCTTCGGCGTGTCGGACCGCGGTGCTTCGGTGCGAATCCCGGCCCACGTCGCGCGCGACAAGAAGGGCTATATCGAGGACCGTCGCCCGAACGCCAACGTCGACCCCTACGTCGTCGCTCGACTGATCACCGAGACCGCGTGCGGCGCCGCGAGCGCCAAGTCCAAGGCGCCCGCGACCAAGGTGGCTGTCAAGAAGGCTCCGGCAAAGAAGGCGGTCGCGAAGAAGGCTCCGGCAAAGAAAGCGGCCAGTCGACGCTAAAGAGCGCAGACGAAACCCGCCGCTGCTACGCGGCGGGTTTCGTCATTTGCGATCCAAAAGTGGTACTGGCGGGAAGGTGCGAGAATGGTCCCTATGCAAAGCCAGGCCCAGTACGTACTGCGAACCGTCGAGGAGCGCGGCGTCCGCTTCGTCCAACTGTGGTTCACCGACGTGCTCGGGCGTCACAAGGCCTTCCACGTCACGCCGGCTGAACTCGAGGACGCCCTCGACCAGGGCATGACCTTCGACGGCAGTTCGATCGACGGCTTCTCGCGAACGCAGGAATCGGACGTCTTGGCCCGACCGGATCTCACGACCTTCCAACTCCTTCCCTGGTACGAAGAGGGGGCCGGGGTCGCACGGGTCTTTTGCGACATCGTCAACATCGACGGCACGCCCTTCGACGGATGTCCGCGCCAGCAGCTGCGACGAGTGCTCGGCGAAGCACGCTCCCAGGGCTACACCTTCTTCGTCGCACCCGAGATCGAGTACTTCTACTTCGAGGGTCTCGACGCGACGTCGGCACCGGTGCCGATCGACCGCGGTAGTTACTTCGACCTGTTACCCGATGACACCGCGAGCCAACTGCGACGCCGGACCGTCTTGACCCTCGAAGAGATGGGCATCGGCGTCGAGCACGCGCAGCACGAAGACGCCCCCGGTCAACACGAGATCGACCTGCGCTACACCGACGCCCTCACCATGGGCGACACCGTGATGTCGGTGCGACACGTGGTGAAGGAATTGGCGCGCCAGGCCGACGTCTCGGCGAGCTTCATGCCGAAACCCCTGGCGAACGTCCAAGGATCGGGCATGCACACGCACCTCTCGCTCTGGCGCGACGACCAGAACGCGTTCATCGGCGACGGGCCCTACGGACTAAGTGACGTCGCGACGAAGTTCATCGCGGGACTCGTCCGGCACGCTCCCGAAATAACCGCGGTGACGAACCAGTGGGTCAACTCCTACAAGCGACTCGTCCCCGGGGCCGAAGCCCCCGTCGAAGCCAAGTGGGCGCGCTATGACGCGGCGGCACTCGTGCGAATCCCCTCGGTCAAGCCGGGGCGCGTGGACTCCACGCGCGTCGAGTACCGCTCACCGGATCCGGCCGCCAACCCGTATCTCGCGTTCGCGGTCATCCTCGCCGCGGGCCTTCGCGGCGTGCGCGGCGACTACGAATTGCCGACCGAGGGCGAGCGCATGGCGCCCCTGCCCCAATCCCTCGCCGAGGCGTTGGACCTCATGGAGTGCTCCGTATTGCTGCACGAGACGTTGGGCGAACATCAGGTGGAGTGGTTCTTGCGCAACAAGCGTTCCGAATGGGACGCCTACCGCGGACAGGTCACACCCTTCGAACTCGAGCGCTACCTCCCGTTGCTATGAACTTCGACGTCGTACTCTGCGTGCCCTCCTGCGAAGGGCCGGTGCGAAAGGCATTTGACGTGACGGGGGTGACACCGGCGGTCGCGGTGACGGGACGACTCAACGAGGTCACCGCGCTGGAGCCGACCGACGGTTTCGCCGGAGCCGTCATCAACGCGGCGGCCTTCCCCTTCACCGAAGCCATGAACCTCTGTCGTCAGCTCCGGTCGCGAAGTCGCGGCGTCGGACCGATCATCCTATTGCTGGATCACTATCAACTCGACGAACTCACGTTCCGTGAGGACCTCTTTGACGACTTCGTGGTCGGACCGTTCGACGTCAGTGAACTAGCGACGCGACTTCGTCATCGACTTCGCCGCGCAGGCAACGAGAGCGTCGCGCCACGCATCGACCACGGCGGACTCTCGATGAACTTAGAGACCTATCAAGCCGCGATCGCCGGACGCGTCATGGACCTCACGTACATGGAGTACGAGTTGCTGCGCTTCCTCGCCACCAACCCGAACCGGGTCTTCACCCGTGAGACGCTGCTCAGTCGGGTGTGGGGTTACGAGTACTACGGAGGTGCACGAACGGTGGACGTGCACGTGCGACGTCTGCGCGCGAAGTTGGGCGAAGAGCACGCACACCTGATCCAAACGGTGCGCTCAGTGGGCTACAAGTTCGGCACGTCGCCGAACGAATACTCGGTCTAGTCGAGGGGCGCGTAGGCCCAGAGTTCGACTTCGGCGAGTGCGCCCAGGGGGAGTTGCGCGACGGCGACCGCTGAACGAGTGGGGCGCGGCGGTTCGAACGCTTCGATCCACACCTCGTTGCACGCACCGAACACCGCCATATCCGTGATGAACAACGTGGCCTTCACGACCTGATCGAACGTGGCGCCGGCTTCGGCGAGTACGGACCGGGCGTTCACGAGGGCTTGGCGAAGTTGCTCGGGCGCGCCGCCTTCGATCATTGTCGGCTTGTCGTGTCCCGGCACGACGCCGAGCTGACCCGAGATGACGACGAGGTCGCCGGCGCGACGCCAATGGGAGTAGGGACCGAACGCCTCCGCCATGACAGTCTCTTAACTAAAGGAGTTGCCGCAACCGCACGTGCGCGTCGCGTTGGGGTTCGTGATGTGAAATCCGGCGCCCTGCAGCGAGTCGGAGTACTCCAGCGTCGAACCGTTGAGCAGTTCGGCGCTCGAGGCGTCGACGACGACCTTGACGTCGCCGAACTCGCGCACGATGTCGTCGTCGGCGAACTCCGAGTCGAAATACATGTCGTAGTTGAAACCAGAGCAGCCCCCCGGCTTCACCGAGACGCGCAGCGCCAACAGTTCCTCGACACCCTCGGCGGCAATCAGTTCGGCCACCTTCTCGGCGGCGCCATCGGTCAAGTTGATCGGGTTGGGATCCTTCTTGGTTAGGTTCACGCTGGTGGTGGTCATGTTCGACATGGCGCTCCTCGGAGAGTTCTTACGTCCATGATAGTGAGGGAATTCCTCATTGAACACCTCACTTCATTCACCGGTAGCGTTTCATCGTGCAAACCTCTGATCGACTGCGAGAACGCCTCGCGCAGGTGCTCGACCCCGAGCTCGGGGCCTCCATCGTCGAATTGGGGATGGTGGGGGAGATCTCTGTTTCACTGCGCCGCGCCGTGGTGCACGTCTCGCTCACGACCGTAGGTTGTCCCCTACGAAGTCAGATCGAGCGCGACGTCAGAGAAGCCGCGCTCTCGCTCGACGACGTCGAGACGGTCGAGCTCGTCATGGGCGTCTTGGACGCCCCGGCCAAAGCGGCGCTCATGCAGCGTGCGAGGACGATTGCCCAAGGAAACGCGCCGTCGACGTCCATCCCCACGCAGACCCCGGTCCTCATGATCGCTTCGGGCAAGGGCGGCGTCGGCAAGTCGTCCATCACCGCGAACCTCGCCGTCGCGCTCGCCGAGACCGGCCGCTGCGTCGGCGTGTTGGACGCCGACATCTGGGGATTCTCTTTGAGTCGATTGTTGGGCATTCACGGCGACGTCGAGGCGAGCGGCGGCAAGATGCGGCCGCTCGTACGATCCGTGGGGCCCGGCTCCATCAAGTTGCTTTCGATGGGCCTGCTCGCCGATGAGGACCAGGCCCTCATGTGGCGGGGTCTGATGGTGCAAAAGGCCGTCGCCCAGTTCATCGAAGATGCCGAGTGGTCGGGCATCGACTACCTGTTGATCGACACGCCGCCGGGGACCGGCGACATCGCGATGACGCTGGCGCGTCTCTTGCCGCAAATGGGTCAACTCGTCGTGACCACGCCGACGATCGCCGCGCAACGCGTCGCCGCCCGGGCCGCGGACTTCGCGCGCAAGTCCAACATCCGTGTGCTCGGCGTCATTGAAAACATGAGCGGCTTCACGTGCGCGTGCGGCGAGCGACACAACGTCTTCGGTGAAGGGGGCGGGCGGGCGCTCAGTGACGAACTGAACGTGCCGCTCCTTTGCGAAATCGAACTTGATGCGGCGATCGCCGAAGGCGGTGATCACGGTCAACCCGCGGTCCTCGCGGAAGGCGACGGCGGCGTCTTCCATCAATTGGCCCGGCGGATCGTCGACGAGGTCGCCCCGCCCTTTGGCGCGGTGGGGTGTTCGGCGCGGATGCTCGACTCGATCGCGAAAGCGGTCGCGAGCAGTCCTCAGTCGTCGTAGCCGTCGTCGCCCGGGAGAAGAATCTGTACCTCGTCGTGTCGCGTCACGATGCGCGGTTCGACGCGCACGATCTCCTTGAGCGACCTCGCGTACGAGAGCACCTCGTGCGACGACTGGAAGTGCGCAATCGCCTCGAGGTTACGGATCGTCGGAAAGATCATCTCGAGCTCGCCTCGGGCGTGCGCGTCGAGCGCATCGACTGGACGAATCCACTGGTCGGCCACGGTTTCTCCGGCGTCGTGGGTGGCCACTTGGCCCTCGGGGGCCAGCGCCACGAAAAAGCGCGTGTCGTATCGCCGTGGCGGACCCGTCGGGGTCACCCAGTGCGCGATGTATTCCAGTCCTCGCAGGTCGAGCAACAGTCCTTCTCGCTCCATCATCGAGGTGAAATCCAGCGTGCCGGCGTTCACCTCCCGGCGACTGGCGGCCAAACGGCGGATCATTTCGTCATCGTCGAACGCCACCGGTGCGCCGCCAAAGTGGCACGCGATGAGCAGTCCCGCCTCTTCGAAGAGCTCGCGCAGGCACGCGACGTAGTACGCGAGGCCGCCGCTGTCGAGCCCGAGACGCAGCGACGCCTCCGCGTCAGTGATCCCGAACGCGAGACGCTGGGCGGTCGGACCCGCGTCGGCTTCGTCCACTCGTCCACCCGGGAAGACGTACGCGCCGCCGACGAAATCGCTGTTGAGGTTCCGACGGAGCATAAGAATTTCGTAACCATTCGTGCCGTCACGTAGTGAGATTACGGTCGCGGCCGGACGGGGACTCAAAATTTCGGCCATAGTGAAAACTACTCAGCACCGGCCCTGAAGTTGGCCTCATTGCCGCGTCCACTAAGTTTGTTGTCCTAAGCGCACCAAGGAGCATCGTGGCCAAGTCCCCCGCATCAAAGAAGAACATCGCGTCGCATCGCCCGGCGACCCAGGCGGCCAAGCGACCGCCCGCCCGGGTTGCCACGAAGTCCTCAAGTGGTCGACCGGCCGGACTCTTCACGTGGCTCGCCATTGGACTCGTCGTGGTCATCGTGGCGACGCTGGTGCTCGTGAAGGTCCTCAGCGGTGGTTCCACGCCAGCCACGAGTAAGGGTTCGTTCTCGCCGGTCGACCCGACGACCATGGCCCAAGTGACGAGCGTGCCGGCGTCGGTCTTCAACGCGGTTGGTGTGACGTCGCCGGTCGTGCAGGTCTCCGCGCCGATTCCCGTGAAGGGCCAGCCTCCCCTGACGGCTCAGACCAGTTCGGGCACGACGGCGCCGGAGGTCTTCTACCTCGGCGCCGAGTACTGCCCGTACTGCGCGGCACAACGCTGGTCGACGATCATCGCCCTCAGTCGTTTCGGTACGTGGTCGGGACTGGGCAACATGGCCAGCTACGCCCATGACACCTACCCGAATACCCCGTCGTTCACCTTCGTCAGGGCGTCGTACAAGTCCAAGTACATCGTGTTCAAGGGTATCGAGGAGTACACCAACTACTTGAACGCCGCGGGGACCAACTACCAGCTTCTCCAGACTCCGACCAAGGCCGAGCAGGCGCTGGTGGTGAAATACGACACGCCGAAGTTCATCCCGGGTCTCACGAAGGCCGATGGCAATCCGATTCCCTTCATCACGATGGACAACAAGTTCCTCATGTCCGGAGCGAGCTTCTCCCCCGACACCCTGACCAACCTGACGCGTTCGGCCATCGCCACGGGCCTGACCGACTCGTCGAGTCCCGTCACTGACGCGATCATTGCGTCGGCGAACTACCAGACCGCGGCGATCTGTTCACTCACCAACAACCTGCCGGCCACGGTCTGTTCGAGCTCTGGAGTAACGGCCGCAAAAACGGCGATGAAGATTAAGTGAATCGAACGCTCGGTCGCGTCCCCCCCTGGGCGGTCGTCACGACGTTCACGCTGAGCCTGATCGGTTTGGCGTTCGCGACGTACCTCACGATCACGCACTTCGAACCCCAGGCACTCTTCTGTACGGACAAGGGGTTCATCAACTGCGGGGTCGTCACCAACTCGTCGCAATCTCGATTCCTCGGTATCCCGGTGGCGTTCCTCGGACTGGGAACCTACGTCGTGATGACCGTTCTGAACTCGCCCTGGGGTTGGCGGGCGCGTAACTACTGGATTCACGTGGCACGCTTTGTGATCGCGATCATTTCGATGTGCTTCGTGCTGTGGCTGCTCTACGCCGAACTCATCATCATCGACAACCTCTGCCTGTACTGCACGGGCGTGCACATCGTGACGTTCGCGTTACTTATTGTGCTCACGCGCGTGAGCCCGGCACAACTCGGGTGGGTTAGTTCACGTACGGAGTAGTCCCCGTCGTTCGATTTCGTTGAGTCCGCCCCAGATCCCGTAGGACTCGTGGCGGGCGAGCGCCGCTTCGAGACACTCGTCACGCACCCCACAACTCGCGCAAATCCGCTTGGCGACCAACTCTCGCTCCAATCGATCCTCTTTGCGCTCAGCGCTGTCGGCCGGATAGAAGAGCGCGCCCTCACTGTTGCGACACGCGGCGGCGTCCGTCCAATCCAAAGGCGTAATCGCCATACGTCACTCCCCCCCGGTTTCACCCAGAACCGCAGGATAACCACTCACCGGCGAGGGGGCAAGAAGAATTTTCGCTCCATCGTTTCGGCCAACAACGAGGCATTTTCTTGCTCCGCTACGCTGACACAATGGCGATTGTTCTTCTGGCGAGTGACCTCGCCTCCCTACGCAAAGAGCTGCGCGCCACGCTCGAGGGACCGGACCTCTTCATCGAAGAGGTCGCCAGTGGTCCCGAAGTCATCGCCCGCGTCGAACAAGGCGGCGTCGACCTCGTCGTCGTCGATCTGCAGATCGGCACGATGGGCGGCATGGCCATCTGCATGGAACTACGACACGAAGAGTCCTACGGAGCGGCCGAGCCGGTGGCGGTCTTGATGCTGCTCGATCGACGTCCGGACGTCTTCCTCGCCCGTCGAAGCGGCGCGGAGGGATTCCTCGTGAAGCCGCTCGACCCGCAGCGCGTGCGAAGCGCCGTACGGGCGCTGCTGCGCGGTGAAGAGTACGAAGATGAATCGTTGCGCCCCGCGACCGTTCGCGTCGGGAGTGCCGACGTTCAATGAGCACCCCACAGCCCCCCTCGTCGGGACTGTCTCGGCTCCGTAAACGCATCGTCGGACGAGAAGAGTCGCGTCCGAAGTCGCCCGAGGCGATCGCCATCCACCAGCGCGTCGATCAACTCAGCGAGCTCGAACTTCGCGACGTGATGACGCCGCGCACCGATGTCGACTTCCTCACCACGCCGGTGACACCGGAACTGATCGCCGACGCCATCCGCGATACCGGCCACTCCTGTTTCCCAGTGGTCAACGGTGACCTCGACGAGGTTGAAGGCGTCCTGTTCGTCAACGATCTCTTTCGCAGCACGACCGCCATACGGGCGATCGGCGTCTCCTTGCCGTCGGCGAGTGAGATAGCTCGCAAGATCCGTCGTCCCTTCATGTTGCCCGAGACGATGGACCTGTTGGAGAGTCTCAGTGAGATGCGCGAAAAGCGTCGGACCTTTGCTCTCGTCCTCGACGAACACGGCGGCGTCGCCGGCGTCGTGTCGATTCGCGACATCCTCGAACAGTTGGTCGGCGATCTGAACGACGAGTTCGACGAAGACGAGGAACCGACGATCGTGCGCATCCGCCAAGACCGTTGGTTGGTCGACGGACAGACCCACGTCGACGAAGTCGAAACGGCGCTCGGCGTTTCCATTCCGGAAGGCGAGTACGTGACGATCGCCGGATTCATCCTGGATCTCGCGGGAGAGATACCCCAGGCCGGGACGATCTACACCTACAAGGACTGGACGTTTCGAGTGCAATCGGTCGAACGTCGACGGATCAGCGAGGTCGTGGTCGAGTACCACAAGCCCGCCGAACCGGAGATTCAGTCGGTCATCTGAGCACTGTTTCAATCTTCAGCCACCGACTAGGATTATCGGGCTGCGAGGCAACTCGCTGCGGGCTGTAGCGCAGCTTGGTAGCGCGCTGCGTTCGGGACGCAGAG
>ODAK010001728.1_pt1 | contig 23480 bp, 19 predicted proteins | sample 1539591 | NCBI WGS metagenome assembly ODAK01 (sample SAMEA3539303, study PRJEB22396) | soil metagenome | biome: tundra; feature: field; material: soil | place: USA | collected 2010-05 | depth 0.15 m | reverse complement strand
CGGGCGCCTCGCGGACGTCTACGGGAGGCGCCGCATCCTGATGACGGCCACGGCCATCTTCCTCACCGGCGCGGTCACGTGCGCGCTGGCACGCTCGATGCCGCAGCTCATCGTGGCGCGCGGCCTTCAGGGCCTCGGGGCCGGCGGCCTAATCCCGATCGCGCTCACCGTTTCCGGCGATCTCTACTCCCTCGAGGAGCGGGCGCGCGTGCAGGCCTTTTTCAGCGGGGTCTGGGGATTCGCGAGCCTCGTGGGCCCGCTCCTGGGAGCATTCCTGACGGTCACGTTCGGGTGGCGCTCCATCTTCACGATCAACGTGCCGCTCGGCATCATCGCGTTCGCCCTCGTCGCGACGAAGATGATCGAGTCGCGCAAGCCAGGGTCCGACCCGCTGGACGTCGCGGGCGCCGTGACGCTGGCGCTCGGCATCGCCGCGCTCCTTTTCGCGGTGCTCCAGAGAGCCGGGGCCGGAACTCTCGGGGCCGGCGTGCGGCTCGTCCTCGGAGCCTCAGGGCTCGTTCTCCTCGCCGTCTTCGCCCGCCTGCAGGAGAGGCGGGAGCATCCGCTCGTCCCGCCGGACCTTTTCCGCCACGCGCGGACCGCGGCTCCATACGTGGGCGGCGTTCTTCTGGGCACGACGATCTACGGCGTCGACACGTTCGTCCCCCTTTTCGTGCAGGGCGCGCGCGGCGGAACCGCGGGAGCGGCCGGGGCGGTCATCACGCCGCTCGTCCTTTTCTGGGCGCTTTCGGCGGCGGCCGCCGCCCGCGTCATCCTCCGGTTCGGCTTCCGGAAGACGGCTCAGGCGGGGGCTCTCCTGATCCTCGCGGGCTTCATCAGCCTGCTCGTCGCGGCCCGGCTCGACGCGCCCGTTTTCGCCATCAGCGCGGCGTGCGGCCTTATCGGCGCGGGCCTCGGGCCGTCGTCGCTCTCGCAGGTTCTCGCGATCCAGAACGTCGTGGACGAGGGCCGCCGGGGCGTCGCGACGAGCCTCGTGCCGTTCTTTCGCACCGTCGGGGGCTCGCTGGGCGTGGGCGCTCTCGGGGGCATCCTCGCATCGGGCCTGACGAGGCGGATGGGAGCGGCCGCCGAATCGGCGGGAGCGGCCCTGGCGGAGGGGCACGTGCCCCGCGAGCTTCGGCTCGCGCTCGAGCAGTCGCTCCTGCCCGTTTTCGCCGTGCTGCTCGCCCTCGCGACCGTGAATCTCGTCGTGACGTCGCGGTTTCCCGACCTCCGCGTGACGCCACGGACGCCGACGAACGCGTGAATGACCAGGGAAAGGCGCGTTTGCGCACGACACCTCATTCGCGCGAGGATCGCCCGACATGCGCCTGAAACTCGGGGTTCTGCTTGTCGCGCTCGGTGCCGGCCTGCCGGCGCGTCCGGAGGCATCCCCGCTCCACGTCGACGGCCTACGGGCGGACCTCTCGTCCGCCGCCGAGTTCGCCCTCGGAGACGCCCCGGGCGGCGTCGCGGGCCTCGACCGCCTCGACTGGCGCCCTATCCGGGTCCCCGGGTCGTGGCAGAAAGCCGGCATCCCGGACCATGGGTACGGCTGGTACCGGTTCCGGTTCACGCTGTCACCTGAGGCGGCCGCGCACCCGATGGCGTTCACGTGCTCGCAGATCCGGGACGTGGACGAGACGTTTCTCGACGGCGTCCGCGTCGGCGGTACGGGCGCCTTCCCGCCCCGGTACGACAAGGGCACGCTCCAGGCGCGCCTGTACGAGCTTCCGGCGTCCCTCACGAGCGCCGCGGGCCCGCATGTACTCGCCGTGCGCGTCTTCAACGCGGGTCCGCGGCCCGGAGGCCTGACGGCCGCGCCTTATCTCGACACCGTGTCGGGCGCGTTCTGGGAGCGGACGATGTTCGAATCGCCGCTCGCCCTCGTGGCCGCTGCGATCTTTTCGCTGGGCGTCTTCGCGCTGATCGTGTTCCTTCGCGACCGGCGGCAGCGCGAGTTCCTGTTTTTTTTCCTTCTGACGGCCGGTGTGGCGGCTTACGTCATCTCCTGGCTGTCGCTCTGGTCGCGTTTCGGTGTCTCCCTGTCGTTCATCTTCCGGGCGAACTTCGCGCTCGCCTTCGCGCTCTCGGCGCTGTTCACGCTCTTTTTTCACTACTTCTTCGTCCTCGAGATCCCGCGGTGGATGCGCGTCGTTCTCGCGGTCCAGCTCGCCGGGCTCCTCGCGGCGTGCGCCCTGCCGCGAGTCGACGACCTCTACGCCATCCTGCCGGTCTGCTACGCGACGGTGATCGCGAGCGGTTTTCGCATCGTGCAGGCGCTCGTGCGCAAGCTGCGCCGGCGCGCTCCGCACGCCCTCACGATCCTGGTGGGCTTCGGGCTGATTTTTCTCGCGACGCTCCGCGACATGGCGCAGGACCTAGGCCTAATCTCGTGGAGCGCGAGGACGCGCTATGTTGGCCTTGCCTTCCTCGTGTTCGCCGTGCTGTTCCTTTCGGTCGTGGCGGACCGCATGGCACGCCTGCGGGTGGCCGCCTCGACGGACCCGTTGACCGGCCTGCCGAATCGCGCGGGCCTTTTCGAACGGATCCGGATCGAGCTCGCGCGAAGCCAGCGCTCGAGCCGCTCGCTCGCGCTCGCCGTCCTCGACCTCGATCGCTTCAAGGAGTTCAACGACCGCTTCGGACACCTCGCCGGGGACCGACTCCTCATCGCGGCGGGCGAGCGCCTCTCGGAGTCCGTGCGCACGACCGATCTCGCCGTGCGCTTCGGGGGAGAGGAGTTCGTCCTTCTCCTGCCCGAGATCTCGGCCGAGGAGGCCATGCGCTGCTGCGAGCGGATCCGCGAAGCCGTGCGCGGCATCCGCGTGTTTGGCGCCGAGGCCGGCACGACGATCTCCATCGGCGTTGCCGTACACGAGCCGAAAGGCGGCCCGCCGCCCTCCGAGGCAGCGCTCCTGCGCGTGGCCGACGCGGCGCTCTACCGGGCCAAGGCGTTGGGGCGTGACCGCGTTTTCATGGCGGACGGACCCGTGCCCAGCGAGATACAGCGCCCGACGGACGGCGAATCCGTGCCGAGAGCGGCCACCTGATCCCGGGAGGATCTACAATTCGCTCATGAAGGTCACGCTCCCCGCGCTCGTCTCCTTCGCGGTCGCGGCGGCCGGCTCGGCTGCCGCGCAGCAGACGGTGCCGACGCCCGTCGAACAGCACGTCGTCGCGCCGTCGCTTCCGGATCAGCCGAACAAGGAAGGCGTCGTGCGCCCCAGCGGCTCGATGCCGACCGACGCGGAGGGCTACGTGCGGACGAATCAGGGGGCGATCGACCCGACCTCCACCTCGCCGGCTCCCGGCGGCGCTGCGGCACAGGGGAGCGCGACCGGCTCGGGGGCGGCGGGCATGGCTTCCGTCCCGGCCCCGACGTCGGCCCCGCGTGGGAAGGCGACCGTGAAGGCCGCCTATCTGTCCGTGCGCGGCACGGTGAAGGCGTACGAGAAGGGTGTCTCGATCACGGTCGTCGAGGCCGACGGGCACGAGCGCACCGTGAAGATCGCGGCGAAGGCGTCGGTGTACGAAGGCCTCGCTGCAGGCGACAAGGTCATCGTGAGGATTCCGCTCGGGAAGCCCGCGGACGGAAAGACGACGAACCACGTCGAGAGGCAGAAGCCCCCGAGGCCGCCGCCGAAGTCGAAGTTCACCCAGGCGCAATCGCCGGCGAGCTGAGGAGCTGCGTACCGGAATGCGGCGATTTTTCGTCCGCTCGCTCGCTCTTTTGGCCGCCCTCGCGGCGCCTCTTGCCGCGCAGAAGCCTACGCCGACGCCCGCGAACGCGGTCGATCCGTCCGACCAGTCAGCCGTGGCGCCGGCGCTTCCGATCCGCGCGGGCCAGCCGAATGCCGAGGTGGTTCTCGGCGCTCCCGCCGCGCCCGCGACTTCGGCCGCGGGGCCGCCTTTGGCCTCGCCCGAACCGGCCCCCGTCTCCGTGAAAGAGGAGGATGCGCCCACGTTCTCCTCGCCGCCGATCTCCGCGTCGCCCGCGGCCGGCAGCTCGCACGCGAAGGCGGGCGTGGTTTCTCCCAAGCCGGTCGCCATCTCGCACGGAGCGGCCTCGACGGTCACGAGCTACCAGAAAGGCAAGTCCCTGACCGTGAAGACGCCGGCGGGATCGCTCGTGGAGTACCGCCTCGGAAAGGGCACGATCCTGCCGGAAGATCTCGGCCCCGGCCGTCAGGTGCTCGTCGAGACGAAAATCGTCAAAAAGCATCGGGTTGCTACGAAAGTTTCGTACGCCGAAGGGCGCGTCGTCCTCACGAACGTGAACTGACGGGTGGTCCTCTTCGAGAACGACGACGTGCTCGCGCTCGACAAGCCGCCGGGCGTCTCGATGGCGACGTCGACGAAAGGAGGCAAGTCGGCTGCGGACGCCGTCCAACGCCTGCTCGCGGCGTGTGGCGTTCCCCGGCCGGATTCGCCTCCGCTCCTCGTGCACCGGCTGGACGCGGGGACGTCGGGCGTCGTCCTCTTCGCGAAAACGCCCAAAGCCCACCGCGCGCTCAGCCTCGCGTTCCAGGAGCGCCGCGCGAGGAAGACGTACCGTGCGCTCGTCTGGGGCCACCCGGTGCCCGCGGTGGGGACGATCGACCTCGCGCTCGCGCGCGACCCGAAGGACGGCCGCAAGATGCGCGTTTCGGCGGAGGGGAAACCGTCCTCCACGCGCTACGCCACGCTCCGGAGGTTTTCGTCTCTCGCCGACCTCGAGCTTCATCCCGAGACCGGGCGCACGCATCAGATCCGTGTCCACCTGTCGGCGGTGGGGCACCCCATCGCGGGCGACGACTTCTACGGCGGGGCCAGCCGGTGGCACGGGGTGCGCGACCGGAGACTCCGCGAGGCGCTCGCGGGAATCGCGCGTCCCCTGCTCCACGCCGCGCGCATCGAGATCCCGGAGATGGGCATCGACGTGGCGGCCCCGCTGCCCGGGGATTACGAGGAGATTCTGGCTTCAGCGTGAAGGCGAAGACGAATGAGAGAGGGCGCGGAGAGACGCGCAACCGCGGGCCGCAAGAAACGTCGCGGCTCCGGCGAGGAGAACGAGACTCGCGCCCAACAGAAGGAGCAGGGGGCCCTTCCTCGGAGGCGGAAGCTCGCTCGTCACGGGCGCGGCGGGCGGGCGCTTGGACCGGAGAGGGGCGGTGGAGTCGGCGAGGGAGGCCGGCTGAGGGGCGCCCAGGAACGCGGGGACTTCGCGCGTGATCGCGCTGCGAGCGGGTTTTGCGCGCAGCTCGCGCCGCGCGACCACGAGGTCGAGGATCATCTGGCCGGCGCTTCCGTATCGTTCCAGAGGCTCCTTCTTGAGGGCCTTGGCGACGATCTGCTTCAGGGCCTCGGGCACGAGGTCCGGCTCCGGCCACGGGTCGGCCTCCTTGGTCATCATCTTGGCCACCATCTGGGTCACGCTCGCGCCCGAGAAGGGATGCACGCCGGCCAGCATCTGGTAGAAGACGATGCCGAAGGAGAAGAGGTCCGACCGCTCGTCGAGAGGGTTTCCGAGCGCCTGCTCCGGAGAGAGATAGTCGAGCGTGCCGACGATCATCCCCTCGCCCGTCTGCCGGTGCGAACGGGACGTATCGCGCGCGCCCTCGGCCAGGAGCTTGCTGAGGCCGAAGTCGAGCACCTTCACGCGGCCGTCCGGCGCGAGCATGAGGTTCGAGGGCGTGATGTCGCGGTGCAGGATGAGGCTCTGGTGCGCGATCTTCAGGCCCTCGAGCGCCTGGATCGCGATGTCGAGGCATTCCGTGATCGAAAGCCTTCGCTTGTCCATGATCTCGTCGAGGCCTTCGCCTTCCAGGTATTCGAGGACGAGATAGAGGGCGCCCGGCGGGAAACCCACGTCGCGCGCCTCCGTCGTCGCGAGGTCGTGGATCGTGATGACGTTCGGATGGTTGAGCGCCGCGACGGCGCGCGCCTCGTTCATGAACCGGCCGCGCATCTTCGCGTCGCTCTGGAGCGCCGCGGGCAGGATCTTGATGGCGACGCGGCGGCCGAGCGCCGAATCCGACGCGAGATAGACCTCGCCCATGCCGCCCCGGCCGAGCAAGCGGAGGATCTCGTACCGGCCGATGCTCTTGGGAAGTGGTTCCGCGGCCACCGCGCCGCAAGTATAGGGAGTCCCGGCTCCTCGATCAGGCGGGCGGGAGGGCGTCCGGATCGAGCGCCAGCAGAATCGTCAAGACGCTTCCCTGATCGCGCGTCGTCGAGGGGAGAGCCGTGCGCGTGAAGAGGCGAAGCATCCGCTCGTTGTTCTTCAGGACTTCGGCCTCGAAGACGGTGATCTCCCGCGCGCGGGCGAGCGCGGCGAGACGCTGAAAAAGAAGGCTTCCGAGGCCGCGGCCCTGGAAGTCGTCCGCCACCGTGAACGCGACCTCCGCGTGAGAGGGCCGATCGGAGAGGCGTTCCCATCGCGCGACTCCCACGATGGCCCCCGCCGTCTCGGCGACGATGGCGTAGCGTCGGTCGTAATCCACGTGCGTGAGGTACGCGACCTTCCCCGAGTCCTTGTCGGGGACGGCGAAAAAGCGGAAGTGCAGGCTCTCGAGCGAAAGGCGGTCGTAGAGCGCCAGCAGACCGGACCCGTCGTCTCCCCGGATGGGACGCAGGTGCATCGCCATGCCGTCGCGAAGAACGACGTCGGCCTCGTCCGCGGCCGGATAAGTGCCGCTCGTGCGATCCCCGCCTCCGGGGTCTTCTCGAACCGTTCGAACCACGCGGCCTCCGGCGGGCTGTTCTTCGACTCCGAAAGACGATACAACGCGCCATCGTTCGAGGGGACGGGGAGGGTGCCATGAAGCTCATCACGACGATCATCCGGCCCGAAAAGCTCGCGGACGTGAAGGCCGCCCTGTTCCGCGCTGGCGTGACGGGAATCTCGCTGTCGCGGGTGCAGGGGCACGGCGGCGAGCACGAGACCGTCGAGCAGTACCGCGGCACGACGCTCGTCTTCGAGTTCGTCGAGAAGGTGCGCATCGACATCGCCGTCTCCGAGCCGTTCGTCGATGCCACGGTCGCGGCGATTCTCGCGGGAGCGCGCACGGGCGAGGTCGGCGACGGCAAGATCTTCGTCCAGCCGCTCGAGCGCATCATCCGGATCCGGACGGGAGAGCAGGACGTGCAGGCGCTCACGCCCGTCTCGGCCGGCGAGGTTCAGGCGCGCGCGATGCGCGCGAAAGAGACGCCGTGAACGCCGCTCCCGCGATCAACGCGGGCGACACCGCGTGGCTTCTCGGTTCGGCCGCGCTCGTCTTCCTGATGAACCCAGGGTTGGCGTTCTTCTACGCGGGCCTCGTGAGGCGGAAGAACACGCTCAACACGCTGATGATGACGTACGTCGCGATGGGCACGGGGGCGCTCGTCTGGATGGTCGCCGGCTACTCCCTCGCGTTCGCGCCCGGATCGCCCTTTCTCGGCGGCCTGAAATGGCTCGGGCTCTCCGGCGTGGGTGCGTCACCGGAGCCGGCCTACGCGGCCACCGTCCCTCATCTCGCCTACGTCGCGTTTCAGGGCATGTTCGCGACGATCACCCCCGCCCTCATCTCGGGAGCGATCGTCGAGCGGATGAGCTTTCGCGCCTACGTCCTTTTCATCGGTCTCTGGAGCCTCGTCGTGTATGCGCCGGTTGCGCACTGGGTCTGGGGCACGGGCGGCTTCCTGCGCGCCTGGGGCGCGCTCGACTTCGCCGGCGGAACGGTCGTGCACGTGACGGCGGGGACCGCGGCTCTCGTCGCCGCGATGTTCCTCGGCCCGCGGCAGGACCACAAGCGCATCGCCCTGATCCCGCACAACGTTCCCTACGTGCTCCTCGGCTCGGGCCTTCTGTGGTTCGGGTGGTTCGGCTTCAACGCGGGATCGGCGCTCGCGGCCAACGGGACCGCGGCCCTCGCGTTCGTCACGACGAATGCCGGCGCGGCGTCGGCCCTTCTCACCTGGATCCTCCTCGAGACTTACTTCGGGGGCCACGCGACGGCGGTCGGCGCCGCGACGGGCGCCGTCGTCGGGCTCGTCGGCATCACGCCCGGAGCCGGCTTCGTGCCGCCGCTCGCCGCGGTCGCGATCGGGTCGCTCACGGCGCTCGCGAGCTTCAGCGCGCTGCGCCTGAGGGCACGCACGTCGCTCGACGACACGCTCGACGTCTTCGCGTGCCACGGAATCGGCGGAATCACCGGCTCGATCCTGACCGGCGTCTTCGCGTCCAGGGCCGCGAATCCGGACGGCGGCAACGGCCTCCTCGCGGGAGGGACGGCTCTTCTCGGCATCCAGGCCGGCGCGGTCGCGGTCGTATTCGTCTACACCGCGGCGGCCACGTCGGCCGTCCTCCTTCTCGTGAAGCTGGTGACGCCGCTGAGAATCGACTTGCGCGCGGAGCTCGAGGGCCTCGACCGGCAGGTGCACGGCGAGGAGGCGTACCGCGGCGGAAGCGCGGCGGGCGGCCTCGGGGAATCCGTCATTCTGCTGCGGTCGGAGCGCGTCCACGGAAGCTAGAGAGCGCCCGCTCTAGCATGCGGGTGCCGCGCGTCCCGTAAGCGCCGCGAGGCGCCGCAGGCGCGCGGCGAGGTCCGGCGAGAACGCGTCCACCGTGGCGCGCCAGTCCCAGTTCGCGCCGATGCGCCCGGGCACGTTCATGCGGCCCTCCGCTCCGAGGCCGAGATAATCCTGCATCGGCGCGATCGCGCGTTCGGCGACGGACGCGAACGCGGCGCGAATGAGATCCCACGCCGCATCCTCACCCGAAGTCCCGAGGTAGTCGCGAAAGCGGGTCTTCGCGCCGTCGTCGAGCGCCGCGAACCACGAGCGGGACGTGTCGTTGTCGTGCGTGCCCGTGTAGACCACCATGTTGGGGATGTAACGGTGCGGCAGGTGCTCGCTGTCGGTCTCGCCAAAGGCGAACTGAAGCACCTTCATGCCGGGAAGCCCGAGGATCTCGAGCAGACGGCGGACGTCCTCCGTGAGAAGGCCGAGGTCCTCGGCGACGAGCGTGACGTCTCCGAGCGCATGCTGGATCGCCATGAAGAGCATGAGGCCCGGCCCGTTCACCCAGCGCCCATTGCGCGCGGTGGCCGCGCCCGCGGGCACCTCCCAGTACGCCGAGAAGCCGCGGAAGTGGTCGAGGCGCACGGCATCCGCGAGCCGGAGGTTCAGGCGGATCCGCTCGATCCACCAGTCGTAACCTTCCTCGGCGAGAACGTCCCATCGATAGAGGGGATGGCCCCAGAGCTGCCCGTCCGCGCTGAAGTCGTCGGGCGGAACGCCCGCCAATGCCGTGGGTCGCCCGTCTTCGCCGAGCGCGAACAGCCGGCGGTGCGCCCACACGTCGGCGCTGTCACACGCGACGTAGATGGGCAGGTCCCCCATCATCGAGATGTCCCGCGCGTTCGCTTCCGACTTCACGCGCTGCCACTGCCGAAAAAAAAGGAACTGGGCGTACGTGTGAAACGCGACTTCGTCCGCGAGCTCGGTTCGCGCCGCGGCGAGGGCGGCCTCCGCGCGGCTGGCAAGCGCGGGATCCCATTCCGTCCAGGGCAGCCCCATGTGTTTTTCCCTCAGGGCGGCGAAGAGAGACCAGTCGGAAAGCCACGCGGCGTTCGACGAGGCTTCGGCGAACCGCGCGACCTCGTCGAGGATGCGCCCGCCGAGAGACTTCGCGTGGCGGAACGAGTCCTCGAGAAGGCGGCGGCGAAACGGCACGACGCGCTCCCAGTCCACGCGCCCCTCGGGAAACTCCGGAGCGCCGTCGAGAGCGCCCGCGGGGAGGAGACCCTCTTCGACGAGCCACTCCGGCGAGACGAGGAGCGGATCGCCCGCGAAAGCCGAGAGCCCGTCGTAAGGCGAATGGTGGGGGCCCGTGGGGCCAGGCGGCAGGACCTGCCAGATTCTCAGCCCCGCTTGAGAAGCCCAGTCCAGGAAGGCGTCGGCGGCGGGCCCGAGATCTCCCACGCCGAACCGCGAGGGCAGCGACGTCGGGTGCAGCAGGACGCCAGCCTGTCGCGTGGGGCGGGTCATTCGCGGATGCTAACCCGGCGAGCTCACCGGCCCATGCCGGCTTCGTGCCCGAGAATCCGCAGCGTCCTGCCGTAGATCGCCTCGACCTCCTCGCGCGTGTTCCCGATCGCCGTCATCCCGAGCTTTCCGTACTCCGAGAGCGCGCCGATGAGGTGAAACAGCACGCCCGACTCGGAATTGTGGCTGTAGTGAAGGGAGTTGATCGTGACGATCTCGATGAGGTCCTCGGGCAGGAGCCCGCGGAGCGTCTCCGACTGGAGGTTGTCCGTCGCGCGATAGAACTTCGGCGAGCCCCGCGGCGAGTGAAAGAGACCGGTTTGGGGATCGAGCTGCCCGCTCGTCAGGAACTGGAGCGCGAGGTAGGGATGCGTCGTACCGCCCATGCGGAGGTTGATCTCGAGGGCCCACGCCTTCCAGGGAACCGACGGATCGTCCCGCGTCAGCAGGAAGTCGATCCCGAAACGGCTCACGACGCCCTTCGCCGCGAGAACGGCGCCGATTCGCAGGGCCTCGTCGTGGATGTGCATGCGATACGCGTCGGCGGCCGGAAAGAGGCAGCCGAGAAACACCTGGCCGCCCGGTCCGCCCAGGATCTGGTCGTGCGTGGAGATCGGGATGACCGCACCGTGGGGATCGCTCCGGAGCTGGACGCTCGGTGAGGTCTTGAAGGGGGCCTCGAGGAGCTCCTCGGCGATGCCACCCATCCGGCGGAACTTTTCAGCGTACTCGTCCCACGTCTCCGAGGGCACCGAGAACGCGACGCGCGGGAGGGCGGCGTGGACGGCCTCGACGAGATTGCCCGCCGGCTCGGGGTAGCAAAAGAGCGCATTGCCTTCGCCGGAAAAGCTTTCGTTCAGCTTCACGACCGCGCTTCTCAGGCCCGGCTTCCTGCGCTTCAGCTCGACGAGCGCGGTCTCGATGTCTCGGTCATCGCGCAGGTCCTCGAAGCCGTCGGGAAGGGCGATGCCGGCCTCGCGAAAGATCTTCCGGCTCCCGGACTTCGTCCCGTGGGCGTTGAGCGCGGGGTCGACGCCGTTGAGCGGAATCCCGAGGAGGACCGCGAGCTTGCGCTCCAGCGGCGTGGAGTTGAAAACGGTGAGATACGCCCGCGCGCGGTCGGCGATGCCCTGGCGAATGCGCTCGATGAGGCGCGGGCGTTCCAGGATCTTCTGCGTGAGCGGGCGCGGCGAGGCGTCGTGGGCGCACAGCAGCGTCAGCCGGCTCCGCGCGTGGCTCGTGGGAATGCCGACGAGGAGCTGAAAATAGTACTCGAGGACGAGGGGATGCACGGGCTGCGACGTGACGAAGACGACACGCGCCCTCGGATTGCGAAGCCGGATGAGAAGGAACAGGAGCCGCTCCTCGTAGAAGCTCGCTCCCGCGAGCTTCCTCATCTCGGCCTGGTCGAGGGTGATCGACGGGACGACGACCGAGGTGTGGGGCTCCTCGTCTCGCATCGAGATCGAATCCCAGACCTCGGCGAGGCGCGGTTTCAGGGCCTCGAACTCGACGAGCTCCTGCTCGAGCGTGAGCGCGGACGCGAACGGCGGGCGGGGAATCAAGCTGGACCCATTCTAAAGGGGTGTGCATCCCGCCAAATCGGGGCACGCTTCTTGATTACGTTCTCGGGGTCCGGGGGATCGAGAGGGAGAATGACGAGACGCCGGGGGTTTACGCTCATCGAGCTCTTGATCGTCGTGGCGATCATCGGAATCATCGTCGCGATCTCCCTCGTGAACATGTTCAACGCGATTCAGCGCGCCAAGCAGAAGCGCTCGATGGGGGACATGAAGAGCCTCGCGACGGCAATCGAGGCGTACGCGACCGACCAGAATTTCTATCCGGCGGCGGCGGGCTTCACGTTGCCTTCGGGCCTCTCACTGCCGACCAGCACGCTCGGAACGGTTCCCGCATCGCTCAGCCCGACGTATCTGAGGGTGGTGCCGCTCGTGGACGGCTGGAGCTCGTATTTCACGTATGGGACGAGCTCCTCACGGAGCGACTTCGCGGTCCGCTCGGCGGGTGCCGACGGGGCCCTCGAGGCGGCTCCGGCCTGGGGCGTGACGACGAATTTCAACGCCGACATCATCCTCATCGACGGCACGTTCGTGCAGTATCCGGATGGCGTTCAGAAGTGAGGGGCAGGGCGCCGGCCCGACAAACGGTGGCCCGGCCTCCCCGCCTTCTCCGACAAAAATTTGTCGCTCTTCCGGCGTTCCGGCCCGATTCGTGCCCGAACCAGTCGGATTCCGGCTCCGGAGCGCGCGGCACGCGTCTTGAAAGCACATTCGCCCATTAGGAGGTTCATCTCATGAAGAAGAGGAATCACAAGGGCTTCACCCTCATCGAGCTTCTGATCGTCGTCGCGATCATCGGAATCATCGTCGCGATCGCCATTCCGAACCTGCTCAACGCCATTCAGCGCGCCAAACAGAAGAGGACGATGGGCGACATGCGGTCCGCGGGCACGGCCGCCGAGGCATACGCCGTCGACTTCAACCACTACCCGGCGGCGGCGGCGGGCTACACTCCACCCTCTGGCCTCTCCAGTGCTCCCACAACCACGTTTGGAAAGCCCGGCTCGGGCTTCAACGCGCAAGTCACGCCGACCTACATCCGCCTCCTACCCCTGACGGACGGCTGGAGCTCGTATTTCCTTTACGGCGCGGGTACCGGCAACCAAGACTACGAGATCTACTCGAACGGCAAAGACGGCACTAAGGAAACGCCCACGTGGGGCGAAACGACGAACTTCAATGCCGACATCGTCTTCATAGACGGCCAGTTCGTTCAGTACCCCGCGGGCGCGCAGAACTAATCGTCCTCCCTCTGCGGCCCGATCCAAGAGCCCCCTTTTGACGGGGGCTCTTTTCTTTTCCGGGCCTAGAATCGCCGCGGTGCAAGGCCGCGGGACGACGGGACGGACGGCGCTCCTGGGCGGCGCCTTGGGGCTCGCGTTCGCGACCCTCCTTCTTCTCCCCTGCGCTCTCTCGGGAGGAGTGCCGGCTCGCGGCGATCTCGCCGACTTCTTCTGGCCGATGAAGGCCTACACGGCCGCGCGCTGGCACTCGGGGGTGCCGCTATGGAATCCGCTCTCGGGGTGCGGCGAGCCGTGGCTCGCCCAGCTTCAGACCGGAGTTTTCTACCCGGGAGACCTGCCGTTCCTGCTGCCCGGCGCCTGGGGCCCTCTTTTCGGCATCGCCCTCCACCTCGCGATCGCGTCCTCCGGAATGGCGGCCTGGCTGTCCGGCCTCGGCACGTCGCGCGCCGGCGCTCTTCTCGGTGCGGGCGTGTTCGCGGGGGGCGGCGGTTTTCTCTCGCTCGCGCTCGTCTACAACAACTTCGAGACCGCGTCCTTCCTGCCGTGGCTGTTCCTGGCGGCACGGTACGCGGCGCGAGGCGGCTCGCCGGCGGGGCTCGCGGGCGCCTTCGCTCTCGCGTTTCTGGGCGGCGAGCCGGCTCTGGCTGCCATCGGCGCCGCGTCCGCGGCCCTCGTCGCGTTCGCGACGCGAGGGGACGAGCCCGGCTCCTTTCCGCGGGACGTTCGGGGCGCCTCGCGCCTGGTGGGAGGACTCGTCCTCGGCGCGGGCCTCGCGGCGGCCGCCGCGATTCCTTTCTTCGAATACGCCGCGTCCTCCGGCCGGCTCACGGGCGTGACGAGAAGAGAGGCGCTCGCGCGGCCGGTCGGAACGTCGGACCTCATCGACCTCGTCCTTCCGCCGTCCGACGCGCTCCTCGCCCGCCCGTCCGAGGGCCGCGGGGGATACCTCACGACGCTCGCCCTCTCTCCGCTCGTTCTCCTGCTCGCGGCCGGCGCGGGCGCGGGCCTCGCGGCGCGCCCCCGCCTCCTCGCCGCGCTGTCGTGCCTCTGCCTCCTCGGCCTCCTCCTCGCGCTCGGGACGCGCGGCGGACTGTTTCCCGCGCTTTGGGACGTAGGACTCGCGAGGGGCGTGCGGTTTCCCGCGCGCTGGTTCGTCTTCACGCAGCTCGCCCTAGCGGGCCTTTCGGGCGCCGGCCTCGACGGCTGGCTGCACGGGCGGCTTCTGGGCTGGCCGAAGGGCCGAGCGCCTGAGGACGGCGTGGGCGCGTCGCCATCCGCCGCCCAACGCCTCGCGCCCGCTGTCCTCTTCGGCGCGGCAGCCGCGGCGCTCCTCGGCGCCGGAGCGGCCGCCGGCCGTCTGACCGGTCTCTCCGCGTGGACGGCGCTTCTCGCGACCGGAGTCGGCGCGGCGCTTCTCGCGTCCGCGCGCGCCGCCGGGCGGCCCGGTCTTCGCCTCGCGGCCGCCCTGCTCGTTGCGATCGTGGCGCTGTCTCTTCCTCTCGCGTCGGCGAATGTGTTCGCGCCGGCGCCGCTCGCGGGTCCGACTTCCGCCGTGGCGGACCTGGCCGGCGCTCCGGGCCGGGTGTTTCCGGTGGTCTCGGACGCGTCTTTACTCGCGGCGCTCGCCCACAAAACTGGCGGAGAGTGGGGCGGCGCATCGGGCGCGCGGGCGCGCGCGGTTCTGTCGGGCTACACGAACCTGCCGCTCGGCCTCTCCTCGGCGGTCTCACCCTCGCCGATCGGAAATCCGCGGCGCACGCGCCTCCTCGGCGCGGCCCTCTCGGGGGGAAACGCGGAGACGATCCTCGCTCTCGTGGACGTGCGGTACGTCGTGTCTCCGTTTCCGACGACGATCCCCGGCGCCCGGCTCGAAAAGCGCGACGCGGGCGTCCTCGTCTACGCTCTTCCCCGGGCGTTAGGGCGCGTCTTTTTCGCGCGGTCGGCGCGTGAAGCGGACGACGAGGCGGCCTTTCGCGCGCTTGCCGCGCCGGACTTCGACCCGGAATCGGTGGTCCTTCTCGCTCCGCCCGCGGGGCCCCTCCCGGCGCCGCGCGCGGGGCGGGGCTTTTCGGTCGCGCGCGTCGTTCGGGACGCGCCGGAGGCCCTCACGGTGGACATGGAGGCCTCGGAAGCGGGCTACCTCGTCCTCACGCGCTCGCATGACCGCGGGTGGGAGGCGCGCCTGGAGGGAGCGGAAGTCCCTCTCCTTCGGGCGGACCTCGCCCTCTCGGCCGTGCTCGTTCCCGCGGGCGCCCACAGGCTCGAGCTCGCCTACCGGCCGGCCGCGTTTCGAGTCGGCGCGGCTCTCTCCGTGGCCTCGCTCGTCGTGCTCGCCGGTCTCGTCCTCGCGGGGCAGAGGCCCCCGTGAGCGCGGCCGATGGCGTCCTTTTGGGCTTGTTCTTCGCGACGGGTGCCGTCGTGGGCTCCTTCGCGAACGTGTGCATCCACCGCCTGCCGCGCGGAGCCTCGGTCGTCCACCCGGGCTCGCACTGCCCGGCCTGCGGAGCGCCCATCGCTTTCTACGACAACGTGCCGGTCGTGTCTTGGCTCGTGCTTCGGGGCCGCTGCCGCCGGTGCGGCGCTCCCATCGACATCCGCTATCCGGCCGTCGAAATGGTCGTCGCCCTCCTTTTTCTCGCCGCGGGCCTCCTCTACGGACCCACCCTCGTCGCGGCCTCGGCGGCCCTTCTCTCGGCGGCCTGCGTGATTCTCGCGGCCACGGACCTCGAGGCGCGCACGCTGCCCGACGAGGTGACGTTCTCGACCCTCGGGTGCGGCCTTCTTCTCGCGGCTCTTCGCGACCGCGCGGCCCGAGGCTCGCATCGTCCGTTTGCCTTCCCGTTCATAGAGAGCCATCTCCTCGAGGCGCTGCTCGGGGCGCTTCTCGGCGCGGTCTTTCTCGAAGGGGTCAGGCGCGCCTACGCGAGGCTGCGCGGCCAGGAAGGGATGGGCGGCGGCGATGTGAAGATGCTCGCGATGGCAGGCGCGTTCACCGGACCTGTGGGCGTCTTTTTCACGCTCTTTTTCGCCTCTCTCGCGGGCACGGCCGTGGCGGGCGGCGCGGCGCTCGCACGGTCGCTGCGCTGGTCCGTCGAGGCGCGGCGCGCCCGCCGCTCGTCCTCCGCGGCCCGTGCGGTCGCCGCGCGCGCCGGGCTCCTCGTGGGCGAGGACGGCCGCGTGCTTTCGGCCTCCGACCGGTTCCGTGAAATCCCGGGAGCCGCGGCCGAGGGAACGCGCTTCACGGCGGATCCCCGCGCGGCGGGCCGCCTTCTCGCGTTCGTGCGACTGGCCCGGGCGCGGGCCCAGCGCGGCGCGCGCACGGCGAACGGGCGCCTCGCGCTCGACGACGGGGCGGATTTTTTCCGGGTCCTCGCGGCACGCGCCGAGGCGACGCCGGCCGGGCTGCTCGTTCTCCTCGCACGCGCCGACGTGCCGTTCGGCGTGTTTCTCGCGTGCGGGGCGCTCGCGGCGTTCGTTTTCGGGCGCTCCCTGTGGGAGTCCCTCGCCGCGGGCGTGCCGTGGATCCCGAGGCTCCTGCCGTGACGGGCCGCGCGTTCGAGCGCGAGGTCCGCAACGTGATCGTGGGCGGCCTCGCGACGCTGCTCTTCCTCGCCGGGACCGCCGTCGTCGTCCTTAGGAACACCGTGGCGTGGGGCGTGGGCGAGAACCTGCGGCGCCTGACGGCCGAGACGCGCGGGGTCGCGAACCGCCTCGGTATGGCACCCGATCCCGCGGAGGCGCTCGTGTCGGATGACCTCGTCGCGCGCCTCCTCCGCGACGTGAACGCGCGCAGCGCCACGCTCTACGACGCGCAGGGCCGGCGCGTCGCCGACGCCCCGTTCCTGCCGGACGCGGGACTCGCTCCCGTGACGGTGACGCCGGCCGCCGAGGGGCCTCCCGTCGAGCCGTTCGTCGGCGCGGGGGACGGCGCTTCCCCCGCGATCACCGTCGTTCTGCCCGGCGGGACACGAATCCTGCGGGTCGTGTGGGACGGCACGTCGATCGCCGAGGCGCGCCGCAACGCCCGCATCCTCTCGGTCGCGGTGCCCGCGGCCGCCCTCGTCCTCGTCCTTCTCGTCGTGCCGTTCCTGAGGCGCCTCCTCGAGCCGATCGACGCCCTCACCCAGGCCGCGCGCGGCGCCGGCGGCCTCGTCCCCGCGGTGCGCGCCGGCAGCGACGAAGCCGAGACGGCGATCGCGACGTTCCAGCGCACGGTCGAGGAGCTGAAGAAGCGCACGGCCGAGCTGGAAGGCCTCCGCAGCTCCGAAAAGCGGCGTGCCGACGTCCTCGCGGTGACGGCCGACACCCTCGTGAGGTCGCATCCCGGCGGGCTCGTGGTCGTGGACGCCGCCTTACGCCTCACCCAGGCGAACGTCCCGGCCCGCGAGCTCCTCGGTCTCGCCGAAGAAGAGCTCGGCTCTCCGACCGCAGAGGCCGCGGTCGACGCGGTGCCCGCGATCCGCGAGGCGGCGCGGGCGGCGCGCGGCGGCACGCCGACGCTCTCGAAGGAGCTCGCGCTCGGAGAGGGGCCCGACGCGCGCCTCGTCGAGCTCACGGCCGTCCCGATCCTGGATTCCTCGAAGGCGGTCCTGGGCGTTCTCCTTTTCCTCGAGGACCGCACGACGACGCGGCGCCTCGAGCGCGAGCTGTCGTCCCGCCGCGAGCTGGCGGCGCTCGGCGAGATGTCGGCGGGCATCGCGCACGAGTTCCGGAACGCGACGGGAACGATCCTCGGCTGGGCGCGCCTCGCCGCGAAGACGGAGGATCCCGCGGCGCGCTCCCGGCAGCTCGAGGCGATCCAGACCGAGGCCGAGCACGTCGCGCGCGTGACGGGCGATTTTCTCTTCTTCGGCCGGCCCGAGCGGCTCGAGGCGGGGCCGTGCGACCTCCGCGCTCTCGCGCTCGAGATTGCCGACGAGCAGCGCACGCTGACGCCGGGCGTCGCGGTCGAGGTGAAAGGGACGTTCGCGGCCGCGTTCGCGGACGCCGCTCTCGTGCGCCGCGCGCTCGTGAACCTCGTGAAGAACGCGTGCGAAGCCGCGGCGGCGGGCCCTCGCGCGGGCCGGGTCGCGCTGCGCGGCGAAGGCGAAGCCGCCGGGTTTACGCGGATCGCGGTCGAGGACAACGGCTCCGGCGTGCCCGACGAGGCCGCGGCGAAGCTGTTCGTTCCGTTCTTCTCGACGAAAGACACGGGGACGGGCCTCGGCCTCGCCATGGTCGCGAAGATCGCCGCGCTCCACGGCGGCACGATCGCGGTGGGGCGGTCGGCGGCTCTTCAGGGCGCGCGGTTCGCGCTCGAGCTTCCGGCCGCGTCCGCCGCGCCCTGAGCGCGTGCTCGCGTCAGCCGGCGGCGGCCGGGGCCGTGGGCCGCGCCACCGCCGTCTTCCTCTTCTCGACGAGCGCCTTGAACTGGTCCTTGTCGAGCGCCTTCTCGAGCGCGTCGTCCGTGTCCACGATCGCCGCCACGACGAGGTCGGCGAGGTACTGGTCCATCGCGATCATCCCGGACAGGCGGCCCGTCTGGATGAGGGTCGAGATCATGCTCGTCTTGCCCTCCCGGATGCTGTTCGAGAGCGCCGAGGATCCGCGGAGCACCTCGAAAGCGGGGACGCGCCCGCCGCCCTTTTTCTTCAGGATCACCTGCGCGACGACCGCCTTCAGCACCTCCGCGAGCACGGTGCGCATCTGCTCCTGCTCGTCGGCGGGAAAGCTGTCGATGAGGCGGTCCACGGCCTTCGACGCCGAGTTCGTGTGGAGCGTCGCGAAGACGAGGAGGCCCGTCTCGGCCGCCTGCAAAGCCATCGACATGGTCTCGAGATCGCGGAGCTCGCCGACGAGGACGACGTCCGGGTCTTCGCGAAGCGCCGCCTTGAGCGCCGCTGCGAACGTCGGCGTGTCGAAACCGAGCTCGCGGTGCGAGATCAGCGACTTCTGCGGCACGTGGAGAAACTCGACCGGATCTTCGATCGTGACGATGTGCGAGGCGCGCGTGCGGTTGATCCAGTCGAGGAGGGCCGCGAGCGTCGTGGACTTGCCGGAGCCCGTCGGGCCGGTCACGAGGACGAGGCCCCGCGGGACGCGTGCGACGCTCGCGACGACCGCGGGCAGGCCCAGCTCCTCGATGCTGAGGACTTTCGGCGGGATCATGCGCAGCACGGCGCCCGACCCGTGCTCCTGGCGGAAGAGATTCACGCGGAAGCGCGCGATCTTGCCCATGGCATACGCGAAGTCCGCGTCGCCGGTGTCCTGCCAGTCCTTGAAAGGCTTTTCGGGAGCGATCGGGCCGATGAGGCTCTCGTATTCCTCTTCGGTCAGCGTGCGCCACTTCAGCCGCTGAAGATCCCCGTCGACGCGGACGATCGGCGGCGATCCCACGGCGAGGTGAAGGTCCGAGGCCTTCTTGTCGACGACGATCCTCAGGAGCGTGTCGATCCGGTTCACGCCCATGTCCGAGGAGGAGGCGGGAGGCGTCTTCGTCATTCGAGGGCCTGCCTCTCGTCGGCGACGAGCTTCTCGAAAGGCTCCTTCTTGAGCGCCTTCTCCATGGCGATCTCGGGGTCCACCTTGCCGTCCTCGCAGAGCTTCATCAGCGATTGGTCCATGGTGATCATGCCGGCAAGCTGGCCGGTCTGAAGCTGGGATGGAAGCTGGTGCGTCTTGCCTTCGCGAATCAGCGACGCCACTGCGGACGTCGAGCGGAGGATCTCGAAGGCCGCCACGCGACCCGCGAATCCGCGGCGCGGAAGGAGGACCTGTGAGATGACCGCCTTCAGCGAGTCCGAGAGCATGACGCGCACCTGCCCCTGCTGCCCGGCGGGGAACGAGCTGAGGATGCGGTCGATCGTCGCGGGCGCATTCGTCGTGTGGAGCGTCCCGAGCACGAGGTGTCCCGTCTCCGAGGCCGTGATCGCGAGCGCGATCGTCTCGAGGTCGCGCATCTCGCCCACGAGGATGACGTCCGGGTCCTCGCGGAGCGCCGCCTTGAGCGCCCGCGCGAACGAAGCCGTGTGGTGGGGGACCTGGCGCTGGTTCACCAGGGCTTCCTTGTTCGGGTGGACGAACTCCACCGGGTCCTCGACCGTGATGATGTGGCAGGGACGCGTCTCATTGATGCGGTCGATGAGCGCGGCGAGGGTCGTGGACTTCCCGCAACCGGACGAGCCCGTCACGAGGACGAGGCCCTGTGTGAACTTGAGGACGTCCGAGAGCGACGGCGGCAGCCCGATCTCCTCGATCGCCGGAATGGACTTCGGCACGAGCCGGAAGCACGCGTCGAACCCCCCGCGCTGCGAGTAGAAGTTCGCGCGGAAGCGCCCGAGCCCCGGCAGCTTCAGGCAGACGTCGATCTGCCGCTCGCGCTCGAGCCTCTTCCATTCGCTCTCGTCGAGCACTTCGCGGATGAGCTGGGTGGCGCGCGCGCGCGTCATCGGCGGCACGTCCATGGGCTCGAGGACGCCCTGCATGCGCCGATGCGGCACGAAGCCCGTCGCGAGGTGAAGGTCCGAGGCCCCGCGCTGGACCATGTCGGCGAGGAACTCGACGAGCCGCGCGTTCTGGTTGCCGGCCAGATCGACGGTGGCCACCTCGGGCTCGATCTCGGGAAGGGCGTCGCGGGCCTCGTCGCCCGAGAGCCTTCCCACGAGGCGGCGGGCGCGCGCCCGAACTGCCTGGTCGATCTGCGCCATCTGGACGACCCTCGAGCAGATCGTGACGACCTGCTGCTGCACGCGGGCCTCTTTCATCGCGAGCTTTCCCATCGCGTCGAGGATCTCCATCTGGACGTCGGGACGCGCGACCGCCGCCTTGAACACGTCGAGAAGAGGCTGCGCGGCGCGCGCGTCCGCGAGCTCCCCGACAGCAGAGGCGGCCGCGATGACGAGGTCGGGGTCCTTGAGCGCAAGAAGAAGGCGCGCGAGGACCTCGTCGTTTCCCCGTCCGGTTCGCCCGAGCGTCTCGATGGCGCGCGTCTTCACCCAGAGGTCGGGATCGTCCACGAGCTTGATCCACACGGGAAGCGCCTTGGCGTCCGCGAGAGCCAGCGTCATCTCGGATGCGGCCTTCGCGAACGCGGGATCGGGATCTTTCGTGAGCAGAAGAAGCGCGTTCACGAAGCCGGGCAGGCCGTCGCGGGCCGTCTCGACCGCGCGGTCCCTGACCCAGACGAACGAGCCGCGGAAATGCTCGAGGATCCGGCGCGCGAGAAGATCCGGCGCGTAGGGCAGGAGGAGGTTCACGGCGCCCTGTCTCACGATCGCGTTTCCGTCCGCGAGAAGAGGCACGATCTCGGTCGTGTGATCCTGCTTGGCGGTCGTCAGGAGGCGCTTGAGCGCCGCGAACGAGGCTTCCGCCACGCGTCCGCCGCCCGTGCGCGCCATCTGAAGAACGTCCGGGAAGTAACTCTCGTTCGGGTTTTTCTCGAGGACCGCGAGCGCCGAGTAGCGGATCTCCTCGTTCTCGTCCTGCAGCAGGGGGACGGCGAGGCTCGCGGCCACGGAGGCGCTGCCTTCGAAGCTCATCTCGCTGACGGCCTTCAGGGCCCGCGCACGCACGGCGGGATTCGACGCGGTGAGCACCCGGCGCGCGATGTCGAAGGCCGCCTCGGCGGGAAGCTCCCGGGCGAGCTCGAGAGCGGCGAGGCGGGCGAAGTCGTCGCCGCGGGATCCGATCTCCTGCAGAAACGGGCCGAGCTGCGGCCCAGCCAGCTCCTTCAGGAAGCGCATGACGGCGCGCCGCACGGCCTCCGAGCGCGTCTTCAGGAGCGGAACGAGCGCTTCGAGCCCGGCGCGGTCGTGGCGCCTCTTGAGGATCGCGAGACCCGCCGTCCGGATCTCGGGGACCTGCTCGAGCGCCGTCCAGACGATCCACTCGACGTCGGGCTTGACGATCGCGTGGAACTTCTCGAGGAGCTCCCTCTTCTGCTCCTCGCTCGTCCACTTGTGGTCCCGAAGCTGAGCGACGACGGCCGGCTCCGAGCGCAGGCCGCGCAGCTTCTCGAGGACCATCAGCCCGTCTCCATGGCCGCCTATCGTAGCCGAGCGGGCCTCGCGCGCGCGGGCCGAGAATCGTCCGTGGCCGGGCAGCTGGTGTTACGAAAAGTGTCGAATCGACCGACGCGACCGGGGCAGTCGGCCGGGAGAGGACCGGGTGTAAGATCGCTGCCACGAGTCGTTTGGCTATCAGGACCGGATTGCGGCACGGACCTCGCTTTAGGAAAGGCGGATTCTGCATGATGAGCGTTACTCTTCCGCTCGTTCGCCCCCGTCTCAGGGTGCTCCGACCGCGCTCGCGGAGGGGGTTCAGCCTCGTCGAGATGTTGGCGGTCGTCGCGATCCTCGGGATCATCGCCATCATCGGCGGAGGCGAGATCTCGAAGGCCTGGAAGCGCCAGAAGATGCAGAGCGCGTCCACCGACATCAAGATCCTGTTTCAGAGGGCGCTCTCGGAGATGCAGCGCCGCAACATGCGGACCTTCATCCAGGTCGGCCCTCTCATCACGGCGGGCGCGGCGAGGTACATGCCGATCTATCTCGTCGGAGACGCGGACGGGGACGGCGCCCTCGCGGCCTGCTTTGCGAATCCGCCGACAGTGCCCTGTCCGGACCTCCTCATCGACGAGTACGACATCGTCGTGAAGGGCCTGACGGGCGTGAAGGGCGTGACTGGCGTCGACCAGGAGTTCTGCCTTTCCGATCTGGACGTGACTCAGGTGGAGTCGTCGCTCTGGTCGGACAACTCCACCAGCTGGAACAACCCGCGCGTCCTCATGTGCGACTTTCAGGGGCGTGCGATCGACACGCTCAGCGGCCGGCAGATCGCGGGGCCGGCCACGCTCGTCTTCACGCACGTGAACGTCGTCAACCAGGCCCTGATGCCTCCGACGCGCTACGTGCTCAGCATCAACCCGGTCTGGACCGTCCGCGTCGCGAAGCAGATCGAAGACTCGACGAACACGTGGGTGACCCAGAATGGCTGAGCGCGGCGCCTTGCGCGATCGCCGGACGGGCTCTCTCTCCCGCCGCGGCAGCAGCTTCGTCGAGGTCCTCCTCGCCATGACCATCATGGCGCTCGTCCTCGTGGGCATCCTCCAGATGTTCTCGGTCTCGCTCATCGTCAACAAGGGCGCCGCGGCCCGCACGCAGATGCTCTTCAAGTGCGAGCAGGTCGTCGAGAACATCCGCTGGTACTACTACGTGACGTCGAACAGCCTGGCCGCGCCCACGAACACCTTCATTCCGCCTCTCGCGGCGGGCACCGTGAATCTCCCGTACCTGACAGGCGACCCGGGGTGGGATTTCTGGGGCCCCGACGGAGCGAACGTGATGGAGAGGGACAACGGCCCATACAAGCTCAGCTACACGCTCGTGAACGACGCGACCCAGACGCTGAACACCGGCGTCAACGTCTGGGTGATCACGGTCTCGGCGGTGCCGACGGACGTCCCCGGCGCCGTCGGCGCGTCTCGCTACCTGGGAATCGGCACGAACGGCGGCGGCAAGAGAGTGGACTATGTGGCGCAGTTCACGCAGTAGCGAGAGGGCTCGCTGCGGTCCCGCTCGCGGCTTCACGCTGCTGGAGGCGATGGTCTCGCTCCTGCTCCTCGTCATCGTGCTCATCGTGGCGATGACGATGCTTTTCGAGATGCGCG
>ODAK010001726.1_pt1 | contig 23502 bp, 23 predicted proteins | sample 1539591 | NCBI WGS metagenome assembly ODAK01 (sample SAMEA3539303, study PRJEB22396) | soil metagenome | biome: tundra; feature: field; material: soil | place: USA | collected 2010-05 | depth 0.15 m | reverse complement strand
AGTCACAGCCTTCCAAGCTGTTGGTTGCGGGTCCGATTCCCGTCTCCCGCTCCATATTTTCAGCGCCTTGCGGTTCCCCTCCATAGATTGCGTTGAGCAAGACCCGGCGTTACGTGAGCGCGGCCGATACACTGAAATTTACATGCTCAGTGCAGGAATCGTAGGTCTTCCGAATGTCGGCAAAAGTACGCTCTTCAATGCCGTAACCCAAACTCGCAAGGCAATGGCGGCCAATTACCGCTTTTGCACTATAGAACCGAATCAGGGAATTGTGACTGTACCGGATGAGAGACTGGCGGTGCTGTCGAAAATCAGCGGCTCTCAAAAGCTGATACCCGCTATTTTTGAGTTCGTCGATATCGCGGGACTCGTGAAAGGCGCCAGCACGGGTGAGGGTCTCGGGAACCAGTTTCTCGGCCACATTCGCGAGGTGGACGCCATTATTCAGGTGGTCCGGTGCTTCGAGAATAGTGACATCGAACATGTGATGGATACGGTTGACCCGATCCGTGACATTGAAATCGTCAACACAGAACTCGTTCTGGCGGATCTGGACAGCGTTCAGAAACGGCGCACGAAGCAACAGAAGATGGCGAAGGGCGGGGATAAGAAGGCGCAGGCGGAACTCGATCTGATCGACCGGCTGGAGCCACATCTGAATGAAGGTAAATTCGCCTTCGGACTCGATATGTCGCCGGAAGAAAAAGCGGTGTTGAAGGGGCTGTTCCTGCTAACCGCGAAACCGACCCTGTTTGCTTGCAATGTGGCAGAGGAAGATTTGGGCAATCCGGACTCGAATCCCTGGGTATCGAAGGTGCGCGATTATGCGGCGCACCATCACGGAACGCGGGCCGTGGTCGTTTCAGCCGAGATTGAGTCGGAACTCTGCACCTTGCCGCCCGATGAACAGGCCGAGTATCTGGCGGGACTTGGTGTGGAGCAGTCGGGTTCCGGGACTCTGATCAAAGAAGCCTATAATCTGCTGGGTCTGCGGACGTATCTGACGACAGGCGAGAAAGAAACCCGGGCGTGGACGATTCATGCGGGCGATAAAGCGCCGGTGGCCGCAGGCGTCATTCACTCCGATTTTGAAAAGAGTTTTATCTCGGCGGAAACGGTAGCTTATGAGGATCTGGTGGCATGCGGGAGTATCGCGCGGGCACGCGAACTTGGTAAGCTGCGCACCGAAGGCAAGGAATACGTCGTGCAGGATGGCGATGTGATGGAATTCAAGACGTTTCTGTAAACAGAGGGAAAGATCAATGGAGAATTTACCGGTTCTCGCGCCCATGGCGGCGACGGAATCACGTGTGGTGGGCGGTGTCCAGATAGACACTTTTCAGGCAGGCAAGGGGCGCGTGAAGAGGATGATCTATCCGCCGGGATTCAACTGGGACTCGCACCTGAAAGAAGTCGTAGGGACAGAATTTTGCATGCACGCCCACGTCGGATTTCTGGCGCATGGGGAGATTCATGTCCGGTTTCAGGATGGGAAGGTCGAGGAGTTCAAGGCCCCGCAGTTTGTTGCCGTGGAGCCCGGGCATCAGGGTTGGGTGGTGGGTAACGACCCGGCGGTGCTGATTGAATTCGATTTCGAAAGCCAGACCGTCAGTGCGATGGACGTGCCGCGGAAGCATTCATAAAGTCCGCCGCATGCGCAGGGCCGGGGAACCGTCTTCGTAGTAGCCACTGATGCGACGGGTTCGCTCGAAGCCGAGTTTTTGATAGAGCCGAATGGCTGAGTGATTATCCAGGCGTACGTTCAGAGAGACGGCCGGCAGACCGCGTCGCCGGAGGGCATTCAGTACGCGCCTTAGCAGCATGATGGCGACTCCCTTGTCGCGTTCGGCTGGTGAGACTGCGATTGAATCGATCTCGGCCCGAGTTGCGGTGTGCCAACCGATGGCATAGGCGATGACGATGCCGTTGATGGTGGCTACCAGAAATACCGTTCGTTTCGGCTGCGCGAGGTAGTCGAGAAACTGGTCGCGGTTCCAGGCGTCACGGGCGAAGGATTTAGTCTCGATACGAAGGATCGCCTTGAGGTCTTCCGGTATCGCACGCCTGATACTCATCATCAGTCCAGTTTGGCCTGTACACTTGGCCCATGGAACGAAAGATGTTCTGGCTGACATTCACGGTGCTGGGGCTGGGCGTGGATATCTGGCTGCCGCTGTGGTGGTCGCTGGCGGCTACTGTTCCGGTTTTCTTTGTGAGCTGGTGGGTGGCATATCGCAGCGGCTGGTTTTGACACTGTAAGCCGCTAACGAGGAAGGTGGGAACTGAGAGTAAAGAAAAGGGTGCGGCCAGGCTGCGGGAGCGTATCAACCGTGTTGGTAAGACCAATCGGATCTGAATATTTGAAATTGGTCAGGTTCCGCACTCCTGCCCGGATCGATAAACCGGCTGTCAGGCGCGCGGAAAGCGTGGCTTCGGGAAGGTAAACAGGACCAAGACGGTTTCCTGCCAGCGTTGTTCTTTCGCTCATGTAAAGGAAGGCTCCGGAAATTGTGCTGTGCGAGAGGGGCAAAGGCGAGCTAAGTTGTAGTTTCCCGATATTCCCAGGTGAGTTTGCGGGAACCTCCCCGGATAACCAGGCCTTCTGTTTCTGGAAACTGGCCGACAGTTGCAGGCGTGGGAGCAAATTGCCATCCACTTCCATGCCGACTCCGTAGCCTCTGAAACGGCTGGCATTCTGAAACTGAATCAGGTTGTCACTGGTGTAGGCCGGGATTATCACACCTTTATCGACTACGTGATACGCTTCCACGGACGTTTTCCATGAGTGACCGAATTTGCGCTCGACTTCCAGTTGAAACGTATCGGCGGTTTCGGGACGCAGACCCAGATTGCCTTCATTCTGCTTCCCATCGTTGAAGAACAATTCATTCGCGTTAGGATTGCGGAACCCTCGACCGTAGAGAAGTTTGACAGAATTGCGGCCGTTGGGATGGAAAACCGCTGCCGCCCGCGGTGAGAACGAGCTGCTGCGATAGAGGGACCAGTCATATCGGCCTCCGAAGTTCAGACTCAGGTGAGGTCCAACTTCCCATTCCTGCTGAAGAAAGCCGGCGGCGAACTTGTCGAGCTTGTTTACATAGAGGTTTTGACGATACACGGGCTGGATGTCCGCGGTACTTTGCAGTGCGCGCAGATCGAATTTGATTTCCGAGCCGGCGGTGAGGTAGCCACGCAGGAAAGAAAAGCGATCGGTGAGTTGGGTCCCGACCCAGTCCCCCGCGTCAAATTCGTGATTGACGTCGATGCCCGAGTCGCCGTTTTGATCGGTCATCGGGTATCGATAGTCTCCGTGATACCGATACTGATCGTAGTAAAGGCGCCACCGAATGCTGCCGCGCGTGTCGGTATCACGCGTGTACTGAAGGTCGACAAACCCACTCTGATCGGTGGCCCGAGTTCCGCGATCGTTAAAAACAGTGTCAGACCACGAGACCGGCTGGATCTTCTCGCGCGATCCGGTTAGAGAAAGGAGTTCCCAGTTTCCCGATTTGAAATCGGTGAAGAAGCGGTAGCCCCGAGAACCGTCCATATTCGCCGCGTTGCCGTTATTTGTAGCGGGCGAGTTCCAGGCGGAAACGAAAATATCCGGCTGTCCGGAAGTATTGAATGCAGACCCGGAAACCAGCAGGGAACTGTCCCGAAACAAATGGCGAGCGCTGGTGACCGTTACCTTCTTTTCGCCGAACGAATCCGTTTCCATGTTGACGGTCGTCCCATGTTCCTTGTCCGGGTTTCGAGTGATCACGTTGATCGTGGCCAGGATTCCGTTGCTTCCATACAGCGCGGAAGAAGGGCCGCGGACGATTTCGATCCTGCGAATCAGACTCATATCGAGCGCGAAATCGTCGCCAAAATAGTTTGCCGAGCCGAAGATGTTATCGGTCATTGAGTGGCCGTTGACAAGAACCAGAATTCTGGTGGCCCAGTCACCCGGTACCGAGAATCCGGCAACGCCGGCCGAATAGTAGGTGTGATCGTAGGTCACATAGAATCCCATAACGTGATTGAGGGCCTCGCCCAGTGTTCGGTAGCCGTTTACTTCAATCTGCTCGGCTGTGATGACAGTGACCAGGCCGGGAGCGCTGGCGATATCCTGGCTATGCAAGGACGCTGTCTGGACTTCGATCTTCATTAGCTGGTCGAGAGAAAGAGCGGTGAGATCCTGATTCGCCGGCTCGTTACTGTTCTGCGCGGGAAGTTTCTCCGCAAAGAGCATAAAGGCAGCGATGAGTAAGGCGTTCGTTCTCCAAAAATTAGACAGCTGAGGCATCTTCCTGAAGTTCTATCGGCAGATGGGGGTCTTGACTGTAGAGTCCATGGCCGCCGCGTAGTGATCAGAGTGCGGCCGAGCCAACCAGGGTGACACCGAGAACCACGACGTTACGATCGTTGGGCAGAGTAATGCTGCTTACTTTTTTGGTGTGATCGAGGTTCAAAGAGTACCCGTAAAGCATGAAATTTCGGTTATCTTTCACCCCGTTACTGATGTTCCGCCAGGCCATCGATAAGACTTTTGCTTCTCCTGGGTAACTCTGAGGAGTAAACCAGTCGCTCATGCTTTGAATGTACGAGGATGTCGTGCCATCCGAGTAGGTGACCTTGAAGGTTTGGCTTACCTGATTGCCGTTAACGGCCGTTGCCAGGAGCCGCAGAGTTGAGTACTGCCCCGAGGGTAGCGACAGTATCTTGCCGCTCACCGCATCCGGGACATCGGCGCCGCCGAAGTAAAAGGTAACGCCACCCCAGGTTTGCTGCCCGCCGAGGAGCGTTGCGGAATAAGCGGTGCCCGTTCCGTTCAGCCCTCCATCCAGGCCGACCGGGGTAAAAGTTGAGCCGTCGGTGGCGATCGCCGCGACGTTCGCGAAGGGCGCGAGGTTGACCATGGCGGTACCTGCTGCAGGCGCGACGACGGTAACCAACAGGGACACCGAATGGCTCAGCCCGGCGGAAGTGCCGCTGACTGTGACGGTAAATGTTCCCACGCTTGCAGTGCTGCCGGCGGCAAACACCAGTGGCAGCGAACTGCCGGTGGCTGTGCCAAAAGACGAAGTAAGACCCGGCGACAGACTGGAAACCGCAAGATTGATGTTCCCGGTGAACCCGTTGACGGATGAAACAGAAATAACCACGCCGGCGGTCGTACCTCTGGGTACGCTTATAGCTCCCGAGGAAGTGAGCAGACTAAAGTTCGGCACGGCGATCATAACGGTAAATGTTGCGGTGCTCTTGAGATTTCCCGAAATGCCTGTAACGGTTACCGTGGTGGTACCTGCGGGTGCCGAGTTACCGGCTGCAAGAGTGATCGACGTCCCGACAGCACTGTTAGGGGCGGAAAAAGTCGCCGTCACACCCTGCGGAAGGCCAGAGGCTGAAAATGTGACGATCCCGCTGAAACCGTTTTGCGCTGCCACTGTGATCGTCTCGGTGCCGCTTGTCCCAGGTTTCAGGGTGATACCGGCAGCAGCAGCGGCCAGGGTGAAATTGGGCGTCGCGACAGCGAGATTAATGGCAAGGGCGCCGGTGAGCGCACCTGAAGTACCCCCGACAGTTATGGTTGATGAACTCGCCGAAACGGACTTGCCTGCGACAAGGGTCAGGACGCTCTTTCCCGCAGCGCTGGCCGGGCTGAAGGAGGCTGACACGCCAACCGGCAGGCCGGAAGCCACCAGGGCAACAGTGCCCGTAAAGCCGTTCTGGGGTACAACGCTGACAGTAACGCTCGCGGAGCCACCGGGGTTCATGGTGATGGCAGTCTGTGAGGCAGAAAGGGAGAATGCGGGCTGAACGGCGGTACCCAGCAGATCGTCGATCAGATGCTGCCCGCCGGGAGTGCCCCATCCCGTCGCGAGATCGTAGCCGGCGACAGCGTTAAAGCCGGAATTGCTGCCGAGATTAATGTCGTGAAAGTCTGAAAGGTAGCCGGCACCCTTGCCGATCGCGTATATCAGCGGATTCAGGAAGCCGACGCGTGCTTTGCCTGTCGTGAAGGCTTTTTGATTTGCCAGCGCGGTGAAACCAGCCCACAGAGGGGCTGCTGCGCTCGTGCCTCCGACTGATACCTTCTGTCCGTTATTGCAAATTAAGAAAATCTGCACATCGGCAGTCAAAGCGACATCGGGTATGTTGCGCATTGTTAAAGAGCCTCCGCTTGCCGCCATACCAAGGCCCTGCTGATATGTGGGTAGCGGATAGACGGTACTGACACCGCCGCCGCTCCCGGACCATGTGCTCTCCGAGTGCCACGCTCCCCCGGAGCCTGAAGTAGTAAGACTGGTCCCCCCGACCACGGTGACGTTTGGATCATCGGAGGGCGGCATAACACCATTCTTGTAAGCGCCGCTGTCACCGGAAGCCTGAAAGAAGGACTGGCCCTGCGCAATGAATTGTTTGAAGATCTGTTCGGTAGTCTGATTCACCGGACTGAACCCCCAGGAAGAACTCAACTGCTGAGCCAGATTGTCCGTGGCCATGCGGTTCAGGATGTCGTTCGGTGTGAGGCCTTCATACACGATCACCTTCGAGACGCCGGGCGCCATGTAGCCCGCCATGGCGATGTCCAGTATGACTTCGATGTTTCCGGAGCCAGGTGCCCCGTTAAAACCATTCAGCAGAACTGTTTGCGTCGGAACAGCAGCCAGACCTGCCTGCTTGAAATTGGCGGTCAGATCGCCAGCGTAAAAGCCGTCGAATTCGAGCAGACCTACGGTCTGCGTGGAACCATCGAGCGCCACGCCGGGCGCGTAAGCGGCCCTGAAATCCTTGCCGATAAACATACCTCCAGGACCAGATCCGGTAACGAGTGGAGTTGCCTGTGTCAGCGGCAGCGTTCTTAAAGCCATCGGGTGGGGAATATCGAAATTGTCGAGGCCCGCGATGTCGAGCGCTTTAACGTCGAGGTCGAGAGAAGGTTCGCGATCGGGAGCGAAGAACTGTCCGCGCTCGGGATGTTGGTACGACATCATCCGCAGGTGGAACGCTGTTTCGACATCGCTTACCGTGCCGCTGACATCGAGCAGCATACGGTTTGGATGCCTCGCGATGACTGTGAGGCCGTGTGACTGGGTAAATGCAAGCAGGGCGTTATAGTCGGATTCCAGGGGACCGAACTGCGCGGTGAATTCTTCGGGGCTCAGGTAATGACGATAGTTTGGGCTCGTCGGATCGGAGAGGCTTTCGAGGAAGCGATCCAACGCTTCGGGGTTGCGCACCGGCAGGCCAATCGCAAGGTTCAGGCGAGCGTCGGAAGGCATCCGTTGAACGAGGCGCGAGTTTCCAACCGCGGCAGGTATGTGTCCGCGCAGTGTCTGGGTTGTCTGTGCGGAAACTGTGCAGACCGCCAGCGATACGCAGGCGAGTAAAACAAAGGAAAAAGTGCGCAATTCGGCCTTCCTTCTCGAGAACAGATTCGCGGGACCAGGGAACTTGTCGAACCCTGCTTCTCGCGTGTCCTTTTATCGGCGGAAGTATTCCGAAACATTAGGGGATGCGTCGGGAAAATGGAATCGGGGTGCTACGGCAAAACGAATAGTCCTATGGTTTGCCAGCCGGCGTAACATCGCGATATTTCGGCCAGTTGGCGACAAGTTTCTCGACGACAGTATTACCGACGCGCCATGCTGCCTCGAGCGCTGGCTGATAAGCGGAGTACTGACCGAGTTTCGTGCGGGCCAGGTTTTCGGCCGCGGTGATGCCCGGTGGCGGCATGTCGAAATTGCTGGCGGTACGGAGCACGAGTACGCGATTCAGATCTGCGCGCCCTGCCTTTGCCAGGAAGGTGAGGGATTGCAGTGTGCCGGTGTCTTCCATCGCTGTCGTCACGTAGCTTCCTTTGCCGCCCGTCTGATAGGAAACCCAGTCGATAGCCCAATCATTGAGCAGTTTGCCGTGCCAGAAAGTGCCCGCGGAGAGGGTATCTCCCTTGAGCACAAAAGGAGGGCGGCGCGAGCTCTCTTCAGCATATTCAGAGCGCGCCGATTTGATGGCGTCGGAGTCCGGAAGCGCGACATCTTTAGTGAGCTGGTAGGCCCATTCAACGAGACCGGGTTCGAGGTGGTAAGCCTCGCCTTCGCTGGTATCAACCGGTTGTTGATAAGGCACGGAGCCGCGGAGCGGAAGATAGCCGGTCTTCCATCCGGCCGGGATTTCGCGGGCATCGATTTCACGAGCGAGATCGCCATCCACCACCCACTCAGCCCACGCAGCGGACCCGAGGCTCCCACGCGCCGGATTGATGCCGGATATGCCTGCGACCAGCCAGTAGGCCTTTGTGAGGTCGAAGCGCGGGTCCAGGCCAAGAGCCATAATTGCGGCGGTGGATTTGGCGGTACCGACCCCCGTCAGAACGGCAAGGACGCCATCTTTGTTCATGCGGAGCGGATGGAAGCCCTGCGGGAAGGGAATAACTCGATCCAGGTGATTGCGCTCCACCCAGTATTGCAACTCGCCGGGTTGGTCGCCGGTATCCTCACCGCGTTCGAACATGGCAACGACGACAACCTTTACGGAAATGGGCGGGGTCTTCGAAAACGCAGCGAAAGCGAAGAGAATAGTTATTACGAGGACGCGTACCGCGGTGCGCATGTCATATCCTAGCGCGCCTTTCGCCGCGATACCCTCTCGCCTGCGATGGCGGACGCCCGCTGCAATCTAAAACGGCGGTTCCATCGGCAAGGCGAGCGGCGGCTCGGTCAGGAAGCTGAGACGGCTCATTTGCTCCACGGCTTCCCGAATCGCCTGCTCTGAGGAGGGCTCTACGGTAATCACGAACGGAAGGTTGTGCTTGGTGTCGCTCGGCAGCTGCAGGACCGCTTCGAGGCTGATCTGCTTGGCCGCCAGAATACGGGCCAGTTCCGCGATGATCCCGGGCCGGTCTTCGACGCGGAAGCGCAGGTAGTAAGGCCGGTGCTGAAGAGTGATCGGCACTGGTTCGTATTCCCCGAGACGCTCATGGGCAAAGGGCGAAACGCGTTCGGGGCTGCCGCTGCGAATCTCACGCGCTACGCGCATCAGGTCACTGACTACGGCCACGCCCGTCGGATTGGGGCCCGCGCCGCGTCCGTAGTAAAAAGTATCGGCTCCGAATTGCCCCTTGACCCAGACAGCGTTGTAAGCGCCCAGCACGCTCGCGAGGATCGTCGACTGCCGGATCAGGGCGGGACGAACGGACAGGATCAGGCCGCGTTCGGTCTGCGTGGCGCCGCAGACCAGACGAATCGTGTGGCCGAGTTGGTGGGCGTAATCGAAGTCCTGTGCGGTGATACGGCGGATGCCTTCCACGTAAATATCGCTCGGCGTAATACGTTCGCCGAACGCCAGGGCGGCAAGAATGGCCAGCTTGGAACGCGCGTCGAAACCATCGACGTCTGCGCTCGGATCGGCCTCTGCGTAGCCAAGCGCCTGGGCCTCAGCCAGAATCGTGTCGAACGATTCGCCGCGCCGCTCCATCTCGGTCAGGATGTAATTGCTTGTGCCGTTGAGAATGCCTGCGATGGCGACGATGCGATCGCCCGAGATACCTTCGCGCAGAACCGCGTGAATCGGAATACCACCAGCCACGCTCGCTTCCATCGCCAGATTTATGTTGGCCCTGATGGCCTTGTCCCAGATTTCAGCACCGCAAAGAGCCATTAACTCTTTATTGGCGGTAACGATCGACTTACCATGGGCAGTCGCGCCTTCGATAATCTCTCGGGCAACGGTCGTACCGCCGATCAGTTCCGCAACGATATCTACTTCGGGATTTGCGACGACTTCGCGCCAGTCCGTAGTACGTGTACAGCCGGCAAGTTCAACCGGGAGATTCTTCGTTGCCACCGAACGGCTGCAAACTGTCGCGACACGCAGCCTGAAACCGAGTTTCAGCGAGATCTGATCGGCATTGGCGGCCAGAATATGGAGGGCGCCCGAGCCCACATTTCCGAGCCCGATCACACCAATTCTTACATCGTTCATTCGTATGTTGGGTATGATACCGAAATGGGGGATTTGGCGAGCCACTTTCGGGCGCGGCGCGCTCTCCTGGCCTTAGTGCCGGCTGCTCTGGCTGCGCGTCTCCTGCCCGCGCAAAGTACTCCTCCAGTTACTCCGAACGACCAGCCTGAAGATGTGCGCCTCCCAAACGGCAAGAGGCAGCAGGACGAAATTCTCAAAGCCGAGTACGAACAGAACGTCCGGGACGCCCGCGATTTGGTGAGTCTTTCGAAATCCTTTGAAGAGGATCTGGAGAAGGACGACCGCTTCGTACTCTCATTGTCGTCGTTGAAGAAACTGGACGATATGGAGAAGCTGACGAAGAGGATCCGCGGCCGGATGAAGCGGTTCTGAGATGCGCGGCCGGATGAAATACCGCCGTGCGCTACAATCCGTTCGATGGCTCTGACGCAGGTCAAATCGCAGCTCATGAGCGCCTCGGAGATCGACCGCACGCTCGTTCGCCTCGCGCACGAAATCCTCGAAAAGACCAAAGATCTGGATCAGCTGGCTTTCATCGGAATCCGGCGGCGTGGCGTGCCGCTCGCGCAGAGGCTGGCAGCCAAGATCTCGGCGCTTGAAAAACGCACGATTCCGGTTGGACTTCTCGACATCAATCTCTATCGCGACGACCTGAGCACAGTCGGCGCGAAGCCTATTCACAGCGGAACCGAAATCGCATTCTCCGTGCAGGGGAAAGAGATCATTCTCATGGATGACGTGCTCTATACGGGGCGGACAATCCGGGCCGCTCTTGATGCGCTTTTCGATCATGGCCGGCCGGCGCGCGTGCAGTTGCTCGTCCTGATCGATCGTGGTCACCGGGAACTTCCGATCGAAGCCAAATACGTGGGCCGCACCGTTCAGACCACGGACGACGAGATCATCGAGGTTAAGTTCCAGGAAATCGACAATATGGAAAAGGTTCTGCTGGTGGAACGAACCAGCGCTGAAGCCGCCTGATAATGCCACTTACGGCCGCAAGATCCGTCGGCCTCCTCGATATCGAGAGCCTGGACCGCCCCGAAATCGAAGCTATACTCGACCGGGCGCACTTTTTTCAACCCGCGGAAAATGAGTCTTACCGACGGCTGGATGTGCTGCGCGGGAAATCCATCGTCAACCTGTTCTTCGAAGCGTCCACGCGTACGCGAGTCAGTTTTGAGATTGCGGCCAAGCGGCTCGGCGCCGATACAGTTTCGATCGCAGCGCAGGGCTCCAGTGTTTCAAAAGGCGAATCGCTCGTCGACACGCTCAACACGCTGGTTGCGATGCGGCCCAATGCCATTGTGATGCGCCACGCGGCTTCAGGCGCGCCGCATTTTCTGGCGAGGCATCTGCAGATTCCGATCGTGAATGCGGGCGACGGGACGCACGAACATCCCACCCAGGCGCTCCTCGATGCGAGGACGATTCTCGACCGCCGCGGGACTCTCGAAGGTCTGCGCGTGGCCATCATCGGAGATATTGCGCACAGCCGCGTGGCCCGATCCAATGTCCACTTGCTTTCGAAGTTCGGCGCGGATATTGTTCTCTGCGGTCCCCCTTCGCTCCTGCCGCGAGAACTGGAGCAACTTGCGCCAGGCGTTACTCTGGCGTATGAAATGACTGAAGCCATCCGGAACGCCGACGTCATTATGATGCTGCGGGTCCAGTTGGAAAGGGCACACGAGGCGCCCATGTCTTCGGGTGAATACTTCCGGTTTTATGGCTTGCGGCTGGAGCATCTGGAACTGGCCAAACCGAATGTCATCGTGATGCATCCCGGGCCGATAAACCGAGGACGCGAACTCAGTTCAGAGGTCGCAGACAGTCAGCGTTCCGTGATTCTGAATCAGGTAGGAAATGGCATCGCGGTGCGGATGGCGGTGCTCGAAAGAATTCTGGGCGGTGATTCGAATCAATGAAGCCATTACTGATCACGGGCGGCAGGGTCATCGATCCCGCGTCGGGCGGAGACGCGATGGCGGACGTGCTGATCCGCGACGGCCATATTGAATCGATAGGCAGCGGTCTGTTCGATCCCGAGGCAGATGTATTCGATGCGACAGGCGCCATCGTGGCTCCGGGCTTCATCGACATGCACGTGCATCTGCGCGAGCCTGGAATAGAGCACGCCGAAACCATCGAGACGGGCGCGCGTGCGGCCGCGGCGGGAGGTTTCACAACCATCTGCTGCATGCCCAACACCGCGCCGGTGAACGACAGCGCGATGGTAACCAGTTACATCGTCCATCGTGCCCGTGAGGTCGCGAAGGTCAACGTATTTCCGATAGGCGCGATTACGAAAGGCAGCCTGGGCGAAGAGCTTGCCGAAATCGGTTCGATGCGCGACGCCGGCATCGTGGGAATCTCAGACGATGGCCGGCCGGTCATGAATGCCCGCGTCATGCGAAGGGCCATGGAACTGGCCCGCGCGCTCGATCTCACAGTCATCAACCATTGCGAAGATCTGAACCTGAGTGCGGGCGGCGATATGCACGAGGGCAGGGAATCGGTTCGCCTGGGGCTCGGCGGGATTCCTTCGGCATCGGAGGACGTCATGGTCGCGCGCGACCTGCTGCTCGCGGAATTGACCGGGGCCCGCTATCACGTCGCACATCTTTCCACGCTGCGCTCGGTCGCTATGGTCGCCTTCGCCAAGACGCGCGGCCTGCCCGTAACATGCGAAGTTACCCCGCACCATTTCGCCATTACCGACCAGGAACTTGCGAACTACGACAGCAATTACAAAATGAAGCCGCCGCTGCGCTGCCAGCACGATGCAGATGCGCTCATCGAAGGCATCGTGAGCGGTGTGGTCGATGCGATCGCGACCGACCATGCGCCGCACGCCGGCAGCGACAAAATGCAGGAATTTGAGCGCTGCCCCTTCGGCATCACCGGTCTCGAAACCGCGCTCGGGCTTTCGCTGGCCGAACTGGTTCACAAAGGGCACATTACCGTGAACCGGATGGTGGAACTGTTCACAACAGGGCCAGCCGACGTCCTCAGCCTGAACCGTGGCACGCTTGCTCCCGGAGCACCAGCCGACGTAACCATCTTCGACCTCGATAGAGAATGGACGTATGATGTTCAACAGTCGTTCTCGAAAAGCCGCAACTCGCCGTTTGGCGGAAGGAAGTTCCGCGGCGGCCCGCTCGCGACGATAGTCGGGGGCGAAATCGTATGGAAACATTCTCAGAGCCGAGGGTAATAACCGGAGGGCATCCGAACCGCGGACTGCGCATCGGAATCATCGGCATCGTCATTCTGCTCTTCGTGCTGCTGATCGGCGCACGCTGGGCGGCATCGATCATGATCGATTACTCCTGGTGGAAGGAACTGGGTCAGGTAAACACCTGGATTGATCTTTACGCCTTTACGACCCTTCCGGTAGCGGGCGCAACGCTGATCACATGGATCGTGCTGCTGGTCGCCCACGCACGCGGAGTTAAATTCGCAGGCGGAAGGGTGAGCGATTACCCGATCTATTCGCGAGTTTCGAGCGTCGTCCTGCTTGCCCTGGCATTCTTCGTCTCCGACGCCAGCATCGATAACTGGACTGTCTTACGCTTTGCCGGCAGCCGGGCACTGAAGAACATCGACGGCTTTCAGGACCCGATCTTCGGCAAGCCCGTCACCTTCTACCTTTTCGATTTGCCTTTCTGGTCCGATCTGCGCGGGTTCATCTTCGCGGTCGTCATCCTGACGATCCTGGTTTACTGGCTTGTCGCGCGCGGCTGGCAGCTCCGGTTTACATTGCCTGAAATCACGCGCGGACCGATCGATCTGTCACTGTTCCGTCTGAGCGGAGGCCTGGAATCGCGATTTCTGCGGGGGGCGCTGGCTTTCTTTCTGGTAGCACTCGCCGCCCGTTATTACCTCGCTCGCTTCGAGATGGTGTGGAATCAGCACCGCTTCATGGTCGGCGTGGATTACACAGACGATCACTTCGCGCTCCCGCTCTACTGGGTGGTGATTGCGGCGCTGCTGATCGGCGCGGGCCTTGTAATGGTACGCCGCTGGATTCCGACAGCGATCGTTGTGGGTGGAAGCCTGCTCCTGCTGTGGATCGTGCCCAACGTTGCGGGCGCGCTATACGTCAAACCGAACGAGATATCGCTCGAACGGCCCTATATCCTGACGCACATCGAAGCCACCCGAGCTGCTTACGGGCTTACCGCTAATGCGGGTAAAACTGTGCGTGAGATCGAAATGCACACGGACGCGACTGCGATGATCGACACTTCGAAGCACAGGCCGCTGCTCGACAACGTGCGCCTCTGGGACTGGAAGCCTTTCCACGATACCGTGACGCAGATGCAGGCTCTGCGCCCTTATTACGCGTTTCACGAACCGCCGGATGTCGACCGGTACATGATCGACGGGCAGTATCGCCAGGTGCTGCTGTCTTCGCGCGAACTCGATATCACGCAACTGCCTGGTACTCAATCCAGCTGGATCAATCCACACTTTATCTACACGCACGGGTACGGACTCGTGCTCGCCGAGGTCAGCAAGATCACGCCCGATGGACAGCCGGTCTATCTGGTGCAGGACATGCCGCCGCTGGTCAAGACGCCCTCCCTGAAGATTGTGCGTCCGGAACTCTATTACGGCGAATTGCAGCACGAGCCGGTCTTCGTGGATACGGCGCAGGAAGAGTTCGATTTCCCGAAAGGCTCCGACAACGCAAAGACCCGTTACGCGGGTAAAGGCGGCTTCCCGATCTCCTCGCTTCTGATGCGAGCCGCCGCCGCCCTGAACTTCGGCGATTCGAACATCATCCTGACCGGTTATCTCACCGACCACAGCCGCATGATGATCCACCGGCGCGTGCGGGAGCGCATGCAGTCGCTCGCCCCGTACCTGACGTGGGATGGCGACCCTTATATCGTCGTGACCCCCGAAGGCCGGCTGGTCTGGATGCTGGACGGCTACACGACCTCCGCGACGCATCCGTTCGCGCGTGAGATCGACAGCTACGGCGGCATCAATTACATGCGCAACTCGGTCAAGGCAACCATCGACGCTTACGACGGGGAAACGCACATTTACGTTTTCGATTCTCGCGATCCGGTGATCGAGGCTTACCGCACGTTGTTTCCTTCGCTGTACGAAGATGCCGCGAAGATGCCAGCGGCCCTTCGGGTGCACACGCGCTACGCGGAAGAGCTTTTCAGCGTGCAGGCGACCATGTATCGCGTGTATCACATGCGCAACCCGCAGTCTTTCTACAACAACGAAGACGTGTGGGAACTCGCGAGATACTCGTCGGGCCAGAATGCCGAACCCAAGCCAGTCAGCCCGACCTACGTGTTCGCCACGCTGCCTGGCGAAACGAAGCCGGAATTCCTGTTGATGACCACGTTCACGCCGCTTTCCAAAGAAAACCTCATCGGCGTCATGCTGGCGCGGTGCGATGGCGACAACCTTGGCGAGGTGGTGGTGCTGCAGCTTTCGAAGCAGGAACTGACGCTGGGGCCCATGCAGATCAACGCCCGCATCAATCAGGATCAGAACATTTCGAAAGACCTGACGTTGTGGAACCAGCAGGGTTCGCAGGTCCTGCAGGGGCAGACGCTGGTGCTGCCTGTGGGAGACACGTTCCTCTATGTGTCGCCTATCTATCTGCAGGCTACGCAGGCGCGCATGCCGCAGCTGAAGAAAGTCGTCCTGGCGGTGGGCAACCGCCTGATCTACGCGGATACCTACGATCAGGCCCTCGCGCAGTTGAGTGGCGGTGGCACGCCCGCGGCGCCATCTCCGGATAACAATCAGGCGCCCACTGCTCAAACCACTCCTCCTGCGATAAGTATTCAGCAGAAGAATGCCGACCCGCGCATCGAAAGTATTCGCCAGCATCTGCAGAGGTATCGTGACCTCACCAGTCAGGGCAAGTGGGCCGAAGCAGGCCGCGAGTTGGAGGCCATCCAGACTGAGGTCCAGCATTGATAGAGGTACAGATAGAGGTTGAGGTTCAGCATTGAAGGTAGTCCGCAGCGTTGCCGGAATCGGCCTGGGCTTTCTTGTATTTTTCGCGATCATCCGGATGCTCTCGGCGTTCGCTGGCACGCTGACCAACGCACCGCCTTCCGGCTATCTGCTGCTCAGCCTGGCCTGGACAATCGTGGCGGCCATGCTCGGGGGCTACATTGCGGCGCGTATTGCCGGGGCGCACGAATTTCCGCACGCCGCGGCAGTTGGCTTCCTGATCATCCTGATGGGCTTTTTCTCGATGAAGGCGGAAGGTGCCTCGCGCCCGGATTGGTATCAGATCACGCTCGGGGGCTGCGGCCCGATCTCGGCCATGATCGGCGCTGCGATTCGGCTGTTGACCAAGCCCCGTCAGGCGGCGAAACTGAATACTTCCGGCGCGGCAAGTCGCCGGTAATCGCCTGACTGCATCACAATCGAATCGGTCAGCGAGGCGGCGTTGAAGGCGATTCGCTCATGGGAAAAAACTGAAGGGTCCGTGTACAGCGGGAAGGGAAGGATGGGTGTCCCGAAAGGCGGCACGGAACCAGGCACGAGCCCGGTAAGTTCAGCCAGTTCCTCCGGCGTGGCAAAGCGGGTCTTACGGGCTCCGAAGTGCCGTTTGATGGCAGCGGAATCCAGCTTGCGATCGGCGCTCAGGACGAACAGGCGGTACGTCTCATCGACCTTGATCACAAGGGCTTTGCCGCCCACACGCAACTCCTCGCCGCGCACTCGTGCGGAGTCCTCGGACGTTCGCGTCGGTTCATGATGAACCTCCCGAAACGGGACGCCTTCGGTCTGCAGCCACGTGCGGATCTTGTGCAAAAGCATGTGCAAATTCTGTCGTTTGGGACCGGGTGGACCCGAACCAGCCCTGCTGACTGGCCCCCTTTATGGGGACCCCAGCGCTATGGTATTATAAGTGTGTAGTTTGCGCGTATCCCTCCCACTTCGAAGCTTTACGCAATACTCCAAAGGAGTAAACCCAAATCAACATGGCTAATTTTAACCAGGGTGCTCAAGTCGAGCATCAGAAGTTCGGGCTTGGTACCGTGATGGCAAGTTCCGACGAACGCATTACCATCAAGTTCGACGACCACGGGGAAAAGAAGTTTGTAACCACCATGGTCGTTGCTTCGCTAAAGAAGAGTGATCGCCAGCCGCCAGCAGAAAAGCGCGCATCGCGAGCGCGCAAGCCCAAAGCCGTTGCTGCCGTACAGGCACAGGCCTGATTTAAAAAGGATTTGACGTTTGAACGCCAGACAAAAACGCCTCTTTGAAGAATCGCTGAAGAAAAATCCGAACCTGAAGATGCCTTCGGAAACGAGCCAGGCCGTTGGTGCTCTTACCGACGAGGATATGGCCCTTCTGAAACAAGGCGTCGGCGACAAGAGTGGAAGGCCGCAAAACAGTTCCTCGGCTTCCGGCGAATCCGCTGAAGAAAGCCCTGCGGACGCCCAGACGGGTTCCGTCATGACCTACTTCGAAGAGAAGGGCTTTGGGTTTCTCCGGCCGGACGGCGGAGGCAAGGACATCTTCTTCCATATTTCGCGTTTGCATCAGGGCGATGCCACGGCGTTGGTGCCTGGCGCCAAAGTCGCTTACGAATTGGGGATGGACCGGAACGGCAAGATCGCAGCGAGCAGCGTCCGGCTCCTGCTGCCTGAAGAGAAACCAGCCCCGGCCTAAACGCCGAATCGTCACATGCAAAGGGCGCCTCTCGGGGCGCCTTTTGTCGTTCATGGTTAAATTATTTGGAGCGTTCCAGCGAGGCGGCTTCGACCCGTTTTTTGACCCCCTTTGGTAAAGGGTGGGAATCAACCGAGTGCCATCAGGAGTCATCCACCGGTTTTACCCGGCAGGGACTAGCGCACAGACACTACTTGAGCCGACTCCCTCATTCTTGAGTGTTGGATCAAAAATGAAAGGCCGTTACTCACCTCGCGGCCCGCTCCAAAACGGATTGTACCCCGCCATCACAGCAAAACGATACTAACCTTTTCAAATTATTCGGGTTATAATTGTGCGGTCGTTCTGTTAGAATTCACACAACCGGGAGGTTGTTACATGTCGCTTTCGATAATTTTGGCTTTGCTGCAGGACGCTCCGGCGCAGCCTTCTTCCAACGCCACGGGAATGGTCCGTATCATCTCGGGTGTGATCGCTCTGATACTCGTCGGTGTAATCATCTTCCGCCGCAAGGGCAGCGCGAAGAAGGAAAAAGAAGAATAGTTCTGATCAGTTCAATTTCTGGACGCGATCCAGAACGCGATGTTATGAATCTGCTCCTCGATGCGCTCACGATCGAGAGCATCCGGTGATAATTCCAGATAGCGCCTGAAAGACCCGAGCGCCTCGCGCATCCGGTGTTCCTGCAACAGGGCCACCGCCCGCTGCTTATGTTCATCCGCGCTGCCAAGGGTAGCCTCGATCAGCATATCCAGGACCCGCAGCGCCTTGGCGGTCTCCCGCCGAGCGAAATACGTGCCGCGCAGGTTATTGATCATCCGCATTGCAATGTGTCGGCGGTCGACCGGGTCCAGCATCCCATGATCCAGCGTCTCCACCTGGGCCAACTGGCAGCACTGCTCCACATTCAGGATCGCGCCGCCATGATAGGGGTCGATCAGCGCGGAATAATCCGGATCGTCATAGCGGACCAGGAAATGTCCGGGCAGCCCGACACCGCTGACCGGCTTCGACAGGCGCCTGGCGATTTCGATGTAGATGACCGACAGCGTAATCGGAATTCCCAGCTTCGTCTCCAGCACGCGGTTCAGGCAGCTGTTGTCCGGGCTGTAGTAGTCGTCAACATTGGCCCGGAATCCCGCTTCTGTAAACAGGTATTCGTTGGCTGTTTCCACGAAGCTGCGTCCGTCTGAAAGATCGCGGGCGCGCTCGGCAATCGCGAGAGCGTGGTGATCGAGTTCCGTAATACAGGCATCGGCGTCCAGGTCCGGGTATTCGATGCGCGCGATCTCCAGCGCGGCGCGGTCGAGTTCAATCCTCGACGGCCGTCGCCCCAACAGATCCAGCAGTGACTGTGCTTCCGTTTCCTTCACTTGTGCCCGTAGAATACCATTCGTCGAAGGGCCCCGCCGGCGTGCATTCGTCCTCACCCGGACGTGGTTGAGCGGAACTTCTCGATATCTTTCGCTTCTCCGAACGACGTGCACTTTCCTCCGGTAACGATGGTGCGCAGCAGGCCCGACAGCACCGCTCCAGCGCCGGCCTCAAACCATCGATCCACACCGTTGGCTGCGAGGTATCCGATCGTCTCCGTCCAGCGCACCGGGTTCGGCACCTGCTGATACAGCCCCTCACGCGCCTCAGCACCTGTCCTGATTTCGCGCGCCTGCCAGTTGTTGATCAGCGGAGTAAGAAGGTCCGCGAAATTTGTGGCCTCGAGATCAGGCAGTAACCGCTCCTGCGCCGGCTTCATCAGCGGGCAATGGAAAGGCGCGCTGACTGGCAACGCCACCACACGCTTCGCACCCGCGGCTTTCGCCAGTTCCATGGCACGCTCCACGGCACCGGCGTTACCGGATATGACGATCTGATCCGGAGAATTGAAGCCCGCGGGCGTCACGACTTCGCCCTGTGCGGCTTCGGCCAGGACTTCATCCAGTTTCCCTTCGGGAAGCCGCAGCAGCGCCGCCATTGCGCCCACGCCCGCCGGGACAGCCTCCTGCATGTAGCGGCCGCGCTTATTCACCAGGCGCAAGCCTGCTCCGAATTCCAGTGAACCGGCCGCCACCAGCGCCGAGTATTCACCCAGGCTATGGCCCGCCACATAGTCCGGTTCGCCCACTTCCGCCTTTAAGACCGTGAACGCCGCAACCGACACCGCAAGCAAAGCCGGCTGCTGGAACTCCGTCCGTTTCAGGGCTTCTTCGGGCCCTTCGAAACAAATCTTTGACAGCGAAAAGCCGAGCGCGTCATCGGCCTGTTCGAAGCATTGGCGCGCGGCGGGAAATGCGTCTGCGAGGGACTTGCCCATTCCCGCGAACTGCGAGCCCTGGCCGGGAAATAGAAAAGCTGTTTTCATTTGTAAAAGGGGTGAAAAACCACTATAAGCGACTCGAAGGAACGAACAGGCGGCCACCCTCGTAACATAGTGGTGAGAGAGGCGACATGACCGAACAGGAACAACAGTTGATTTCAGGCCTGGCCGACCGCATTAAGAACTCCCCTGCGCCGCAGATCGACCGCGACGCGTACGACCTGATCCTCCACACCATTGGCACCCGCTCGGACGCGCTCTATATTCTTACGCAGACCGTGCTGATTCAGGAGATGGCGCTGAATCAGGCGAAGGCGCAGATCGATGAACTGAAGCGTCAGTCCATCGGGCAGCCGGTTCCGCAGCAGGGTGGTTTTCTTCCTGGGTCACAGCAGGGCAGCGGGTGGAATCAGGGTTACCAGAGTTCCGGTTACGCCGCTCCTCCAACTCCTCCCCAGGGCGGTGCTTTTTCGAATTTTCTGCACAACGCTGCGACAACGGCAGCCGGTGTCATTGCAGGCGAGATCGCGTTCGACAGTCTCTCTTCGATCTTCGGTCACCGGGGTGGCTTCTTCGGCGGTGGAGGAGGCGGTTTCTTCGGCGGAGGCAGCGGCATCTCACCGGGCTCCGAAACCATCGTCAACAACTACTACGGTGATGACCAGAATCAGGGTATCGGCGGCGACGATTCCCGCTTTGCCGATGCGGCCAGCCAGGATCAGAACGTCAGTTCCGATATCGACGACGAACGGGACAACTCCGGCGATGACTTCTCCGGCGACGACGGTGGTGGCGATGACAGTGGTGGCGATGACGGCGGCTCTTCCGACGTTTAGCGCCGTTTAACCCGCAAAGCGAGATACCAGACGATCAGCAGGTTCACGATCGTCACACCTACCTTCAGCCATGTGAAGTGTCGATAGATTTCGTACACTTCCAGCGGAATAAACAGACTCGTGCTGATCAGCGTCATGTATTCCGCCCAGTGCTTTCGGGTGAGCAAACCGCCGGCTTCGGTCAGGAAGATGGAAGCATAGATGAACGTGCCGACACTCAGTTCTTTCAACTGCTTTGGCGTGACCCGAAAAATCTTAACCAGCGCGCTGTGTACGAAACGATTATCCGGGTCCACCCGCAATACTTCGATCCAGTGCTGCGCCACGCTCGCCACATCTTTGTGCAGCATGCGCAGCAAACCGAAGCCGATGATCAGCAGACTGACGCCCTTGAATAGCTTGAACAGGCCAATCAGCAGGATCCACAGGTCGCTCTTCGCCCCACCCCGTTTCGACGCCATTGCAACCAGATTACTGTGCCGTCATAGCGGGCTGAGCCGCCCGCGCGCCTCTCGTACCAGCTTTTCAGCCAGCGGCGCGGTGGAACCCGTCGCCGTAAGATGTCCCATCTTGCGACCCGGCCGCGGTTCCGACTTGCCATAGAGGTGCAGTTTCACTTCCGGCATCGCGAGCGCCGCTTCCCATTTCGGCTCGCCGTTCGCCCAGACGTCTCCCAGCAGATTTGCCATCGCCGCCGGACGCAGCATGTCTGTACTTCCCAGCGGCAGCCCGCACACCGAACGCAACTGTTGCTCGAACTGGCTCGTGATGCAGGCATCGATCGTCAGATGCCCGGAGTTGTGAGGCCGCGGGGCCAACTCATTAATAAGCAGCCTGTCCTCGCTTGTCAGGAAAAACTCCACGCAGAGCACGCCCGTGACGTCCAACTTTTCCAGAATGCCCCGCGTGATCGCGATGGCCTGCTTCGCCACATCGGGCCCGAAAGGTGCGGGCGCGAACGAAACGTCAAGAACCCCGGCGACGTGGTGATTACAGGAAGGCGCGTAAAACATGCACTGCCCATCGGCGCCGCGCACACCAACCACCGAGAGCTCGGCCGCAAAATCCACTACGGCTTCGAGCACTGCCTCCTGTCGGCCCATCGCGTTCCATGCGGCTTCCGCTTCCTCCAGCGTGCTGACGCGATACTGGCCCTTGCCGTCATATCCAAAGCCCGCCGTTTTTAAGATAGCCCGACCGAACGACGGCATTACGCGGCACAGGTCGCCTGCTTCGACAATCGGCTCAAACCGCGTAACGGGAAATCCGTTATTGCGCAGGAAAGTCTTCTCGCGAAGTCTGTGCTGCGTCGTATGCAACACTGTCCCCGCGGGTCTGACGAGCGTGCAGGCCGCTGCCGCTTCCGCCGTTGGAGCAGGCACGTTCTCAAATTCAAAGGTGACGACATCCACAGCCGATGCGAACTCGCGGACGCGATCGAGATCCTCATACGCCGCATCAATCTCGACATCCGCGATCTGCCCGGTTGGAGAATCACGATCCGGTGAATAAGTGTGGACACGATAGCCCATCCTGCGCGCTGAGATCGCGAACATGCGCCCCAGTTGCCCGCTGCCGAGCACACCGATAGTCGCGCCTGGGAGAACGGTTTTCAAATCTTTCTTCAACTAAGCGGCTCTTCGAGTACTTTGCGTTTCTGCTGCTCGCGGAACGCTTTGAGTTTTTCGCGCAACGGCCGCCGTTTGTTCGCGAGAATGGAAACTGCCAGCAGCGCCGCGTTCTTGGCACCCGCCGTTCCGATGGCAAGAGTCGCCACCGGCACACCCGCCGGCATTTGCACGATGGAGAGCAGGGAATCGAGACCCTTCAACGCGTTGCTCTCGATGGGTACGCCGAGCACCGGAAGTGTCGTATGCGCCGCCGTCATGCCCGGCAAATGCGCTGCACCACCCGCGCCCGCGATGATCACTTCGATCCCCCGGCCTTCGGCGCCAGTTGCCACTTCCGCCATCAATTCAGGTGTCCGGTGCGCGGACACGACACGGCATTCGTGAGCCACGCCGAATTCGGTTAGCATCTCGCTCGCCGAGCGCATCGTGTCCCAATCCGACTTACTGCCCATGATGATCAACACCACCGGCGGCAATACGGGCGCGACCCGCTTACTGGCCTTGCGCGATTGTGAAGCCTTGCTGGCCATCGAATGTCCGTAGCGTTTCGGTTTTCACGATGTCGTAGCCGGCCGCTATCACTTTCTGATAAAGCGTTGAAATCTTCTCGGCGATCTCAATCGTTTCGATATCGAGCGCCGCACCCGATTCCTGAATGATGTGCAGCGAGGCCTCCATAATTTCGGGCCCGATGCCGTCGCCATGCGCGACTGTAATGGGGAACTTCTGGCTCATTGGAAGCGACCATCATACCAGCGGTCCGGGCGCAGAAGACCTCGAAATCGGCTGCGATTAAGAATCAGAACATGAGGCCGAGCAGAAAACTCGTCTCATTGCTGCGAACCACGGCGCTCGTGCCGCCCCAACGCGTGTACCGAACCTGTGGCAGGACAGCAAGCCGCCGGTAGTGGAACCGAACGCCGCCGGCGACTGTCGCCCCGACCTCCAGAGGTTCCCGAAAGGTACCCTCCACCAGCACGGTCTGCGGACTGCCGGACGCGTTCGTGGTGACCAGATTGCCGCTGTCTTTGACTTCGACTGTGCGAAATGCAAAGCCGGTCCCGAGGAACGGTTGCCACCC